>Ga0268299_1002006_pt1 | contig 27949 bp, 23 predicted proteins | sample NOBtaG_FD_193484 | JGI IMG/M metagenome (GOLD analysis project Ga0268299, IMG submission 193484) | Activated sludge microbial communities from bioreactor in Nijmegen, Gelderland, Netherland - NOB reactor | ecosystem: Engineered > Bioreactor > Aerobic > Activated sludge | place: Netherlands...
CCGACGTTCAAAAAATATCTCCCGTTGCTGAACGCCGGGTCCGTATAATTGAAGTAGAGCTTCCGTTCAATCTTCTCAGAAATCGACGCGATGAAGTGCAGCTGCCGTCCACCCGTATCGTAGCGGAACAGGTTGACGGTCCCCTGCCATCCGACGATGGAATTTCGGATCAGCATGGGGGCCATGAGGTACTTGAGTTCGCCGTCCGGATCGGTGACCAGGATGGGAACGATCAACCCCGCGCTGTTTCCGTCGTTCTTGGTCGTGGAAACGGAGGGAATGGGAAAGAGCTGCGTGTCTGCGCGCGCCGGGTCGATCCGGACGACTGCGACTCCTGCGAGCAGGCATGCAAAAAACACCACGATGCCGCGCAGGGTCGTCATGAGTGCTCAATGCCGAACCTCTAGGAGGTTCGGATTTTTTCGGATTTCTTCCGGAGCTGGTCGACGAGCTCGGCAAAGGTTCCATTCTTGAGGATCTTGCTGAACTGGCCGCGATAGTTGTTGACGAGGCTGACTCCGTCCACCACCACGTCGTAGACTCGCCAGACCGAATCCCGGTGCAGCAGCCGATAGTCCAGCGGTATTTCCGTCTTGCCCGTCAGGACCTTGGTACGGACCTCGGCATAATCTTTTTCCGTGCGCTCGCTGATGTAATGAACGCCTTCGCCGGAATATGTTTCGACCTTTTCGGCGTAGGTGCTGACCAACAGCGTCTGGAAGAGATCGACGAACTCCTCGCGTTCGGCGGCGGACAACCCCGTCCATGCGGATCCCAATGACCGCCTGGACATCTCGGCATAATCGAATCGGTCGCCGACGACCTTCTCCAGCATTTTCCGCCGCTGCGTGGCTTTCTCCGGATGCTTGAGTTCCTTGTCCCCCAGGATACGCAGCACCTCGTCGATCGTCGACTTCATGGCTTCAGTGGCGCCCCCGGCCGCCGCAAGACACGGACCGACTCCGACGATCATGATCGTGAGCGCGACGGCAAGGCCCGTCAGAAACCCGATTGTTCTCCACCGCTGGATAAAATGTGGCATGTCGTTCGTCTCCACCTGTGCGGCCGCTTCGCCGAGATATCCCAGCCTATCAGTTGACCTTCCCGTGTACATACTGGCTGACCAGTTCTTCCAAGTCCAGCCCGGACTCCGTATCGCGGATCGTGTCTCCCGATTTCAGGACGTCACCGCCGCCGCCTGGCGACAGCGCGAGAAACTTCTCGCCGATGATCCCCCTGGTCTTGATGGACGCGATCGTATCGCTGTACAGCTTGACGTTATCATGAACCGCCAAGGTGACCGCCGCACGATCCTCTTTCAGGACGATGCCGCGCACTCTGCCGACCTCGACGCCGGCGATTTCGACGGCCGATCCCGGCTTGAGTCCCGATGCCGAGTTGAACTGCGCCACGACCTCATAGACGTTTCCGCCGACTAATTCCAGCTTTCCCAGCTTGATCGATAGGTAGCCGAGACAGATGATTCCGACCAGCACGAAGACGCCTACGACAAGTTCGAGTTTGGCTTTTTCCATAGGACGCGCGCTCCTTCGTCTTTATCCGGCCAGCGCTTTCGGCAAGGTGAGGGTGCCGCCGGCGGTGATGAACTCTTGTATCTCCGGATCATCGGTCCGCACGAACTCTCGAGCGGGCGCCATGGCGGCGATTTTCCCTCGCCGCAGCATCGCAACCCAGTCGGAAATGGCGAAGACCTCCGGTATCTCGTGACTCACCATGACAGCCGTAAATCGAAACCGGCGGTGCATCGAGACGATGAGGTCATGGATGGATTTCGCCATCAACGGATCGAGGCCGGTCGTCGGCTCATCGAATAGAATGATCTCCGGCTCCATGACCAGCGCGCGCGCCAACCCAGCCCGTTTCTTCATGCCGCCGCTGAGTTCGGCCGGATATTTGTGCCCCATACCTTTCAGCCCGACCTGATCCAGCTTTTCCTCGACCCGCCGGGAAACCTCCGGCCCCTTCATCTGCAACTTTTCCCTCAGGGGAAACGCCACGTTCTCGAAAACGGAGAGGGAGTCGAACAGGGCCGCGCCCTGAAAGAGCATGGAAAATCGCTTTCGGACATCGTTCAGCCGTTTGCCCTTCAAACGCGAAATTTCCACGTCGCCCACCCAGACTTCGCCTCGGTCCGGCTGCATGAGTCCGATCATGTGCTTGAGAAGCACGCTTTTGCCTTCTCCGCTGGGTCCGATCACCGTGGTGAGCTGCCCCGCCGGAATGGACAAATCAAGGCCCTGAAGCACCCGCTGTCCGCCCAAAGCTTTTTCCACTCCGACGAGTCTGATCATGTCCTTGGCAGGTCAAGGATGAGGTCCTCAACCTTAACCTTTCAGAGAAGCACCGAGGTCAGGAAATAGTCCCACACCAGGATCAACACGGAAGAAAGCACCACCGCCTCCGTCGTCGCCGTGCCCAACCCTTCGGCGCTGTGCCTGGTGAAAAATCCCTTGTAACAGCAAATCCAACTCACGATCAGCCCGAAGCTGATCGACTTCAAGATGCCTCCGTAAACATCCTTCCATTCGACGGCGGATTCAATCGAATTCCAGTATGCCCCCCCGTTGCCTCCCAACAACTCCACGCCGACCAGATAGCCGCCGTAGATACCCACGACATCGAAAATCGCGACCAGCAAGGGCACGCCGATCAGACCGGCCAGCAGCTTCGGAGCGATCAAGTACTGAAGCGGATTGATGGCCATCGTATCGAGCGCATCGATCTGCTCGGTGATCCTCATGATGCCGATTTCTGCGGTCATCGCGGAACCGGCTCGCGCCGTGACCATCAAGGCGGCCAACACCGGTCCCAACTCACGGATCATGCTGAGCGCGACGGCGGAGCCGAGCAGTCCTTCCGAGCCGAACTTCCGCAGGGTATAGTAGCCCTGCAAGGCCAACACCATGCCCGTGAAGCCTGCGGTCAGCACGACGACGAACGTGGATTTGTACCCGACGAAGTGCAGCTGCTTGACGACTTGGATGGGCCGAAACGGCGGCCGAGCGAGCCAGGCGAAGGACGAGGCCACGAACAGCAGCATGCGGCCCATTTCACTGATGACCGCCAGTACCCGGGCGCCCATTCGTTCGAGCAGGCGGTTCATGAAGGGACTCCGATTTCCCGGCCATCAAGCCGATCGGCCGCATAGCGGGCAAAGAGATCGGTGAGTCGCTCCGCAGCCAGCCCGCTCTGTTTCCTCAGCCGATTCAGGCCGGCGAGGCTGCCGGGATTCGTGAGAATCTGCCGCAATCCCTTTGGCCATCCGAGCGGTCTGAGAAACTGATTGAAGTCGAGCGGGAGGTCTTCATCAAGAAGATCGGATACGGTCCGGACGATGGCAAATGGAACGCCGCGGCGCGTGGCCATGACGCCAAGCGCCTGGCTCTCCATGTCGAGCGCAATCGCATCCGTCACTCGGGAAAGACGCCGCTTCTCCTCGGCTTGCCCCACCACGATCGGCACCGAGACGAATGGACCGGTCTGCAGGGGCACGCCCATGTCTCTTGCCAGGACGCACATCAGTTCTTTCAGTCTCTCATCGCAGGAAACAACGTCACCCTGAATCTCCCAAGTTTCTTTCGAGCAGGCGGAAAGGCTTTGTGTGCCGACCATCAGATCCCCAACATGAGCAGAACTCAGTGCGCAGGCGAATCCGGCTGAAATTACTGATTCCATCGCCTGCGCATTCATAACGGCCTCGGCGATCCTTGCAGCCGATTCAGGTCCGACGCCGGTTTGAATGATTCGATACGATCGACCAGCCCGTTCGTCTGCAAAACAGCGGAGGCCGGCGAGAGTGACGGCGCGGGCGGTCGGAAAAGCGCGATGGAGGGCGCGGAGTTCCCATCGAGTTGCAGCAAAAATCGCGACGGGCTTCACGGTGCACCCGGACAGGAGCGTTCACGGCCGACGGCTGCCGCTTCGCGCTGATCACATCTGCCGATAGGACCCGTGAGACAGCACGTGCTGTCTGACTTCGTCGGCCCGCATTTTTCCCCGTGTCCGGAGATTTCGATACATCGCCAAGGCCCACAGGGGGAAATATTGGCAATACCAGTGATACCGCAGATAGAACACGCGAGGGAACCCCGTGCCGGTGTGACGCACTTCCTCCCATGAACCGTCCTTCGCCTGGTGCCGAAGCAAGTATTGAATGCCCCTGGCGACACCGAACGAATCGGTCATACCGGCGGACATCAGCCCCATGACGGCCCAAGCGGTCTGAGAGGGCGTGCTGTCTCCTCTGCCGGCTGACGCTTCCTCGGCATACGAAAGGCAGGACTCTCCCCATCCTCCGTCAGGATTTTGCTTGGATTCCAGCCAGGCCACCGCGCGGCGTATGTACGGCTGCGAAAGATCTTCTCCGATGGCCCGGAGCCCGGCCAGCACCGACCACGTTCCGTAGATGTAATTGACGCCCCAACGGCCGTACCAGCTCCCGTCCCGTTCCTGTTCCCGCTTGAGGAAAGCAAGCGCCGGGGCCACGGCCGGATGCGACCGGTCGTAACCCAACGCTCCCAGCATTTCCAGGCACCGTCCGGTCAGGTCCGACGTACTTGGATCCAGCAGGGCATGGTGATCGGCAAAGGGAATGTAATTGAAGACGATCCGGTTATTGTCCTTGTCGTATGCCCCCCAGCCCCCATCCGATCCCTGCATGGCGAGGACCCACGACGCTCCCCGCTTGATGGACTCCTGAAGCTCGGAGGCCTCGGGAATGCGGACTTTCGACAGGGCCATCAGCACGACCGCGGAATCATCCACGTCCGGATACAGTTCGTTCTCGTGTTGAAAATACCAACCGCCGGGCTCCGCCTGGGGCGAGGAGAATTTCCAATCACCCACCGTCCTCGTTTGTCGGGAGATGAGATAGCGCGCCGCCCGTTGCAACGGAAGCTGGTCCGTCGCCATGCCGCTTTCAATCAATGCATTCATCAACAGCGACGTATCCCAGATGGGCGAGTGGCAGGGCTGCAGATGCATGGCCTCGACGCGCTGTTCTTCCACTGTAGCCGTATCGTGGATTTCCAGCTCCTCAATCTCGCGCAACGCCTTCTGAATCAATGGATCGTCGACCTGGTATCCGAGGCAACGCAATGCGACGATCGAATTCGCCATCGCGGGATAAATCGCGCCCAATCCGCCGCTTCCCTTGATGTGTTCCAACATCCAGCTCGCCGCCCGATGCAACGCTTTCTCCCGCACCCACGCGAGGGGGATTCGGTCATAGAGCTTCAAGACGGCATCGAGCACCACGAACACGTTATGCGGAGTAAACCATCCTTGATCCTTGTTGAAGGGAGGAAACTGCCGGTACCGGATGTTGGAACGGGGCGTGACGAACAGCTCGTCAATGCCCTGTTCCTTGGGAAGGAGGCAGACCGGCTGATGGGCAAAGACGATCAACAACGGAATCAGAACGGCCCGCGACCAGTAGGAAATGGCATAAATGCTGAAATAGAACCGTTTCGGCAGAAGCATGATTTCCGGGGGCATGCTCGGAACCCCCAGCCAATCGTACTGGTCAAACAATGCCAGCGTGATCTTGGTGAACACGTTCGCCTGGACCACGCCGCCCATCGCGAGAATGCGTTCGCGAGCGCGCTCCATGCACGGCTCATCGGCGGACACTCCGGACATCTTGAGGGCAAAATACGCTTTGACGGACGCGCTGATCTCCGACGGCCCGCCGTGGTAGATCGGCCAGCCCCCGTCGGGCAACTGTGCCGAACGTAGATAGAGCACGGCCTTGCGCTCGCGCTCCGGATCGACACGGTCCAGAAACCGCCGCAACATCAGATATTCGGAGGTCAGCGTCGTATCCGCTTCGAGCTCAGCAACCCAATAGCCTTCGGAGGGATGTTGGCGCGAAAGGAACCAACTTTGACTGCGTTTGATCGCCTCATCGAGCGTGTCCAGCTGGCTCCCAGCTTGACTGGCGGTGCGTCGACCGAACGCGTCTGTGGTCGGTGCAGGTATCGATTTGTCGGAAACGAGCCGTAATGGCGGCGCCAAAACCATATCGCGCGCCAACCCGATCTTCTCCGGCACGGAGATGAACAGACTATCGGAGAGACGATAGAATAACGTGCGTAGAATGCTCATCGTGGTTGTGTCAGGGAAACGCACCCGGAGGGCCCGGTATGATCGTTCATCACCCTACGGACTGCCCACCGGATCGCCGATACGTAGGTTGAAGGCTCAATGGCTGCGGATATAACAGACGCCCCAGGCGAAGTCAAGCAAGCGACGACCGAAGTGCTCTGAAGTACGAATGTTTTTAGCCAATTTAGCCGGCGGATTCCCTTGTCATGCCGGCTGCAAATCCGTCAGTCTGACGGACACGAGCTTGGAGATCCCGGGCTCTTCCATGGTGACGCCGAAGAGCGAATCGGCGATTGCCATGGTTCTCTTGTTGTGGGTGATGACCATGAACTGCGCTTCCCGAGCCAGTTCCCGCAGAACGCTCGTAAAGCGCCCGATGTTTTCTTCGTCGAGCGGGGCGTCGATTTCGTCCAGGATACAGAACGGCGTCGGCCTGATGAGAAAACTCGAGAACAACAGCGCCATCGCCGTCAGCGTCTTCTCTCCTCCAGACAGCATCGTGATGTTCTTCAGGCGCTTTCCGGGAGGCTGGGCAACGATTTCCACGCCTGGATCATCGTGCGGCCCCTTGTCCTCCGTTCCGTCGCCCATCACCGCCTCGACCAGTTGCAGCTCGGCCCGGCCGCCCGGGAAGAACTTGGAGAAGACCACGCTGAATCTTTCTTGTAGTTCCGCAAACGTTGCGGCGAACATGTCTTTGGTTGTTCGATTGATTCGCTGGATGATCTCCTTCAGCGACGCCATGGAGGTCGAAAGATCCTGCTCTTGGGTGGACAGGAACTGGTGCCGCGTTTCCAGCTCCTCATGCTCGCTGATCGCCGCCAAATTGATCGGCCCCATGCGGTCGAGTCGTTCTCGAACTTTTTGCAGTTGCTGCCTGAGCTCGTCATTGGAACCGGTGGCCGCGGGTTGCTGAGCCGCCCCGTCGTCCACGACCGGGGGCGATTCATGAAGCGCGGACAGATCCACTTGATACGTCCCGGTCAGCGTGGATTCGACCGCGCCCAGCTGGGTGCGAATCTCGGCGCGCCTCACCTCGACGGCCAGACGGCTCTCGCGCAGGGATGCCATCACTTCTCGGACATTTTCCAGGCGAGTTTCGATCTCATGCGCCCGTGCCAGCTCTTGCGCATGCCGTTCCTGCGCCCGCACGACATCCGCTTTCACTCCATCGACCACCCCGCCCAACTCCCGGCAAAGCGCTTCGTACCGCAGACGTTCCTCCCGGCTCTGGGTCAATGACGTTTCGAGCGAATCCAATTGCTGAACGAAGCTCTCGATGCGGGCCAGCCCTTCCTGGCGTTGCTGTTGAATCCGCTGCAGGTCCCGCCGATGATGCTCGCCGGCTGTGCGGTTGCTTTGCACGGCGAGTTGCGCCGCCGTCAGTCGCTGCTGAAGTTCTCGCACATGCTCGTCGATACGCACGAGACGAGCGCGCACCTCCGCAAGGCTGCGCTCCTGACCAGCCTTTTCCGACATCCACTGTTGCAGCTGCGCCGCGCCCAGCCGCGTGTCTTGCTCAAGCCGTTGCGCTTCGCCTGCATTCCGCCGAGCCTCCTCCGTGAGCGCCTCGATGCGGCGAGCCAGATCTCCCAGGATTTGCTCCAACCCTGCCTCGTCCTTCTGGAGGGACAGGCCGCTCATTTCAGCCTCCCGGAGCAAGTCGGACAAGCGTCTGGCTTCGTCGCGGAGCTGCTGTCCTTCTGCGATCAGTCGCTCACGTCGCTGGCGCCCCGACTCCACGGCCTGGGTCAATTCGGCCCGGAGAGCTTCCAGGTTCAATACCTCACGGCGGCGTTGCAACAAACCTCCCGTCGGACCAGCCTGGCCTCCGGTGATGGCTCCGGCCGCGTCCACAATCTCACCGGCCTTGGTGACGAACACCGGCCCGCCGCTCTCCCCGCCGATCGTTTCCCACTGGCTCAGCGCATCCGGCAGCGTGTCCACAAAGACCACTCGGTCGAACAGATAATCCCGCGCCGCGGCACGGGACGGCGGCACCGAGATCAGATCGACCGCGCGGCCGATGATGCCCCTCCCGCCCGCCAAAGCTTGCCACCATTCGTCGGTAGACGCCCTCCACCGCGGGGAGTGCGGAATAAACGTGCCTCGGCCAAGGTCTTTTCCGGAAAGAAATTCTATGGCCCGGCATGCAGCGGCGGGGGCGTCCACCAACCACCCGCGCACGCGCTCTCCCAGCCAGGCTTCCACGGCTCGATCCAGATCAGCGGGAATCTCCAACCACTCGGCAATCGCTTCGTGCACGCCGTCGCACGTCTTCAAGGCGGTTGCTTCTTCATCTCCAGATCGGCCGTAGCCCATGTCTTCGCGCAGCACGCCTTGCAGGGCTCGCCAGCGGGAATCAGCGGCAGCCAATTCTTCCGATTCGCGCAACAATCGCTGGTCGAGTTCCACCAATGACAGGGCGTTGCGCTCGGCGGCGTCTTCCACCTCCCGCTGCTGCTCCCGCAGCGTGCCGACCGCGTGCTTCGCCTCCTCGCAGGATTCCAGAAGCGATCGGCGCTTGTCTGTCGCAGCCTGGCGCTGACCGTCCAATTCTTCGCGTTCGCGGGTCACGCGATGCTCTCGCTGGGTGATTTCCTCGCTCCGCGCCGTCAGCTGAGACAGCGTTTGCTCGGTATTGGCGACCAGTAGGGCAAGATTCATGACGTCCACCCGCGCCCGCTCTTCCTCCTGAACCGTACCGGTTCGCTGGTGTACCAGCGCCTTCATCTCTTGATCGAGGCCCGCGAGGGTCTGCTCCTGCGCGAGCAGTTCCTGAGCCAGCGTTTCGAGGGTCCGCTCCAGAGCCGCTTCAGCGGACACCAGTTGTTCCTGCTCCTGCTTGGCGCGCTCCAGCTCGGAGGCGCCTTGCGTTCGCTGTTGTTCGTACAGCTCGCTCCGATTGCGCTCCACCTCAGCCGAGGTCAGTGCCTGAGCCTGTTGCTGCTCAAGCCGGGCCAATTCGTCCCTGAGCCGATTTGCAGCGTCGCTGGCCTCGGTCATCGCCAGCTTGACGCGCTCCAGTTCCACATTGAGCTTTCCTTGTTCCGAAGCCTGCTCTGATTCCCGCCCATTCAACAGATCCAGTTCTTTCTCGATATCGGCGATCACAGTCCGCAATGCGCGATACTCGTTGGTGAGCAATGCGATCTCCAGCGAGCGGGCCTCCTGTTGCAACACCTGATACGAGCGAGCTTGCCGAGCCTGGCGCTCCAGCGAGTTCAATTGCTTCTTGACCTCGCCGATGATGTCCCGGACGCGCAACAGATTCTGCTGGGTCGCTTCGAGTTTTCGCAGCGCCTCCGCCTTCTGCTTCTTGTAGCGGACGATCCCGGCCGTTTCCTCGATCAACTCTCTGCGATCTTGCGGAGAGGCATTCAGAATCTGGTCGATCTGTCCCTGAGCGATGACCGTATGCCCTTTCGTCCCCGCCCTCGTATCCAGGAGCACGCTGCGAATGTCTTTCAGACGGCACGCCGTCTTGTTGATCAAATATTCGCTGTCACCGTTGCGATACAGGCGGCGCGTGATCATCAAGTCCTGATATTCCGCGAGTTGACTCGTGAGTCCCGAGAGCGGATCCACTTTGATGTGGTCGAGTCCGCCGATCACCAACGAGACCTCCGCCATACCCAACGGCTTCCGCAACTCCGTTCCGTTGAAAATGACGTCTTCCATTTTTTCGCTTCGGAGCGTCTTTGTGCTTTGTTCTCCCAACACCCACAGAATGGCATCCACGACGTTACTCTTCCCGCTTCCGTTCGGCCCGACGATGGCGGTCACCCCCTCAGGGAACTCAATCTTCGCCTCCGCGAAGGACTTGAACCCCGACATCTCAAGCGACTTGAGGTACATGCCCTGCTCCTTCTGTGAGTGATGGGTCAGATGGCCTGGGAGACCGCACGGGTCAGCGTTGTATCACAGCCACCCGGCGGAATCAAAGAAAAACACCGCCTGTAGTGGGCGGCGGACACCGCCCCCACAAGACTTGGGAAGCACCGAAACGGGGCGGGCAATAGGAAGAATGGCTATCTGGTTGGAGCGGTCACGGATTGCTTGGAGGACTCGATCGTGATGAGTTCCTTGGGCAACAGAAATTCCACGTCTTCTTCGATCACGGTCAAATCTTCGACTTCCGCGGTTCCGTACGTCTTCAAATACGCGACGACTTCCGTGACCAAGACTTCCGGCGCAGAGGCACCGGCCGTAATGCCCACGGCCTTGACGCCGTCAAGCCAAGCCGGATTGATGTCGGAAGCGGAATCGATCAAATAGGAGGCGATCCCGCAATGTTCACCCAGCTCACGCAAACGATTGGAATTGGAGCTGTTGGGGGATCCGATCACCAGGATCACGTCCACCAGCTTGGACAGCTCCTTGACGGCGTTCTGCCGGTTCTGGGTGGCATAACAGATGTCTTCCTGATGCGGCCCCTTGATATTGGGGAACCGACGATGCAACGCCCCCACGATGTCGCGACACTCGTCGACGCTCAACGTGGTTTGCGTGACATAGGACAGGGAATGGACGTTGTCGACTTGGAGCTTCTCGACATCCTCGACGGACGAGACCAAGTGGAACTTGTCCGGAATCTGCCCCAATGTTCCGATCACCTCCGGATGCCCCGCATGTCCGATCAGAATCAGATCATACCCTTGCGTATAATCCCGATTCACTTCGTTGTGGACCTTGATGACCAACGGGCAGGTGGCGTCGATGACGTGCAGGCGCCGCCGGTTGGCTTCATCCCACACCGACTTGGCCACGCCGTGTGCGCTGAATATCACGACGGAACCCTCGGGCACTTCGCCCAACTCTTCGACAAAGACCGCGCCTTTCTGACGCAACGAATTCACGACATGGCGGCTGTGGACGATTTCATGGCGGACATAAATCGGCGCCCCGTACTTGCGCAGCGACAGATCTACGATGTCGATCGCCCGATCGACGCCGGCGCAGAATCCGCGCGGATTGGCCAGATAAATTTTCATGACCGTGCTCGCTCCTTACAGGCACACACAAACACCATACACCCCTATGCACCATACGTCAGAGGTCGGGCGGTCGTCAACAGATATGGGGGCCGCGTCGCGGCACCTCGAACCATGCTCCAACCGGATCACTTCACCGTGACGATTCGCCCGGGAGCACTGAGATCCAGGTGCGGTGCTGATTGCAGTCCCAACTTGACAGGCTTACCCCTCCCCCGTAGGCTGGGCCCTATTTCCCATGGCCCAAGCCTCCCCCAGAAAAATCCTCATCGTTGAGGATGAAAAAGACATCCTCCAGTTGGTCAAGCTCTACCTGGACAAGGAGGGGTTTCGCACCCTGACCGCGGCAACAGGAACGGACGGCCTGAAGTCCGTAAAACAGGACAAGCCCGATCTGGTGGTGCTCGATCTCATGTTGCCGGAAATCGACGGGCTGGAGGTCTGCAAGAGACTTCGCTCCGCGCCGGAAACGGCGATGGTCCCGATCATCATGCTCACGGCCAAAGCTGAAGAATCCGACACCGTCATCGGCCTCGAACTGGGCGCCGACGACTACGTGACCAAGCCCTTCAGTCCCAAAGCCCTCGTGGCGCGGATCAAAGCCCTGTTCCGCCGCCTCGACCGCAGCCAGAATCAGCATGAGACCGTCTATCGCTACGGCAATGTGGTAATGGATCTGGCACGGCACGAGGTGACGTCCGATGACAGGGAAGTGCCGCTTACCGCCAAGGAGTTCGGCCTACTGGAACATCTGCTGCGGAATCCGGGACGTGTATTGACGAGAGAGGTCCTGCTGAACACGGTGTGGGGCTATGACTACTTCGGCACGACCAGGACCGTGGACGTCCACATCCGGCGCCTTAAGCAGAAGATTCCGCTGCTCGACGAGGCGATCCTGTCCGTCAAGTCCCTCGGTTACAAACTGCGAGAGGAAGACTGAGGAGGTCTCCATGGAGATGGAGCGGGTCTCCCGGTACGTGCTGCAATCCCTATGAACCTTTCCATCCGCTGGAAAGTAACCTTCGCCACACTGTTCGCCCTGGCCTGCGGCTTTGCGATGGCGGGGGTCTTGGCCGAGCGGTCGCTCGAGCGGCAGGAACTGGCGCAATCCCGGAGAAATCTGGACGTCCGCACCAAGTTGGTGGCTCTTGAATTACGGCCGCTCCTGCTTTCCCCTGCCACGCGTTTCACGGATCCACCCATCCAATCGCTCGTTCGGGAATTGGGAGCCAAAGCGCTGGCGAGGATCACGCTGATCGCTCCTGACGGGCGCGTGCTGGCTGACAGCGCGGTGTCAAGCGAGAACCTGCCGGAAGTTGAAAACCACCGGAACAGACCGGAAGTCGAACAGGCTCTGGCTCAGGGGAACGGGAGCGACCTGCGCGCGAGCCAGACTACCGGAGAACCCACGCTCTATCATGCGATCCTGCTCACCGAAGGCGACGGCAAGGCCTCGGTCGTGCTCCGCCTCGGACTCTCGATCGTGACCCTGGAAGAAGAGCTGTCTCAGCTCCGGCGGCGTCTGATGCTGGCCTTCGGAAGCGCCTTCCTAGTCGCCGTCGGCTTGAGCATCCTGCTGGCGCGGAGTTTGACGAAACCCCTGTCGGATATGGCGGCTGCGGCGCGACGCCTGGCGGACGGCGATGCAGCCGCCCGCATTCAGGTCACTTCGCGTGATGAAGCCGGACTGCTCGGCGAAACGCTCAACCACATGGCGGACGAACTACGCGCGAAGATCGAGGAGGTGTCGGAGGATCGCTCCCAACTCCTGGCCATGCTCACCTCGATGGTGGAAGGGGTCATGGTGCTGGATTATCGAGGGCGAGTGCTCCAAGTCAACCCTGCCCTGGAACGCATGTTCAACGTCACCAGAGCGGAAGCCAGGGGACGGGAATTTTCTGACGTGTTCGGCCATCCCCACCTGGCGCTGTTGGTATCCACCGTCTTGAAAACCAGGATCGGACAGGAGGATGAAATTCTCTTGAGCCCCAGTGGGCGCTGCTTGCATATCGAAGCCTCCGTGGCCGGAGGCGAGCAGGAAAACGAGGCCTGCGCCGTTTTAGTCTTTCACGACATTACCGAACTCAGACGGCTCGAAAAGATCCGCAAGGACTTCGTCGCCAATGTCTCCCACGAGTTGCGGACTCCGCTGACGTCGATCAAAGGCTACGTCGAAGCCCTGCTGGACGGCGGAAAGGACGATCTTGGCACCAGCGCCAAATTTCTGGATATCATCCTGAAGCAAAGCGACCGTCTGAACCTGATCCTGGAAGATTTACTGCAGTTGTCGAAAATCGAATCAGGCCAGGTCCTCCTCCGACACGAGCCCTTGCAAGTTGAAGCCATCATTGAACGCACGATGGCCATGATGCGTCCTCTGGCCGGCAAAAAGGGGCATCGGCTGGTGGCCAGCGTGCCCTCGGGACTTCCCCTGGTCAACGGCGATGAAGAACGCTTGGGGCAAGTCCTGTCGAATCTCCTCGACAACGCCATCAAATACACGCCGGAAGGGGGCAGCATCACGGTCGCCGCGCGCCATATTGCGACCGGCGGACCGCTGGTCGGCGGAAAATCCGAAAGCCTTGAGATCAGCGTCGCGGACACCGGCATCGGCATACCGGAATCGGACCGGCCCCGGGTATTCGAACGTTTCTACCGGGTCGACAAAGCCCGCTCGCGCGAGATGGGAGGCACCGGACTCGGCCTGGCGATCGTGAGACACATCGTCGAGGGTCATGGGGGGCAGGTATGGGTCGAGGGCAACCGGCCGTGCGGCAGCCGGTTCGTCGTCCGTCTCCCGGTCCAGCCTGCGGACCAGGCAACAGGTCATCCCAGTCTCGTACCCACTAAATAGATCACCGAAGCAAGAATGGCCGCGCCCGGCAACGTAAAGAGCCAGGCGTAGAGGATCCGCCGAGTCACCCCCCAGCGAACGGCGGACAGACGCTTGACGGCACCGACACCCATCACCGACGAGGTGATGGTATGAGTCGTGCTCACGGGCAGGCCGATGTGGGCCGTCACCATGAGGACGGCGGCTGCTCCCGTTTCCGCGGCAAACCCGTGGACGGGCTCCAACTTCACGATTCCCATCCCCAGGGTGCGGACGATCCGCCAGCCGCCCGCGGCCGTTCCCAACCCCATGGCCACCGCGCAGGCGCCGATCACCCAGCTGGGCACTTCATGGGATTGGATCTGACCGGCCGAGAGCAGCGCAAGCGTGATGATACCCATCGCCTTCTGCGCGTCATTCGCGCCGTGGCTGAACGCCATGAAGCAGGCCGACAGCAGTTGCAGACGCTTGAATATTTTGGTTGCGACCCCTCTGGGTACGCGGAAAAACAGCCAGCTGATCAGAACCATCAGCGACAGACCGATGGCAAAGCCGAAGAAGGGAGACAGCACCATGGCTTCCAGCACCGAGCGAAGGCCCGACAACTTGACGGTGTCCCATCCGCCATGCGTCACCGCCGCTCCCACCATGCCGCCGATCAGGGCGTGAGACGAACTGGTGGGCAACCCGAGCAGCAACGTGAACAAGTTCCACAAGATGGCTCCGGCCAGCGCCGACGCCACCATCTGCTGCGTGACCGTCAAGGGATCCACAATGCCGGAGCCGACCATCTTCGCGACGGCGGTAGACATGAAGGCCCCGGCGACGTTCAGGATGCCCGCCCCGATGACCGCCACGAGCGGGCTTACCACTCTGGTGGACACCACCGTGGCAATAGCATTGGCGCTGTCGTGCCACCCGTTCGAAAAGTCGAACAGCAGCGCGAGCAAGACGACCAGGAGCAACATTCCGTTGAGTTCCAGCATCATGACGTCGTTAGGAGGGGATCAGGCGATCGGGGCGGCTTCTCTCGTCGCGTGCATCACGATCCGTGCGTTCATCTCATGGTTAATGGTGCTTCAATGAGATCCGTTCCAGAATGTTGGCGACATCCTCACAACGGTCGGTGCCGGCCTCGAATCCTTCATAGATCTCTTTCCATTTGATGACGGCGATCGGGTCCGTTTCTTTGTCGAAGAGCTCGGAAATGGCGTCGCGGGAGACGCGGTCGGCTTCATTCTCCAGGCTGTTGACCCGGACGCTGCATTCCTTGATGTCCGGATGGGCCATCCCTAGCCGGTCCACGCCCTGCCCGACCGCCACCGACGCCTGGTACAAGATCTCGGCCAACTTGACGGCCATCTCGGTCGGTTTGGTCACCTTGTAGAGGGCGAAGCGGTCGGCGATCGCTTCAGCCACATCGAGAATGTCATCGAGCGCGCTGGCAAGATCATGGATGTCCTCTCGGTCGATCGGTGTGATGAACGTCTGGTTAAGGCGAAGCGCGATCTCGTGCGTAATACCGTCCCCGACGTGCTCGACCTCTTTGATGCGCTTGGCCTGCTCGATCGGGGAACGCAGATCCTTCATCATCGCGGCCAGCAGCCGGCTCCCCTCGATCATGTTATGCGCCGCCTTCTTGAATAACTCGAAGAAGGCTTCTTCCCGTGGAATCAATCCGAACATGATGCTGCTGCTCCTCCGCTGATCAATCGCCGTCGCGCGTTCAGAATTGCTTTCCCCCCGGACCGACGAGAATAGGCTACCGTGTCGGGGTACCGGCTACCACCGAATGAGTCCCGTCGCCCATGTGATTCCACCGCCGAAACTGCCCAGCACGACCAAGTCATTGGGTGCGATCTTACCGGAACGGACGGCATGATCCAGCGCGATCGGCACCGACGCAGACGAGGTGTTGCCCGTACGCTCGATTACTGAGCAGATCTTCGAAGCCGGTAGTCCCAGCTTGGCCGTGAGGCTGGACAGGATTCGTCCGTTTGCCTGGTGCACAACCAGATACGCCACATCGTCCAACGTCACACCGAATTCCTTGAGAAGGTCCCGGATCGCCCGGTTGAGTTTCTTGACAGCCAGCCGGAATAGCGGGCCCCCTCTCATATGGAGCGCCGTACTCGACCTGTTACAGGTCGTCTTCGTCGCGGGTCTGCTCGACCCGCCGACCGGTATCCGGATCAAGTCATGCCTGGCGCCTTCGGCATAGATACGAAGTCCCAGAATGCCTCGGTCCGGCCGGCGTGCAGCCTGCTCGGCCCGGACTACAACCGCGCCGGCACCGTCCCCGAATAGCAGCGCGGTGTCGGCATCGTCTGGATCAAGCGTCCGCGATTTGACCTCCGCCGCCACCACCAAACATTGGGTCAGCTGCCCGCTTCGAATCATGGCATCCGCCATCGACAGACCGTACAGAAACCCCGAACAGGAAGCGGAGAGATCGAATGCCGGCCCTCCCGAGCAGCCCAGCTTGCGTTGCAGCAGGCACGCGGTCGAGGGGAAAACCATATCTGGAGAAGTCGTTGAAAGAACAAGAGCCTCGATAGACGATGGGCTGATTCCTGCGGCATCCATTGCTCGCCGGCAGGCTTCCGCGGCCAGATCGGAAGATGCCTGTGATGGGTCGGCCCATCGCCGCTCGACGATGCCGGTGAGGCGGGTGACCGTCGAAGACGCGATTCCGACTGTGCCGGCCACCTCGGCATTCGAAACCACCCGCTCGGGCAGATAAGAGCCGGTTCCGACAATCCTGGTGCGGATCATGACCTAGCGCCGCTGTCTTGAAGACATCGCATAAGCTGCGGGATTATAAGTGCCGATGCCCAAAGGGTCAACTCATCGCACTTCGTTGCAATTGGGTGGATCTCCTGCTACAACTGACCTGCGTACGGGCCGGTGTCATCGTCAACGATACAGGGCATACAGACACAATGCGACGAGTGGGCAATGATCTCCGCGACTTGTTTCTTGGTTCTGCGGCCGATGGGCTAAGGCTTGCTATTCCCCTGCTTGCGGTCGGCCTCCTGGTGGGGTGCTCCAGCTCGCACAAGAACGGGGATCAGGCTGCGAAGAAAGCCGTCAGCGGGACGGACGAATCAATCTTTCTTGGGGATACGATCGAGAAGAATTATGATCCGAATGTGATCATGAAACGCGGCGAGGCCTTCTTCGAGAAAGAAGAGTACGCGGAGGCCATCGTCGAGTACAACCACTTTCTCGACCTCCATCGAAACCACCAGTTGGCTTCCTACGCCGCCTTTCGCATCGGTGAGAGCCAAATGCGGCGGGCCAAGGGCATCGAGCGTGACCCGGAACCGATTCAAAAGGCGATCGAATCCTTCGATCGATTACGCCGGGACTATCCAGGCAGCCGCTATGACGATCACGCCGTGGCCAAGGTCCAGGAATGCCACGATCTCCTCGCCCAAATGCACCTGTTCGTCGGTCAGTTCTATTACCGTCGTGGGTCGTATTTGGCCGCCGCGCATCGGTTCGAGCAGATCATGCAACTCTACCCAGACAAGTCTGTCGCGCCCGATGCCCTCTATTTTCTCGCCCTCAGTTATCATGAGATGGGTGCCGACGATTGGGCCAGTGACAAGCTGACGATCCTCGCGCAGAAATACCCGAACGCCCAGCACTCCCGTGATGGAGCCAAACTCCTGGCCAAGATCGGACCGTCGAAATCTGGTCCGATGGTGGCCCAGAAACCAGCCCCCGCTTCTTCATCTTCTGACGATACGATCCCCGCCGTTTCAGGAAGCTCTTCTGTCCTGGCCAACGGCCTTGTTTCCGCACCTTCCGCCGGATCCATTCACATCCCATCGGCCAGCTCGCTGACACAGTCCTTCGTCAATTGCCGGCTGGGAGCTTGGTGCTGATCGAAGCGTCACGATCGGTATCGTTTTGGTTTTCTGACTCAAATTTTCCGTCGGGGATAGAACGATCCGATCGTCTTGACCGGCCGATCCCGCGTCGCATGTAGGAAACAAGCCGTGGAATACACGCGGCTTGCAGGCGACGCCGTTGGTTACGATTGCGGGATGGAGTGACTAGCCCACATTATTCATGATCGCTACTACTGCAACTGCCGATACGCCGCTACGACGAGCCAGCACGCCGCTTGACAGGCATGCTGGCGGGCAGGCTCGCCCCTCGCGGCCTCAACATACTGTTTCAAGTATGCCTCGGCTTCTCGGGGCTCCGCGTGCCCGTCTCGCTTGGCGTCTTGGCAGTTTCGTCACGAACCGTCATGAATAATGTGGGCTAGGGAGGTTACTGCCCAAGGTACCAACCGATGCCATACCGTTCGAGAAAACTCGTAATCATGGTCAGCGAGTTGGCGTAGATCATGATACCCACCACAACCAACATGACACCGCTCACCGTCGAGACTCCCCACAGATAAGCACGCGCTTGCTTGAAGTACGCAAGAAACCGGTCGACCCCCAAGGCCGTCAGAAACAAGGGCAATCCCAAACCCAACGAATAGCTGGTCAAGAGCAACACGCCGGTCATGAGCGAATCGGTGGTGCTCGCATAGAGGAGGATCGTGCCCAGCACCGGCCCGACACAGGGGGTCCATCCAGCCGCGAAGGCGATCCCGATCAAGAAGGAACCGGCATAGCCGACCGGCCGGTTGCGAAACTGAAACCGATGCTCCATTTGAAGAAAATTGATGTTCAGAATGCCCAGCAGATAGAGACCGAAAATGACGATCAATACGCCGCCGATGCGCCGAATGTGGTCCTGATACGTGATCAAGAGTTGTCCGGCGAAGCTCGCGGAGGCTCCGAATGCGATAAAGACGAGCGAAAAGCCCGCGATAAACAACAGCGCATTGGCCACGATCGCCGCCCGGAACCGGGACCGTGCGCCGGCATCGGTCAGCTGCTCGATTGAAAGGCCCGTGATGTACGAAATATAGGACGGCACGAGCGGCAGGACACAGGGCGAGACAAAGGATAAGAGCCCGGCGGAGAACGCCGCGATCAGCGAGATATTTGACATCGACTGGGACAAAGCCGCCCCGACTACGTCTTCAGCAACATTTCGATCAGTTGATGGGCTTCGGATGCGGCCCAGTCGCGCGCGCCGAATATTTGATGCCGCACGATTCCCTGACGATCGACCATGAACGTCATGGGAAGACTACGCGCGCCGTACACCAGCCCGATACGATATTCGGCGTCGTGCAGAATGGGAAACGTCAATCGATTTTCCTGCTGGAACGGCCTGGTGACCGCCACGCCCTGGGGATCGGTGGACACGGCCAGAATTTCGAAGTCATTCCTGGAATAGGCCCGATAGAGTTGTTCCATGGCCGGCATTTCCACCCGGCATGGGCCGCACCAGGTGGCCCAGAAATTAATCAGCACGACCTTCCCGCGCAGGTCGGACAACGCCACCATCCGTCCCTCGAGATCCCGAAGCTGAAAGTTCGGGGCCGTATCTCCCGGCTTCACCACACTGCGCTTGGCAGCGGGAGTTCCCGACCCCGCGTCGGAGCACGATGGTCCGACTCCGGCAATCGTCAGCAGCATGACGCTGAGCAACAGCGCGATTCGTTTCATCCGTTCACACTCCAGCGCCCGGCTGAACGGCAGCGGCCGCCTTGGGAGTGACGTTGAGCAACTTCGTCAGAACCTGCAGGCTGTCCAATCTCGTCCAATCTCTGGGTCCGATCACGATCTCCCGAATGATGCCCTCCTGATCGATGATGAACGTCTCGGGCACTCCCATGCGCTTGTAGGGCTTGTCGGTCATGCCCCACGAATCGATCAGTACGGGAAAGGTCAAATTCAGCCCCTTGACGAACGGTGGGATTTCCTTCGTCGTCGTCACACGATCGATGCTCACGGCCAGAATGACCAATCCGTCTTTCTCGAAATTCTTATTGAGAATTTCCATGGATGGCATTTCTTCCCGGCAAGGTTTGCACCAGGTGGCCCAGAAATTCAGAAAGACCACCTTCCCGCGAAAATCAGACAGCCGATAGGGCTTGTCGTTGAGATCGGACAATGCGAAGTCGGGGGCGAGCCTGCCCACAACCAGCGGCTCGTACTTCGCGCTCTGGAGCCAAACGACGGCGAATGTCAGGACGAGAATTGCCGTCCCGGCGATCAGAATCAACAGGCGCGAAGCACCGGGTTTGGCTGTCGACACGGAAGCAGGCTGATCGAGCAAGGACATCCTCCTCTATCGGGTCACCGGCGCAATGCGCGCCGGAAACACCCTCTTGTCGATGACTTGACGCCCGGCGTTAGAAAGATTGAGAGACCGAGCGTTGCGCAGGCAGGCCGGGGATCTCGTGCCTGCCTCTACGCGTAGGCGTGTAATCCCGACAAGAGGAAGTTGACACCCCAAAAACAGAAGATCACCATGAGAAACCCGAAAACCGCGTAGATCGCGGCTCGTCGTCCCTCCCAGCCTCGGGTCATGCGGGCATGGATGTAGGCCCCGTAAATGAGCCACACGATCAACGACCAAGTTTCCTTCGGATCCCAACTCCAGTATCCGCCCCAGGCATAGTTGGCCCACATCGCTCCGAGGATGATGCCGAAGGCCAAGAGCGGAAACCCGATCATGATCGCTTTGTAGCCCAGCTCATCAATGGTCTCCAGATCTGGAAACGCAGCGCAAAACCGGGACTGGCTTCCCCGGAGTTCCGCCCGCTCTTTGAATAGATACATCAAACCGAGGCCGCCGGCCATGGCAAACGCCGCATAACTCGTGAGCGTGACTGAGACATGAATATAGATCCAATAGCTGTTGAGCGCCGGAACGAGTGGTTCGGCGGTTTGATAACGGTATGGCAACAGCGAGGCCGCCCCCATGGCGATGAACCCGATTCCGACGACGAATGCGCCGATCGCCTTGATCTTGTACCGCAGCTCCAACAGCACATAGCCGAGGATGATGGCCCAAGAGACATAGGCCATTGCTTCAAATTGATTGGACCAAGGCGCGAAGGTTCCGGAATGCTCCAATCGCTCAAAGGCGCGAGTCAACAACGCCGCCGTATTTACGAGCCATCCGAAGACGGTCACTAACGTGGCGACCTGACCCAACTGAGTGGCCCACGCGCCGTCTCGTTCCTCGAACTCCTCCGGAAGGTGTCCCGCGGGGGCCAAGGCCATGGCGGGGCGTCGGGCGAAAAGATACGCCACATACAAGGTCAATGCTGCCAGATAAAGCCAGAATGTCATGTCGAAGAGAAAAAGCGATCGGGCCATGCATCCTCCGTCTGTCGAATCAGCTCACTGCATTCCTACCATCACCGGTCATAATAATACCCAAGGAGACCGTCGTTTGACTACCTCCCCGTCGCAGGCTCAGAACGTGCGGATTCTTTCCGTAAGCTTTCGAAATTCCTTCTGAAAATCGATCTGGCTCTTGTGCGTCGTTCCACCCAAGTGGACGATCGAACCCTGATTCGATGACACGATCTTCGTCCACAGCCGTCGGTGATAGATAAAGGAGGAGAGCGTGATGCCGACGACGATCATGGTCGATCCAAGCCAGACGATATTGATCCCGGGATTCTTGGCAATTTGAAGTCCGGTATATTTCTTCGGTTTGTAGCCGATCAATTCGAACTGGTATTTCGAATCCTTGATGTCGAAGAGATCCGGAAACTGATAGAAGATCCAGGGGGTGGCCTCTACCGTACTCCGCTCGTTGACGGTCAGCTTGATAGCCGGGTTGGCATGCTCGACCGTCTTGGAGTACACCTTCTTCTCGGTCGAGTTGAAGGCGAAATCGGCGACGAAGTCCGTGACCGCCAGCTTCAATTTCAACTCATCGATTGCCTGTTCCTTCTGCCATTCAAGATCGACCGTCTTGATGATTTTGTCGGACTCCTTGTCCTTGATGTTGAGCCGCGCGATCTCGATCTGGTCCCAGGCATCTCCGTAGCTGGACTGATAAAACCAGATCCCCTTATAGACGAGCGGGTCATTCACGGTAATCGTCTTGGTCAGTTGCGGCTGGCCGCCTTCGATCACGGTCAAGGTGCTGTTATAGGATTTGACTGCGCCGTTTTCGTGGTAGTCGATCCAGAACTTGTCGACCTTGAGATCGAAGTCTCCCCGCGGAATGTGATAGGTCTGCCCCTCAAGGCAGACTCCGAATTCCTGAAATCCGTAATAGCTGCCCAGAAGGCCGCCTAGGACGATCACCGTGGCGCTCAAATGCGCCATGTGCGCGCCGACTCGTCCGAGCACACCCTTGGTGGCGTACAACGTGACTTCTCCCGCGTCGTTCTTCGCCAACACGCGATAGCCTCGTTCGATGAAGTGCTGGGCCAACGATTGGGCGACCGTTTCCTTGTCGCCTTGGGCAGGGATCTCGGCCTGCTGCTTTAAGCCCTTAATGAAGGCCATCGACACGCTGACCTTATCCTGCTTCATCGACCGCCAGACCGCAGGAAATCGCTTGTAGAAGCACGTCAGGGAATTGACGCACAGGAGACCGAGCAGGCTGGTGAACCACCAGGTGTGGTAAACGTCCGTGATGCCCAGCCGCAAGAACCACCGGTACGCATTCTCACCGTATTCCTGAATGTACGTCTCGGGTCGCTCTCCCTGTTGAATGACCGTCCCGATCGTGGCCGTAACGGCGATGAAGAGGAATAGAAACATCGCCAGCTTGATCGAGGCGAAGAACTCCACGAGTTCGCGTGAGAACTCCTCCCAACCGAGGCCTGGCGCAGGATTGCGGGGCGTTTCGCGCTCAGCAGTCGCCTCAGACTGACCGTTCATAGTCCGACGAATTCCATTTCTTTCACCAGACACACAATCTGCCGGGCCCCGGGCGCTACCACCGATTGACAAGGACGATTACAGGCCGGAAGGAGATACCGTCACTGGCGACAGGTCCTTTGATACAACCGCAAGGGAGGGAGGCCTCGACAGCGCCATCTTACAAGTGCCCGAAAAGGGGTGTCAAGCAAGCTGTCGACCTGTCGGTGGTGCGAGTCTCTCCCTGCTGTCGATAACGCGGGGCCCTACTATCGAATAGATAGACAACCCCACCCTCTCTCCGCTACTATCGCCAGAACTACGCATATTGCTAGCGACACGGCGGTGAAGACGCGTCACGCTGGAAGGCCCGGACAATCGTCAACCGATACTTGAGGAGCCCATGAGAAACAATTATCTGTTTACGTCGGAGTCCGTGACGGAAGGTCACCCCGACAAGATCGCCGATCAGATTTCCGACGGTATCCTGGACGCCATCATCGCCCAGGACAAGTTTTCTCGCGTGGCATGCGAGACCATCCTGACGACCGGGATTGCGTTCGTGGCCGGCGAGATTTCGACCAAGGCCTACGTCGAGATTCCCGATATCATCCGGGACGTGATCAAGGATGTCGGCTACACCGACGCTTCGTGGGGGTTCGACTGCAATACTTGTTCGGTCCTGACGGCCATTCACCAACAATCAGGCGACATCGCGATGGGAGTCGACTCCGGGGGAGCCGGCGACCAAGGGCTGATGTTCGGCTACGCAACCAACGAAACTTCCGAGCTCATGCCGATGCCGATCGTCTTGGCGCACCGCCTCACACGCCGTCTCGCCGAAGTGCGCAAGAAGAACATCCTCCCCTGGGTGCGGCCCGACGGCAAGTCGCAGGTCACCGTGGAATATCGGAACGGGAAGCCGGTTCGTATCGATACGATCGTCGTCTCGACCCAACACAGCCCCGATGTCACCAACAAGCAAATCGAGCGCGGCATCATGGAGAACGTGATCAAGCCCGTCATGCCGAAAGGTCTCTATGATCCGACGAGCGTCAAGCACCACATCAATCCCACCGGCCGCTTCGTCGTCGGCGGTCCGATGGGGGACACGGGTCTCACCGGCCGTAAGATCATTGTCGATACCTACGGCGGACACGGCAGCCACGGCGGAGGTGCGTTCTCCGGAAAAGATCCCACAAAGGTCGACCGCTCCGCCTCGTATATGGCGCGCTATGTCGCCAAGAACATCGTCGCAGCCGGCTTGGCGGACAAGTGCGAAGTGCAATTGGCTTATGCGATCGGCATCGCCGATCCGGTCTCAGTCCTCGTCGACACGAAGAATACGGAGAAGGTTTCGGTCGACAACCTTGACAAGCTCGTGCGCAAACACTTCCCCATGACCCCGCGCGGCATCATCGATCACCTGAAACTTCGTCGTCCGATCTTCAAGAAAACCGCCGCCTACGGCCACTTTGGCCGAAGCGAACCGGAGTTTACCTGGGAAAAGACCGACAAGGCGAAAGCCCTGCGCAGAGAAGCAGGACTGTAGCATTGAAATCGCGCTAGGCACAGAACCAAAGGGGACGGGTTACAACCCGTCCCCTTTTTTCTGGAATCCTTCCGCTCACGCATCATGTCTGACGTTTAACGAGGAGGCAATCAGTGGATTACGACGTGAGAGATATCAAGCTGGCCGACCAGGGCAAACTCAAAATCGAATGGGCAGAAGTGACCATGCCCGTGCTGCGGCTCATCAGGAAGCGGTTCAAGCGGCAACAGCCGCTCAAGGGGGTCCGCGTGACCGCCTGTCTGCATGTCACGACGGAAACGGCCAACCTTGCGATCACCTTGAAAACAGGAGGCGCCGACGTGCGTCTGTGCGCGTCCAACCCCCTCAGCACCCAGGATGACGTTGCCGCCGCCCTGGTTCAACATGAGGGCATTCCGACCTTCGCCATCAAGGGCGAGGACAACGCGACCTACTACCGCCATATCGAATCGGCCATCGCGCATCGCCCGCACGTGACGATGGACGACGGAGCCGACGTCGTGTCTCACCTCCATTCAAAGCGGAAGGACCTCCTTCGGAACGTGATCGGCGGCACGGAGGAAACGACCACCGGCGTCATCCGTCTCCGAAGCATGGCGGAGAAGAAAGTGCTGAAGTTCCCCGTCATTTCGGTCAACGACGCCGACACCAAGCACATGTTCGACAACCGGTACGGCACAGGTCAATCGACGATGGACGGCATCGTGCGCGCGACCAACAGGCTCGTCTGCGGCTCGGTCGTCGTCGTGGTCGGCTACGGTTGGTGCGGGCGCGGGATCGCCATGCGGGCCAAGGGAATGGGAGCCGATGTCATCGTGACCGAGATCGATCCGTTGAAGGGACTCGAAGCGGTCATGGACGGATTCCGGGTCATGCCGATGGAACAGGCGGCTCCAATCGGCGACTTCTTCGTCACCGTCACGGGCAATATCCATGTGATTCGCGGCGAGCATTTTGGCGTCATGAAGGATGGCGCAATCGTCTGCAACAGCGGGCACTTCAATGTGGAGCTGGACATTCCCGCCTTGGAACGGCTAGCCAAAAAGCGCCGCATCGTGCGGACCGGCGTCGAAGAGTTCACCTTCAAGAAGAACGGCAATCGCGTCAGCCTGCTCGGCGAAGGGCGTCTTGTGAACCTCGCGACGGCCGAAGGCCATCCGTCGAGCGTCATGGACATGAGCTTCGCCAACCAGGCGCTCGGCGCCGAATATCTCGTCAAACATTACAAGATGCTGGAGAAAAAGGTCTATCCGGTTCCGCCAGCCATCGACAAGGAAATCGCGCGACTGAAGCTCGCGGGCATGGGCGTGCAGATCGACACGCTGACGGCGGAACAGAAAAAGTATTTGGCGAGTTGGGAGATGGGGACATAGGGGGCGGGAACTCCCTCCGCTCGCTGCAGAGCGGCGCTGACCGCTCTAGGCTTCACCTCCGCTTGGCTCAGAAACTTGTTCAATTCCAGCTTCGCTGAATTGAACTTCGAACATCTGCGCCACCCTGAAGGGACGCTTCGGCTCAGCAAGAGCGGTGTCCCAGCCCCGCTCTGATGCTCGCTTCAGAGCCTCCCACCCCGCTCAATGGAAGGAGAGGTGAGGAGATGACACGGGTTCTGTCGCCGAGCAGCCCAAGCGTCCTCGCACCCCGCCCGGTGTAGGGACCCCGCTGCGGGCGCTGGGTAAGGACCGCGCCTCGGCGCGGGACAGAGTGGGTGGGTGAGAATGACTCCCCGCTCGGCGCCACCCGCTTTAAGAACCCATTCCCAGTCTGCTCGCTGGGGATGAAGGAAGAAGGCCGCCTAAAGAGGCGGCCTTTGCGTTTTCTGGGCAAGCGCGGTATCTCGAGCCTGGAGGGCAAATCGCCCGCAGGCCAAACCTTATCCGGAGGCGAGGGCACTCCGAAATATATCAGGGTGGGGCGCATGTTCGAAGCTCAGGTCGAGCGTTGCGCGATCTGAGCGAGTTTGCGGCGCCGAGCAGCCTGAGGCGTAGCGGTCGAGCTGTAGCGTTGAGCGGAGCGGGGCTGACCATCCTACAAAGATGACTTCTCAATGTTCTGCGGGAATCACGGCAATAATCCGCAGCGGCCCTCCGGTGCCTCCCGCGATTTTCATCGGGAGAGCGATTACATCGAATCCGCGTTCAGGAAGTTGGCTGAGGTCGGCGAGATTTTCGAACACCGGCACGTTTTGAGAGAGCAGCGCGACATGAGTTTCAAATCTAGTGGACCGCCCATAATCGATGGATGCGGTATCGATGCCGATGGCCTTGACCTGTCGTTCACGCACCAACCACGTCGCGGCATCGGGATGCAAACCGGGAAAATGCAGCGCTTGCACGCCCTCTGCGCCTCTCAACTCCGTTCCAAGATACTGCTGTCTCGACGGCCATAACCGGCCAAATCCTGTATCCAACAATACAACCGTGCGAGCCGGTATCCGGCCGTGCCTTGATTCCCACCGCTCAAGGTCTTGAATCAGAATGCGGTAATCGCGATCGTTGACACATTGTTCGCTGACGTCGATCCGAACCGCGCTGCCGACCAAGCGATCGATCGGAATTTGGTCCAGCGTCTGCTTGCCTTTGGAAAAATGGATTGGGGCGTCGATGTGGGTGCCGCCATGCTCCGGGAGTTCAAGGCGATTGGATGCGTAGTAGTAGCCGCCGGGCATGTCCTCTGCGTACTGCGCGACGATTTTAACATTCTGCTCGGTGGGCCATACGATCGTGTCGTGTCCAAAAGCATGGGTCAGATCGACCAATCGGGATTGCTGCAATGACACCAACGAAAGTTGAAAAGGATGCTCAGTACACCCCGTGCTTGCCGTCATCACGAACATGAGGGGTACAATCACCAATCCGAATAGACCATAGTCTCTGTCGGACGCGTGCGTGGTCTCCATAAAATCCTCCCGCTCCGATTTCGCTGCCGACAATACCTATATTGCGATCAAATATCCAATCGTCTAGGCTCGACGTCTTACTGCTTATCAACCACCAGGAGGTCGAGCATGGCCAAGATGACCGTCGTGCAAATCACTGCTCCCCAAGGCGCATTCGAAGTCGTCAACCGTGATCTCCCGGAGCCGAAACCGAACACTGTCCGCATTAGGATCCAAGCCTGCGGCTTCTGCCATAGCGATGCCTTCGTCAAGGAAGGACACTGGCCTGGGCTGCAATATCCACGGGTGACCGGCCACGAGCTTGCCGGAGTGATCGACACCGTGGGAGCCGGCGTCACTGGTTGGACGAAGGGCCATCGGGTCGGTGTCGGCTGGCACGGCGGCCATTGCGGTCAATGTACGCCCTGTCGACGAGGAGATTTCATGGGGTGCCGTAATTTCGTTGTCACCGGGTTCATGAGCGACGGTGGATACGCCCAGTACATGGTCGCCCGCAGCGAAGCCGTTGCTGCTATCCCTGACGCCCTCTCTCCCACGGAAGCCGCCCCGCTCCTCTGCGCAGGAGTCACCACATTCAATAGCCTGCGCCACAGCGGCGCCAATGCCGGCGATCTCGTGGCCGTCCAGGGGATTGGTGGATTGGGACATCTCGGCATTCAGTTTGCCAGCAAGATGGGCTTTCGGACGGTTGCCATCGGCCGAGGAAAAGACAAGGAAGCTCTGGCGTTGAAACTCGGAGCTGCGCATTACCTCGATGGAGAAACGGTCAACATCGCTGGCGAATAGGCCAAG
>Ga0268299_1002007_pt1 | contig 27946 bp, 34 predicted proteins | sample NOBtaG_FD_193484 | JGI IMG/M metagenome (GOLD analysis project Ga0268299, IMG submission 193484) | Activated sludge microbial communities from bioreactor in Nijmegen, Gelderland, Netherland - NOB reactor | ecosystem: Engineered > Bioreactor > Aerobic > Activated sludge | place: Netherlands...
CCGAGCTTTCCGTGCCCGGGCCCATCGCGGCATAGAGCGCGTCGGCCTGGGCCTCGTCGATGAGCGTCATGGCGCCCTTGGCGAGCTTCTTCGCGGCGAGGAAATCGTCGCCGGCGCGGGCAATGACGTCGACGATGGCGTTGCCGATACCGACAACGTCGTATTGGGCGGCTGACATCGCGTGATCCTGGTGTGGGTGAAGCGGACGGGAGGCGGACTGTAGCCGCGCCGGGCCCCGGCTTCCAAGGGCGTCAGTGCGCGGCGCGCCGCGCGATCCGGATGCGCGAGGTGGCGAAGGCGATGCCGGTGAAAATCACGAGCATGGCGGCGACGCGCAGCCACGTGATCTCCTCGCCCAACAGGATGGCGCCCCAAAACAGTCCCACCGGCGGTGCGATGAAATTGTTGGCGGCCACGAAATTGGGCCCGACATTGGCATTGAGCCGGAACATCACGATGTGGGCGACGGCCGAGGTGAGGAGGCCCAGCGCCAGCATGCCGTAGAGCGACGCCGCGGTGGGCACGATGGCCCACGGCGCCTCGAAGATCAGCGCCGCCGGCACCAGCCAGAACGAGGTGGTGAAGGTGGTGCAGACCGCGCGCATCAGCGGCGTGCCCGAGCCGATGCCGAGGCGGCGGATCAGCACCTGGGTGAGCGCGAACAGGAACCCCACCGCCACGTAGAGCAGCTGTCCGAACAGGCTGCCGCCCTTGCCCGAAATGGCGGCGGGGCCGAGCAGCAGCAGCACGCCCGCGAAGCCGATGGCGACACCGGCGAGCTTCCTCCAGCTCGCGCGGTCGTCGGTGAAGAAATGCGAGAGCACCAGCGTGAAAAGCGGCGCGCTGGTGATCAGGATCGCGGCCAGGCTGCTGTCGATGTATTGCTGGCTGACGTTCATGAGCGTGAACGGCAGCGCGAAGCCGATGAGGCCGATGACGAAATAGGCGCGCCACGAGCGCCAGTCGCGCGGCACCCGGTGGCCGAGGATGACGGCGACGCTGGCCAAGGCGGCGAAGCCGATCAGCACCCGGCCCGCGGCCAGGCTGAGCGGCGGGATGCTCTGCACGCCGACGCCGACGAACATGTAGGTGGAGCCGAAGATCAGGCCCAGCACCCCGAGCAGCGCATAGTCGGCGGTGGAGGGGCCGTGGCGCACGGGCGGTGCCGCCGTGAGCGGCGGCGCTTCGGCGGGCAGCGGCGGCGCGGGCAAACGGCCGGTCATCCGGCTTCCGCGGCGATGGGCGCGGGCGGCCGGCGCGGCGTGCGCGTGGCGACGTAGATTCCGAAGACGATGACGGCGAGCGCCACATAGGCGGTCCAATGCGGGTTCTCGCCGAGGAAGACGATGCCCAGCACCAGCCCCACCGACGGTGCGATGTAATTGTTGAGCGTCACGAATTGCGGCCCGGTGCGCTGAAGGAGCAGGAAGAAGACGAAATGCGTGACGCCGGTGCTGAGCAGGCCGAGCACCAGGACGGCGGCGACGGCGCCGGCCGTGGGCGCCGCCCCCCGCCACGGCTGCTCGACGAGCATCGCCACCGGGATCGTCCAGAGCGCCGAGCACGCGATCGAGCACGCCGCCCCCACCACCGGCGAGCCGCCGCGGTGGCGCTTCACCAACACCTGGGTGACGGCAAAGCACAGGGCACCGCCCACGACCAGAATCTGCCCCAGGAGATCGGCGCCGATGCCGGCGAGCGCCGACGGCCCGATCAGCAGCACGATGCCGCCGAAGCCGATGGCGACGCCGGCGATGCGGTTCGGCGTGGAGGGATCGCCGGCGAAGAAATGCGCCAGCACCAGCGTGAACAGCGGCACGGTGGCGATCAGGATCGCGGCAAGGCTGCTGTCGATGCGCAGCTGCCCGGTGGAGATGAGGATGAACGGCAGCGCGCTGTTGGTGAGGCCCATGGCGAGGAAGCTCAGCCACGCCCGGCGCCCGCGCGGGATCGCATGGCCGAGCATCCGCGCCGCCGCGAGCAAGGCGGCCGCCGCCAACAGGCAGCGAATCGCGGTGAGGGTGATCGGCGGAACGCTCGGCAGCGCCACGCCGATGAGCATGAAGGACGAGCCCCAGGTGAGGCCGAGGAACAGCAGCATGCCGTAATCGGCGAGCCGGGGCTGGGCCATCGAGTGGGAAGCGGCGTCAGACGGCGGCGCTACGCTGGCGCGCGAGCGCCGCGCGCAGCGCATCCGCGAAATCCTTGCGTTCTTCCGGCGCCAGGAACGCGCCGAGCACGAGCGCTTCGCCGTGCGAGCGCAACGTGACGGCGCAATCGTGCTCGCCGGCGTTGGCAACCTCGACGCGGAGCCACGTCGGCGGCACGCGCCACGCGGCGCCGCGGCCATAGGCGTCGATGCGCCGGACTTCGAGCGCCGCGTCGGTCAAGGTCACGGTTTCGGCGAGCCGCCCGCTGCGGTAGTTGACGCGGAAGGCGAGCCAGATCAGCAGCACGTCGAGGCCCAGGAATCCGAACACCGGCCACGCGCCGACGCTGATGAAGACGATGCCGGCGACGAACGACAGCGCCGCCAGCGCCGCCATCAGCAGCACGAAGCCGCGCGCGCCCAAGCTGCGGTTGGGCCGCAGCACCGCGTCGAAATAGATGATGTTATTCATCGCATCCTGCCGGACAAAAAGCATACGGTCGGCGCGGCTTTGTGGTAAAGTCTCGCCTTTCGCCGGGCGGCCATGCGTGGGGGCGCGGGCCGGGCGGCCGGGACGGCCGGACGATGTATCGGCCGGCCAAGAAACGAAGCGGCAGCGGGGAGCATCCATGAAGGAAGCGCAGGTCGCAGCGCTGTTTCAGCGCTTCGCCGATGCCGTGTCCGAGCCCAAGGGCGAGCTCGACTACAAGAACCCCTACACGCTGCTCGTCGCCGTCGTGCTGTCGGCCCAGGCGACCGATGTGAGCGTGAACAAGGCGACCAAGGCGCTGTTCAAGGCCGCCGATTCGCCCGCCAGGATGCTGGCGCTCGGCGAGGCCAAGCTCCGCGATTTCATCAAGACGATCGGGCTCTACAACAGCAAGGCCAAGAACGTCGTCAAGCTCTCGGAAATCCTGGAGCGGCAATACGACGGCAAGGTGCCGAACAGCCGCGAGGCGCTGGAGCAGCTGCCGGGCGTGGGGCGCAAGACCGCGAACGTCGTGCTCAACATCGCCTTCGGCGAACCCACCATCGCGGTCGACACGCACATCTTCCGCGTTTCCAACCGCACCGGCCTCGCCCCCGGCAAGACCCCGCTCGCGGTCGAGACCAAGCTCGAAGCGAAGGTGCCGGCGCGGTTCAAGCAGCACGCGCACCACTGGCTGATCCTGCACGGCCGCTACGTCTGCAAGGCGCGCAAGCCCGAATGCGGCCATTGCCTGATCGCCGACCTCTGCCGCTACAAAGGCAAGACCCTCAACGGGGCGTGAAGACGGAGAACAGGGAGGCGGGGAGACGGGGAGTAGGAAGCAAGGGTTTAACCACAGAGGACACGGAGGACACGGAGAAGATCGAAGGAATGCGCGCCCTCGGCGCGCGAAATTCTCCTCTGTGTCCTCCGTGTCCTCTGTGGTTCAAGAGCTTTCTTGCTTCTCCCCGCCTCCCCGCCTCCCTGTTCACTTGACCCGGTCGCGCCAAGGCATGGCGTGGAAGAGGTGGGTGAGGTACGCGCAGCCCACCACCGGGATGACGAGGCCGAGGAACGGCACGGTCTTCAAGACCGCCAGCAGGAATCCCGCGCGGAAGGTTTGCCCGCCGCGCTCGCGCCGGAGCGCCTGCATCTCGCGCGGGGCCAGGCGGCGCATCGCCACCGCCTCGTAATATTCGCGGCCGAAGATGTAGCCGTTCGCGGTCCAGGCGATCAGGAAATTGACGCCCGGCAGCAGCAGATAGAACGGCAAGGCGACGAGGTTCACGGCCAGGAGCAGCGCCGTGAACTTGGCGATGTAGGCCGCGAGCTCGCCCACGGATTGGCGGCGCGGCGGCGGCAATTCGGGATAGTGCCGGCGCTCGACCTCGTTGATGATGATGTCGAAGAAGCACGAGATCACGATCGCCGTCAGCGCCGGAAACAGGATGAGCAGCAGGAAGAAGAGCGCCACGCCCCCGAATTGGCGCAGCAGCCAGTTGATCCACGCCCAATCGAAGAAATGCCGCTCGAACAGCGCCCAGTGGAGGAGATACCAGAGCCCGATCGCGAGCAGCACCGAGAGGACGGCGCTCGCGATTACCACCAGCAGGCATTTGGGATAGGCCAGCGCCGCGAAGCCGCGCGCCAGCGCCCCGCCCGTTTGCGCGGCCGCGCCCAAAGCGTTCTTGGCGGCGTTTGCCATGCCCGATACTTGGCGGAAACGCCGCGCCGAGGGAAGAGGCGGCGCGCCGATCACTGCCTCAAGCCCCCTCTCCTCCAGGGAGAGGGGAATTTACAGCCGTGCTTCTAGGCTTTCGCGAGAATCGCGCGCACGCGTTTGCGCAATTCGGGAATCACGTTCCGCTCGAACCACGGATTGCGTTTGGCCCAGCCGATCGTGCGCCAGGAGGGGTGCGGCAGGACGAAGAATTCGGGCAGAAAGCCGGGGAAGCCGCGCACCGTTTCGGTCATCGTTTCGGCGCGCCGTTTGCCGAGGTAGTAGGCCTGGGCATACGCGCCGACGAGGAGCGTGAGCTGTACGTGGGGCAGCCGCGCGCGGAGCGCCGGGTGCCAGAGCGGCGCGCATTCGGGCCGGGGCGGGGCATCGCCGCCTTGCGGCAGACGGCCGGGATAGCAGAGGCCCGTGGGCAGGATCGCGATTCGCGCCGTGTCGTAGAAATCGTCGCGGCCGAGGCCGAGCCAATCGCGCAGGCGGTCGCCCGAGGGATCGTTCCACGGAATCCCGGTGGCGTGCACCTTGGTGCCCGGCGCCTGGCCGACGACGAGGAGGCGAGCGGTTTCCGCGAGGCGGAAGACCGGCCGGGGACCCAGCGGCAGATGCGCCGCGCAGCGAGTGCAGCCGCGGGCGCGGTCGAGGAGTGCCGCGAAGCTTTCCGTCCGCGCCATCACCACCCTTCGGCCAAGAGCTTCGCGACGTAGCGCGGCACCGCCTCGGTGGCGGGCCCGTAATGCTGCTCGACGAAATAGGTGGCGCCCTCGGAGGGCTCGAGGTTGAGTTCCACCGTGTGCGCGCGGGCGCGGAAGATCGCCTCCTGCACGAAGCCGGCGGCGGGATAGACGTTGCCCGACGTGCCGATGGACAGGAACAGCCGGCAGCGCGCCAGCGCCTCGGAGATGCGCTCCATCTCGAACGGCATCTCGCCGAACCACACCACGTGCGGGCGCATGCCGCCGCTGCTCTGGCAGACGGGGCATTCGGTCTCGAGCGCCAGATCGTGTGGCCAGGCGTGCACGCGGGCGCAGAATTCGCAGCGCGCCTTCAGCATCTCGCCGTGCATGTGGACGAGGTTCCTCGAGCCGCCGGCCTCGTGGAGGTGGTCGATGTTCTGGGTCACCAGCAGCACCTCGCCGCCCGCCCATTCGCGCTCGAGCCGGGCCAGCGCCGCATGGGCGGCGTTGGGCCGGATGTTGTGCGAGAGCAGGCCGCGGCGGCGCTGATTGTAGAAATCGTGCACCATTCGGGGATTGCGCGCGAAACCTTCGGGCGTCGCCACGTCCTCGATGTTCACCTTGGTCCAGAGACCGTCCTTGTCGCGGAACGTGTCGATGCCGGATTCCTTGGAGATCCCGGCGCCGGTCAGGATCACGATGTTGCCGGATTTGCGGTCGCGCATGGAAATTCTTCGCGTTTTCGGAAACAGCAGAGTTGGCCATGGCACCCGATTTCGTCAAGGCGGCGGCAAGGGATTGACAGCGCCGCGCCCGTGGGGACTGTGCCTGCTTGATGTAGGAGTTCGCCGTGGCCGACGATGCCGGGGAAGAGGAATGCTCGCGCCTGATCGAGGACGCGCTGGCCGCCGCCAAGCGCCTGCTCGAGGAGGAAGGCCAGTTCCGCCCCTTCGCGCTGACGCTTTCCCCCGCCGGCGAGACCGAGATCCTGGTGCCGCAATCGACCGAGGATGCCGGCTCGTCGGAAGAGGACCTCGAGGCGCTGCGCGCCGATATCGGCGCCCAGGCCGAGGCCGGCGACATCGCCGCCGCCGCACTCGCGATCAACGTCTGGGTCGATGCCGACGACCCGGCCAAGAAAAGCGACGCCGTGATCGTGTTCGCCGAGCACACCGGCGGGTTGGCACTCCAGGCGACCCAGCGCTACGCCATCGAGGAGCGGCGCGGCGACGTGGTGCCGGGCCATGCCGTCACCTTGAACGACCTCGCCGTGGACGTGATCGAGCCCAGCATCTTCGCCGCCGCTACATGAAGGTTCTGTTCGTTTGCGCCGGCAACATCTGCCGCTCGCCGACCGCGGAGGCGGTGTTCCGCGCCATGGCCGCGACGCGCGAGCTCGGCGCGCGCGCGGTCGCCGATTCGGCCGGCACCCACGGCTATCACATCGGCGAGGCGCCCGATCCGCGCACCCGCGACGCCGCGAGCCGGCGCGGCTATCCCATGGCCGGCATGGTCGCGCGCAAGGTGAGCGCCGCGGATTTCGCCGCCTTCGATCTCGTCGTCGCCATGGACGAGGGCCATTTCCGCGCGTTGAAGCGCCTGGCGCCGGCGGATGCGGCTTCGAAGCTGCGCCTCTTCATGGATCTGGTGGAAAACGCCGAATTCCGCGACGTACCCGATCCCTATTACGGCGGCCCGACCGGCTTCGAGGACGTGCTCGACATCGTCGAAGCGGGCGTCGCCGCGCTGCTCGACGAGATCGAGGCGAAGCTCGCGAAGGCGTAGGACACCGTGCTCGCGTCCATCCTTCGAGGCATGAGTTCTTTCGCCAAGCGAAAGAACTCATGCACCTCAGGATGAGGCTGATTTTGCTGCAACAAATGCAGCCTCATCCTGAGGTGCGAGAGTCCGGCGCGCCCGCGCCGGACTCTCGCCTCGAAGGATGGACCCAAGCGAGCCGCCGCGCACGAAGCGGCCCCGGAACAAGATGAACCCCGGCCTCGCCGACGCGATCGAGCGCCTCGTCGGGCGGCGGCCCTCGCGGCTGGCGCCGCTCGGCGGCGGGTGCATAGCTCCGGTGCATCGCTGCGACTTCGCGGGCGGCGCCACGCTGGTCGCCAAGCAGCCCTCGCCCGGCCGCACGCTCGACTGCGAAGCCTGGATGCTGCGCTATCTCAAGGCGGAGAGCGCGCTGCCGGTGCCGGCCGTGATCGCCGCGGCACCCGATCTGCTGATCATCGACTACATCGACGCGGGCGGCGCCCTCGATGCGCGTGCCGAGGCGCATCTGGCCGAGCTGCTGGCGGCGCTGCACGCGATCCGGGGCCCGCATTTCGGCTTCGCGCGCGCGACCGTGATCGGCCCGCTCGACCAGCCCAATCCGCCGGCGACATCGTGGCTGGAATTCTTCCGCGACCACCGGCTGCTCCACCGCGCCGCGGCCGCCGATGCAAAGGGCCGCCTTCCCGCCCGCCTCTTCGCCCGCATCGAAACCTTGGCGGGCAAGCTCGAGCGCTGGATCGAGGCACCCGCGCACCCCGCCCTGATCCACGGCGATTGCTGGTCCGGCAACGTGCTTGCCAAGGCCGGCCGTGTGGCGGGCCTCATCGACCCCGCGATCCATTGGGCCGATCCCGAGATCGAGCTCGCCTTCGGCATGCTGTTCGGGCCGATGGGCGCGGCGTTCTTCCGGCGTTATGGCGAGATAAGCCCGATCCGTCCCGGCTTCTTCGAGGCACGCCGCGATCTCTACAACCTCTATCCGCTGCTGGTGCACGCGGAGCTGTTCGGCGGCAGTTATACCAACGCCATCGCGCGCACGCTCGACCGCTTCGGCGCGTAGTTGCTTCGGCTACCGCCGCTGGCTAGCCTTGGGCAGGCTCGGGGACCCGATGCGCACGTTATTCGCCGCCTTGCTGACGCTGACCCTCGCCGCCGCCGCCGCGGCGCAGGAGGGCCGCGCGCCCGCGCCCCAAGATTCCGCGCGGCTGCAGGATCGCCCGGACGTCACCACCCGGCCGCTGCCGGCCGCGCCCGACAAGTCGGTGGTCCTGATCTTCAATCACGGCACCAACCGCCCGCAATTCCGCCACCCGTGCGACGAGAACCGCGACGTGCCGGGCGTCGTGCGCGACGTGGCAACGGTCCATGGCTGGCTCGTGCACGCGTTCTGCTCGGCGGCGGTCGACGGTAACGAGCCCGCCTCCTACACCTACAAGCGCGCCGACGAGATCCTGGCGCTCGTCGCCGCGTATCGCGCGAAGGGCGTTCCGGCGTCGAACATCTTCCTGCTCGGCCAATCGGCCGGCGCGTGGTCGTCGCTGATGGCCGCGCGCAAGGACCATAGCGGCTTCAACGCCGTCATCGGCTTCGCCCCGGCCTTCGCCGGCACGCGCGCCGAGGAAGCGCAGTATCCGCGCTGGCGCGGCGAGTATCGTGTCAAGCAGATCGCCTATCTCCGCGAGGCCCGGCGCATCGAGGCGCTGATCGTGGGCTACTACGACGACACCTACGACCGGCCCGAGGATTTGAAGCCGCTCGAATCGATTCCCGGTATCCGCATCCTGGCCTTCGACGCGTGCCACGCCGGCCATGGTACCGCCTACAGCGAATGCTTCCGCGCCGGCGCGCGTGTCGAGATCGAAGACTACATCCGGCAGCGGCTGGCGAAGCCCTGACGGCGGACAGCATCTTTGCCCATCATCGTGGACATCGACGAAGAGTGGATCACCTGCATCCGCGGCCCCACCAGCCGCCAGGCCGTGCGCTGGAACGACCTCGCCGCCGTGCTGATCGAGACCACCGATCAGGGGCCGTTCAAGAACGACGTGTTCTGGGTGCTGGTCGGCGCCAAGAGCCGCTGCGTGGTGCCGCAAGAGGCCGCGGGCTCGCAGGAATTGCTGGCGCGGCTCCAGGATCTCCCCGGCTTCGACAACGCCGCCGTGGTGGAAGCCATGGGCACTGCCGAGAACAAGACGTTCATCTGCTGGCGGAAGCCCGAAGGTGTTTGAGTTTTCCCCTCTCCCTGGGGGAGATGGGTCCAGGGGTGAGGGGCAGCAAACGTCGTGCCGGCGGAGAGAGACGGTGTGCGCGCTCTTTGCATCCGCCTGAATGAAGCGCGCTGTCGATATCATCGAGTGCGCGGCGCAGCGCCAAATTGTCTGTACCACGTTTGCTGCCCCTCACCCCGCCGACGCTTCGCGTCGGACACCCCCTCTCCCCCAGGGAGAGGGGGCTTCAGGAGGTACTCGACATCGGAGTTTGTCGCGGGCATTGCCACATGCCGTTCTCCCGTTCTCAAGACAACACGCCGCTACGACAGCGCCGCCATCGCGCGTGCATCCACGAGCGGATAATCCGAGAGCGGCTCGTAGAGCGTGCCGTCGCGCTTCAGGTGGCTCTGGAACAGCGTGAAGCGGTCGGCGTGGATCGGGCCGAGCTTCAGGAGATTGTGCTCGGCGAGGAAATTGGCGAGGTGGTGCCCGGTCTCGGACTTGAACCGCGCCAGCGTGACGTGCGGGACGAATTTCCGGCTTTCGGGCGGCTGGCCGAAGCGCACCAGCGCGGATTCCACCTTGTCGCGGAGATGCGTCAGCGCCGGATTGCGCGCCACCCCCACCCAGAGCGCCCGCGTCTGGCGCAGCGAGCCGAAATGGCCGACACCTTCGAGCGTGATGTCGAAGGCCGGCGCGCGCACGCTCATCAGCGCGTCGTCGATGTCGGCCGCCTCGGCGTTGGAAACTTCGCCGAGGAAACGCAGCGTGATGTGCATGTTTTCGCCGGGGACCCAGCTTGCGCCGGGAATGCCGAAGCCGAGCCCATCCAGCCTGTCCTGCACCGCCTCGGGCAAGGGAACGGCAACGAAGAGGCGCAACATGGCGAGACTCCGTGTGTCGGGGGCACGGGGGCGCGCTTCGAAACGCGCCGCGAAATCATGCGGGGAAGCGTCGCCGCCGTCAATCGCTTGTGTGGCCAGCGGCGCACGCCCTCTATCGCTGGCGTGGCGCCGGCGATACGGGCCGTCACACGGCCGTAACCGATCTCAGCTGTCGTGCTTGTATTTCGCCCAGGGAATGCGGCCGAACTCGATGCCCTCGTCGCGCAGCGCATCGGCCTCGGCATCGCTCGCCTCGCCGTAGATGCTGCGCTCTTCGGCCTCGCCGCTGTGCATCTTGCGCGCTTCGTCGGCAAAGCGCGGGCCGACATATTCGGCGTTCTTCTCGATGAACTGCCGCATTTCGCGCAGCGCCTCGCGGAGCCGCCCGGCATAGTGCATTTCCGCCGTGGCCGGCGGCTGGGGCGCGGCGGCGGCCGGCTGCGCGGGCGTTTCTGCCGTCGCCGGCGTGGTGGCGGGTTTCGCGTCCGGCGCAGGCGGCGCGTCGCGGGAGTCGCGTCGCTCGCTATGCTCGCTTCGGCCGATGGCGGGCGCCATGATGGCCTTCTTCACCTTGGCCGAGCCGCAGTCCGGGCAACGAACTTCACCGCGCTTGGCTTGGCGGTCGTAGGTGTCGCCATTGCGGAACCAGCCCTCGAAGCGGTGGCCCTTCTGGCATTGGAGTGCGAATCGGATCATCGGCTTTAAATGCCTATGTCTCGCGAAAGGAGCGCTGTCATAACCTAAGTATGCTTGCGACCTTATTAAAGTAGCACCTTGGCGCACCCGCCCCTACTTCCCGCCGGCGCCACAGCAAGGCGCGTCCATGCCCGAAGCCAAGCCTCACGGCCCCCTCGACCGGCCCTCGCCCTGGGTGACGCGATTCCTGGCGCTGGTGCCCGCCGGCGGGCACGTCCTCGACCTTGCCGCGGGCGGCGGGCGACACACGCGCCTCGCCCGCGCGCGCGGGTTCACCGTAACCGCGGTCGATTGCGACGTTTCCGGCCTCGCCGCCGAACCCGGCCTCGAGATCGTGGAAGCCGATCTCGAGAACACGCCGTGGCCGCTCGGTGCGCGGCGCTTCGCGGCCGTGATCGTCACCAATTATCTCCACCGCCCGCTATTTCCGCTTCTCGTGGCGACGGTGGCCGAAGGCGGCGTGCTGATCTACGAAACCTTCGCGCACGGCAACGAGGCCTTCGGCAAACCCTCGAACCCCGATTTCCTGCTCGCGCCCGGCGAGTTGCTCGAGGCTGTTCGCGGTTCACTCACCGTCATCGCCTACGAGCACGGGAAGGTGGAGACGCCGCGCGCGGCCGTGATCCAACGCATCGCGGCGGTGCGCGCCGGCGGCAAGATTTCGTCGCTTCCCGCAGCGTGATCGCGACGCCTCGCGCGCGCCGCCGCCTACGCCGCCTGCGGCCCGCCGTCGGGATCGTCGCCGGGCACCTGCTCTTCGGTGCGGAGTGCTTCGGCGAGGCGATGGGCGGCGCTGCCGGGTTTGAGCGGCTGCGGTTGGCCAGGCCCGGGCGCCCAGGCGGTGAGATAGACGATCTCGAAATTGGCGATCAGGCGCCCGCTCTTGTCGGCGTAACGGCGGAGATATTCCTCGGCCGCGGTCAACATGGTGGCGCGCCGCGTGAAGCCGCGCCGGCGCTCGCGGAGCGCATTGGTTTCGCCCATCAGGCGAAGATCGGCCATCAGGCTGAAGACGTGCTCGTAGGTGACCTGGATGCGGTCGCGATCGACGACCGGAAGCGCGAACCCCGCCCGCTGCAGCAGCGCGCCGGAATCGCGCACGTCGGCATACGGCGAAACGCGCGGGCTCGCCCCGCCCTCCTCCGTGAGCTCGGCCTGGAGCAGCGCCTGGCGGAGCTCGGTCAGCGTTTCGCCGCCGAACATGGCGGCGAGCAGCAGCCCGTCGGGCTTCAAGACGCGGCGAAGCTGGATGAGGGCGCCGGGGAGATCGTTGACCCAATGCAGCGAGAGGTTCGAGACCACGAGATCGAAGCTCGCGGGCGCAAAGGGGAGAAACTCCTCGTCGGCCGCCACGGTGGCGAAGAAGCGGTTGCTGGCGCGCGCCAGGCGCGCGAAGGCGGGCGAGACGTCGGCCTGGATGACGCGCTCGACGCCCGGCCGCCGGGCCAGGGCGCGGGCGAGCGCGCCGTCGCGGCAGCCGAGATCGAGCACGCAGCCGAAGCTGCGCTTCACATCGTCGAGCCGCTCGGCCAGGCGGTCGCCGATCTCGCGGTGGAGGAATTCGGCATCGGCGCCGGAGGCGTGCCCCTGCGCCGCGCGGTCGCGGTGCGCGCGCACGGCGCGCCGGTCGAAGATGGTGGGATCCTCGGTCAAGCCGCCCTCAGCGCGCGCACGGCCAGCGCTTCTGCGCCAGCGTGAACAGCACGTCTTCGATCACCGTGTCGTTGCCGTAGGGCTGGCCGTCGGCGGTGCGGCCGGTGTTGAGCTCGTCGTCGAGCAGCTTCAGCACCTCGGCGCCGCGCAATTGCAGCGTCTCGGGGATGCACACCGGCGGCTGCCCGCCCGCCGCCTTGATGGCGCGGCTGGCGATGACGAAGCCCTGCAAGACGCCTTCCATGCGCACCTCGATCATCGACTTGAACGTGGCCTGGACGTTGCGCGAATCGAGCCGGTATTTCTGGTAGTTCTCGAGCTTGATGGCGGCGGCGGGCGAAACGGCGAGCAGCGCCGCCGCCGCCGCGGCGCCGAAAAGTGCGGAAATGCGGAGAGGTTTCATCGCCGGCTCCGTTTAGAGGAAATGCGTGCCGCCATCGACCATGATCGTCTGGCCGGTGACGAATTTGCTGGCGTCGCCGGCGAGATAGACCACCGTGCCGGCGAGGTCTTCACTGGTGAGATTACGCTTCAAGGCCTGGTTGTCGCGAATCGTATCCATGCCCCGCTCGTACTTGGCGCCGAAGAATTCCTTCGTCCCCTCGGTCAATACGGCCGTGGGGGCGATGGCGTTGACGCGGATCCAGTCGCGCCCGAGCTCGCGCGCCAGCGCCCGCGTCATGCCGATCACGGCGGCCTTGGAGGCCGAATAGTGCAGCGAGAAGGGCAGCCCGTAGATCGCCGCCAGCGAGGCGATGTTGACGATGCTGCCGCCGCCCTGCTTCCTCATCGCCGGGATCACGGCGCGGCAGCAGTTCCAGACGCCCTTGACGTTGACGTCCATGCAGCGGTCCCACTCCGCCTCGTCGATGAGCTCGGCGCGCCCGCCCTTCAGGCCGCCGTAGAGCGCGGCGTTGTTGACCAGCACGTCGATGCGGCCGAATACCGCGAGCGCCTTCTCGGCCATGGCGGACACGCTGGCGAAATCGGCGACGTCGACGGAGACGCCGAGCGGCCGGCCGGGGCCGTACATCAGCCCTACGGTTTCGGCGACGTCGGCCGTGTCGGCGGCGACCACGTTCATGCCGGCTTCCATCAAGGTCATCGCATAGGTTCGCCCGAGGCCGCGCGCGGCGCCCGTCACGATAGCGGTGCGGCCCACCAGATTCGTCATTCCCGTCTTCTCCCCTCGCGATGATGTTCTCAGCGGCTTCGTTTTAATCCTCTTAACGCGGCGAAGGAAAGCGGGTGCGGCACGCCGGGCCCGCAACGCAAAAGGCCCGCCGCCTTTCGGCAGCGGGCCTTCCTTGCTTGCGTTCGGTCGAACGAGGCGCGGCGCGTTAGGCGGCGGCGCGATGCTCGACGGCCGGGGCGCCGGTCTGGATCGCGATGGTGCGCGGCTTCAGCGCTTCGGGGATCTCGCGCTTCAACTCGATCACGAGCAGGCCGTTCTCGAGCGTGGAGCCCACGACCTGGATGTGGTCGGCGATCTCGAAGCGGCGCTCGAAGGCGCGGGCCGCGATGCCGCGATGCAGATAGCGGGTGCCGTTCTGCTTGTCGTTCTGCTTGCCCTCGACGACGAGGGTGTTTTCCTTGGCCACGACCTTGAGGTCGTTGGGGCCGAAGCCGGCGACCGCCATCACGATGCGGTATTCGTTCTCGCCGTGCTTCTCGATGTTGTAGGGCGGATAGCCCGGTGCCACGTCGGCGAACGTGTCTTCGAGCAAGCGGCTCACGCGGTCGAAGCCGACGGTGGAGCGGAACAGGGGAGAGAGGTCGAGCGACATGATTCATCCTCCATGAGCGATGATGTGAAGGAACGCCGCCGTCGCGTGGCCGGCGTTCCGGTAGGCCGATGCCCAGGGCCCCGTCATGGGCGCCGCGGACAAACTTGCAAATGGGAAGGGATGGCGCCGGTTCAAGAGGGTGCGGCGCGCGAAAAAATCGTTCTGGAACGATAGGTTATTTCTCTCTGCAATCCTTACCGCCCCCTGAGCGCAGTGGAATCGCATGGAGCCCCCGCTCCCTGGGGGGAGCGGGGAATTTGCGAAGGGGTCGCCGCTCGCCTTTAACCGACCAGCGCCTTCAGCACCGCGTCGAGTCTTTGGCGGCCCGCGTCGGTCGCGCGGAACGCTTCGGGCGTCCAGGCGATGAGCCCGGCGTCGGCGAGGCAGCGCGCGGCGGCGCCATCGACGAACGCTTCGATCGGCGCCCCTGCTTCGGCCGTGAAACGCGCGCGGTCCACGCCCTCGGCGAGACGGAGGCCCATCAGCAGCATCTCGCGGCCGCGCTCTTCGGGTGCCAACAACGTGCGTTCGGTTTCGGCCGTAGCTTCGCGCTCGACGCGTTCGAGCCAGATCTCGGGCGCACGGTGGCGGCGCGTCGCGAATTTCGCGCCGCCGAGCGTGAGGCGGCCGTGGGCGCCGGGGCCGAGGCCGAGATAATCGCCGTAACGCCAATAGGTGAGATTGTGCCGGCTCTCGGCGCCCGGCCGCGCGTGATTGGAAATCTCGTACGAATGGAGCCCGGCAGCACCCAGCCGCGCACGCGTCGCTTCATAGAGATCGGCGGCGGTGTCCTGATCGGGCAGCGCGAAATCGCCGCGCCCATGCGCGGTGTGAAACGCCGTACCGGGCTCGATGGTGAGCTGATAGACCGAGAGATGCTCGCCGGCGAAGGCGAGCGCGCGCTCGAGCTCGTCTTCCCATGCCGCGACCATGTGCCCCGGCCGCGCATAGATGAGATCGAACGAAAAGCGATCGAACACCGCCGCCGCGCGCTCGACCGCGGCCATGGCTTCCGCGGCGCTGTGCTTGCGGCCGAGAAACTCGAGCGCGGCATCGTCGAGCGATTGCACGCCGATCGAGAGCCGGTTCACGCCCGCCTCGCGAAAGGCGCGGAAGCGCGCGGCCTCGCTGGCACCGGGATTGGCTTCGAGCGTGATCTCGATATCGGGCGCCGCCGGCCAGAGGGCCCGCGCCCGCTCGACGATCGCGGCCGCCGCCTCGGGCGGCATCAGCGACGGCGTGCCGCCGCCGAAGAAGATGCTGGTGAGCGTGCGCCCCGGCGTTTCCGCCGCCGCCTGCTCGAGCTCCTTGAGATAGGCGCGCTGCCAGCGCGCGCCGTCGACGCGTTCGCGCACGTGCGAATTGAAATCGCAATACGGGCACTTCGAGAGGCAGAACGGCCAGTGGACGTAAAGCGCGAAGCCAGGTTCGCCGGGCGCGGGAACCGGCCGACCCGAGGGAGCGGCAGCGTCGAGAATGGCGGCGCTCATGGCTTGAAGCGCGCCGCGATCAATTTCGCGAACGCCCGCGCGCGGTGGCTGATCGCGTGCTTGGCGGCGGGCGCCATCTCGCCGAAGGTGAGCGTCCCGCCTTCGGGCATGAACATCGGATCGTAGCCGAAACCCGCGGCGCCGCGCGGCGGCCAGACGAGCGTGCCCTCGACGCGGCCCTCGAACACCTCGCACTCGCCGTCCGGCCAGGCGAGCGCCAGCGCGCACACGAAGGCGGCGCGGCGGTCGCTCTTGCCCTGGAGTGCGTCTTCGACCTTGCGCATCGCGATCTGAAAATCCTTCTTCGGCCCCGCCCAGCGCGCCGAGTATATGCCCGGCTCGCCGCCGAGCGCGGCGACGGCGAGGCCCGAATCGTCCGAGAGCGCCGGCAGACGCGCCACGCCGGCGGCGGCGCGCGCCTTCAACGCGGCGTTCTCGGCGAAGGTGGCGCAGGTTTCTTCCGGTTCAACGAGGCCGAGCGCCGCAGCCCCTACCGTGGCCACGCCATACGGCCTCAAGAGATCGTCGATCTCGCGGAGCTTGCCCGGATTGTGGCTGGCGATGACGAGTTTCGAAATCCGCACGCGCTCAACCGAAGACGCCGACGATGGCACCGGCCACGACCAGCGCCAGCAGCCAATGCGCGGCGTCGATGACCGTCAGCGTCGTCTTGCGGCCGCTATAGGCGTTGTTGACGGCGAGCGTGGTGACCACGAAGCCGAGCCACAGCATGGCGCCGGTGGCGATGCCGGCGAGGATGCCGGGCTTGCCCGCGCTCATGGCGCCCACCACCGCGGCCAGGACGAAGGCAATGACGAGATCGGCGACGAAGGACAGGACGAACGGCCCCAGGTTCGGCCTGCCCGAGGGCATCAGCTCTTCCTTGGTCTTGCCGAGCGCCGCGAGCCAGGCCTTGCCGAGCACGCCGTAATAGACGGCGCCGGCCAGCCACGCGCCGACCGCGGCGATGACGACGGCGAGATAGTTGATGTTGGGCTGGATCATGGCGGGCTCGCTTCGAGTGCCGTCGCCATATTAGGGCGGTTTGCGCAGGCGCGATACGTTGCGCCCCGCCCTACTTCCCCAGTGCCTTCCGCTGCGCGGCGCAGAGTTCGCCGATGCCTTTGCGGGCGAGGCCGAGCAGTTCGAGGAATTGCGCTTCGGCGAAAGGCTTCTTCTCGGCCGTTCCCTGGATCTCAATGATGGCGCCGTCGCTGGTCAGCACGAAATTGGCGTCGGCTTCCGCGCCGCTGTCTTCGGCATAGTCGAGGTCGAGGACGGCCACGCCGCCCGCTCCGGCACTGATGATGCCGCACGAGACCGCCGCCACCTGGCTCGCCATCGGAACGGCGTCGATCTCGCCCTCTTTCACCAGCCATTCGAAGGCGCGGTGGAGCGCCACGTAGGCGCCGGTGATGGCCGCGGTGCGCGTGCCGCCGTCGGCCTGGAGCACGTCGCAATCGATGGTGATCTGGCGCTCGCCGAAGGCGGTGAGATCGGCGACGGTGCGGAGACTCCGGCCGATCAGGCGCTGGATCTCCTGCGTGCGGCCGGTCTGCTTGCCGCGCGCCGCCTCGCGGTCGGTGCGGGTGTGGGTGGAGCGCGGCAGCATGCCGTATTCGGCCGTGATCCAGCCCTTGCCGGTGTTGCGCAGGAACGGCGGCACGCGTTCTTCCACCGAGGCGGTGCAGAGCACATGGGTGTTGCCGAATTTGGCCAGGCACGAACCCTCGGCATGGGCCGAGAAGCCGGGCTCGAGCGTGATCGGGCGCAATTGGTCCGGGGCGCGGCCGGAAGGTCGCATGGCGATGACTCGGTTTCAGGAGGGGGCGCGGCCCCTATAACCCTTTGATCGGCCAGCGTCCAGCCGCCCGCCGCGGCGCCCCGGCGCGTTGACGCTGACCCCTCGCCTCCCTACATATCGGCGGTTCCGGACAGCCCCCATGAACCCCAAGGACACTGCCGCCCCTGCGCGCGATTCGGCCATTGCGGCGCTCTCCAAGCGCTCGCGCGATGTGCTGCGGCGCGTGATCGAGCAATACATGGAGCTCGGCGAGCCGGTGGGCTCGCGCACCATATCGCGCCTCGACGGCATGGGCCTCTCCCCGGCCAGCATCCGCAACGTGATGTCGGACCTCGAGGAGATCGGGCTGCTGTTCGCGCCCCACGCCTCGGCCGGGCGGCTGCCGACCGATCTCGGCATGCGTCTTTTCGTCGACGGCCTGCTCGAAATGGGGCGCCTCACCGAGCAGGAGCGCGCCGACATCGAAAGCCGCTGCGCGGCCAGAGGTGCGAGCCCCAGCCAAGTGCTGGAGCAGGTGAGCCAGTCGCTCGCCGGGCTCACGCGCCATGCCGGCCTGGTGGTGGCGCCCAAGACCGAGGCGCCGCTGAAGCACACGGAGTTCGTGAACCTCCGTCCCGGCCGGGCGCTGGTGGTGCTCGTCTACGAGAACGGCATCGTCGAGAACCGCCTCATCGACGTGCCGCTCGGCATTCCCGCTTCCGCGCTGATCGAGGCCGGGAACTTTCTCACCGCCAAGCTCGTCGGCCGCACCATCGACGAGGCGCGCAATTCCATCGCCGCCGAGCTCGACGCCCACCGCGCCGAGCTCGATACGGTGACCAACGACCTCGTGGCGCGCGGACTCGCCTCGTGGGCCGGCGAGGCCAGGGCCACGGCCGAGAGCGGCGCGCTCATCATCCGCGGCACGGCGCAATTGCTCGACGACGTGGTCGCGATCGAAGACCTCGAGCGCGTCAGGCGCCTGTTCGAAATGCTCGAGACCAAGGAAACCATGGCGCGCCTGCTCGACCTGGCCTACGACGCCAACGGCGTGGAGATCTTCATCGGCGCGGAGAACGATCTTTTCCGCAACACCGGCTGCTCGATGATCCTCTCGCCCTACAAGAACGCCAACGAGAAGGTCGTGGGCTGCATCGGCGTGATCGGCCCCCGGCGCATGAATTACGCGCGCATCATTCCGATGGTGGACTACACCGCGCAAGTGGTCGGACGATTGCTGGGATAGGAATGGAATGAACGAGACCAAGCCCGAACCGAAGAACGACGCCAAGGCCGGCAACGGCACGCCGGCGAACGACGACGCCGCGGACGCGACCGCGGCGGCGGCGATCGCGGCCGCCGTCGAGGACGACGCCGCCTCGGCCGGCGCGGCGCGCATCGCGACGCTCGAAGCCGAGCTCGCGGCCAAGGCCGCGGAGCTCGCCGCCTTCAAGGACAGCGCCCAGCGCCAGCTCGCCGAGACCCACAACCAGCGCCGGCGCGCCGACAACGAGGTGGCCGAGTCGCGGAAATACGGCGCGGCGCCGTTCGCGCGCGACATGCTCGCCGTCGCCGACAATCTGAAGCGCGCCCTCGCCGCGGCACCGGGCGCCGATGCCGGCGACGCGGCCGCGCGCGGGCAGATGCTGGATTCGCTGCGCCAGGGCGTGGAGCTCATCGACCGCGAGCTCGCCTCGATCCTCGACCGCCACGGCATCAAGCGCCTCGACCCCAAGGGCGAGAAGTTCGATCCCAACTTCCACCAGGCGATGTTCGAGGTGCCGACCGCGGAAGCCGAGCCCGGAATCGTGGTGGAAGTCGTCCAGCCCGGCTACCGGCTCCACGACCGCCTTTTGCGCCCCGCGATGGTGGGCGTCGCCAAGGCGCTGCCGTCGGCGGACGATTCGGCGAACGACGACGTTCCGCCGAAATAGGACCGGCGGAAAGCCTTCGATTCGCGGATATCGGGGCGCAGCCCTTCGTCTGCGGGCATCCTTCGAGGGCCGCCTAACCCCTCGACATGAGCTCAGGGGGCGGCCACCTCAAGGATGAGGTCTGTTTGTTGCAGCAAAATCGGCCTCATCTTGAGGTGCCCAATTCCATTCGTATCCCGAATGGAATTGGGCCTCGAAGGATGGACATTTGGACGTTGGGGCGCGCCGTAGCCTCTATCGAAGCGGAATGCCGCGCTACGCCGCCTTGCTGGCGCCGTTGCTGTCGGTCAGGAGCGCGTAGAGCGCCTCGCGGCTGTCGGAGCCGCGGAGCTTCTCGGTCACCGAGCGGTCGCGCAGCATGCGCGAGACGCGCGCCAGCGCCTTCAAGTGATCGGCGCCGGCGGCTTCGGGCGCGAGCAGCATGAAGATGAGATCGACGGGCTGCTCGTCGATCGATTCGAAATCGATCGGCTGCTCGAGGCGCGCGAACAGGCCGTAGATGCGGTCGAGCTTCGGCAGCCGGCCGTGCGGAATCGCGATGCCGCCGCCGACCCCGGTGGTGCCCAGCCGCTCGCGCTCCAGGATCACGTCGAAGATCTGCCGCTCCGGCAGCTGGGTGAGCACGGCGGCGCGCTTGGCGAGCTCCTGAAGGGCCTGCTTCTTGCCGCTGACGCGCAGCTTGGGCAGCACCGAGTCGGAACTCAGTAGATCGGCGATCTCCATGCCTAATTCTATCTCCTGTTGGCGCGGGGCGCGAGCCGCGGTGGGCGCGCTCAGCCGCGGGTTAGGGTGCGGGCGCTGGGATCGACCCAGCCGATGTGGCCGTCGGTGCGGCGGTAGATCATGTTGAGCTCGCCGTTGCCGGCGTTGCGGAACATCAGCGCCGGGGCGATGCCGAGATCGAGCCGCATCACCGCTTCGCCGACGCTGAGTGTCGGAATTTCGCCTTCCATCTCGGCAACGACGAGCGGCTCGCCCGAATGGCCCGCGCCGTCGCCCGATTTCGCCTCGTCGTCGTCGCCGGCCGGGCCGGCCAGCACGTAGTGCCGGGCCTGCTCGCTCTTGCCAGCGCGCGCTTCGGCATTGTGGTGGTCGCGCAGGCGCCGCTTGTGGCGGCGCAGGCGCTTGGCGAGATGCTCCTGCGCCGCCGCGAAGGCGATGTAGGGGTCGTCGGCCTCGGCGCTGCCTTGGGCGACGATGCCGCGGCCGACATGAACCGCGATCTCGGCCTGGAAGAAGTTGCCGCGCTTGTCGAACGTGACATGCGCTTCGATCGCGCGGTCGAAATACTTCGCGACCGCGGCGCCGAGTGCTTCCTCGACGCGTTGCCGCAACGAGGCCCCGACATCGAGATGCCGGCCGGTAACGGTGATGTTCATTATCTTACGTGTCGTTCCGCTAAGTCGCTGTCGGCCGCTTCAGTCGTTTCGGCGCGACGTGGAGCCTCTAGAACCCCGGACGGGCGGCTCGGACGGGCGCGGACCATATGGGGCGGGGAAAGCCCGAGTCAAGGCGGCGAATGGCCTAGGCCCAAGCGGCTAAGTGTAAGTAATTGCAGCAAGTTGCCGCCGAACGCGGCAGCTTTCGCGGGGCTAGCGGCGCCTCAGCGGTGGCCCAGCGCCTTCATCCGCCGGCGCTCGACCGAGGACGGGATGCGCATGGCCTCGCGATACTTGGCGACCGTGCGCCGGGCGAGATCGTAGCCCTCGCGCCGGAGCGCCACGACGATGGCGTCGTCGGAGAGGATGTCGGCCTCGCCCGCGATCAGCGCCTTGATGCGGTGGCGGATCGATTCGGCGGAATGCGCCTCGCCGTTGGCGGCGGCGCCCACCGCGGTCGAGAAGAAGAACTTGAGCTCGAAGGTGCCGCGCGGCGTCGCGATGTATTTGTTGGCCGTGGCGCGGCTGACGGTGCTTTCGTGCACCTCGATCGCTTCCGCGATGTCGCGCAGCACCAGCGGCCGGAGCTGGGAGATGCCGTGCTCGAAGAAGCCGCGCTGGCGCTCGACGATGGCGGTGGCGACCTTCAAGATCGTGCGCGCCCGCTGATCGAGCGCGCGCACCAGCCAATTGGCCTCTTGCAGGCGCGCGGCGAGGAAGCGCTTGGCGTCGCGCGCCTTGCCGTTGGCGCCGCCGGTGCCCACGCGCGCCACCGTGTCGTAGTAGCGCCGGTCGACGATCAGCCGCGGCAGCGTGTCGGGATTGAGCTCCACCACCCAGCCCTGGGCACCCGGCGCCAGGCGCATCAGCACGTCGGGGATGAGCGGCGAGGCCGGCGGCGCGTCGAAGCCGGCCGCCGGTCGCGGATCGAGCTTGCGGATCTCGGCGATCATATCGTCGAGATCCTCGGCGTCGACGCCGCACAAGCGCAACAGCTTAGGCTTGTCGCCCTTGGCCAGCGTTTCGAGATTGGCGAGCAGCGCCTGCATCGCCGGGTCGAGGCGGTCGCGGTCGCGGAGCTGCACCGACAGGCATTCGGCGAGGCTGCGCGCGAACACGCCGACCGGCTCGAGGCCGAGGAGCTTTTCCACCACCTGATCGAGGCGCTTCTTCGAGATGCCGAGGGTGGCCGCCAGCGCCGGCAGATCGCCCGAGAGATAGCCGGCCTCGTCGAGCTGATCGACGAGCTGGGCCGCGATCATGCGCTCGGCCGGCTCGGCCAGGGTCAGGCGGATCTGCTGCATGAGATGCTCGCGCAGCGGCGGCTTGTGGGCCACGGTCTGCGGATAGTCCGGCATCTCCTCGCCGCCCTCGCCGCCGCCCCCGCCGCCGCTTCCCCGCCCGGACCAGCTGCCGAGACCGGCATCCGCGCCGGCGTCGCCGTCCCAGAGATTGTCGGCCGCGGTTTCGCCCATGTTTTCGGGCGCCGCAAAGCCGGCGTCGTCGGTGCCGGCGCCGGCGTCACCGAAATCGAGCGGCGCGGGTTCGGCGCTTTCCGGCTGCGGCTCGTCGTCGGCCTTGGGCGCGTTCTCGCCGACGCCGCGCTCGGCGACGCCGTCTTCGCGCGCCAGCAGGGGATTGGTCTCGAGCGCATCTTCGAGCCAGGTGCTGAGCTCGAGATTGGAAAGCTGGAGGAGCTGGATCGCCTGGCGGAGCTGCGGCGTCATCGCCAGCGTCTGCGTCTGGCGCTGCACCTGGCGCATCGCCGGTCCGAAGCGGGCGAAAGGACCGAGCGGGCGCATCGGCCTGCTCAAAGGCTGAACGTGTCGCCGAGATAGACTCGGCGCACGTCCTCATGCGCCACGATCTGCGCCGGCGAGCCTTCCATCAGCACGCGGCCCTCGTGGATGATGTAGGCGCGGTCGACGACGTCGAGCGTCTCGCGCACGTTGTGATCGGTGATCAGCACGCCGATGCCGCGATCCTTCAAGTGCAGCACCAGGTCGCGGATGTCGCCCACGGCGATCGGATCGATGCCGGCGAGCGGCTCGTCGAGCAAGATGAAATGCGGCTGCGAGGCCAAGGCGCGCGCGATCTCGACGCGCCGCCGCTCGCCGCCCGAGAGCGCCACCGCCGGCGTGTTCCGGAGATGCGTGATCGAGAATTCGGCGAGCAGGTCGTCGAGCATGGTCTCGCGCTGCTCGCGGTCGCCCTCCACCACTTCGAGCACGGCGCGGATGTTGTTCTCGACGTTGAGCCCGCGGAAGATCGAGGGCTCCTGCGGCAGGTAGCCGATGCCGAGGCGCGCGCGGCGATACATCGGCAGGTCGGTGATGTCCTGCCCGTCGAGCGCGATGCTGCCGTAGTCGGCCTTGATGAGGCCGGTGATCATGTAGAAGCACGTGGTCTTGCCGGCGCCGTTGGGGCCGAGCAGCCCCACCACCTCGCCGCGCTGGAGGGTCACGTTCACGCCGCGCACGACCGGGCGCTTCTTGAAGCTCTTGCCGAGATTGTGCGCCATGAGGCCGGCATTGTCGGCGACGAGGCGCGGAGCCGCGCCCATTTCGGGCGCGGTGCCGATTTCCGCGCGCGCCTGATGCGTCGCCCTCGTGCTCATCGCCGATACGTACTCCCCGCACCCCGCGTGGCGCAACCCGGACGGCGCTGCTTAACGTTTGGGCTGCGTCCGATCGGTGCCTTTATTGTCGGCACCGGGCACGGGGATGTCCAGCGGCCCTTTGCCGCTATCGGGGTTCTGGCCCGGCATGATGAGGACGCGCACACGGCGCGGCGCCTCGGTCGTTCCTTTGACCGGCGTTCCGCCGTCGGCGAGCAAGCGGCTGATGCCGCTCTTCATGTTGACTTCCGCGCGGTCGCCGTTGAGCTGGTTGTCGCCGCGGGTGAGCCGCACATTGCCGGTGAGCGTCGCCACCTGGGTGTCGGCGTTGTATTCGCCGCGGTCGCCGCGCGCGATCTCGGTCGGCGTGGTGATGACGACGTTGCCGATGGCGTCGACGCGCCGCAGCGCCTGCTTGCCGGCATCGTCCTTGAAATAGGCCACGAAGCGGTTGGCCGTCACCTTCTTCTTGTCTTCCGTCACCGTGGCGCCGCCGGTGACGTTGGCGACGCGCGCCTTGGTGTCGTAGACGACATGCGCGGCGGTGAGCACGCCCTTGCCGTTGTCGAGCTTCACCGGCCGGCCCTTCAGCGTGAACACGGCGGTTTCGACCATATACTCGGCGACGTCGCCGGTGATCGTTTCCTTGGGCGTCGTGATCTTGACGCCGCCCTCGGCGACGATCTTGTAGATTTCCTGGCGGTTGTCGGTGGTGCGCCGGTAATGCGCCGTCAGCGTGTCGGCGCGCACGGTGGTGTCGCCGCGCTTGGCGGTGGCGTTGCCCTTGGCGACGTAGAGCTGTTCGTTCTGGCGCCACTCGACGCCCTGATCGGCCTCGATGGCGAGCGGCAGCGCGGTGCCGGTGTTGCCGAAGCCCGGAATGGGCAGGCCTTGCGCGAGCGCGGTGCCGCCGACGGTGATGGCGACGGCGATGGCGGCGGCGAGGATTGGCCGGCGGGCGCGTATCATGGGCGCTACTCTCCCGATTTGGGGCCGGCGGGCTCGGCTTTGCGCTCGCGGGTCAAGTCCTTCATGTCCTGCTCGTCGAAGCGCAGCAGCACCTTGGTCTTGCCGGTGAAGATGATCGTCTGACCCTTGTCTTCGATGCGGAAGCCCGTGGATTCGATGGTGCCCTTGGGCCCTTGGGCGACGACGGGCTTGTCGCCCCAGGCGCGGCCCTTGGCCGTGTCGATCGTCGCCTGCTCGGTGCGGAAGGTGTAGTTCGCATCGTGGAAGAGATGCACCTCGCCGCTCAGCGCGATGACGCGGGTTCTCTGGTTGAACTCGCCGCCCTTGGAGGTGACGGCGACCCAGTTGCCGCTTTCGAGCGTCATGCTCGCCTTGGGCTGCTCGAGGATCACGGTGTCGGATTTCGCGCTGGCCAGGCGCGCCGATTTGGCTTCGACCTGGAAGGGCCGGCTCTTTTCGTCGGTGCCGACGAACTTGGGCGAGCTCATCTCGTGCTGGCGCAGCGCCTCGAGGCCAATCCGCGGCACGCCGCGGCCCGAGGCCGATTGCGGGACGATGTCTTGCCAGAGAAGCGCCACCGCGAGGATGGCGAGGCCCGTGCCGGGCAGCACGATCTTGGCCATGCCGAGGACGCGGCTGTAGCGGTCGGCGCGCGAGCGGCGCGGCAGGCGGAACGCGCCGCCGCTGCCGATCGCGTCGGCGGCGGCCATCGTGGGCCGGGCGCGCTGGTCGTTAAAGGCTGCCATCGTTCAGGCGACTCCGGCTTTCAACAGATCGTGGAGATGGACGAAGCCGACCGGACGGCCGGCTTTGACCGCGAACAGTCCGTTTTTCATGCGCGATTGCATCAAGCCGAGCGCCTCGGCGGCGAAGGCCTCGGGCCGGATCGTGAGCGGGTTCGCGGTCATGATCGAATCGGCGCTGCGCCCGAGCAGTTCGGGCGACATGTGGCGGCGCAAATCGCCGTCGGTGACGATGCCCACGAGCGTGCCGTCGTCGCGCACCACGCCGCAATGGCCGTGGCGCTTGGCCGTCATTTCGATCAGCACCTCGGACATCGGCTGCTGCGGCCGCACCAGCGGCATCGCCTCGCCCACGTGCATGAGGTCGGCGACGCGCAGCAGCTTGCGCCCGAGCTTGCCGCCCGGATGCAGAACCTGGAAGTGCTCGGCGGAGAAGCCGCTGCGCTCGAGCAGCGCCACCGCGATCGCATCGCCGAGCGCCAGCATCATGGTGGTGGAGGTGGTGGGCGCCAGGCCGAGCGGGCACGCCTCGGGCGCGGCGGGCAGCGCCAGCGTCACTTCGGCCGCGTCGGCGAGCGTGCTGCCGGCGCCGCTCGTCATCGCCACGAGCGGAATGGCGAAGCGCTTGCAATAGGCGACGAGGTCGGCGAGCTCGGCGGTCTCGCCCGAGTTCGAGAGCGCGATCACGGCGTCGTTCTTGGCGATCATGCCGAGATCGCCGTGGCTGGCCTCGGCGGGGTGCACGAATTGCGCGGGCGTTCCGACCGAGGCGAGCGTGGCCGCGATCTTGCGCGCGACGTGGCCGCTCTTGCCCATGCCGGTGACGATGACGCGGCCGCCGGCGGCGCGGATGAGATCGACGGCGCGGGTGAGTGCTGCCCCGAGCGGGCCGTCGAGCGCGCGCGCCAAGCTCATGATGCCTTCGGCTTCGAGGCGGAAGACACGCCGCGCCGACTCGATGTCGCGCACGGGCTCGCTCATCGGCCTTTCGCTGGCGTTGGAGGCTCGAGACAAGTCGTACCCCTCGAAGACTGCGGACGTGGCTCTATTACGGTGCCGCGGCGGTCCGGCTCCCCGCCGATCCGCCCGCGCGCCACGCCTCTAACTATAGACCTTTTGATAACCAAATGTGGCGGCAAATGGACCGCCGGCCGCGCCCGCGCGCCGACGCCATGCGTTTGGTTAATGGGCGAAAATGTCGGTCTCGGCCCAGCCGGCAAGGTCGAGCGCCGCGCGGTAGGGAAGGAAATCGAAACAGGCGCGGGCGAGTTCCTGCCGCCCCTCGCGCACCAGCAGCGCGTCGAGCTTGTCTTTGAGCTGGTGCAGGTAGAGCACGTCGCTCGCCGCATACACCTTCTGCTCCTCGGTGAGCGTTTCGGCTCCCCAATCCGAGCTCTGCTGCTGCTTCGAGAGATCGACGCCGAGCAGCTCCTTGCAGAGATCCTTGAGACCGTGTTTGTCGGTCATGGTGCGCACGAGCCTGGACGCGATCTTGGTGCAATAGATCGGCTGGGTGGGCGAGCCGAAATTGCGCTGGAACATGGCGACGTCGAAGCGCGCGAAGTGGAAGAGCTTCAACACCTTGCGGTCGGCGAGCATGCCGGCCAGGCGCGGCGCCGCGATCGGGCCATTCCCGAATTGAACGAGGTGGCAGACGCCGTCGCCCTTGGAAAGCTGGACGAGGCAGAGCCGGTCGCGCCACGGGTTCAGGCCCATGGTCTCGCTGTCGACGGCGACCGCGGGCCCGAGATCGAGCCCTTCCGGAAGATCGCCGCGATGGAGATGGATTTTCTTCAGCACGCCCGACTCTTCGCTGTGAAAGGAATCGTCTCGTGCGGATGCCGCGCCCGGCCGACCTTGGGGGTGCGGCGGCGCGGCGATGGTGCCCAGGAGAAGACTCGAACTTCCACGACCTTTCGGCCACTGGTACCTGAAACCAGCGCGTCTACCAATTTCGCCACCTGGGCGCCGTTTCGATGGCGGGCGGCATCAAGGCCGGCCGCCCGAGGAGCAGGTAGGTAGAGGCGGGGCGCGGGGATGTCAACGTCCCGGGGCCCGCGCCGAGCGCGGCAAGGTCGTGGAGCGCGGCAAGGCTGCGGACCGCGGCAAGGCCGCGCTTGCCAGAGGGAAAGCCGCGGGATTAGGAAAGGCCCGACCCAACCCCGGACACCCTCTCCATGGCCATCCGACGCGCGACCGTTTTCGGCGGCTCCGGCTTCATCGGCCGGCAGATCGTCAAGCGCCTGGCGAAAAAAGGCGTCGTGGTGCGCGTGGCGGTGCGCGATCCGGAGGCGGCGCTGTTCCTGAAGCCGATGGGCCAGGTCGGACAGATCGCCCCCGTCCACGCCGACGTGCGCAGCGAGAAAGCGGTGGCCGCGGCCATCGACGGCGTCGACGCCGTGGTCAACGCGGTGAGCCTCGGCGTCCAGAGCCGGCGCGACCGCTTCGCCGACGTGCACGTGCGCGGCGCGCGCAACGTCGCGCGGGCGGCGGCCGCGGCCGGCATCCGCCACATCGTGCACATTTCCGGACTCGGCGCCGACGCCAATTCGGATTCCGCCTACGTGGCCGCGCGCGGCCGCGGCGACGCCGCAGTGCGCGAAGCGGCCGGCGCCGCCGTGCTGCTGAAGCCGAGCGTGGTGTTCGGGCCGGGCGATTATTTCTTCTCGACCCTGGCCGCGATGGCGCGGGTTTCGCCGGTGCTGCCGCTGTTCGGCGGCGGCACGGCGCGCCTGCAGCCCGTCTATGTCGGCGACGTCGCCGACGCAGCAGTAAAGGCGATCGAGACGCCGGCCGCCTCGGGCGAAACCTACGAGCTCGGCGGGCCCGCGACCTACACCTACCGCGAGCTGATGGAATTGCTGCTGAAGATCGTGAACCGGCGCCGCATGCTCGTGAACGTGCCCGAGCGGATCGCGCTGGTGATGGCGGCCTTCGCGTCGCTGCTGCCCAAGCCGCCGCTGACCCGCGACATGGTCAAGCTCGCCGT
>Ga0268299_1002008_pt1 | contig 27938 bp, 10 predicted proteins | sample NOBtaG_FD_193484 | JGI IMG/M metagenome (GOLD analysis project Ga0268299, IMG submission 193484) | Activated sludge microbial communities from bioreactor in Nijmegen, Gelderland, Netherland - NOB reactor | ecosystem: Engineered > Bioreactor > Aerobic > Activated sludge | place: Netherlands...
AGTCACGCGGGCCAGAACTGAGCAGTGACAGGCGGGTGGTCAACTGCGAGACAATTTCAGCCAGGGTCAGACTGCGCATCCGAGCGGCGGCTAGCTCAATCGCCAGCGGCAGACCGTCGAGGCGGCGGCAGATTTGGGCGACATGGGCGGCGTCGGCGGCGGTGAGGGCGAATTCTGGCTGAGCCGCACGGACTCGATCCAGAAAGAGTGCCACACTGGGGAACTGCTCCCAATCGCGCTGCTGACGTTCATCCGGTACAGGCAGCGGCTCGACAGTGTAGGTATGTTCACCATAGATAAAAAGCGATTCACGACTGGTCGCCAGAACCTTGAGGTGCGGCGCGGCGGCTAATAATTCGTTGATGGCGGGCGCGGCGTCCAGGATTTGCTCAAAATTGTCGAACACCAGCAGCATATGGCGCTCACGCAAATAATCTTTGAGCGCTTCCAGGGTGTTGTCGCCTTCATCAACGCCCAGCGCACGAGCAACGGCGTCTGGAAAAAGCTCGACCTGATGAATCGGCGCTAGGCCAACAAAAAAAACGCCGTGTTCATACTCATCCCGCAGATTTTCCGCAATACGCATCGAGAGCCTGGTTTTGCCAATGCCACCAGGGCCAAGCAGGGTCAGCAGCCGGACACGGCGCAGGCGCGCGTCAATTTCGCTGATTTCACGTTCGCGCCCTACAAACGAGGTTAGCGAGGCGGGGAGGTTGGTGGGGCGGGGGGTTAACGATTTTAAAGCCGCAAAATTATTGGGCATTCCCGGCAGCAGGACATGAAAAACATGCACCGGTTCGCTGACATCGCGCAGGCGGTGGCTGCCCAGGTCACGCAGTTCAACAGCCTGCGGCAGGTCATCCCCCAAGGCGCTGCGCGTCGCGCCGGAGAGCAACACCTGCGTACCATGCGCCGCGCTCAGAATTCGAGCGGTGCGGTTCAGGGTGGGGCCAAAATAATCGTCGTCGCGTTCTTCAGCCCATCCGGTGTGCAGTGACATACGCACCCGCAGCGTCACACCGCTCACCCGCAGATTTTTTTGTGCGGTGAGCGCAGCATTGAGCGCAGCAGACGCTTCTGGGAACACAGCGCAAAAGGCATCGCCGATGGTTTTGAAAACTTCCCCGCCGCAGTTCCGCACGGCTTCATAGAGAATGGCATCATGCCGCGCTAGCACAGTGGACATCGCGCTGGCATCCTGCTCCCACATGCGGGTGCTGCCTTCAACATCGGTAAAGAGAAAGGTAAATACACGCTCAGTCATAACAGGATCATCGTCGAAAACTAAAAGGGCGCATTATTACGCGCCCTCATTATAAGCTCACCTCAAGCGATTTGACGATAAAGCATTTCAATTTGTTACCATTGCAACTCGAATCATGTTGGAAGCAAGTTCGCGGAAAATATGAAAGGGCGCTCAATATGCGCCCTAACAATGATGACGGACAAACTATTTCCAAACCTATGCAAGTTCCAGGTTTAGAACAGCCCCAGCAGAGGTTTGTTATGAGCAACGCGCACCCAAATCGGCACGTTCTCTGGCCCACTGGCGGCGGCGTAATCCAGCTTCACCCCCAGCGCTGATAACAGCAGCAGGTGGGTTGTGACGGTTGCGTTTCCATCCCGAGTCATCGCAGTAGCACTAGCCAAATAGGTATTGGGTGGCTGATCGGCGATGATGGTAAAGGTTTCCTGGCTCGTCAGCCATGCAGGCGTATGAATCCAGGCAATTGCGCTCACCCCGACAGGAACGTGCAGTACATAATGCACTTCTTTTACGTTAATGAGCAGGGTGCTAATCTCAGCACTCAGATCAAGAACCGTACCGTTGGAGAGAATGACCACAGGGTCACTGCGGCAGGAAAGGGTGCGGGCCTGAGCGACTGCCGGGAGAGCAAGCACGAAAGCCAGCGCTAATAAGAGCAGAATTCTATTACGTCGATGTTGAATCATGATACAGATAGTCTCCAGCGCCTCTTACAATTACTTACAGAATAATCTGAATCAATTTACAATTGCCTAAAAATTTCTGTAAGGGGACAATATTTACGAAATTGATTAATGGATTGAAATCTTTAACACTTCAAAAGCCCATCACAATACTTTACCAATTTTAGATTACCGAAAAATCTACAGAAAACCAAATTTTCTGCTGAGATGGCTCAAAAGTTGCGCCAACAGGCTTGAGCTTCCATAAATAATCGTCATGAAAAACGTCAACGAATGCTGGCAGCAGACATGAAAAAACCGCAATTTGCGACATTTAGAGAAGCTATTGAGGTGAAAAACAGGGCAAACTTGATCGGGGTAGGGTTGCACCCCGACCAAGCATTAAGATTTTAGTGTTGAACGCGGAGGAAAACCGGGAAATCTTCCGGGCCGCTGGCAGAGGCAAAATCAAGCTTGATCTGTGTGGCGGTGAGCAGCGTCAGGTAGGCGGTGACAGTTGCTCTGCCGCTGCGGGTGCGACCAATGGTATAGGCTTCGTAAACGCCGGGAGGCTGATCGGCGATGATCGTAAAGGTTTCCTGGCTGGTGAGCCAAGCGGGGGTGTGAATCCAGGCAACGGCGCTGACGCCAACCGGGATGTGCAGTTCGTAGTGAATTTCTTCTACATTAATGAGCAGCGTGCTAATCTCAGCACTCAAGTCAAGAATCGTGCCGTTGGAGAGAATGACCACCGGGTCACTGCGGCAGGACAGGATGCGCGCGTTCACGGCGGCTGGGATGGCGAATAAAACAATCAAGGTTAACAGAAGTAAAAATTTTCGGCGTTTTAGTTTCAACAGTGACATGATTGACCAGCCCCCCGGTACAATTCCTTGCTCACGATTTCAGCATACGCGGATTCGATTTACAATGACCTAAAAAATTCTGCCCATAACATTTTCCAACGATGACTTTATTTAAATATTCTGCCGATACTATTTTGCGAGTGCGTCCTGATTAATGGAGAGATTATAGAAAGTAATTCGAACTGCGCTCGTATCAATCCTCAATTTTTTGCTAACTTTAATTTAACGAAATAATACGGATGAAAATTCAAATAGATTCCCTGGGGAGTCAAGGAAATGAAATCACTCAATTATTTTGTCGCTTTTCTGTTGGCCCTGCTGCTTGGGACGATTGTAAAAGCGCAGGATCAGTCATTTTTACCCGCCGTTTCTGAGCCGATTCAAATTAGCAATGCAAAGAATTTGATGCAGTTCAATGTTGTTGGCGGCGGTAAAATCGATCAAATCAGCCTCTCACCGGATGGGCAATTTTTGGGAGTCGTTACTCGCCTCGGCATCAACATCCACGATTTGAACAATCCCAGCACCGTCCCCCGAACTATCGTGACTGAATATGGGCCAATTATTAACGCATTATTCAATCCTGATTGGTCTTGGGTCGTCGTCTGCACACCAACCATTCTGGGATTGTTTGACCTGGAAACGGGTCAACTGACTCAAGAGTTTGTGGAAACGGTCTTCGACTATCACTCGACTGCTAACGAAATGGCGCTCAGTTCTGATGGTCATTGGTTGGCAACCACTCATGGATGGGATAGCGGATTAGCCCGTGTATGGGATACACGAACTGGTGAGATGATCTATGTCCAGTCTCATCGTTACCAGGCAGGGAGTCCGATTTTTGGGCCTTCTGATGACTCGTTTGCCTACGTTTACCACGAACTACAGATCTTTTCGCCTGGTACAAATGTCTGGTATCTGGTTGACACAAACGATTGGAATTTTTTTCGTGCGTCACAGAATGAGACCTACTTTGGAAAATTTGCAACGGAATTTCGAACATTAGGTTTAGATGAAAGCCCATTTTCAACTGGCAACGTCGATATTATTGCCAGCCCGGATGGCTCGGTGCTTGTTGCAAGGGATTATGATGATCGGCTGCGCGTGTGGGATGGGAACACGGGTGAACTGCGATTTATGCTCCCAGAAAATTATTTATTTAAAATGTTTAGCCCAGACGGGCAATTACTGATACTCGACAAAGCAAACTCTGATTTATTGCTGATGGATGTCTCAACCGAAGCCACGCGAAAAATTTCATCTGCCGATGATTATGCTTCCTTTGCGTTCAGTGCCGACAGCAAAAAGTTGGCTGTTGCAGACCTTACAGGAATCACCCGAACGATCCAGGTCGAAACAGGGCAGGTCGAAAATGTCCTATCCACCAACTATCTCGGCTCGATCAACGATGTCGTTTTCAACCAGGATGGCTCATACCTCTATTTTATAGATAACAGCGTCAATCTGCGCCAGCTTAATATGATGAATGGGGAAATACGGCTGATTGCTCATGTCCCAAATGCGACAGGCCGGATGGCGTTTAGTGCTACGCTCTCGCAGCTTATGATTGCCACTTCCACAGGCGATATTGAAATCTGGGACGCCGAAAAAGGAAAATTGGTCAATCGGCTGCATGGGCATGAGCAGCGTGTTACCGATGTAGCTTTTGGCAACAGGAGTTCCATATTAGCTTCGGCTTCTGAAGATGGGACAATTCGCCTTTGGGATGTTTCATCAGGCGAATCACACATTATTGACCGCTATGATAACCGAACGATGGACGCCCTGGCATTCAGTCCCGACGATACTCAGCTATTGGCAGCAGATACCAATAATGGGCTTGGGGCAATTCTTTATGACCTCGCAAACAATACCCAAATTGCGACGGACTCACCTTCAGCTTCATACAAAAATGCGGCTTTCAGCCTCAATGGAGCGTTCATTGCCCTGGGCGGATACAGTGTTGAAATATGGGATAACACTTCTGGACATTTGTTAGAGGGGGATGATTCACTGACTGTTTCAGCAAATGGTCGTTTGCTTGATATGGCATTCAATCCACGAGGCGATTTGTTGTTTACGGCTGCCACTGATTCTTATAGTCATACCTATAACGCCGTTGTCGGCTCAAACCCACTGAATGCTGAAGAAATTGTCAACCTTCAAGGCTATCCTGATGCTATTAACACATTCGCTTTCAGCCCGGATGGTCGATTCCTAGCGCTCGATGGGCAAGACGGCACTATCCGGGTGTGGGGTGTTCCATAAAAAATTAACGCAACATTTCCGAATATTTCATTAAAATATCTGACGTGATAAAAATCTGATCGTATAATGAAGAGAGTAAATCTATTCGTGCGTTTCGCATTTAAGTTTGATGCGCGTCGCATTCATCTAGGGGAACTTGTCGCGTGTCCTATAATTTCGCTGTCATTTTACTGGGAATCACCGCCATATTACCCGCAATCCTTGCCGCGCGTGCCTGGAATCAACGCCACACGGCGGGTATGGTCGCTATTTCAATGGCGGTGCTGATGGGCGCGATTACCGCCTGGGTGCTGCTGTACCTTCTGGAAATACGCGGCTCTGAAGAAACGCTCAAAACGATTGCTTTCCAGGCAAAATTTCTCAGCATTGTTGCGATTCCGGTCATCTGGTTTCTATTTTCACTGTACTATACCGGGCGCGGGGCGTGGGTGAGCCGGAACAAACTGCTGCTGTTGAGCATTATCCCTGTCATTACAACGATCATGGTGTGGACAAACAACTCGCACTATCTGATGTGGGCAAGCCGCCAGATTGTCCACGAAGGCGAATTGTTTATTTTTGATGCGCCGCCCAACACGTGGTTCTGGGTTCACGCCGCTTATTCCTACGTTTTAATTTTAGCGGGCGATTATTTTCTGTTCCGGCAGTTTGCAGCCTCGCCCAGCCTGTACCGCCGCCAGCTTGCCGCGCTTCTCGTCGGCGTTCTCGTCCCGTTTATCGCCAACGCGATTACCATTTTCAGTACGATCCCACTCGACCTGACGCCATTTGGCTTCGTCGTCACCGGGGCGGCGATTATGTGGGGTCTGCTGCGCTATCAATTCCTCGATCTGTCACCGATTGCGCGTAACCTGGTGATCGACAGCATGGGCGACGGAATGCTGGTGCTGGATATGCAGTCGCGCGTGGTTGATCTGAATATCGCAGCCCGCAATATCATCGGCAAAGACACTACGGAAGTCATTGGCAAGCTGATCCACGAAGTCGTCAGCAATATTCTGCTGCCGCAGCCGGAGCTATTCGAAAAATATCGCTCGTCCAACACCGTCCAGGGCGAAATTATCCTGAAAAATGGCATGACGACTCTCGACCTGCGGGTTACACCGCTGCGGGATCGCCGGGGCGTGATGACGGGGCGCGTGGTCATGTTCCGCGATGTGACCGAGCGCAAACGGGCCGAACAGCAAATTCAGGAACAGTATGAAGCGCTGGTCAGAGCCAATCATGAGCTGGCGCTGGCGCGTAAGCAGGCTGACCAGGCCAACGTCATGAAAAGCCAATTTCTGGCAACCATGTCGCATGAACTGCGCACCCCGCTGACGGCGATCATGGGCTACACCGAAATTCAACTGGCGGGCATGGTCGGTGACCTCACGCCGGAGCAGCTTAATTACCAGAGCCGGGTACTGGCAAACGCCGAACACCTGCTGGGGCTGATTAATGACGTGCTGGATTTGTCAAAAATCGAAGCGGGGCGAATGGAACTCGTTCACAGGCCGTTCAACGTGCGTAACTGGGTCGATGAAATCGTGGCGCAAAACAAGGTGCTGGCAGAAGAAAAAGGGCTGGAATTTGAGATTGATCTTGAAGCGGAGATGCCGGAGATGGTCGTCGGCGATGCTGCCCGCATCAAGCAGATCGCTATCAATCTGCTTTCCAATGCCATCAAATTTACCGACGCCGGCAGCGTAAGAATGGAAGTGGCGCGCAATGACACGGAAACGTGGCGGCTGGTCGTCACCGATACGGGCATGGGCATTCCCGTCCATGCACAGGACACCATCTTTGAAGAATTTCGGCAGGTTGACAACACTTCTACCCGCCGTCATGGCGGAACAGGTCTGGGGTTAGCGATTGTCCGTAAACTGGCGCTGATGATGGGGGGAAGCATCCGCGTCAAGAGTGAGTTGGGCAGGGGCAGCATCTTTACGATGGTTTTGCCCTATGCGAAAGAAACCGAGGTTATGGCTGTGCCGCAAACCGCAGCCGTAAAAGATTTTTTTGCAGATCAAGACTAGCATGTTTGTTTGATCGGGAGAACATGGAATGACCACTAAAAGAGTTATGAAAGACATCGTGAGCCTCGCAACAGGCGATGTATCAGGCTGGACAGTGCTGATCGTCGATGACCAGCCGGATAATCTGGAAATTGCGCGCAAAGTGCTGGGTTTTGGCGGGGCTAAAATCTATACGGCTGAAAATGGAGTCCAGGGGATGCTCATTTTGGAGAAGCTCATCCCTTCATTCATCCTGCTTGACCTGTCGATGCCGGTCATGGATGGCTGGGAAATGCTCGCAAGGGTACGTGCAAACCTGGATACGCAGGACATCCCGGTGATCGCGCTGACGGCCCATGCGATGGCAGGGGATCGCGAACGGGTAATGCTGGCGGGTTTTGATGGCTACATTGCCAAACCGTTTCGCCTGAGTACATTTATGTCTGAAATACTGCGCTGTTTTCGAGAACTCGCTCATGTGAAGGAACAAGATTAATGAGTCATAGCAACAATTGGCGGATTCTGGTCATTGAAGACGAATACGACAGCCTCCAGATGGTTTCAAAAATTCTCAGCTTTCATGGCGTCGAAGTCCATGTGGCGCGCAATGGTCGCGAATCGCTCGAAATTCTGGATACGATAAGCCCGACGTTGATCGTTAGTGATCTGGCAATGCCGGAAATGGACGGCTGGCAAACCCTGGCGGCGATCCGTGCCAATCCCGACACGCAGCATATCCCGGTGGTGGCTGTCACCGCGTTCGGCTCGTCTGATGTAGCGGATGAAGCGATGCGCGCCGGGTTTGACGCTTTTTTCTCCAAGCCTGTCAACCCCAGGACATTCGTCCAGCAGTTGGAAAAGTTGATTGATTAGGCCGCGATCTATCCGTTTCATCCCGCAGTCTCTTATCAAAAAATTGGCGTCGTAGGGGTGCAGCGCGCTGCGCCCCTACAGCTATCATGCCTCAATCTGGTCATGCAGGCGCGAAAATCCCGTTTGCAAACGCTGGATCAAAATTTGCTTCTGTTCGGTGGGCAGCAGGGTCACATGCGCTGCATTCATCACAAACTGCTCAACACGCGCCGAATCGAAGCCAAAAATTTTCGCGGCCTGTAAATATTCGTCCGTCAGGGTGGTGTTGAACATGGCTGGATCGTCGGAATTGAGTGTTACATAGAGTCCTTCGTCGATCAGGCGGGGGAGGGGATGACTCGCAAAATCCGGCGCGACGTGCAGGCAGACGTTGCTGGTCGGGCAAACTTCGAGCGGAATCTGACGTGCGCGTAGTTCCGCCACCAACGCGGAGTCTTCCAGGCAGCGAACGCCGTGACCTATGCGTACTGCGTCCAGCGAACGGAGCGCACCCCACATGCTTTCCGCGCCAACCGTTTCACCCGCGTGCGGCACACTGGGCAAACCTGCCGCACAGGCATAAGCAAACGCATCGACGAATTTTTCCGGCGGATTGCTAATCTCAGGCCCGCCCAGGCCAAACCCAACCACACCATTATTTTTTGCACTGACCGCCCATTCCGCGATGGTCATGCCGATTTCGGGTGTCACGTCGCGCGGGATGTCGATCACCCAGCCAACCGTGATATTGAATTCAGCCTCTGCCCAGGCACGGGCGCGGTTGATGGCGTCAAGCTGCTCGTCAAACGGGATGCCGATCTGAGTCGCGAAATAGGGCGTGTAGGTCATTTCGGTATGGATGATATTCTGCGCGGCCTGGGCGCTTAAAAATTCGCGCGTGATAAGCTCGATGTCCTCTGGTGTGCGGATACACGCAGCGATCTGCACGTAAATTTCGACAAAATGGGCAAAATCGGTGAAGGTATACCAGCGGCGCAGTCCCTCGACAGTGTTGGCGGGCAGGGTAATGCCGTGTTTGCGCGCGAGTTTGAGCAGCGTTTCCGCCTCGACTGCGCCCGTGAGATGGACATGCAGTTCGACCTTTGGCATGGCGCGGATAAAATCGGTGAGATTCATGGGATCGTCCTTTCAGTCAACCAAAATAAAAAGCGCTTCCCTGGAAAAGAAAGCGCGATCAGGCTGTTACTGAAGGGCCTCATCTTCCAGAGAAATTTCTGGCAGAATAGGCACCCATACCGACGCTTCAGCGGTTGCCACAACTCAATTGATTTCCAAAATCATACTGCTGTTTGCAGGGGTGGTCAACGATAAAACCCTGGATGCGGCGGGCGCATAACCGGGTCATTCCAGACGAGATTACGTCGTTAAGATTGACATTAAGTCTAGAATTGGAATAAAATCGCATCTACAGGGGGAAGTACCTGGCGTCCCGGCCTTGTCGATCAGCCCGTTTTGATGCCAAGCACCTCTCATGACAACCGCATATGCCGAAACAGTAACCGAGTCGGGGGAGCATTCCACGATGGTGCGAAGTCTTGTAGAAGAACTTAGTGTGCCAGGTCAGCAACGTGCATTTTTTTTGCCTGCTGGCAGCCACGCACCTGGTACAAATGACGATACCTTGCCCATCCCACAAAATTTTTTTAACGTTACCAATCCGCAGGACAGCCTCAATACGCCTTTCTTCGACGCCTCGAACCCATCTCAATCTACAATTTATGCGCTGACTTTAGAAAATGTGGCTACAAGCTCGTTGATTCACCGATATTGTCTAAGCGAGGTGATATGGCTCTGATTGACACGCTCATTAATAAATACTTTGTAGATGCGGACGATATTAGCCCTCCATCAGAGCCATTACCTCTGACCACAGCAGGTTGTCGAATTACACCTCTTATTCATGGCAGTGAATATTTCAGCAATCTTGCCGCCACGCTTGCCACGATTGGAACAGGCGCGACACCAGCCGACAATGCTGGACACTTTATTTACCTCTCTGGTTGGTGGTTAGACCTTGTAGGTACAGATGTAAACCCTGCGCCAGGAAGTGTCGGGAGTGTGAAGACCAGCCCTGGAGTACCATTCTCCCTGGACGGCATCGGCGGAACGCAAAATTTGGTGGACTTGTTAGAGCAGAAGGTCACTAAAGGTGTCGATGTGCGTGTTATGGGATGGGTATCATGGGCAGTGATGTCGAGCGCTGCTGCCCAAAGTAATAAAGGCGGAGCCAGTATTCGTGATGTAAATATTTGTACACTCAGATCCATTCATGAATTGAGAAAGCGCGGCGTACAATGTTGTCTGAATATTCTGGGTCATACTGCCGGAGCAGCGCACCTCAAGTATGTTGTTGCAGGCACAGCTACCAGTGTGAGTGGATACACGGGTGGAATTGACATGCGTTATGATCGATTCGAGACATTTTGGCATGATGTACAGATCAAAGTAGAGGGCGGAACAGCCGTCCAGGCGATGTATAATTATTTCAGAGAGTTGTGGAATATCATTCACAGCCGATCTGTAAAGACCTTTCGTGACGGAGAAAACAGTAACCCCAGTAAACTCACCACAAATAGCAACATTCCTATTCGCTCCATTCCGGCTGCATCTCCTGGTACACATCATGTACAAATCCTGAGAACCCTTCCGCAATTTAATTACTCAGCATTCAACTGCCTACCAGAAGGTAAAGCGATTGAATTTGAATCGGAAACGACAGAAGAAGGGGTTTTTGAAGTCAAGACAGCCTGGCGGAAAGCTATCTTAGCCGCCGAAAAATATATTTACATGGAAGACCAGTCCTATTGGTCGATTGAAATCATGCAATGGATCAATGAATCGCTCAAGAATCATCCTGACTTAAAGGTCATTCTGGTCGCTAGCGGCATTGATGACCCCAACGACCCAGCGCTTCCTCCCTATCAATTGATTGCCTTTGAGAAAGGTCTTCTAACTGGTTTAAGTCCAGCGCAACTTGACCAAATTGTGTGCGTTAAGCGCAATGGGGTGTTTGTTCATGCTAAGACCACACTCATTGACGACCATTGGACGATTATCGGATCAGCTAACTGTTCGCGACGCAGCCTTTATACAGACCTTGAACATGCCATTGCTATGCTTGATGCGAATGATGTACTTGTCCGAGATTACCGCGTCAAACTCTGGGGAAAGAGCTTTGAGCTTCCCACTGCGGACTACGTTAAACTCAACAATCTCGACCAGGCTTTAAATATATGGAAATCGACGTGGGGTTCGTCAGGGAGTGGCATCACACTACCGCTCACTTACACCAACGTACCCTTACCAACTCCCTCCTTTTCGCTTGATAGCGATCAACAAGAAAAATATGACCGTTACATCGATTTAGATTCAAGAGAAGCATGGGGAGGAGTTTTCCCATGAGCAGTATATTTGTTACCGCAAATGAATATTTGGGTGGCGTATATCCGTCCATTTTGCCCCCACTACCGAGTCCTGAACTACTCGACAAAATTTGGATTGAACCTCCAGAAACAAGCCTCTCTGAAACTGAGTTCAAGCTGGTTTCTCGCTTGTTATTTGAAGAAACAATTGAGCTAAAACTGCCTGGTGCTGACGCTATTTCACTCGTCATTGCTGCTGGTCAAAGTGGGACAATCGTTCCATTTGAGATTGACATCCGCCCTGTTCTGAAATTCCGTCTGCTTCAAGTGCCGATAGCCCTTCGCATTGCAGACAGTTTACTCCAACCAATGCTCCGTATCCCAAATACGAATCCGCCACGTTATGAGGTTGATCAAAGTCGAGATTTCATTGAGATAGAACTGGCGTCGGTTGGTATTTCGATTAGTTCAGAAAATGCTCTTGCCCTGGAAATGGACGAATCGCTTAGCTCTGTCTCATTCACCCAGCCTGTACGAATCGTTGGGACGGAAATCGTCATTGATCCCGAAGAATTTTATATCGATGCTTCTGGCGAAACCAAGTGCCTCGCTTTCCAGTGGAAAGAAAAAAATCTTAATTCTTGGCTAGGGCGCTTCACCTCGACGCTTGTGGATGAAGGCCAGCCGTTTGAAAGCACGATTACGCTAAGGATGATCTTTCAGGAGACGGTGGAGGAAATCCGTTTCGATTGGTCAATCGACGGTACGGGGCGCACGTTCTCGCTCCCCGGCGTCAAAGTCGATATTCCCGGAAGCACGATGTTCAGCGTCCTACTGGGCGCAGGCACAGGTGGCATTAATGACCTGGCGTTGATGCTGACTCTGGCGAAAAACAGCAAAATCGCCGCCCGCAGCACTTTTGCGTGGCTGCGAGATGGCAGCGACGGCAACAGCGAACCCGAACGCGAGATGAACAACGATGACGAGCAGACGGATAAGGAAAAATCATTATTCGCGCTGTCGTTGGAGGCCAAAGAACCGGTCAGTCTCGCGCTGATGCAGATTAATCTGGAAAAAGGCGGTTTGCCCACCTTCCTGAAGCAGCTCGATACGCCGCTGAAAAAGCTTGATCTGAACGACGCCGAAACGCTGTGCCAGCCGACGCCTTTTGAACTGGTTTCACTGGATGGCGACGACTGGGGCGGCGAATTTTCAGTTGACCCTGAAGCGTTTAACTTCCCCTTCCTGAAGGACAAAAACGATAATCCCTCCGCCAACCAGTTCTCGCAAGTTATTCAGATTAAACCACCGCAGCTTGGCGGTCAGACATTATCCAAATTCACTGTGGATTTTGAGGAAAAATCGATTGGTTTGCCGCTGGATGCGCAGGTGAAGTTTGGGCCGCTGGCGCTGCAAACCCAGTTAGTTTTCAAATTTAACTGGGAATCGTTCGCCATCAGCATCGATCATGGCGACGGCGTTTCGTTCCATTCTTCAGAATCGGTGTTCCCGAAGCCCAATGAAGAAAGCGAACACATGGGGCTGTCGTGGCGCTTTGAGGGGGCAAAGGTCGATGGCACAGGGCTTTATCATTACTTCACGCTGGTGACAAAGGGCTATGCCTATGAATTGCAGCAGGCGAAAGGTGCAAAATTCGTCATCGCCTACACCAAAGCCAGCAAAGAGCCGATTGAATTTAATATTTCCAATTTTTCGCTGACTCCCAAAGGCGTGACGCTGACGGCGGAAGTCGCCGACAACCCGGTGCGCATGAACGGCATCAATACACGCTTCCGTTTTAGCGGCTCGAAGCTGACGATTGTCGAAAACCGCATCGCCGATTTTACGCTGGCTGGCTCTGGCCCGCTGCCGCCTGATCTGGTGGGCGAGGCGATGGTCGATATTGCCCTGCAATTCAAGCAGCAGAACGGCAACCTGACGCTGGTTTCCGGCGGGGCACAGTTGAAGGGCAACAAGCTGCTGGACTGCAAAAATACGCGCTTCCAGTTTTCGATTGACGCGATTGGGCTGGATTTTGTCAACGAAAATGGTTTTCATCTTTATTTCAAGCTCACAGGCAGCGCCCGCTTCGTGCTTGCCCCCGGCGATGATGGTCAGGGCGCATTAGCATGGCTGCCGAATATCAAGATTGATCTGGTGGATGCGCCGCTGACAGGCGATGTGAGTGTGCTGGCAAAACATATCAAATTCCTGGTCGAGCTGCCCAAACCGCTGACCTTCAGCTTCCTCGGCGCGTTCGAAATGGAACTGCGCGGCATCGGCTTCGTGCCTTCAGCGAAAGAATTCGACGGCGACGCGGCGATGGAACTGACCGGGCAGCTTCGTTTTGCGCAAGGGGCAGGCGATACGCCCGACCCACGCACCGATTATCACCGCCTGCTGATCGGCCTGCCAAAACCGGGCAGCATCTTCCCGCGCATTTTCTTCAAGCGAATTGCGCTCAATATCAATATCGGCGCGGCCTTCAAGCTGAACGGCTATGTCGAATTTATTGACGACGATCTGATGCAGGGTTTCGAGGGCGAAGGCTCCATCGAACTGCAAGGGATGCCCAGCATCGCCGCCAGCTTCGCCTTTTTGCGGGTGCGACGCGACGAAAATTCGACCTGGCTGCGTGCGTGGTTCATCTATCTGGAAGTGCGCCGCTTTAGCCTGCAAATTCCGGTCATCCAGATTTATCTGCGCGAGGTCGGGCTAGGATTCGGCTATCGCTTTACGCTGGCAAGCATCAAGGTGGCAGACCGCGAAAACGATGTCAAAAAGCTGCTGAAAGAACTGCAAAAACTCTCGCGCACACAGGGCGATCTTTCCAAACGGGATCGATGGGAACTCGACCTGGAAGCGCCGGGAGAGGATGTGCGCTGGACAATCGTTTTCCGCGCGCTGATCTCGCAGACCTCCGCCGCGCCGTCGCCGCTGCAATATAACGAAGGCGCTGAAAAATTAATGGCGTGCCTGTTCCTGATCGACGCCATTATCGCGTTCCGCAGCGATCTGACGTTTTTCATGGCGGCACGAGCCTGGTTCTACACCAATTATTATGAATTTGACTCAAAACCTGTTTCGGAGGTGAAGGAAAAACCCTTCCTCAGCGGCTTTGTGCTGCTGTCGCCGCGCCGCAAACGCTTCCTGATGCATGTCGCCTCGAACAAAGAAGGCTATATTGGCGGCAACCCACCGCTGCCGGATTTCGTCAAGGCCGCGCTGCGCAGCGTTCGTTTTTCGGCGACTCTGCTGGTCGAGCCGGGGCTGGTGCATTTTGAACTCGGCTGGCCTAATATGCTGGGCTGGGATTTTGATATTGGCCCGCTGCACGTGTCGATTCGCGGCGGTTTCATTTTCCGCGTCTCGCGGGAAGAATTCGCCATCGGCATCAGCTATGCAGCGCGCGGCAAGCTGGATGTTAAAGCCGAAGTTGACCTGGGGCTGGTCGGTGTGCGCGTGAGCGTCTATGCCGAGGTCGGCTATGGCGCGCGGCTGATCGCCATCATTAAATTCCAGAACGGTGATTTCTTCATCTACGGCGGGATCGGCCTGGAAATGCGGGTTGTGCTGGCGATTGAATTCTGGATCAAAATTCCGCTGGTATTCACGACCATCAAGCTGAACTTCCGTTTCAGCATCGGCATCGCTTTCACCGCAGGGCTGGAAGCGGGCCTGACCAACGCGAACGGCCTGGGGCTGCGCGGACGCGGTACACTGGCGCTTTCGGCGATGGGTCACAGTATCCAGTTCAGCGCCAGTTTCGCCTTCAACGACGGCGCTGTGAATGCGGCAGAACTGGAAACGCGCCGAATCCTCGATATGGGAATGGAAGCGACAGATGTCGATCCCGTGCCGGGGCTGGGCGAACCCGCGAATCTACAAACCGATTTCGAAGCGGGGGTTAAGGCAGGCGGAACGAATATCGCTGCCGCACCGAGGCCATTGACCGCACTGCGAGCCACACGCGGAGGCACAGCCCTGCGCAGCATGATCGCGCCGCTGGCAGCCGCACGTGCATTCGACATCCAGGCGGTTACGGGTGAATTCCATATCCCCGGCTACAGTATTTTCGTAATCCGCAAACCGGATCGCGACGGCTGGTCTCATTTTGTCCTTCTGCCCCAGGGCGAAACACAAGTCCCACAGGCCGATGGCTCCGTTCTGAACATGATCGAGCCGGGATTCCTGCCTGCGCCGCCGCTGAATCTGCGCGTCAAACTGGTTTATTTCAATGAGGCGTTAAATCGAGGCCAGCTACCGGATGAACTGCTGGCGTTGTTCACGGGTCAATTTGCGCTCAACCCTGACAAGATTTTTATCTCCCCACAGAGTTCAAAACAATGGCAGCTTTTTCACACCCTCCAGACTCAAACGGGCACTGAGCAAACGTTTGAGCAGTCCATCTATCAGATCACGCTGGAAAGTACGACGGCGAACCCGGCAGCCGACCCGCGTGCAACCCTGGATGCTGTGCGGCTGTCCCACTACAAGCGATCCGCCAAGCAGATGCCAAACGTTGTGGGCGCAACGACGACCAGCGTCAGCCCCAGCCCTGCACTCGATGAAGGCATGATTTATGCACTGCTGACGATGGTACTGCCGCAAGGTAGTGCTGCGATCACGGAGATGGTCATCGCCGGATTTGATGGTCAGATTGCGACTGTCGTCTTTAATTCCGGCACCGTTCGTTATACCGCCAGCATTAGAGTTCTTTCCTTCGGATTCTTCAATTTTTACTGGCGCATCTACACCGTCCAGCAGTTGTCCAGCATCGAGGAAACGCTTGACAACACGGTAACACAGGTTTTCGCGGAAAAAATTGCCGCTGATCGCCAGACGTACCAGCTTCGCGGCGGGCAGCTTCCAAAAGAAGTCGCGGACATCCTCGCCGATGCGACAGATATTCAGGAGGACACCGCCAGCCCAACCTGGCGCTGGACGGCGCAAAAAGACGGCAGCGTCTATTCCATCACCAAATCGCCCGACCCACGCAGCACGAACAATTTTGAACTGCGCTATATGGACATCCGGCTGGAGGTCATCAATGACTTCACGCTGACGATCCCGCTGACTGAGCCGGAGTATCTGTTCTCGATTCCGGCGGCGCTGGCAACGCAGCTTGACGCAAGCACCGTCTCCGATGATCTGCGCGCGGCCTTCAAAAATTTCAACACCCCGCTGCACGAAAATCCGCAGATTACGGTGGAGACCCCCGGCGCGGCCTGGATTCTGACGGATACGATCACTGATGCCGGACGCTCGATTGAGGTGCGCTATACCATCGAAAGCGAGGACGATTTCCTCAATGTTTCCGGCGATATGACGCTGGAACAGTACAACCCGATCAGCAATACCTGGGAAAGCCGCGTTGAATTGGCGCGGACGGGCGGCAATGTCTCCTGGCAGGCGCAGTGGGATGCCAACATCTATGATGGCGGCGAATATGCGACCACCCCTGTCGATCTGCAAAATCAGAAAGCGATTGACCAGCAGAACGCGCAGCTTCGCAACAGTACCCCGCAGGACACGCCGATTCTGCTGGGGCGCTACCTGAATCACGCTTTCAAATTAGACGATTTTACCAACAACTTTGAGAAATATACGGACGAACTCGATCAGGTGATCCCGGTTGGCGACCCGCCGATGCCCACGCTGAAGCAAAAGCCGCTGGAAGATGACCGCGTGTATAACCCCTCGGACAACGCATTTGAGGCGGCGGTGCGCGGCGCAGTTGAGCAGTTTGAAGGGTCGCCGTTCTTCAAGCGTGACCCGAATAACGAGTATGACCGCCTGCTGGGGGATGCCTTCGCCAGCGATACGACCATTTATGACAGCACGGGTGCGCTGCCCACCGGCAACAACGCCTTGCAAGCGTATCAGAATCAACAGCAGGCGGTGCAGCTTCGCGGCATGGTGATTCATGATCTGGTGGCGGATTTGCGCGATTATGCCGACAGCCGCGCCACCAACCCAACTAACCGCACAGGGTTGGAATTCAATCGTGACCGTGCGATTGCCTTCCAGATGGGGCTGGCGTTCCGCTTCCGGGGCAAACCGCCCGCGTGGCTGGATGATCTGATTCCCTCCGATGACGAAAAGTTGGCGGTACAGCAGCGTCGCGGCCCATTCCAGGATGCGCCGAATGCCGAACAAAAACCTGCCAACACGTTTAATGTCTGGCAGACGGATTTCGCCAAAAATCCACCGCAGTTCCAGCGTGTGCGCCAATACACCAACGCTTCGACAATTGCCATCACCTGGGATTTGATCTGGCCTCAGCAGCCGCGACCCGGTGTCACGCCCAACCAGGCCGAGCCGGAGCATCATTTGCTGCAATATCATATCCAGCGGCGCGCCCTGGACGGCAGCGAACGCGACATCACGTTTACGCTCAAAAATGCCGAGGCGCTCCACCGCCAGAGCGATGAGGAATTGATAACCCGCCTGCGCCCGCGCTTCCAACTGGTGGATCACTTCACGTCAGAATCGGACAAGGAACTGGCTGATCTGCCCATCACCGGACGCAGCTATCTTTACACGATTACGCCGCTCGATTTCGAAAATAATGCGGGCCGTCCGCTGACCATTGTCGCCACGCGCCGACCCAGCATCCCGCCGCTTGTCCCGGTGGATGGCGAACTTATTGTTCGTTATAAACTCTCACGCGCGATTCTTGCGCCGGAGGCCGCCGCCGAGCCTGCCGCGCCGCAGATTGTCGCGCCACACGCGGTTGAAATCCGCTGGCAGGAGCCGTATGACACGCGCTCGGAAAATACCGTGCCAATTGCCAACTATCGCCTGCTATTCCGGCGCGAAGGCACATTGCCCATCGGCAGTTATGGGCTGGACAGCACCACACAGCGCCCCGCCGCCAAAGTTCTGCCGACCACCAACGCGCGCCGCCTGCCGACGGACATCGTGATCGACATCGACACCAGCACCATCGTCGAGAAAATTCACGAAGGCGAGGAAATTATCCGCAAGGGCGCAGTGATTTCGCTCGATGACCTGCGCACGGCGGGTGTGCTGCCGGAAGATGAATGGCGCGCCGAATCCTGGCGAGTCTTTTTCCAGACCGAATCGGTGAATCTGGTGCCGTCGGCGCTGGCACCCGTACAACTGCTGCTGCGGGTCGAGCCAGAAGCCGGAGCGGGCTATGAAGATCGCCGTCCCGCCGAACTGGAATGGCTGGTTGACCCGATCAACTTCCCGCTGCTGCCGCCAGAAGATGAACGCGCGGTTGTCGGCATGGCGCATTTCCCGATGCCGGGGCAGAGCGGTAAACCGTCTTCTGAAAATGACGACCCGTCGCCGGACGGAAATTTCCGTTTCGGCGGCAGCACCACCAATGTCGGCTTCCGGCTGCATCCGGCGGAAATCCGCGTCGTGCGCTTCCGCTGGAATCAAGGGCCGAGCGACCAGCCCGATTATCCGCTGGACTTGAACGCGGGCTATCATCTCTACGAACTGGACGCCGACGCTAACACCACTGCGACGTTTAAGGACGCCGAAAAACTGCGCGATGTCCTGCGCGACATTCAGGAAGTGCAGATGCTCCCGGCGGAAGATTTGCTGCTCGTCCCAGGGGAAACCTTAGCCGTCAGCCAGTGGGAAGCGTGGTATCCCAGCATCATCAAACGGCTGCGCAGCCGTGAACTGCGCGCCGCCAAGCGCTCCAAAACGGTGCTTGGCCCCTGGTTCTCGTGGCGTGACTCCATGCTCAACTGGCCTCCGCCCGCGCTGCGCGAGGACGACTTCACCAGCGGCGTTTTCAGCGTTGATCTTTTGAGCCAAATCGCCAAGCGCAAACTGGCGATGCACCCGGCGCTGCGCAATGTCGTGACGGCGCTGGAACGCATTTTTACGGTTGATTTGCAGAACAGCCCGCCGCTGCAACCGACGACGCTCGATGATTTCTTCGCCTCGACCTCCACCGCAACCGACCCTTACGGCTGGAATGTGTTACAGCATTTCGGTTTATCGATTGCCTTCACCGTGCGCAAACGCAGCAGCGGCGACCTGATTACGGGCGATGACCTGTTGAAAAATGTCGAAACCGCGCTGCTGGCGGGGCTGCTGCAACTGGCGCTGATTGACGACATCCGTGCTCAGCTTTCGAATGATAAGCCGACTCAGGATGCTTTTGAGGCGCAAATTCTGCCCCTGAGTCAGGCGCAGATTGTTAGCAGTGTTCAGGCAATGGGCGGCGTCAAGGGGATACTGATTTTGCTGCTTGAAGCGGTGGATGCCCTGGTCACGACCCTCAACGGCGCTGCTAACATCGATGCAAATCTGAAGCAGGCCGTGCTGAACAACCTGACGACCAAGACCAAGACCGCGCTGGAAGCCTTCATGCGCTATCTCCACGTAGAGTTATTGTTCCAGCCGGGGCGGAGCATCGATCTGAAAAAACGAGAGGCCGAAGGTGCGGATATGCTGGCGTTGGTGCAGGTCAGCCTGCGCCCCATCGTCAGCCAGTATTTGCGCTACAGCAAACTACACATCAGCGGCCCTGCGAAAGGCGCGATCACGCTGTTTGTCACGCTGGGCGCATCGAACGGCGTCCCTCAGCCGTGCAGCTACATCAACCAGAGCGATCCCGCCAGCGGGCAGACCGAACTGGAACCCGATGGGACGCAGGTTATCACCAACCAGGTTGTGCTGCCGATGAACGGCGAGGCCGCGCTCTATTTCCGCAGCACGGTCACACCCAGCGTCGAAATTTCGCTGACACTGGAGCAGCCATTAAAGTCGCCGATTCCGGTAGACCTCGGCGAAGAAGTCCAATATGTGGAGGCGGTGGCTGTCCCGCCGCAGTCGGCACGGCTGAAAATCAATCCATCATTCAGCAATCTCTCGCGGGCGGATCGCAAGCGCGTGTTTGACTCGCTGGGGGATAATGATCAGAAAAAAGCGGCAATTTTGCTGTCTCTGAAATTCAGCGCGCTGGTGGAAGTGCCGCCAACCGACGAGAGCGAAATCGCCGAGGCGTTCGTCGTTCCTGCGAACCTGCCCACGCTGTTGAGCAGTAATAATCCGGGGAGCGGATTCGCGGCATGGTATCGCCTGAAATACTATCTGGAATCGCTCAACGGGGAATCGACGCCCAAAATCGTACTACCGACCAACGCAGCGGGCGAAACATCGATTGAAAAATTGTTGACCGATTTCATCACCTGGTCGCAGCGCTTCTTTAACGCGGGCGGCCTGCTGAAAAAACAGGCGGGATTGAGCCAGACCGACATCGGCCCCTGGCTGGCAACCGGTTATCCGCGCGCCGGATCGCCCGCTTATGCCACGCCGGATGAAGGCGGGCGGCTGAAATATGACCACATTTATGAGGACAAATACGCCCATAATTATCGCTACTACGTGCAGCCATATGGGCGCTATGACCTGCTCTGGCACAGCTTCCGTAAATCACCTGCGCTGGCGGGCGACCAGATTGTGAATGACGACGACGTGATGCGCCCCGCGCCCAACCCGGACGGCGGTGGGCTGGATATTGTGATTGACCGGACGCAAGCGGTGGATATGCCCGTGATTCTGAATTCGGCGCGCCTCGATCCGGTCACGAATCCTGGACAACCTGTCCCACCCGGCAAAACCTGGGAAGTGATTATCGCGCAGCACCCCGAACAATCGCTGATCGAGCGCAACCAAACGCTGGCGCGGCAGCTCGCCTTCCGCCAGATCGCTTTCACGCTGCTGCGGCGCTACGGTTTCGAAGATTGGCTGTTGTTGCTCAACACCGCGCTGAAAATGCATAACCCGGAAGCCGAGACGATTGTCGTCACCGCCGTTCATCATCAGGCACAGACGCCTGACCTCCCCGGCGACTATCCGGCGCTGCCCGATCACATCGATTTCACGCCGGAAAAGGTGACACCGGAGGAAATTCGCGGCGTCGCGCTGCCCACGCGCATAGGGCGCTTCCAGCAAGGGGCGCTGGTGCTGCAATGGGAATCGCTGCCGTTCTATTATGAACATCGCCTGCTGGTGATCGCGCAGACGGCGACCACCGTTTCCGACATCAACGAAATCAGCCAGCGCGATTTTGAATATCGTTCGCCCAACCCGCGCGCTGTTGTTGAAGGTCGCGAAAAAACTGCGCCAATCCACGTTGTTGGGGTTGAGTTGCCACAACCAAGAGATGCTGCTTTTCCTGCTCGCCTGCGTCGCATCGAAATCCCGCTGCGCCCGTTCTGGGAAAGCCTGACGGACGCAACTCAGCAGCGTTGGCAGGACGAAACACCCGATCTCCCCGGCAGCGACGCGCTCAAACGCAAATTCTCATCGCTGCCCGACCCGGACGTGATTTACCAACTGGTCGAAACCTTTAACGGCAATGTCGAAGTGCAGGTGGAAGTGTTCTTTGGGCGGGTCGCCGACGAAGTGACGGGCGAACAAAGCGGGGATTATCAATTCCGGCAGCTTGGGCGCTCATTTTTGGCGGTCATCAACTCGCTGACTTTGCTGCCGCCGGACACGCTCCATGATGATTTTGTCGTTGCGCTGGAAATCGTGCAGTTGACGCCAATCCCGCTGACGCAGACCTATCAACTGCCCACTGTAATCAGTCGCAGCTTCGTTTATCTGAAAGATGTGCTGCACCTGGTTGGCGCGTTCACGGCATCGCATTTTGAAATCTGGCAAACCCTGCTGGACGCCGCCGATGAAAAGGACATCGCACAGATCGCGGCGGTTTATGCGCAGTTCGTCACCAGAGAACCCGTTTCAGAATCGCCAGAACTGCCGGAAGCGCTTCAGCCAGAAGCCGCTATCGAGGAAGATACGATCACGCATCTGGTGTGGGACAGCAGCCTGTCGGAAGCTGAAAATCAAACCATTTCTGATGCGGAAAAAACGGCGCTGCTGGGGCTGACAGGCGATGAAGCCTTTGTCAAATCAATTGCGCGGCTGGTTAAAGCGATTGAAGCGGGCGCGCCGAAAGCAGCATTCTACGAAACCGCGCCGCTGCCACCTGAACTTCAGGACGACGAGCCACCGTCAGGATTCAAATTCGAAGCGCAGGATACGGGTTATCAGCTCAGCTACACAGGCATCCTGACCGATAATCAGAAAGCCGATCTCACCCCGGCGCTCTACACCTGGGCAAAGCTGCCCGAACTGCGCCGCGCGGCTGATGAACTGCTGGTCAAGCTCGACGAGGCGGTGGGGGCTGTGCCGAACACGCGCGTGCGCCTGACTGCTGACGATATTCCCGACGATTTGAAAGATTTGCTAACCGTCGAGGGTGATACCTACAGCTTTGTGCGCGAGGCGACACCGACGACAACGGCTGCGCTGCAAACCCTCATCAGCGACCACCCCGGCAGCGACCTGGCGGTGACGCTCACCAATCTGGTGACGATCCTCAATCGTAATTTCACCAAAGTCTTTACGGCGGACGAACTGCCGGACGAACTGCCGGAAATCCTCAAGGAACGGCTGAAAATTTCGACGCTGGAAGGTGAACGCCGCCGGGTCGAATGGATCAGACCAGCGCCGAATGATGCCGAACGGGAAGCGCTCAATGCTCTCATGGACGATGGCAATTTCAATGGCCTTTTCCGTCGAGCAGTGCGCGAACTGTTGGATCAGATCAATAATATTCCAGCCGCCCTTTTGCCACGCGGCGCGCTCGATCTGACCAGCGGCAGCCCGTTGGACATCCTGCCGGACACCTATGCCGATCTCCTTCAGCTTCTCACGGTCAACCCGCAGAACGGGCGCATCCGATGGAGTGGGGGTGGTGTGCCAACCGACAAGCAGCGCGAACTGCTCAACGCCCTGATCGCTGACGAAGCCGTCAACGGACGATTCCGCACGGCGCTGGCGCATCTGCTGGCAATTATCGACGCCGTGCCTGTGGTCACGCTGCCGCCGCTGCCCGTTTCACCACTGGCACAGTTGGCGATTTCAGAAATTGACCTGCGCTGGACAGGGCGCGTTCGCACTGACGCCGACGCGAACACGCTGGCGGCGGCTGGAAAGAGCGGCGATGCCCAGTTTGAAGATGACATCAAAGCGCTGATCGCGGCGCTGAAGGCGAATGTCGTGGCAGTTGAGGTCGCCATTGCCCCACGCCCGTCCGAACTGCCGCCGAAACTGGAGGGCAAGCTCATCATCAGCCAGCGTGTGCTGCGCTACGGCGGCCTGATGACGACGGACGAAGGCAATGAGCTTCATGACCTGTTTGAAAAATCGATTGATAAAAATGCGGTTCAGCGTCTCTACACGAAAAATATCAACAGCGGGCTGCGTGACCGCGCGTTCAAGATCAGAGCGCGGCGCGGGGGTGCATCGCCCAGCCTGATGAATAATTTCGCCTCCAAACCGCTCGACGCTACGGAAAATGAGGGGTAAATGTCATGCGACTACTGAATCCTCCCACCATCACGATCATCGGCCCGCTGTGGACGGCGAAAGCCACCGTGATTGATACACCCACCGGAGCTACCAGCGGTAATAAGGTACTCCATGCGCGCAATCTTTTTGTGAACACCCCGGCGAAAGCGCTGTCGGGGGGCGCATCGGAGTATCTGCCGGGGACAACCATCGTGCTGTGCGCCGTCGAGTCGGTGCGGATCACACCTGCTACAAGTTTTAATTATGACTGGACGCGAAAGGCCGGGCCGCTGCCGACAGCAAACACCGAAGCCGAGCTTGCAGCAGGCAAAAAGAGCGGCGCGCTGGCACTGCTGATGCTGGTGCGGGGGTCGGATGCCACCAGCGGCGACGCATCGCGCACCTACGTTTGCGTAGGCGGCGAAATTAATCTCGATAATATGCAGCCGCAGGCAGACGCACGCGGGAAGCTGTACACGGCGCTGAACCTGCTTCAGCCACAAGCCCCGCCCGAAAATCGCTGGTCACTTTCGGTACACAGCAGCGGCGTTTCGATTTCCGGCAGGGTGCCGCTGCCCTGGACAGAACAGCGGATTCCGACGGCGCTGTTTTTGCATACCGCGCTGCCCACCAGAGGCAATCCACAGCCGCAGGGTTTGCAGCTTTCGATTGAAGCCGAACGCCTGACCGACGACGAAGCCCGCGAGATGATCCTGGCGTGGCAGGAATTCAGCCGTTATCTGAACCCGAAAAATCCGCTGCTCCCCGGCCCAGAGGACGCCGCCGCGCCAACCTGGGTCACGCTGGAATTGGTGAATCCGCTGAGTGTACCCCGGCTTTACTGGCAGATCGCGACCTGGCAGGCCGCGCCGCCGAATTTGCCGCTGTACGCCGCCGAAAGCGAACTGAATCTGCTCATCAGCGATCAGCAGGTGTATAACGCCGACTTCCCACCGACCTCGCTGGCGCAGGTGAATATGCGCGACGTGCATATCGCTGGCGGGCAAGCTGCCGGAATCACGCTTGAAATTGAGTGCGGCGACCCGGTGACGCCCGATCCTTCGATTCTATATCGCTGGGATACCAGCCCTGGCAGTTCTGGCAGCCCCGACAGCGGCGAAAAATTTACCTTCAGCGATCTCGTGGTGGCCTTCAGCGCCGTCGAAACCGCCGAGTTTTTGCGCGAGGCGCAGCGTTTGCCCGTGCCGATCTGGTTCGCCGATTCCAATCCGGTACCGCTGGAGCAGCCGGTTTTGTGGGGATTCATGCCCCTGGAAAATGGCTGGGCGCAGCTTCCGATTCCGAATCTGACCGGACAAATTTATGTCGATTCCGAACTAAGTCGGCCTGGGGGTGAGGAGGCCGCGTCCACCAATCGACTGCTTCAGGGCGCGGTTTCGATTGGCAACACCCATGCGGCTGTCCTGTCGCAGCACCCCGAAGAACAGCCCTGGAACACTACGATTATCAACGCCGCACACATCAGCGGCAGGTGGCGGCTGGCTTTTCAAGTCAACCGCTTTGTGCTGGAACGCATTGAACTGGATATTCACCAGCCGGAAGTGATCCTGAACGGCCTGTTCTGGCTCAGCACGCGCTTTCCGACGGTGGAAGATGCGCTGCCAACGCTGGACGACTGGCTGGCAGGACTCGAATCGCTGCCGCTGCGGACGCGGCAAAACGCCGATTTACAATTGTTCCCTCCGGCTGTCCAGATCGAGCTTGACGGCTTCGAGATGACCATGCGCGACCTGAGCAGCGAGGACGAAGAACCTGCCTCCGCCACGCTGACCGATTGGGCTTTTACCTATCGCGCCAATAACGAGGTGCTGGCTAAACTCATTGAAGCGAGAGTCCTGCCGCCCGATATTTTCAGCCGTTATTTATCGCTCCTGTGGCAGCGCCATCCCCGCCTGCCGATGATCCAGGCGCTCCCCCTGACGCAAAACAGTTCACCGCCATCGTACCCTAGCGCCAGCCGCCAGCTTGTGCCGTTCGAACTGCCTGTCGGCGATATGATGCTGGCAGGACAGACGGTGGGGCTGCCTTCCAATTGGCGCTTTGGGGTCGTGGAGATGGCGAACGGCGCGGCACATTTTCCCAAACTGCTGCTGAACCCCCAAGCGGCGAGGGAATGGGCTGAACCGTTTGATCTGCCGCTGGTGGCGCTGTCGCTGCCGGGTTTGATCGCCGACCCGAAACTTTTGCCGGACGAAAGCGGGCTGCCGGACGAGGCTTACCTGGGGCTGCGGCTTCAATTTCGCTACGATCTGCCGTATACCGACCAGCTCAACGCGCTGGCAAAGCTCCCACGACAGCCACGCGACCCGGAATTATCGTCGCCGCTGCCGGACGCCAAGCCGGAAGAACAGCCGACGCCACTAATGCGCAGCGACTATGCCCAATTCTGGCAGACGCTCTCAACGCTGGCTTCGCTGGCGGCAGTGGACGCAGCCGAGGTTTTCGCCAATGAAAACGGAGTCGAGTCTGTCCAGAATCTCATCGAGCCGTTTATCTGGCCTGTCGATCCATCCGTTGATCTCGATCTGTACCCCGGTGTCCTGAAAATGACGGATCCGCAGGCGAACGACGCGCTTACGTTGACCGAAAACGCCGCGCTGGAGGGCATTTCCGGCGCGTTTGAGGTCGATGATGACGGCAACCTGATCTATGTGCCGAGCGCAAACGGAGACAACGGACATTTTCACGTGACGGCGGGCAGCGCAGCCGCTTATGCTGACCCGGAAAGCGGTTTGTACCGTGACCAGCGCGGCCTGCTGCGTGGGGCGACTGCTCATAGCGATGATTTACTGCGGACACCACTGGCGCTGAACGGGCAGATTGGCAGCACAGCCCATTATGAATTAATTTCGACGCTTTCCGCACTGAACCTGACCATCAGCGAGGCGCAGTCGTGGAATTTCTGGTTCCGCGATTTGCCCGTCAGCGGCGATACGTTTGACCGCGCCATCACCCGTTCCGAGACTGCCGAAAATCTGGACATCAACGACCCGGAAGCCCTTTCGCGCGAATATAATTTTCTCAACGGCTATGAGTGGCGGTTGGGGGAGTCGGGAAGTCCGCTCTATTTGCAGCTTTACCAGTTCCATTTTTACCCACTGACGCTGGAAAAACTGGTGCTGGAGGGCAGCACGGTGCAGTCGGTTGAGATCGTCGGGCGGCTGCAACTGCCGCTGGCGGACATCCTCGAACTCGAAGACCTGAGCAACGCCGTCAAATTGACGTTCGAGCGCGATGCGGCAAGCGGGTTGGCGTTCACGGCGATTGAGCTGGTATCGGAAACCGGCGAATGGCCCCTGGCGCTGAAAAATGGCGAGATCAGCAGCGCACCTTTGCTGCTGTGGAGCGCGGTGAGCCTCTCCGCCGAAGGCATCGTCATCGGCGATTTGTGGCTGCATTTTTTCCTGTTTGAAGTGGAGTGGTCACTGCGGCTGGACGATCTGGTCTTTACGGCAGAACCGCCCACCGCGCCGCTGGAGCGGGAATATATTTTTTCATTGGATGAAATGAGCGCGATTGCGCCGCGCACGGCCTTGCTCAAGATTGACCTGGCGACACGCATCCACAGCGTCGAGGTCAATCTGCGGGTACAGCTTGGCAGCCGCAAGCTGGCGGGGCTGGTCGCGCGCTATATTTTCCAGCAGGGGGCCGACCCGACCCTGATCTACGACGTGACCGGGACGGCTGACCCGCTCAATCTGAAAATTGCGAATCCCAACAGCGTGGCATGGCTGCCGGGGGGTGGCCTGCGCATCAACCAGCCGACACCCGTGATCCCGATTCCGTCGGCGACAAAATTTATCAATGCCGTCAGGCAATCGCAGGAATTTACGATTGACGTGTGGATGAAACCGCTCGACACGCTCGACCAGCCGGTCATCAATCGCGTTTTTACGCGCAATATTTTTGGGCGCGATATTGTGTACGTCAACGGCGTGGAGACGTGGCGGGGTGTCAACACTGGGCCAATCGACGCCTGGGACGCAGCGCTGCGGCAGCTTTTCGGCAACCCGACGACCCCCAACGCCATTGGGACGGGTGAACTTTACCTGCTCAATATCTACAACCGCGCCCTGACGGCAGAGGAAATCGCCCATCAATACGGCGATTTTGAGGACAACGGGATTCTGCGGCTGGCGGATGCGCCACGTCCGGCTTTTTCCTCTGATATTTGCTTCACGCTGCCGCCGGAAATAGCGGAAGGCGATCAGCTCGTTCTATCGCCTGAATTCAGCCTTGCCTGGAAAGACGGCAAACTTTTTGAT
>Ga0268299_1002009_pt1 | contig 27936 bp, 35 predicted proteins | sample NOBtaG_FD_193484 | JGI IMG/M metagenome (GOLD analysis project Ga0268299, IMG submission 193484) | Activated sludge microbial communities from bioreactor in Nijmegen, Gelderland, Netherland - NOB reactor | ecosystem: Engineered > Bioreactor > Aerobic > Activated sludge | place: Netherlands...
CTGGCGCGGCCTGTGCGGCCCCGCAGGCTGCAAAAGCCCGCCCGGCCCGTCGCGCATGAACGCCTGCACCCGGCTTGGCGGCAAGAAGGCGAAAGACGGGATGACGGGCGGTTATGCGTGCTGGGGGATAAAGAGGCGGACAGTGGGAACTGGGGCGGCGCAGATGATGACTGTGCCTGCGTGCGTTATTCCGGCAGAAAAGTGCGGCGAATTAGGCTGTTTTTACAATGTTGCCCCGTGCGGCTGCCTCGGCAAACGAAAGTTTGCCTGTTCCGGGGTCCGTTACATAGCCGGCGCTGCGGAGGGCAATAAGCACATCGGTCAAATGAAGGTGATCGAGCATATAATGCTTCTGAATCGCTTTTCGGAGGATGCGCGCATAGACATGGCTGGCGTTACGGGCATCGTCGGACAACTCCCCAATGGCTTCGCGGATGAGGCGCTGTGTATCACCGTTGCGCAAATCATGTGCGTCTGCCGCGTGTTCATTCTTTGCGGGTTTCTGCACGGTGAGAATGAGATCAACAGTAACAACGCTTTCTGACCCCGAATTCAGACCCTTTACGGAACGCTGGCCTTTGTCGAGGATGGCGACATGGGCGGGGGCGGCCTTAAATCCGGCATCGCGGATAGCCCGCTGAACTAATCCCCAGATGCGTCCACTGCTGTTTCCGAAGACAACGGACATATATCGGCCGGGCTTCAATATCCTGAAAGCCTCTGCAAACGCTGACGCTAAAAGCGCTTCGTAGCGCTCTGCCGATCCGCTTTTCCGCCTGCCGGTGGTATGAACGACAGCTTCCGAAGCATGGTCGGTTACCTCGCCGAGCCAGGCTTCCTGAAAAAGGTTCATGTCGCTGTAGAAGATGTTGCTGCCAAAGGGAGGGTCGGTAAAAACATAGTCGATGGATGCGCTGCGAATATGTTTCAGCTGAGCAGCTGACGCGAGAACATAGTTGAGATTGTGTTCTCGCGCTTTATCAAACGGAACATCATGAAAAAGCTCGTCGTCTGATCGGAGCGCCGCCGCGACCTTCCGCCCGAATAATTCAAAGACATTCCATTCGTAATAGACAGGCGCAATATAGTAGGTCTGGTTCTGCGCATTAAGCGGCCGCTGTGCGCTCCACTGGTAACGGCGCGAAGCGCGGGGGAGTATTGCCGTAAAGGCAAAGCGCAGCTTCTGCCGGATGGCATCATCCTTTATCGCATTTATGGCGCGCCATAGCTCCAGCAATGCAATGGCGTTGCGAGGAGAGAAGAAATCCTTGGTTTTTAGTAAGCCGGCTTTGCCCAGAGCTGAGCGGCTGAACATCTCACGATCCTTGTCGATGCAAAGTGATGGAACATCTTTCTGTCGGCGGTCCTTGAGCGCCTTTTCGATCATGGTGTGATCGAAATCCGAGACGGGCTGTGGGGTCAAGCGTCCCTCTGCGGAGCGCACCACAACTTCAACCGGAACATCGGGACCACGCTGCCATTTCCGGCGGGTGAAAGGGCCATGACATTCGGGACAGTGCTTGGGCGGAGACCCTTTGGGGGAGAGATGTTTATAGTAAACGAGGTGAAATTGACAGGATGGGCAACGGTAGGTAAACGACCATATGGTCCTGGTCATTTCAACCGCAGCCTTGTCCTTAAGACGGCGTGTCGCATAGAGATCGCCAATGGCCGAACGCGCCTTGGCAATCACTTTCTCGGCCGTCGTTTCGAAAGGTTCCCGGCTGATGTGTGTGGAATATCCATTAGCGATGTGACGGCCGAGGGCGGATATATCACTCAGCTCCGCCTTGCGCCCGCGGCGAACTGCCGCAAGCCCGGTCATGCCCGAGCCCGCAAAGAAATCCGCGACAGTTTCGCCAGGCTGGGTGAATATTTCAATGAAAGGCTCGATTGCACCTATCGGCACCTTTGTTAGATAGCCATGACAGTTATAGATGGGGTCGGTCCGGGGTGCGGTGATGGTTTCAGGCAAAATATGAAGAGCGGGTTTCAAACACTTTCTCCTAAAAGCTTTGCAGATGGGAAACGTTAAGTCTGTAGACTTATTGTTTACACATTTCTAGCCTGCCTGACAAGGGATGATTTTATGGCAGGACTGTGAAGCGGAATCCTAAACAAATTTTCGGGCAGAACGTAAGACGGGTACGGTGTGAGGCTGGGCTGTCGCAGGAAGAACTCGCCTTTCGGGCAAAACTCCACAGAACTTACATCAGTTCTCTTGAACGGGGAGAGCGGAATGTTTCTGTGGAAAACATCTTTGCCATTGCTGAAGCCCTCAAAGTCCAACCTGGCGATCTCTTGAAGCCCAATGCTGGCAAAGGCAGGGACTGATGGGCTTCAAGACGGATACGAGTTTTCTCCGTTTTCTCAGCATGGGCGCGGTCGGCGTCCGGCAAACCATGAAACAGCTGAAGGCTGCGGGCTTCACGCCGATTGAGTTGGAGCGGTACTGCGCCTGCAACAAGATATGGATGACAAAAGTAAAGCGGCTGCGGCTTCCGGATGTGCTGTGTGTCCGGACAGGTCTGCGGATCGAGGTTCGTGCTAAGTCCGACCTGAAAATCAGAATGAGCGATGCGCCAAGCAATCCGGACCGGACATGGGATGCCGGATTGCGCAATGATGATGTAACGGCTTTCATTAGCATTTTAGACATCGATGGCGCTCAACGAGCTGCGGATGAAGCTGTGTTTTTCAGCGTTCAGGCATTGCGAAGATCCGTGGGGCAATCGAAACTTGGTCCCCCGAAATCGGCTTCGGAGGGGGCTGAACGCGATAGAACATGGCCAGCGATTATTCCGTCCGCCAAAGGCATTGTGCAGTCGGTGAGCGATGAGAAATTAATTGTCGAAATGGAATCCGAAGGCGGAAGGCGGCGCAAACAGTCTTACAGGTTGAACGGAAAACGGCCGTATGTTCGAGCCGGAGATAGATTTAATGGCGGAGTGTCGATACTCGCTGGGGCTCCGAGCCAACAGGCTGATCTGAATTCTTTCCTGAACCGGGAATATGACCCGGTGGCGGCGCTGGGGGAACCAAACGCGGTGGATCGATACGCAGCAGTCAAAGCTATCCCTCACCGTGAAGATTTAAGAAAGAAGGCAGTTGGTGTTCTTGAGAAGCTGCTTGGAAGAGAACAGGAGGAGCGGGTTGCACTGGAAGCGGCTGGTTCATCGGCAATACTTGGGTCCAGCCTTGGCCAGGAGCGAATCGGAGGTGTGCTGTGGGGGGATGGACGTAAAGATCTTCGGATGGAGGCCGTGCTAATTCTCACCGAGTTAGGCAGCCCTTTTGCTTATGAGGAGCTGGCGCGCGTTGCTGGTGATAAGCGCTTTGAAGGAGACGAAATCCGCCAGGCTGCCGTCTGGGGATTGGGAAAGGCAGGGCTCAAAGCATATGAGAAGCTTCTGCCGTACATTGCGGATGGAGATGAAAATGTTGCAATGCATGCCATAGTTGCTTTTGGCAGTGATACTCCTGACAAAGTTATCCGGCTGCTGGTAAAGGAGCTTCTTGCGGCTGATCTCCACCGTGCACCGGCAGCTTCAGAAGCTCTTCGGCTGATAGGAACTGAGGCGGTTGCCCGGATTCTGGTGGAAAGCGCAGGGGATGGCCATGCGTGGATTGTGGCGACATTGGGACGCTTGTCGCCCACGGTGGTAAGGCCTGTAGTTCAGGGTTCTGGCCTGATGAAGCGGCTGGAGCCGATGTTGCTGCTGAGTGAGGGTGCAAATTGGTTAGCGCGTGAAGAGCGCGTCATGGATATTGCATTTCTAAGTAAACAACATCTGTCATAAAGCGTCTTATTAGCCGGGGACAGATATGTGGCTGAGGAGGGAAAGCATCTAAAGTGACTGACAGTTTCAAGGATATACCCACACCGGGTCCACCGGCTGGTGCAGTGACGGCCGATCAAATTATCAATGGACCACGGATTCCGCCACAGCAGCAAATCATGTTGTATTCAGCAGCCCAGTGGGAAGGGTTCATTAATGAATGGGTGCATTGTTGCCTGAAAAAAAATTACATAAAGGTTCAGCAGTTCAGCGGACCGGGTGACCGTGGAATCGATATTGCCGGATTTGCGGATGGTGAGAAACTTCAGGGCGTGTGGGATAACTTTCAATGCAAACACTATGGGCACGCCTTGCGCCCCGGTGACGCAAGGCCGGAGATAGGAAAGATTCTTTGGTACAGCTTTAAGAAGGACTATAAAGCTCCGAGGCAGTATTTTTTCGTGGCTCCGCTTGGGGTTGGAACTGGCCTAGCGGGATATTTGGCGGATAGCGCGAAGTTGAAACAAGACATCATCGAAAAATGGAACACATTCCGGCAGAAAATTACTGACGAACAAGAGATATTGCTGGAAGGAGAATTTCTGGCGTATGTGCAGGCGTTTGATTTTTCGATATTTGACTCAAAAACGGCTCTGGAGATCGTGGATGATCATCGCCAAAGCCCGTATCATGCTGCCCGCTTCGGCGGGGGGCTTCCGCCGCGGCCGGATGCAGGCAAACCTCCATCCGAGATAGCGCCGGCTGAAAGTCGGTACGTGGGACAGTTGCTCGAAGCCTATTCAGACCACAAGAAGCAACCTGTTCCCAGTGTAAGCGCGCTAAAGACGTGGCCTCCACTGAACGATCATTTTATGCGGCAACGAGAAGCCTTTTACCATGCGGAATCACTGCGGGTTTTCGCGCGTGACAGCGTTCCGGATGGAACATTTGAATCGCTTCAGGATGACATTCATTCACACGTCATTGATGTTCACGATGCCGATCATGCGGATGGATATGAGCGTGTTCGCATGGTGACACAGGCCGCGCGCGAAGTTCAGCTCACTTCGAATCCGTTAATTACCTGCGCTAAACCGAAGGACAGAGATGGCATTTGCCATCAATTGGCCAATGAGGACCGGTTGCGATGGACCAGGAAGTAAGACGCGAAAATAAACCGGTGACTTTCAACGGGCCGCTGGAGGCCGGGATTCGCGCCGTGGCAGTTTTGGGAGCGGCATACCCGCAAAGCTTTGACCTTCAAAGGATGGTCGCGTTCGATTATCTGCTAGTCCATACGGGCGACATCGGTGGTCCAGACAGTTTGCATCCGCCTGCGCCCCTTCAGTCGGCGGAGCTGTTGGTACGCCGCAAACTGGTGGAGCAGGGGCTTTTGCTGATGATGACGCGAGAGCTGGTTCAAAGGGAAATTAAATCCGATGGGATACGATACAGCGCGGGCGAAAATGCCATCCCGTTTCTGAACGCATTGGAATCAGTATATCTAAAGGCGCTCAAGCAACGCGCTAGGTGGCTGGTTGAAACATTCGCGGATCGACCTGATCAGGATTTCCGGAATACCATGCGGCAGTTCTTCGATCACTGGGTTGAAGAATTCCAGACGGCCGAACGTAGTCTTGGAGCTGAATAATGCCCAAACCAGGTCTTCGCCTCCGCCATCTAGCATTTCATGGTCCTGACCGAGAAGTGGCCTCCGTAGAATTTGGACCCGGCTTGAACGTTGTCTATGGAGCATCCGAAACAGGCAAATCATTCATCGTGGAAGCTATCGATTTCATGCTCGGGGGAAAACCGCCCTTGCGCGATCTCCCAGAGAAAGTAGGTTATGACCGTGTGCTGCTTGGCTTGGAGACTACTGAAGGACAGCAGTTTACTCTCTGGCGGAGCGTTGATGGCGGCGGTTTCCGTCTATATGAAGGCCTGCACAGTGATCCGCCTGGAGAAGACGTTGAAAGCCGTGAACTGGCTGATCAGCATAATGAGAGAAGTCCCGATAATCTCTCCATGTTTCTGCTCAAACAGTGCGAGCTGGACGGAAAGCGTGTGCGGAGAAACAAACAAGGTGCCACGAACAGTCTCAGTTTCAGGAATATCGCTCGATTGCTTATCGTTACCGAGACAGAGATCACGCAACAACGGTCGCCATTGTCCGATGGCGGTATTGTTACGGATACTCCAAATTTTGCGACATTCAAGCTCCTTCTTACAGGCGTCGATGACTCTGCCCTTGTCGGCAATAAAGCGAAAACTAGCGAGGATCAGTCACGCAATGCGCAACTGGAACTTCTTGATCAGTTGTTAGGCGAATATCATGAGCGCCTGAAAGAGCTGACAAACAATCCTGACGAACTCGAAGATCAGTTACAGCGAATAGATACATCGCTCTCGCAGCACACGGCTCAATTAGCCACGACTGAAGAAGATTTCCGACGTTTGGCGGATCGCCGGCGGGATCTTCGGAAAAAGCTTGAGGAAGGGCTGGACCGAAAATCCGAAATTACAGGTCTGCTCGAACGGTTTTCACTTCTTGGGCGTCATTACAATTCCGATGTGGAAAGGCTGCATGGGATCGAAGAGGGCGGAAGCTTGTTTGAAGTCCTGGGACAATCCCCTTGTCCTCTTTGCGGCGCCGAACCGGGCCATCAGCGCCGGGACGGAGATTGTGACGGTAACATAGATGCCGTGGTAGAAGCGGCCAGAAGTGAGATAGCTAAGATCGAATTGCTACGAAGAGAGTTGAGCGAAACCGTCTCCGAACTCCACCGTGAAGCGGTCGGCTCCGACAGACGCCTTCCTAAGATCGAAGAAGAGCTGAAAGCGCTGTCGGAGCAGGTAGATCGTTTTATTTCTCCGAAACTGGCCAGGCTTCGCACTTCATATTCAGAATTTGCCGATAAGCGGGGACATATAAGAGAAGCTTTATCGGTGTTTAGAACTATCCAGGATATTGAGGCTCGTCGTGCGAGACTTGACAGCAGTACGCCGGAAGAAAAAAAGGAATCGGCAATATCCGAGGGTGATCTGCCGACCGCTGTGGCTGAAAGTTTTGCCCAGCAAGTGGAGATGATCCTAAAAAAATGGCATTTCCCTGAAGCGGAGCGGGTTTACTTCGATGCAAAAAGCCGTGATCTCATCATCGCAGGAAAACCGCGGGGCGCGAGAGGTAAGGGATTAAGGGCAATAACCCACGCCGCCTTCACTGTTGGGCTTTTGGATTACTGCAAGACCAAAAACACGCCTCATCCGGGCTTCATTATTCTGGATTCACCATTATTGGCCTATCGGGAACCGGAAGGTACTGAGGATGATCTTAGCGGGACCGATCTGAAAGACAAATTTTACGATCACCTCTTGAACATGCCTGATGATCGACAAGTTATCATTATCGAAAACATCGACCCGCCGCCGACAATCAGGGGGCCGCAGGTCGTAATGTTTAGCAAGAATCCGAATAGTGGAAGGTATGGATTCTTTCCGCGAGCTTCTGTGTTGCCATCGGCAGATGATGTTTCCTGAGGGACTATAACTGTAACTTTTAAACATGATAAAATACATTATCATGTTTAAATGATGTGGCAGGGGAGCACCGTTTGAAAGACCTGATTCCGGTAAAAAAGAACGCCCTGACGGCGGCGCAGTTTGAAAAGCTGGCCGACGTGCCGCCGGAACTGGAATGGCTGGCGAACATTACCAACGAGAAAACCCGCCGCGCGTATAAGATCGACGTGAGCGAGTTTTCGGAATTCCTCGGCCTCAAAAGACCGGAGGAATTCCGGACCGTCACGCGGGCGCATGTGATCGCGTGGCGAGAAACATTAGAAAACCGCGATCTATCCGCTCCGACGATCCGGCGCAAGCTATCGGCCCTGTCCTCGCTGTTCGATTACCTGTGCGAGAGGAACGCCATATCCGGCAATCCGGTGGATGGCGTGAAGCGACCGATGGCCAATAGCAACGAGGGCAGTACCCCTGCCCTGTCCGATCAACAGGCGCGGCGGCTGCTGGAAGCGCCGCCGGATGACACCCTCAAAGGAATCCGCGACCGGGCCATTCTCGCCACTCTGCTCTATCACGGGATGCGACGGGAGGAGCTGTGCGGCCTGCGCGTGAAAGACATGGAGAGCCGGGAGGGCGTGAAACATTTCAGGGTGAAGGGCAAGGGCGACAAGATTAGATACGTGCCGATGCATCCGCAGGCGCAGCGGATGATCGAATATTACCTGTCGCTCGCCAGCCACGGAAATGATTTGAGCGGTCCCCTCTTCCGCCCGGTGCGGAACAACAGGACGGGAATCCTCGACCGGCAGCTTGATCCCGGTTCCATCTATCAGAACATCGTGAAGAAATATGGGCAGGAAACCGGCCTGAACATCGAAGTGAACGGCCTGTGCGTCCATTCGATGCGGGCGACGGCCGCTACCAATGCCCTGTCGCACGAGGCCGATATCGCCAAGGTGCAGGAATGGCTCGGCCATGCGAACGTATCCACGACCCGCCTTTATGATCGCCGAAAGACGCGGCCGGAAGATTCCCCAACGTTCCGAGTCAGATATTAAAGGAGACGCGGCCTCATCCATCCGGACCTGTCCAGATCAGTGCTTACGGTCTCGCGGCGGATTGGGATCGTTACCGGGCGAAACGGTATCCGAATCGCGCCACTGGCCGTCCCGTCCCTGAATGCGGACTTCTCCCCCGCCCTGGTTTGAAACAATCTCCTTCGCGGCGCGCTCGGCTTCGCGCTGCGTGTCGTGAACGCTGCTGGCCCGGTCGGCTCCGGACTTCTTTACCGCCCATCCCTCTTCGTGTTTCACAACATATCGATCATTGTTCTTTGCCATGGCTTCTCCTTCCTTCAGTGGTGATAGCGTCTATTACTAAACGTGTTGGTGGACACGGGCGTTGATCCAATCCCATGCGTCTTTTGGCAACCAGCCTGCGTAATCGGCGGTCACGCCGATCACTAGAAGGCGATCGTTCTGGTCGATATGCTGTCTGACTCGCGTGGAAATCTGGTCGGCGGTCAGATGGCCCTCAACAAGCCAGGTGGATTCGAGATAATGCCACCATGTTCCGCATGACTTGATGGCTTCGTGTACGCCGGAATAGTCCTGCCCTGGATTTTTGAGATCGTAGGTGACGAGATAGACCATAGCAACCTCCCTGTTGATATTGATGTTACCGTCTGGTAATAGTTGACGAGAGCGTCAATCTTAGAGCTAAAAAAATAGCGCCCTCGCTATCACCAAACGTCATCTTAAACTATACGGATTCGTCATGTCAAGATCGAGCGCATCTGAAATTTTCTCTGAACGCCTGAAAAGCGCGCGTGAACTGCGCGACCTGACACAGGCCGAGCTTGCTATGCGTTCACAGCTACAGCCGTCAGCGATTTCTCACTTCGAGGCCGGAACACGCAAGCCATCGTTCGAGAATCTGCGGCGGCTTGCAAATGCCCTGGAGGTGCCGACCGACTATCTTCTAGGTCGGACTGACACGGTTGAATCGGTAGGAAAAACGACGAGTGCGGTCTATCGTGACCTCTCCCGGCTGACGACGGAGGATCAGGAGCTGGCTAAAAATTTTGTTGCGCATCTGGCTGAACGTGCGAAAGGAAAAACAAAGAAAGAGCGATGATGGCGGGGCGAGATTCTTTTAGGCTCTGCGAGACCAAAGCGGAACAGGTTCTCCGTGAAGCGGGAATTACGAGCCTGCCCGTTGATCCTTTCCTGATCGCCGAGACGCAAGGAATTGTGGTCAAAGCGAAGCCGTCATCCTCTCCGGGAGTATCGGGGATGCTCGTTCAACATGGAGATGAATTCGGCATCCTGTACGCAACTCATATACAGAGCGAAGGATTTCAACGATTCAGCGTGGGGCACGAGCTCGGGCATTTTTTCCTCGATGGGCACATAGATCATGTGTTGCCGTTGGGTCAGACCATTCATGAATCACGAAGCGGGTTTGTCTCAAAGGACAAGTACGAGATGGAAGCGGATCACTTTTCCGCTGGTCTTCTCATGCCGCGCCCGCTCTTCACCAAGGCAATGGCCTCGCTAAGCGGCGGTCTTCGCGCGATTGAGACGCTTGCGTCTGTGTGCCGGACCTCTCTGACCGCTACCGCAATCCGGTACACCCAGTATGGAGATGTTCCCGTAGCCGTGGTCATGACAACGGGGCAGGCAGTTGATTTCTGTTTCGTGTCGGAGAAGCTCTTCTCGCTGGATAGTGACATTCAACCGCTGCCGAAGGGCAGTTCGATACCGCGGGCGACTGAAACCCGGAAGTTTAATGAACAACAGAATAGGGTCGAACGTGGTGAAAGAGTGGAAAGAGATGTTTTTCTTCAGGACTGGTTTGGGGGGCGGTTGAAGCTTGACGCACGGGAGGAAGTGATCGGGTTGGGCAATTACGGAAAGACGTTGACGGTGATCTCTGTGCTCGATTCTTTTGATGGAGGAGAGCAGCAAGAGGAAGATGAGGATGCTGGCCTTGAGGAATCCTGGACTCCACGGTTTCGAAGATAGCAGTCTGTATGGCAGGCTTTCATCTGCCCCGCCCGCATATTGGATCAATCCGTGAGCGCCGTGTAATCCCACCCGCGCGTTGCGCGGGAACGTGTTAAAAACGGCGCTCGCATTTGGCGCAGGAGCGACGATTAGGACTTCCCAATATTGAGGATGTGGCATTGAAAATCGGTTAGTTTCGTCCCAAAGCGTCGCGGATGGCTTGCCCCACCGGCGCGGGTTTGTCCTTCTCAACGTACACTTCCACGTCGGGAATGGGCTCGCATCTTTGGCTTTCCTCCATGCTGATTCCTCCTCCCGTGTTACCGGTGACCGGGCAGCCGTTCGGGCAATTAGGCGCGCTGATATAAAGATGATCAAGATAATGAGCCCAGAAGCGGGTGCAATCGCGGCCGCGTGGAGGATTACCGTTTGCATCTCTACACTGGGCACTATTATCCCATGCTTGGTCAAATACAAATTCATTCATTGTGCCGCAGCCATAGTTGTAATTCTCAACGTTCCCGGCAAGCTGTCCGTCGATCCACCAGCGGATGATCCCATCCCTGCAGGTGGGGCACGAACTGGCCATTACATACGCCTCGATGTGGTACCACGTATCCTTATATAGGGGGACATCGTTTACGTTCGAAGGACAAAGAACGCCCTTTGACCAGCCGTCGTTGCAGGTTGGGTTATTGCTGTTATCCAATCCGGCGGTATTGATATTCCACATCATGTGGAACGGCAGATTGCGCGCGTCAATACCGTCGGTGCCAGCAAACCCGAAAATACCGTTTGTATTACAACCTGGTGTAGTGTCTGGATTTGCGGTATCTCGTATAAAAAAGAGTTTGTTGCCGCCAGAATAGCCCTCGAAGTCAGGATCTATCTTCCAAAACAAGGAAACATATAATTCGCGGTTACGCGGGCCGATGAAGGCAACACCAGCGCTATTGCCGGTTGGTGCCCCCGGACTCCAATAATTGTAGAATACGCCGGAAGGGGAATAAGGGGCATCTGGCATATTGGTCAGAGCACCTCCGCCCGGATAAAAGTTCAGTAGCACCCCGCAGTCTTTTGTATTGTCGAAATCGCATTCGGCAAGCTTGGTTGATCCAGCCGGTTCATTCTGCGTAAGCTGCGCCCGCGCGGGGTGCGGGCAAAGGAAAATGAGGGCAGCAAGAAGCAGCCGCAGCACGAGGCGGGAGCGCACAGTTTTTGAGAGAAATCCCGATATCGTAACCTCCTTGTCTTACCGCTGAATCAATTGGTGAGGGCGACGTAATCCCATCATTACCTTTTCCAAGGTAAGGGAATGGCCCGGAAAGGCAAGGCAGAATTTCAAGCCTTCTGGAAATGATAGACCTTTAGCCACAGTAACCCCGTCCGCTCGCGCTCCCGACAATCAAAAGGCCGCGCCCACCAAGGAACGCGGCCTTAATTGTCTATGGCTTCAGGTTATTCCAGGATTTCCCGCTTTGCCTCCGGGCTGAAAAACCCCTGCTCGTGCAGGTTCGCAAACCACGTCCGGCAAAAGTCCTTGAGTTCCCGTTTGAGACGCATAACAACGTGGGTGCGCTTCCCGGCCTCGTCATACATGTATACTTCCTGACAAGTAGCCATGTAGTCATTGCGGAATGACACCGGCTCGGCCGCCGGAAGATGTTCCATGCCTCTAACGTCGGCATTCGCCGGCAGGTCGTGGAACATGAAGACGATATCCGGGTCGCGCATGAGATCGCCGTTCTGCTCGCCGTAATGACAAACCGAGACAAGCCGGTTCCACTCCCCGCTTTTGCCGATATCCTCAACGGACAGCGGCATGTAGCCGGGGACGGTGATCCGCACGGCGGTTGCGCCGCCGAGAAGCTGTTCAAGTTTCTTCGCAAAGTCCTGATAGGTTTTCATTGTATGAGTTGCCATGTTTTTCCTCCTTTGGTTTCAAGTTGACGTTTCGGCCTCTCGCCAGACACCGGAGGCCAAACGTCAACGGCAAAGGAGGACGGGAGGGGGCCGCCTCCCGGCGGGCCGGAGGGTGGATTGCGGCCTGAGTGACAGTTTCAGTTCGCTGGCGCGAAGGATCGCAGGCCCGCAGGCCCAAAAAGCCGGGGGCGGCAGCCGGACCAGACAGGCAACGGAAAAACCGGCTATGGCTGCGGCGGGATCAGGAAAGAAAGCGAGGCTGGAAGCGGCTAGTCGCGGGAAACCGCTTGTTCCATAAGCTGCCGGATCAGGCGGGTGTAGGGAATGCCACGCGCTTTGGCGCGGGCCTTAACCTTGTCGAGCAGCAATTCGGGAACACGCATATTGAGCTGGGCGTTCTTTTGCTGAAACTCGAACTGCACGGGCCGGAGGCCGGAGAGGTCGTATTCGGTCAGGTCGGCCTTTTCAACGAAGCGCGCGGCTTCCTTGTCAGTTTTGAATGCCGGGATTTTCTTCTTCATAGCGCGCGATCTCCTTCTTGTGCATGTAGCGGGCACTGATAGGACGGATCAGGCGTTTGCCGCCCTTCATCCTGACTGTAAAAACAACGAAGATATGGCGGTGGCCTGCTTTGCCGATGGCCCAGAACCGTTTTTCAGTGCCGGAATGGGCGGTATCGGGAAGCATCATAACGGGCCGCGAGAACAGTGTTTCAATTTGAGCGGTTGAAATGCCGTGCTTTCGGCATTTCTGGCTGTTGCCCTCGTCCCAGTCAAAACCGTCTATCTTCAGATTCATCGTACCATATAGATTTACAAATGTATATACAAATGTAAAGCGGTTTTCGCCGGAGAACCGTCATGGATCGAAAGCGGAAAGGCGCGGAATCCGTCGCCTCCCCTGCCCGGTTCAGGGCAATGGGGAAAACCCGGACGGCGGGATGGTGGCGCAGAAGGATGTCGGAAGAAGAACGGTGGCCCGTCAGGGCCACGCCGGGCTCTTCGCCGAAGATAGCGGAGTGCGTTACCGTCCCGGAAGGTGAAGGTCTCCCGGCGCGGCGTTTCAAGCCCTTCCCGCCAAGCCTCTTTGCGATGGGAAAGGAAGGCTCAGGAATGGCCTTGAGATCGGATGGGCTTTGCCTCTGCCCCTTGATCCGAAAACGCATCACGGACGATCTGTGGGGCACGGCGGGGGTAACCGGCTGCCGCCGGTCCGGTTCTTGCGCTTTCACCCCTAACTGCCCTCCCTTTCCTTTTCAGTAAATCGGATCGCTCAATTCCCAGCCCTTTTCAGGCCGCGTCTTCGCGGGGCGGAGTGCGCGAAGCGCACGGAGGGTAGGTGTGCGTTTGTTTTCCACAGGTCAGTCGGTTCAACTACTGAAGTTATATGAATCTTTATATATGATTGTGGGGGTGTTTCAGCGGAGCCTGGTGGGGGTGTTTCAGCGGAAGGTTTATCGGGAGTGGGGGCGTTTCAGCGGGTGCTAACCAATTGATTCTTTTGGAAACAGGGGCGTTTCAGCGGGTGGTTTCTGGCGAGTGGGGGTGTTTCAGCGTGGATAACTCCCCTAACCCACAGGGTTTCACACAGGCAGTTTGAGACTGCCGGTGGTGGCTGGTTCGATGGAGGGCTTGCACGGCCTGACTTCAAGACAGCCCTTGGGGGTGTTGAGATCGAGGTGCGGCCAGCAGGCCTTGAGCTTGGCGATTTCGCGCAAGGCCTCTTTCCTGAAATCATTGACGATGGCCTTGTCATTGGCCATTTCAGGGTTTGACCCGAATTGCCGGTAGAGGCGGTGCCAGGAGAGGCGGTCGGGCTTCTTTCCGTTGGCATACAGGGTGTAGGTCTTGTAGCTGAGCCACATGTACAGATCGAGGCCGAGGGAGGAGCGTTTCATGTGCTTCAAAATGCGCATGTCGAGCGGGATGGGATGATTGATGATCTCGGTGAAGAACGCCTCTCCCAGCCTGATACTGCTCTGCCAGAGCACTTCCTGATTGGGTTTCCTGTAATCCCACCAGAGATCCATTCTCTCGGCAACGGGTGATGAGGCGGTGGTTTTGTGGCCGGGCGTTTCATAGACAAGCTGGATTTGGGCATTAAAGAGCCGGTCGATCTGGTTGCGCAGGCGCGTGCGGTCTCCCCTGCTCCCGCCGCTGTCGGAATACATTCCGAGCTTGTGCATGAACGATGAGAGCGAGCTGCCAAGTTGCAGGTCGCGGTTTTGCGTTCTGATGGCTTCGGTGGAGACCCACGCGAGCAGGAGGCGCGGAATGTTGCCGAAGGGCAATTTATTATCGATGCCCGCGAGCATGGCGAGCTTGTAGGGGCCGTTTTCGCGCTTGTACTGGAGGCGGTTGCCGGGATCGGTGCGCGGCAGGCTGCACAGCGTCAACAGGCGGGCCATGAAGCCCATGTCCTGCGCGGCGTCCTCACCGATGCAGGCCAGGGATTCGATCTGGCGCGCGCGCGTGTAGTGATGACGCGCCTGCGGGGATTTTCGTGCGGGCGCCGCCGCCGGAAGCAGCTCCGAAATGTGCTTCATGCCGGGCAAGGTCGGCGTGTCCTCGGTCATTTTGCGGCGTCCGTCGGGGCGATTTCGGCCATGCCGTTCTTGGCGAACAGATCGTTCAGCGCCTCGGCGACGATGCCGTGCATGGTCTTGTCGCTCTTGATGGCCAGGATTTTGAGCTGATCGCGCACGTTCTTCGGATAGTGGACCGTGATCGGCACGGTCCCTGCCCTCCCCGCCTGCTGTGCGCTATGGGTCCGGCGCGCTACGGGCGGTGCGGGGCGTTTGCGCGTGCTGCCAGCGGTTTCAGCGAGAAGCCCGGATAAGTCGGCTTTCTTCGTCATGCGTCCTCTCTTCCTTGGACTTTGCTAATAGTCTCCAAACATACTTGTAGACAAGTTGTATTTCCTCGGATGCCTTCCCTTTCGGATCGTATTCGGAGGCCGTGAGGCCCACGGCTCCGGCGTCCCCGAAAGCCGCGCGGTGGCCGATAGTCTGAGGGCAGACGGCCACGCCGATATCGGCGAGGGTCTGCCTGGCCTGCTCGTGGCGGTCTCCGTGATGCGGCACGGCATTCAGGACGACAATGGCCGGAGTATTCCCGGCGAGCGCAAGGAGTTCGCGGGTCGCGGGCACGGTTTCGAGGTCGTAGGCTTGCGGCCGGCACGGAATGATAACGAGATCGGCGGCCTTCGCGGCCGCCAAAGCGGATTGTTCATTGCGGGCCGGGGTGTCGATGATAGCGATATCGACGCCGCCTTGTCCGGCTTTCTGCAGGGCTGCGGCCAGACGGGCGGGCTGGGCATCAAGCACGAGTGGATTGTCATTCTTGCGGCGGTCGGACCAGTTGCAGGCGGTCGCCTGCGGGTCGAGATCGACGACGATGGCGGTCAGGCCAGCCTGCGAGGCCGAAACAGCGAGGGAAAGGGCGAGGGTGGTCTTGCCGGTGCCGCCCTTCTGGGCAATGAGCGCGATGGTCTTCATGTTGTCTTGTATACAATCCTCACAGGAGGGAAGAAGCCAAGTCTGATGACAGGATTGTAGGAAAAGGGGGCAGGCGAGTCAAGCGCTAGGATTGGGGGCCGTCCCGGTCCGGCTCGCGGCCGAGCGCCTCCATGCAAGCGGTGCGCAGTTCCATGAGATCGCGCAGGGCGAGTTCTATGCTGTCGGCCTGATAGCGGCCGGCATTGGCGTGCTTGGCGAGCTGGTTCAGGTTCGAGCCGATTTTACCGAGTTCCGCGAGAAGCTGGGCGACGGCCTTGTGGTTGACGGTCGGGCGGCGGGCGGCGCGGGGGAGTGGCGTTTCGAACAGGGCGCGGCGGATCAGGGCGGAAAGAGGCAGGCCGGCGTGGTCGCGGATCGCCGTCGCGCGCTCCTGTTCGGCGGGATCGAGGCGGAGCGAATAGATTTTGGTGCGCCGGCGCGTCTCGCTGCCGGACCGTCGGGCCATGGTGTTCCTCCGTGGGTACGGCACCATAATATTTTTACGGCATTAAGAAAAGGTTGACGCTCCGGTAGGCGGCATACACGGATATGCGCGGCAACGTTTTCAGGGCAGGGGGTCCAGGGGGAAGGCGTCCGCGCCTTCCCCCTTGGTGCGGTGCAGGGGCGCAAAACCCTGCCCGATGGGGAATCCAAAGGGGAGCGCCGGAAGGCTCCCCTTTGCGGCGTCCGCGCCGCCGCCGTCAGGCGGGTCGATGGGGGTGTCCAGAGGGGGAGCGCGAAGGCTCCCTTTCTGGTCGGGTGCACGGGGCGAAGCTCCTGCCCGTGGGGATGCAACGGGGCATGGAATGGCCCCTTGCCAAGGTAAGCCGGAGGCGGTGCGCGGTATTACCGCGCATAACTTGCGAGCCGAGATAATCGGCGAAGTAACGGCGCGAACCGGAGGCGCAAAGGGTCACGGCGGGTCAGCAATGCGGGAACGTTACCTGAATTTTTCCGGCGGGGCAACAAGGGCCGGACGCGCAAGGAAGACGCAAAAGGTGAAGGCGGTACAGATACTTAACAAATATACCGGGAAGGAGTATAAGGGCGGCGAGGTGACGGATGGGCGGAGTTCGCTGGGACCGGATCGGGTGGGCGGCGTTGTTCTACCCGCCCGCCATGGCGTTGCTGGCCGAGCTGGCGACCGACCTTGACGGTCCGGTTCCACACGGGGCGAGCGGTCTGACGTGGCACATGGGGCAGATTGCCGTCGGGGCGACACAGGCGGTGTGGGGTGTTGTCCTGCTGCCCGGCGATATTGTCGCGCGCGGCATGGGGCTGGGGAATTCGTGGGCGCGGCTGCCGGTGATGTGGGCCGTCGCAGTTGGGTTCTGGATGGCGGTGCCGGCGCTTGTGTCCGGACGGTCCGCCTCCGGGGTTTCTTCCGGGGGAGGATGGGCATGGTTCGGCTGGTGGGGCCGTGTCCGGGACTGGTTCGAGAAGGAAGGGCATGGTCCGACGGCACGGTGGGCAGGCCTGCTGGAAACACTGTCATGCCGGTGGAGGCGGGGGGATATCTTCCTCGGCCGCCCGCGCCGCCTGCGGACATGGATCGGGATTCAGCGCGCCGAAAAACACATGGTCACCATCGCCGGTCCGGGGGCTGGGAAGTCCACGGGGGCGCTGATCCCGAATTTGTGCCTGCACGAGGGGTCGGTGCTGTGCATCGATCCCAAGGGCGAGCTGGCGATGATCACCGGCCGCAGAAGGCAGCGGATGGGGCAGAAGCTGGTGGTGCTGGACCCGTTCAGCCTGTCCGGCCTTGAAAAGGGGGCGTACAACCCGTTCGATGAAATCGCGCGGGTGGCGCAGACGAAGCCGGAGCTGGTGGAATCGTTCGCGGCGCGTCTGGCCGAGGCGCTGGTCAAGCCGATGTCCCAGTCGGAAGGGTACTGGGACAAGGCGGCAAAGACGCTGCTGACGGGGCTGATCCTGTATGTCGCGGGTCACGAGTCGCCGGCGCGGCACAACCTGATGCGCGTGCGGGAACTGGCGTCGGAAGGGATGCCGGATGTCCGGGACGCCCTGATCGACGCCGGGTCGGAAGGGGCGAAGAAGCTGACCCCGTTCGATGTCATGATCGAGCAGATGAAGGAGGCGCGGTCCGGGCTGTACGGCCGGGCGATCGCGCGCGCGGCTGCTTCGCTGGACATGATGGGCGAGGGGCAGCGCGGTTCTGTGATGACGACGCTCCAGGAGCATACGGCCTTCATCGACAATCCCGTGATGGCGCGGGCTCTGGGGAGCATGGCGGAGCCGCTGACGCTCGATGAGTTGCGGCGGGACAAGGTGTCGGTCTATGTCTGCCTGCCGGCCAATGCGGTGACCGGGCCGGAGGGGCGGTGGTTCCGCATGTTCGTCCTGCTGTTCATCGAGATCATGATGAAGGATGCGATGGGCGCGCCGAATCCGCCGGTCCTGCTGGCGGTAGACGAGTTCCCGAACCTCGGCAAGATCGACGGCATCGAGCTGGTCGCGCCGATGATGCGTTCCTACGGCGTGCGGTTCTGGGCGGTGGGGCAGGACGTGTCCCAGTTCAAGGATGTCTATCCCAATACATGGACCGGCTTCATCGGGGGGGCCGAAGCGGTGCAGTTCATGGGGCTGAACCACCCGGCGACGCTGGATTTGATTGTGGACCTGATCGGGCGGCATGAGTTTGGGGCGGCGGGACAGCAGAAGCGCGAATACGGGCTGATGGACCGCGACCAGCTCGCTCGATTCCTCGACAAGCGCAAGCGGAACCAGATCGTGTGGTTCGGGTCGCGGCGGCCGTTCCGGCTGAAAATCTGCCCGTATTACGAGACGCTGCCGAAGTCCTATTACGATCCGGACCCGAGGTTCTCATGAAACATTATTACCAGATCGTCCTGTGCTGCGAGCGTGTGGGGCGGTGCTACCGCCGGGAAATCGCGGTCAGCGAAGCGACGATCATGGTGACGGCAGTAGAGATGCTGCCGCCGTATTACGAGATTCCGCTGGAGAAGATGCGGCGGGACAATGAGGGCATCGGCCGCCTGACGGGGACATGGGAATACTGGTCGGGTTATGAAGGTTGTCCGTTCTGCGGCAACCGGAATGTTTTTGTCTGCGGATGCGGGTGGCTGTCGTGCAGAAACGTCGCAAAGAAGGTGCAGGAGTGCCCGAAGTGCAAGGTCATCTGTAATCCGAGTCCGACGAGCACGCTGCCGGTGAGCAATTCCGGTTTCACGCACGGGGGCCGGGAAATACCGGATTACAGCGAACCCGCTCCGCGTCCCGTGGAACGGGCGGAACCGCCGCGGCTGGAGGGACCGGACCGCGACAAGCTGGATGCGCGCGATGAGGTCCGGCGGCTGCTGGCTGAACGGCGGCTGGGGATCGAGGACAAGCGGAACAGGAAATGAAGGTGATTGCGGGTCTACTGCTGGCGGTCATGTTTGAAGGTGTTTACCTGTTTTATGATTGGAAGGGGCGCGCGCCGGCCGGCCCGAACGGGGTCTACCGGATGATGCCGTCGCCGGTGCAGGGAATGTTTCGCGGCGCGGGGCGGTTCTGGTCGCGCGTGACGGCCCGCCCGCGTCCGGTGACGCTGCTGCCCGACCATGTGACGCTGTGCATGCCGGTGGCGGTGCGGAATGAGTGGAAGCCGGACGGCGTGGCGATGTGGGCCGTGAGCCTGACGGAGGATGCGCGCGAGATGATGCGGGCCGCGGCGCGGCGGTGGGCGAAACCGGGGATCACCTACGATGAGAATGCGGGCAAGGATATAAGCCTGCCGCAGGGCGGGGTGTGGATCGGGTATATCGAGCCCGAGCATGTCGAGGCGTACCGGCGCGGCGAGCGGCTGCCGTCGCCGGTCAATCTGCGGGATTATTACGCATACGGCCGGAACCTGCGCTGCGGAAACACGAGCGGGCATGAAGAGGGTCGGGGCTACTGGCTGGAATACGCGGTGACGTTCGCAGGCGAATTCATCCCGGTTGATTGAAGCCTTGGGCTTGCAGTTACGAGATCATGCAGCCAATGCACGATGGCACTTGCCAGGACCGACGATGTGAATTGCCGGAACGAGGTGAAGCTGGGAACGGTTGCCATAAGGCGTGCCGGGCGCGGCCAACTATGTTTGGCCGCGCCCGAAGTCATTCAGGCTACTGTGAACAAAACCCTGACCGGTATTTTCGTGGCGGCGGCAGCCGCGCTGTCGCTCTCCGCTTTCGCGCCGATGACGGCGAATGCGGCAGACGTCGGCTTCTGCGCCACGCCCGCCAAGATGACTGAAGTTCTGAAAGCGGAAGGGCAACGCTCCCTCGCCTTCGGCAACCAGCGCATCCTGTTCGAGGAACAGCCGGATGGCTCGACCAAATCCGTCGACAAGCAGATCGGCCTGATCTTCACCGCCGGGAAATTCGACAGGAACGGCATCGCCCAGACCGGCTACGTGATACAAGCCGACCAGCCCATCGGCACGCTTGCGTCGAAAATGTGCGTTGCCGACCGGATGCAGGACGTGAAAATGTACGACGTGCGCAAGCCAGAACTGCCCGCCGAAACGCTGATCCAGAGCACGCCGGAGGCCGCCGCGAAGAAATGCGACGAACTGGCGGCGAAGGGGGTTATCACGCGGGATGGATGCAGCTTTCACAATGATGCCATGAAGAATCTGGCCAAAGTTGGCGAACGCGTCATGATGCAAGGTCTGGGCGTCAAAAAACAGAACGATGGTTCTTATATACCTGATGGCACACTCATTACCGTCACCGCCAATATGGCCAACAATAAAACATCACGGGATGGAAGAGGTATGATTCATTATAGCGCATTGCCTGATGGTGCATCCTTGCTGGCGCGTATTTTCACCGGCACCAATTACACCCAAACCGCGCTAAGCGAATTGCCGTCTGTGAAGTAACTGTCTGTCGTGAGGAGAAGTTACTTCTTTAAACCCCGTGCTCGTCGGCGGCGCTGCGGTAGGGGGCTTCGATGGTTATGACCGCGAGCCTGCTGCCGTCCTCCTTGCGCGGGAACACCTGATTTCCTTCCCCGTCTGACGGCGTGAGATACAGGTTCACGCCGCGCGCGTTCCGTATTCCACGGGCTTCCATCTCGTCTACGGCGAGATTCAGCATATTCCGCAGCTCGGGCGTCGATCTGAAGCCTCTCAACTGAATTTTCAGACCGTCCGGTTTCTTTTTCCCACCCGCCATAGTTCTCATTGATACACCTGTTTTTTCCTTCGGTGAAGTCCCTCCATGGGCCGTTGTCGCACGGTTTTGTCACGCTTTCTCGCCTGTGCCGCTGCAAGGGCGGGCCTCCTCCACTGCGTTGCGGCCCTGCGGGTTCCGCTGGCGGCTGTCGCGTGCTGTCCCGTGGCCATGAACGGCCCCGATTGGCGGGGCTGCAACGAAGGAGGAAATCATGCGTTTAATGACAACCAGTGAGCTGGCCGGGAAAAGCGAAAACGAACTGTCCGATATGTTCCGTTGCGTGTCTCTCGATTTGACGCGGACCCGGCGGCATACGCCGGAACGCCGGAACGGGCTGGCGACCCTCGAAAACATCACGCGGGCGCGGCGCGCCCTGATGTGCAGCCGGTAAGGAATTCCGGTCCCGCGCGCCAAGCGCGGGACCGCAAGCGCTACAGGCAGCACTGTAGACATGTCTACTTGTCTGCTTGGTTACTCATGGCGGGGTCCCCGGTCCCGGCCGTCCCTCTCCCTGGCTTTCTCCTTGCGTTCGGCGCGTTCCTCGATGGATTTGAGGAATTTTTCCGACAGGCCGCTCTTTTTCTGCGGAGCGGCGGCCGGTGGCGGCGTAGCGATGTCTTTGGCATTTTCGCCGATCTGGCGCTCCCGGAGCGCCTGTTCGGCGCGGGCCTCGATCCGTTCCCGGAGCCCGGCGGGAATTGATCGCGCCGTTTCAGGGGTTCGCTGGAGCGCGATGATTTCCCGCCGGATGGAGGTTTCAAGGGAACGGAGTTCCCGTTTTTCCACGCGGCCAAGGGCGCGATATTGCCGCGCAAGGTCGCGGCGCTCGCGCTCCTGGCGGCGTGTCAGTTCCCCGATATTCTCGCGCTGCGCCTCCGTGCGCTGCGCGTCCTGCTCCTTGATGCGCTGTTTTTTGAGGGCTGCGAATCCGGTGATTTTGGCGACGAACGCGGCGAGTCCCTTGCGCTCCTGCGCGCGGCGTTCCTGGGCCGCGGCCTTGTTCCGGTCGCGCTGAATGGAAAGCAGGGCGTCCCGTTCGGCGCGGTGGCGCTGCTCGAGTCCGGCCTTGATCTGGTCGAGGGCGGCGCGACGGGTGCGGTGCGTCTCATCGAGGCGGGCGCGCTCGGCGGCGACCGCGCGGGCGAATTTCTCCTTGATGCCGGCGCTGTCGCGCTGCCGCGCGAATTCCCTGGCCTTTGCCACGGGCGGCAGGCTGTCGGGCGGAAGGTCGCGCAGGCGGTCCTCGACCTGTCTTGTCTTCACGCCATCGATCTGGCGGGCAAGGCTGTGGATCTCGCCGTGCCGGTCCACCACGACATAACCGCGCTTGTCCCCGCGCGCGATGTGATAACCAAGGCCCGCAAGGGCGCGGATGAATGACTGCCCGCTATCGCTGCGCCGCCATGCTTCCGTGATTTCGCGGCGGCGCTGGTCTTTGGTGATTCCGGTCCGTTCTTCCTGCTGTTTTTCGGCGTGGGTGACGGCGCGCGCACGCTCATTGAAGCGGTCGCGCATGTCGCGGGCGATGCCGTGGGGCAGGGTCAGGCCTTTTTCCCGCGCGAATTCGCGCACGGCGGAGCGGATTTTGTAGCGGTCATGGGATAGCTGGACGGCTTTCATCTTCGCCGCGTCGATCCGGGACCAGGCGACATGGTAGTGCTCCCGGCCGCCCTTGACGTGGCAGACGACGGCGCGGGGCTGGTCCTTCAGGCCGAGCGTGTTTTCAATGCGGCCGATGAATTCCCGGATTTCGGCGCGGGAGAGCTTGCGCTGCTGCGGATCGGGGTTGATAGACAGGCTGTAAAGATATTTGCGGCATTTCGTGGCGGTCGATATCGCCTCCCACTCCGCGAACGCGCCGTGGAGGTCGCGTGCGACCGAGCCGCGTATCTGGATCACCTCGACGCGCTCATTGTCGCGGGCGTTGAGCAGATGGGTGGCGAGCTGCTGCCCGCCGGCCCGTTGCGATGCCTTGGGTATCATTCCCGCAGTTTGCCGTAATCCGGTAAAGTTGCGGTAAACGTATATCAGCAATCTCTGATATGTGGGAACAATCTGGTTGCCGCCGTCCGGAAATGCTGCCGGTCCAGCTCGATGCCGATGAAGGTGCGGCCCATGTCCCGCGCCGCCTTCAGCGTCGATCCAGAGCCGCAGAACGGGTCGAGGATCGTCTGGCCGGGGCCGGAGAAGGCGGCGATCAGCGGTTTCAGGACCGACAGGGGCTTCTGCGTCGGGTGCAGTTTGTTTCCGGTGTAGCTGTTCCACGCGATCACGTCGGCGATAGGGTTATCCGGCAAGGGCGGGCGGCCCTTGACGAGCAGATAGGCTTGCTCGTGGCGGTGCTGCATGTAGCGGGAGGAGCTGGGATAGTCCTTCACGAACGGGATGTGCCCGGCAATTCTGAACCCGGCGTTCTTCCACGCGGTCATGAATTTGTCGGCATGGTTCCAGCCGTAGAACGACACGGCGAAGGCGTTGGGCTTCAGCACGCGGAACATCGCGTGCGATGCCGGTTGCAGCCATGAGGCGCTGTTGTCGTTGCTGACGCTCCGCCCGTTCCGGTCGCGGTAATTCACAAGATAGGGCGGGTCGGTCAGGATAAGATCGACCGATGCCGGCGGCAGTGCGGCCATGGCCTCGATGCAATTGCCGCGAATGATGGTGTTGATCATGGCGTGGTTCCCATGTCTGTATGTTGCGCTGCGGACAGGCGCGCGGCGATCTGGTGCAGCGCCGCGCGGTCCCAGGCGGTGAGCATTTCCGGCGTGTCTCCGAGCGCGATGGTGATGGCCTCGACGATGAAGGCTGCCTCGATAGGCGTGAGTTCGGGGGCGGTCATCGCGCTCCTCCTGCCGGTACGATGCGGAATTCGTCGCGGTCATAGGATTCCCATGGTTCGCGCTGTCCGGCCTCGATCTCGGCCTGTATCTCGGCGAGGAATTCATCGAGGGCGGCTTGGGCCTCCGCCGCCGTGGCGAAGGTTTCAGGCGTTTCGGTTCCGTCTTCCGCGATAACCTTCCATGTGTTCGTCCAGCCGTCGCAGAGCGTGTATATTTGAACTTCGTATGTCATGTTCATGTTCCTTTCGTGAAAGGGCGGGGAGGGTGCAAAACCCTCCCGGTCCGGTTACTCCGCGTCCTCGTCCTGGCCGAGCGCCTCGACGATCTTGGTGTGCGCGAGATCGGCGCACTTGGCGAGAGCCAGAAGATCGCGGACGCCGTAGCCGTTGGTGGAGTGCCACGCGCCTTTCTCGTCCTGATACCGGCGGTCGAAGGTCACGCTGTAGTGGATGCCTTTGTCCGACGCGTTCTCCCAGATGCTGGCCGAGATCAGGCCGACGCGGACCTTGGCGACGGGCGGGTTGGATTTTTCGGTTTTCGTTTTCTTGAATGACATAGCTTTCTCCTTTGGTTCCGGCGGGCGTCATTGCCTGCCTTGTGATTCCGTCCGTCCGCCGCAGGAGGCCGGGCGCAAGGGTTAACACGGACTCTCGGAGCGGGCCGCCCTTGCGACCGGAAGGCCGACGGAGGCGGCAGGATCACGTCAAAGGCTGGAAATGGATGGTTGCCCGTGGGAGAACAGGAAAAGCGGATATGCTGAATTCAGGAAAACAGGAAATCGGGAAAGATACCGGACTGAAAAGTTACGGCCGGCTGTGGCGGTCAGGGACGTGACGGCGGCGGAATGGATTCGTTACAGTGGGACAGGCCGCGCGTAGATGTCGATGATGGCGGTGGCTTCGGAAGCGGCGTTGGCGCGGAAGTGTTTGAACACCAGCCAACGAAGCACTCGGCCTGCCGTCGGCTTTCGCGGAGCCGGGCGCGCCGCACCATTTCAAAACCCCTTGATATACCTGGAATAATAGGATTGTGTTTACAATGTATACACATTGATGTATATTGATTGTAGGTACAAGGAGGCAGCCATGCCCACTGTTGAAACAAGAGAAACCGAAGGCCGGGTTGAGACGATCAATCTGAGAGCCAGTCAGAAACAGAAGACGCTGATCGACCGGGCGGCGGAGACGCTGGGCCGCAGCCGGTCGGATTTCATGCTGGAAACGGCCTGCCGCGAGGCCGAAGCCGTGCTGCTCGACAGCCGGTATTTCGGGCTCTCCGGGGAGGCGTTCAAGCGCTTCACGGCGATGCTCGACAAGCCACCGGCCAGCAATCCCAAACTCCGGCGGCTCCTTCACACCAGAGCGCCGTGGGATGAATGACCGGGCCGGTTCCGAAAATAACCCCGCCTGAAAAACTGTCCCCGGCGCACGATCTCTCCGGGTTTCATTCCGGGGAGGCGGCGCTCGATGACTGGCTCCGCCGGCGCGCCCTCGCCAATGAAGACAGCGGCGCGTCGCGCACCTACGTTGTTTGCGTAAAGAAGAAAGTCGTCGCCTATTATACCCTCGCCGCTGGGGCGGTCGCGCATATCGAAGCGCCGGGGCGGGTGAAGCGGAACATGCCCGATCCCATCCCCGTGATGGTGCTCGGCCGGTTGGCGGTCGATCAGGAATTCCAGGGACGCGGGATTGGAAGGGGGCTGCTGCGCGATGCGGTGCTGCGGACCGTGGAGGCCGCCGGGATCGCCGGCATCCGCGCCATTCTGGTTCATGCGCTTTCGGAAACGGCCAAGCGCTTCTATGAAAGGCACGGATTCATCGCCTCTGCCGTCGGCTCCATGACGGTGATGATTACCATCGCCGAAGCCCGGAAGATCATCGACGGGAAAGACTAACAACAGATTCAGAACAGCGACATTTGCCGGGACTGGATCAGGTATTGATCGAGGCGCTCGATCATCCGGGCGGCGTTTGTTTTCTGCGTTTCCGGCGCCCATCCCCGCCAGTCGAGCAAGCCCTGATATGTCCGCTTCAGTTCGGCGATTCCCGCCTCGATGGCTTCGTCGCGGGCGGTGTAGGCCGTGCGGTTCCAGACGGAAATCGGCCCGCTGCCGCCGCCCAGGGCGTATGAGTAGCGGGTGGCAAAGGCATACCATCCGTTGGGCGCGCGGGCGATTTTGACAGACGCTTTCCATTGCGGCTCAAGCTCGATAGTGATTTTCTCATCGGCTGCGAGAACGCCGTGGGCATTGCATTCGGCATTGCCCCAGAGGGCTTGAAGCTCACGCTGCGCTTCATCGGAGCGCCACCATTCGGGGTATTTTTCGCGGATGTCCTCAAGCTGCGGTGACAGGTCGATGGCGGTCATGAATGCTCCTTTGCCGGTGTTTCCTCGATACGGAAGGCGTCAAGGCCGGTCGCATGAGCCGTCCGGTCACCCCGGAGATGATCCGGGGGAAACGGCCAACACGGTTCCTGGCGCGGGCAGGCCGTTGACCGGCCGGCGCGGCCGGCCAGCTTCCGTACCTGTCGAGGAAACGCGGAAAGGAGCCGCACACGCGGGCGGCAAATCAGGATGCTTTGCGTGAATCGCCTTCAGAGAGACGGACGAGCACCGTTTGAAGGATTGTGTCTTCGGCTTGCTTCCATTCGCGCACTGGTCTGTCAAACCTCATGATTTCGAAAGCATGGCTGATAAACAGCCTCATGACTTTCTCTCTTGGCAAACCATCAGCCATGACGGCTTTGGCCGCAGCGGAGAGGAAGCAGTCCACATGGCCGAAGAAATAATCTTCCGTATCGTCGTATGCAGGGTCGAGAGCGTGCTTCTTTAAAAGGATCTGGAGATTCGTTGTCATGGAACGAGTATGCAAAAATCCGTGAGGGCGGCAAGAGGCAATCGCCGCAGCGTGCTAGGCCGCACCTCCGTCCGGGAAAGGCCCGGAGGCGGGCTTGCGATTGCGGGAAATCATGCCGCCTCACGCTGCGCCGGCGGCTGCTGCCGGTGCAGGAAGTCGGCGGCGCGTTGCGCGTGCGCTGCCGCGCGGAAGATCGCCCGCTTGTCGTTTTTCAGGACGGTGAGCCAGTGCGCGATGTAGGAAGCGTGATCCTCGCGGGGCGTCAGGGAGAGTTCAAGATCGGCGCACAGGAAGGCCGCGCCCAGTTCAGCCACGAGTTCTTCCTCGGCATAGCCTTCATCGCCCCATGTCTTGCGCCCGAATTCACGGGCAAGTCGGGAAGGGTGCTTGGTCCAGTGCGTCGATTCATGCGCCAAGGTGGCGTAGTAGCTGCCGGCGCTGTCGAAGGCCTCGAACGGCGGCATCTGGATGTAATCGGAGGCTTGCGCGTAATAGGCTCGCGTGCCGCCATGCCGGATGTCGGCGCGCAGGCTGGCGAAGAAGGATTCCGCGTGCTCGATCCGCTGGATCGGTGAAAAGCGCGGTTCCGGCTTCGCGTAGTAATGGGCGGGCAAACCCTCGATTTGCTCGACATTGAAGACCGTGTAGCCCTTCATAAAGTGGATTTCCCGGTCGATTTCTTCGCCGGTCGCATCGTCGGTTTCCTTCCGCGTGATCGAATTCGCATAAACGACAAGCGAGCCTTTCTCGCCCTTGCGCACATGCGCGTTCAGCTCCAGCGCCTGTTTGAAGGTCATCCAGATAGGAGCCGCGAAGCCGCCGGCCACAGCCGCACTCCACAGCATCAGGATGTTGATGCCGGAATAGGGCACGCCGTTATGCCGCAGCGGGCGGGTGATCTTCCCGGCCGCATGTTCGGCGCTCCACGGCTTCGTCCAGGGCCGCACGCCCTGTTCGAGATCGGCCACGATCCGGTCGGTGACGCGGGTGTAAACGTCCTGCCGGGTGATCCCGTCGCTGTGATGGTTGCCGGTGCTGGTGTTCATGATGTCCTCCTTTTCGATGTTGATGTTGGCTCTCTCACGAAGGCAGGAGAGCCAACTCAACCCGGCAGGAGAAAAGGGGGACGGCGCGTGCGGGGCGGCGGGCGTGCCGGAGGGGCGGGTTGCACAGGGTCAACCGTGCCAGAGCCGTTTCTGCTCTGGCGCGGCCTGTGCGGCCCCGCAGGCTGCAAAAGCCCGCCCGGCCCGTCGCGCATGAACGCCTGCACCCGGCTTGGCGGCAAGAAGGCGAAAGACGGGATGACGGGCGGTTATGCGTGCTGGGGG
>Ga0268299_1002010_pt1 | contig 27929 bp, 16 predicted proteins | sample NOBtaG_FD_193484 | JGI IMG/M metagenome (GOLD analysis project Ga0268299, IMG submission 193484) | Activated sludge microbial communities from bioreactor in Nijmegen, Gelderland, Netherland - NOB reactor | ecosystem: Engineered > Bioreactor > Aerobic > Activated sludge | place: Netherlands...
GGCAGGGGTGGGGGGGGTGGGGGGGGTGGAGGGTTTGCGGGTGGTCTGAACGACCCAGGTGGTGAGGCGTTCGAGGGCTTTGGGGGCGAAGGTCTCTTCGATCTGGTTGTACTCGGCGAAGGCGCCGGTGGTGCAGGTCTGGAAGAGGTGGTTGAGGTTGGGGAGGATCTCGACGGTGGCGCGGGTGTTGCCGGCCTTGGCGAGGGCCTGGCGCATGGGCTCGGCGTTGATGGCGGGGACGACCTGCGTGTCCTTGTCGCCGAAGAGGGCGAGGACGGGGCAGCGGACCTTGGAGAGCGCGTCGGCGGGGTCGAGGCGGATGAAGGTCTTCATCCAGGGGCTGGAGAGTTGCTTGACGCCCTGGGCGACGGCGGCGTCGAGCGCGGGCTGGACGTTGGCGGGGACGTCGGCGTCGGGGGCGATGCCGAGTTGGACGCGGGCGAGGGCGCGGACGGCGAGTTCGACAGCCTCGGGTGGAGCATTGCCGGCGATGGCGTCGATGGCGCGGCGCTGGGCGGCCTCCTGTGCGTCGAGGGCGTCGGCGGGCGCGCCGGCGGCCTGGGCCATGGCGCGGAGTTGGGAGGCAAGGACCTCTCGGCCTGAGACGCCCGTGCCGGCGAGGAGGACGATGAAGGCGATCTTGTCGGGCGCTCGGGCGGCGGCCATGGGGGCGATGAGCCCGCCCTCGCTGTGGCCGATGAGGCCGATGCGGGCGGGGTCGATCTCGGGGTGGCGGGCGAGTTCATGGGCGGCGGCGAGGGCGTCGCCCACGAAGTCCTCGGTGGTTTCCTGGCCCAGGCGGGGGGAGGTGGAGCCGCCGACGCCGCGGTCATCGGCGCGGAGGACGGCGACGCCGGCGCGGGTGAGCGCGTCGGCGATGACGGCGAAGGGCTTGTGCCCGAAGAGGGTCTCGTCGCGGTCCTGGGGTCCGCTGCCGGTGATGAGCACCGCGGCGGGATAGGGGCCGGGCCCGTGCGTCGCGGGGTCGGGGATGGTGATAGTGGCGGCGAGGGTGGCGTTGTCGTCGGGGTTGGTGTAGGTGACCTCGCGCTGGGCGTAGGGGTAAGGGGGCTTGGGGGTCTGCGGTCGGCGGGGGCCGACCTGCTCGCCCTCGGCCAGGCGTGTGATGGTGACGGGCATCTCCATGCCCGACTGCTTCATGATGCCCTTGCCGGCGGGCTCGCCCGGCTTGCGCTGGATCTCGAAGTAGGCCCACGCGGCCTTGGGCATGGAGGGGAGGCCGAGGGTGAAGTTGAGGCGTTCGTCGGAGACGACGACATCGCGGAGATCGGCGTCGGCGAGGCCCTGCGCGGGGATGGACATGGTGGCGGAGGGGACGCCGGGGGGCTCGGGGCGGTTCACGACGATGGAGAACTCGAGTTTCATGCCGGGGAGGGCGATCTCGCCCTTCCAGCGTTCGATGGTGGTGACGACCGTGGGCGCGGGCGTGACGGCGGGCGCGGCGGGGGGCGTCTGGGCCGGTGCGGCGAGGGGGAGGGCGAGTGGGAGCGTGTGGGCGAGTGCGAGAGCGGCGGTGGTGCGCATCGGGGACTCCGTGAGTGGGAGGAGGACACCGCCGGGCGGGTGGGATGCGGGCGGTGGGGGGCGGGGCGGTGAGGGGCGGGGCGGTGGGGGAGGTGTCAGGGGCCGAGGATGTCGCAGTCGCCGGTGCAGTCGTTGCTCTTGTCGAAGCGGCCGGCGAGGATGCCGTCGATGGCGGCGTCGATGGCGGCGCGGACCTTGGGGAGGTTGAGTCCGGCGAGGGGGAGGGAGCCGCGGTCGCCTGTGGAGAGGATCCAGTACTCGGCGGAGCCGGCGAGGAGTTCGGGCGGGGGCTCGTGGGAGCCGGCGAGGGCCATGGCGTAGATGCCGAGTTGGAGGTCGTCGGCTGAGGGCTCGCGGAAGCGCTTGGATGCGCGGCCGGTTTTGTAGTCGATGATGGTCTGGGAGCCGTCGGGTGCGAGGTCGATGCGATCGATCTTGGCGGTGATGGTGTGGTCGTGGCCGCCGCGGGCGTAGGTGAAGCGGACGGTGCGTTCGACTTCGACGACGTGGGCGTTGGGGGCGTGGAGTTTCGTGAAGGCGTTTGAGAGGAGAGCGAGGATCTGCGGTGGGGCGTCATCGGGGAGAGGGTCGCCGCGGCGGAGGGCGTCGCGGCAGGCGTCGCGGCCGAGGGCGAGGAGGTCGTCGAGGGTGGGCTTGGAGGGCGCATCGGGCTCGCCTGAGTCGGCGCGGCGCCAGCGGTCGTAGAAGGCTTCGAGCGCCGTGTGGACGGCGGAGCCGACGGTGGCGTGGACGGACGGGGGCTCGCTGGCGCGAAGGACGTAGCGGAGGTAGTAACACCGCGGGCAGTGCTGGTAGGCGTGGATGGTGGTGTAGGAGAGGTGGAGCGGTGGCTCGGGCAGGCGGTGGGCGAGGGGTGCGGGGCCGCCGCCCCCCCCCCCAGCGATCCCCGTCGGCGGCGCGGTGCGGCGGCGGAGAGCGAGGAGCCGGGCGTGGGACTCGGCCCAAGCGTCGGCGTGCGGCGCGGCGTCCGGGTCTTCGGCGCAGGGGGGCGGCGCGTCGGCGCCAGTTTCGACGGCGGCGGCGACGGCGAGGCGCCCGGCGGCGTCCCGCAGGCGTTCGGCGATCTGGGCGAGGGTGCGGGCGTCGAGGTCGGGGCGCTCCGCGGCGTCGAGGGCCTGGGCCGCTTCGAGGCGGGCACGCTGGCGGGCGCGCGTGAGTTCGTCGCGGAACGAGGGCAGGCGGGCCTCCCCCCGTCGGCGGGGTTCGTCGGGCAGGCCCGAGGAGCCGCGGAGCGAAACACCCGCGCGAGCGGCCTCGGTGAGCACCTCCGCGGCGTCGATGGGCGTGACGAGGGGCGGGCCCGACTCCGGCGCGGCAAGTTCGCGGACATAGGAGACCGTGGAGGTCCACTTCTTGGGCCACTTGGAGAGGAGCACGAGTTGGTCTTGTGCGCGGGTGCAGGCGACGTAGAAGAGGCGGCGCTCTTCGTCGGCGCGGCGCTCGGGCAGGGCGCGGGCGTCGGGGCCGCGGTCGGCGAGTCCGGGCGGGAGGGGTTCGGGCTCGTTCTGTTTCGTGGAGTTGGGGTAGCCGTTGGCGGCCTGCACGCGGGGGACGAAGACCCAGGGGAACTCAAGGCCCTTGGCGGCGTGTGCGGTGAGGAGGCGGACGCCGGGCTCGGGTGACTCGGGCGAGCCGGGCTCGGGGGGCTCGTCGCCGGCGCCGGTCTCGACGGCGTCGTCGAGCGTGATGGCCTGGTCGAGGTCCTTGTCGCTTAGGTCGGCGAGGTGATCGCGGAGGGCGCGGAGGTCGCCCGGGGCGTCGAGCCGGGGCTGGACGACGCGGGCGAAGCGGAGCATGGCGACGAGGGCGTCGACGCGGTGGGCGCGCTCGCGGCCATCGCGGAGGTCGGCGTGGGCGAGGTCGGCCTGCGTGGCGATCCGCCACAGGGCCTGCTCGCCCGAGAGGGTGGCGGCGTCGGCGGCGAGGGTGTCGTGGAGGCGGAGGAATCGCGCGAGGGCGTCGGCGTGGGGCGGGGGGGCAGGGGCTGGGGAGGGGGTGGCTTCGGCGAGGCGTGCGCGGAGCCAGGCGGCGAAGCCGGGCGTGTCCGCGTTGGGGTCGTCGAGGCGGTGCCTTCGCGCGTCGGCATGGAAGGCCTGTTCGAGGGCGAGGGCGGCGTCGTGGGGGACGCCGATGGGCGGGCGGATGATGAGGCGGCGCGCGGACCAGACGGCGCGGGGCTCGACGAGGAGGTCCACCCAAGCGAGCAGGTCCTGCACGCCGGGGTCGCCCAGCGCGCCCTCGGCGCGTTTGGCGGCGGTGGGGATGCCTTCGAGTTCGAGGGCGGCGGCGATGCGGGCGAGGTCGCCGTGGGTCCGGGCGATGATGGCGAAGTCGGACCAGGGGCGGGGGGGGGCTGGGGGGTTGGCGACGGCGGAGCGTGCGCGTTCGGTGAGGATGAGGGCGGCGATGGGCGGGCCGTCGTCGAGTTCCGCGGCGAGTTTGATGGCGAGCACGGGCGGGAGGGCGCCGGGCGCGGGCGGGTTGGGCGCGCGGGTGGCGCGGAGGTGCTTGTCGGGCCGGAAGCGCGAGTGGGAACCGGCGATCACACGGTCTGACGCGGTGAGGACGGCGGGGACTGAGCGGTAGTTCTCAACGAGCGGGATGACGGTGTGCCGGGGGTAGCGCTGGGCGAAGCGCGGGAAGGCGCGGTCGTCTGCGCCGCGGAAGGCGTAGATGGCCTGGTCGTCGTCGCCGACGGCGCAGAGGTCCGGGCCGGGGAGGTCGGGGCGGTCGGGCGGCGGGGGTGGAGCCAGCGCGCTGAGGAAGGCGATCTGGGCAGGGTTGACGTCCTGGTACTCATCGACGACGACGTGGCGGGTCTCGTCGCGGATGATGGCGCGGGCCGCGGAGGAGCGGGAGAGGAGTTCGATGGGCAGGGTGATGAGATCGCCGAAGGAAACCCACCCGCGCTGGCGGCAGGCGCGGAGGAGGAGCGTGAAAAGGCGCGCATGGTCTGTGAAGCGGTTGCAGCGGGCGAGTTCGGCGTCGCGGGCAAGGTGGTCCGAGGGCGGGGCGGTTTCGAGGCGGTGACGCCAGTCGCGCGTAAAGGCGTCGAGCGCGGGGGGGGTGGCAGGGGTGAGGCCGAGGTTCCAGAACTGCTCGGCGTGGGCGTCGAACTCGTCGAGGACGGCGTCGCGGCCCTGGGCCAGCGCATCGCGGTAGAGGTCGTGCTCGCGGATGAGGGTCCTCGCCAGGCGGCGACGCTGGGCGCGGTCGATGAGCGTGGGCTGGCCCGGCAGGCCCAGCAGGTCGGGGAATCGGCGGATCAGGCCGAGGCCCAGCGAGTGAAACGTGTGGGCGCGGACGCGGTCGGCCAGCGAAGGCCCGAGCATCGTCGCGAGGCGCTGGCGCAGTTCGGCGGCAGCCTTATTGGAGAAGGTGACGGCGAGCACCGATTCCGGCTCGGCCCCCCGCGCGCGGATGATGTGCGCGATGCGGTGGACGATGACGCGGGTCTTGCCCGTGCCGGGCCCGGCGAGGACAAGGAGCGGGCCGGCGTCGTGCTCGACGGCGCGGCGCTGGGCGTCGTTGAGCCCGTCGAGTGGGGGTGTGGCGTGGGGCGTATCGAGGCCCGGGAGTTGGGGCTGTTCAGGTTGCGCGGCTGGGGCTGATCGCGGCGTGCGCTTCAGGCGTCGCCTCCGGGCGAGGTGCGGGGTGGCGTGGCGTCGTGCGAAAGGGGGCCGTCGGGGGTGTGGGGGGTGTGGGGGGTGTGGGGGGTATGGCGGGCGCGCTGGTACCAGTGGACGGCGGTGGAGCCGTATTCGTGGGTCTCGGGCCCGATCGCGCCGGGGATCGAGAGGTCGCCGGGCTTGCGGGGCGGATGGGCGATCTCCGCGGCTGGCCCGGCGGAGGGGGCGACGGAGACGCCGTCGAGGTCGTCGGCGTCTTGGGCGTTGGATGACGGCGCGTGGGAGGTGCCCTGTTCGCCCGCGAGGAGGCCGCCGATCAGTTCGGCGTCGTCGAGGTTGTCTTCGGCGTCGGGATCGTCATGTGGCGGCAGGTGGGACGGACGTTGCCGGGCGGGCGGATGGGGGGGTGGCACGGCGGAGCCGCGGCGCATGGGCCCGCGGTTGGGAGTCGAGGGTTCGTCTTCCCAGCGGCGTCTCTCGCGCTGGTACTTGCGCTTGCGGGCGAAGCGTGGCGTCTCGGGGCGTGGCGCGGCCGGCGTGGGCGCATCGGGGTCGGCGGCGGGATCGAGCGTGACGAAGAAAGGGTTGGGGGTGCGGATGATGAGGAAGCCGTCGTCGGCGAGGAGGCGGATGAGTTCTGCGCACTGGGCCTTGACGCGGGCCCAGCCGCCGGCGTCCTCGACGAGGGGGTAGGGCGGGTCGAGGAAGACCAGATCGATGGGCCGCGGGCATCGGGCGAGGATGGACATGCCCAGGGCGTCTCCGGTGACGAGGCGGGCGCGGTCTGCGCAGCGGAGGGTCTCGATGTTGCGTTCGATGGCGCCGGCGGCGAGCTTGTCGCGGTCGACCAGGAGGCAGGAGGCGGCGCCGCGGCTGAGGGCTTCGAGGCCGATGGCGCCCGAGCCGGCGAAGAGGTCCACGACGGCGGCGTTCTTCACGCGGGTGCCGAGCATGCCGAAGATGGACTCGCGGACGCGGTCGGGCATGGGGCGCGTGGCAAGCCCCTCCGGGGACCAGAGGCGTCGCGAGCGGTACTCGCCGGCGATGATGCGCACGGGCGGATGGTACACCGGGATGGAGCCGGTGCCTGCCGTGCGGGTGCTAGGTGGCTTCGATGGGCAGGGCGCGGACGTTTGGGCGCGGGAGCCCGCTGAGGGCGCTCCAGAAGGGCTCCTCGCCGTGCTCGCTGAACCAGGATTGGAACTGGCCGGCGGGGTCCCGCGCGTAGGCGTCGAGGGAGGGCCCGCCGACGAAGACGCAGCGGTGGATGAGGAGGCGGTCCTCGCTGGCGAACTCGGCTTCGGCGGCGACGCCGGTGATGGCGTCGGCGAGGCGCCCGAAGAGGTCGGGATCGGCGCGGAGGAGCATGTCGGCGTCGCGCCAGACGTAATAGCGGTGCTTGATGATGTCGGCGTCGCCGAGGATGGGGCGTTCGCGGGGGCGCCGGCGGAGGCGATCGATGACGCCGCCTGGCCCGTCGATGGTGCGTGCGACGGGGGTGGAGGCGGGGAGCGCGCGATCGAGCGCCCGGCAGAAGCCCTCGAGGTCGTGGATCAGACCGCCGCTCAGCACGCAGGTTTGCGTCTGGGGCATGCGCTGGAGGTACCAGGCCATTTCGAGCCCGAAGCGCTCGCGGAGGCCGAGGTTGGCCGACCAGCAGGCGAGGTGGGTGTCTTCGAGGGCCTGGGCGGCCCGGGCGAGCCAGTCGCCCGATGGGGAGCGTTCACGGGCGCGAGAGATGGCGTGGGGCATGGGCGCACCCTCGTGCGCGTCGCCGGGGCCCTCTGGAAGCGGCGGCCCCGGTCGGGCGCTAGGGACAGTGTGCTCTACGGGCGCGGAGTTGCCAATGTTCCCCAAGGATTTGGTCCGCGCGATTGCCAGCGAGCGCGGGCGGGCGGGGACAAAGGTGGTTACGAGTCGAGCGGCGGATCAGCCGGTCCCGGCGACGCGTTCGGCCTCGTCGAGGGACGTGACCCCGCGCGAGGCGAGGAGCCATCCGCTCTGGAGCAGGGTCGTGAACAGGCCCTTCTCGGCGATCCGCCGCATGTTGGCGATCGAGGGGTCCTTGATGACCATGTCGCGGAGTTCGTCGGTGAAGTCGAGGAGTTCGAAGATCGCGCGGCGGCCGCGGTAGCCGGTGCGGAGGCACGCGGCGCACCCGTCGGCCTTGAAGGTCTCGGTCTTGCCCTCGAGCCACTTGCCCATGCGCGTGGCCAGCCCCGGGGGCACGCGGACGGGGATCTTGCAGTTCTCGCACAGGCTGCGGCAGAGGCGCTGCCCCAGCACGAGGTCCAGCGCGTTGGCGACCAGGAAGGGCTCGACTTTCAGGTCGAGCAGGCGGAAGGTGGCGGTGAAGGTGTCCTTGGCGTGGACGGTGGAGAAGACGACGTGGCCGGTGATGGCCGCCTGCATGGCGGTGCGGGCCGTTTCCTCGTCGCGGATTTCGCCGACGAGGATGACGTCGGGGTCCTGACGGAGGACGGACCGGAGGAGCCCGCCGAAGGTGTTGCCCTTGGCCTCATCGACGGGGATCTGGGTGACGCCGTCGAGTTGGTACTCGACGGGGTCCTCGATGGTGACGACGTTGCTGGTCTCGCGGTCCACTTCCTTGAGGGCGTTGTAGAGGGTGGTGGTCTTGCCCGAGCCGGTGGGCCCGCAGACCAGGAGGAGGCCCTGCTCCTTCTCGGTGGTGCGGCGGATGCGCTCGAGCATGTAGGGGGGCATGCCCAGTTCGGTGAGGGTCTTGGGGGCGTTGGCGTTGTCGAGGACGCGGATGACGACCTTCTGCCCGTGCACCGAGGGCGTGAAGGAGACGCGGTACTCGACGCGCCGGGCCTTGAAGCGGCTGGAGAAGTGCCCGTCCTGCACCGCGTCGCGCCCGGCCTGCTGCATGGCGCAGGCGGCCTTGAGCAGCCCCTGCACCAGTTCGCCGACTTTCTTGGGCGTGTCGCTGATCTGCACCATCTGCCCGTCGACGCGCATGCGGATGGAGGTGTGCTCCATCTTGGGCTCGATGTGAATGTCCGTCGCCCGGCTCTTGCCGGCGAGGAGGAGCAGGAGGCGCGTCGCCGCGGGTCCGTCGGCCTCGCCCGTGAGCGCGCCGGACTGCTGCCCGCGGGCGTCGATGATGCCCACCGGCTCGTCGGCGCCCTCGCCCTTGGGGGGCAGGTTCTCGATCATCGAGCGCAACTCGGCCTTCCACTGGCTGGTGGCGTCGATGGTCTTGCCGCGGGCCTCCTCGCGCACCTCGCCCAGGCTCTGCTCCATCTCGATGCTGAACGAGTGCCCGCCGATCTTGATCACGTCGCCCGGGCTCAGGGGCACCGGGGCTGTCACCTTGGTCTGGTTGATCCGCGTCCCGTTGCGCGAGCCCAGGTCCTTGAGGGTGTACCCGCCATTGCCGTCCGGCTCGATGACGGCGTGGTACCGGCTGGCCATCTCGTCGGGAAGTGGCAGCACGTTGTCGGCGTTGCGTCCGATGGTGATGGGCTTGGCGCCGAGGGTGATCAGGTGCCCCCGGCCGTCGTTGGATGTGAGCGTGTACGTCGCCATGACTGCAAGGTCCCCAAGGACGCCCCACGAAGGGCCGAATCGGATCAACGGTGATCGTAGACCCTGCCGGGGCGGCCCTGAGCGGTTCGCGTGCCACGCCAGAGAAGATTCCGCGGGAAACTCCTCTGCAGGCCGGAAGATGGGGGTAGGGTTGCGGGGGGTCGCGGGGGGTCGCGGGGGGTCGTGGGGGCGTGGGGGTGGTTGGGGGGGCAAGCAGCACTGGCGCTCATACCATCGCCCATGCCGCGCGGCTCGACGCCCCCACGCCACCGATTGGGACTCATTTTGGCCGCGTGCGCCCTGCTCGCGGGGGGCATCGCGTATTACCGCGCGTTCATCCGCTACGAACTCGCTCCACGCAACTTCGGTGTCGTCGAGCCTGGGGCGATCTATCGCTGCGGCAGGCAGACCACCGCCTCCCTCAAGCGCATCATCGATGATCACAAGATCAAGACCGTCGTGGACCTGGGCGCCTGGTGGCCCGACAGCCGAGAGGAGCGGCAGACGGCGCTCACCCTGAAGGCCCTGGGCGTGACGCGCCACCTGCTCCCGCTCAACGGCGACGGGACGGGCGACCCGAACCGCTACGTCGAGGCCCTGCGCGTTCTGAAGAACCCGACGAACCACCCCGTGCTGGTGTATTGTGCCGCCGGCGCGCAGCGGACCAGCGTGTGCGTCGTGCTGTATCGGCACATCGTCCAAGGCAAGAGCGTGGACGAGGCGTACGCGGAGGCCCGCGCGTACGAGAACACGCCGCAGGACAATCGGCCGTACGTGGATCAGTACCTGCCGTTGATCAAGCAGGCGCTGGATCGCGGGACCCCGGTGCCCTATGCCGCGCCGAGCCCCGCGCCGGGATCGGGGGCGCGACCGGGCACGTCGAATCCGTGACGAGCCGGAGGGGTCGCGCGGGGACGAGCCGTACGGTTGGGTCGATGGTTGATCGAGTGTTCGAACGTTTGCTGGCCGCGACGCGCTGGCACCCGCTGCTGGTGGCCGTGCTGGCGGGGGCGATCGCGCTGCCGATGCTGGGGTGGTCGGGGCTCTCGCGGTCGGAAGGGCACCGGGCGATCCCCGGGTGGGCGATGCTGGAGCGGGGCGACTTCCTGCGGGTCGAACTGTTCGAGGCGACGTACGTGCGCAAGCCCCCGGGGATGCCCTGGGCGGTGGCGGCGGCCTCGGCGGTGTTCGGGCAGAACGAGTTCGCCGCGAGGCTGCCCTCGGCGCTCGGGTTCATCGGCATGTCGGTGCTTGTGTGGTGGTTCGCCCGGCGGTGGTTCGGCGCGCGATGGGGTCTGGCGGCCGGGGCGGCCCAGGCGCTCATGCCCGCGATGTGGCCCTGGGCCCGGGCCGCGGAGATCGAGGGCCTGCACGCGGGGATGACGCAGGCCGCGGCACTGCTGATGATCGACCTGTGCCGGCCACGATCGGTGGTCGCGCGACGTTCCGCCTTCACGGGCCTGTGGCCCGGCCTTGGGCTGGGGCTGGCCCTGAGCGCGATGGTGGCGCTGAAAGGCCCATCGGGGCTGCCCGTGGTGGCCGCGGCGGCGGTCGGGGCGATGCTCGCGTGGCGCTCGTGGCGGGTGGTGCTGTCGCCCGCGCTGGGCCTGGGCGTGAGCGTGGCGCTGGCGATCGTGCTGCCGGGGGCGTGGCTCTTTGCGCGGGCGAATGCCGACGAAGCCGCCGTGACGCAGGGGGTCAGCGGGTTCCTGTGGGACGCGACGCGGCTCTCAGGCGTGGCGCTGCTGGCGCCGATGGCGCTGGCGGCGGCGCTGCCAGCGTCCTTGGCGCTGCTACTTGTGTGGGGCCCCGATGCGGCCCGCGAGCGGCGCGAGGAGCGCACCGGCAACGGTACGGGCGGGCGGGACGAGCGCGTCGGGACCATCGCGTGGGCCCTGGCGCTCTCGTTCCTTGTGTGCGTGGGCGTGTACGTGCTGGCGGGTGTCTCGAATCACCGCTACCTGCTGCCCGCGGCGGGCCTGCTCCCGCCGCTCGCGGCGTACGCGGCCCGCGGGGCGGCCTTGGGCGGGCCGTTCGGGTCCGCGCGGCGCGGGCTGGCGCGAGCGATGTGCCTGGGCCACCCGGCGGTGCTGCTCGCGGTGATGATCGTGGCAGCGGCGGTCGCCGTGCCCCTGCAGGAGCGGAGTCGGGCGCGGAACTCGGCGCGCGAGGCAGGGGCGGAACTGGGGACGGTCCTGCCCGCCGGGGCGCTCGTGCTCGCGGATGGCGCCGTGGACGCTCGCCCCGAGGTTGGCGACGCTCTGCGGCGAGCGTGCCGGGGGACGGTGCGGTGGGATCAGCGTCTGGTGGGGGCTGGCGGCTTGCCCGCGCCGGGCGTGTTTCTGCTCCTGCGCGGGGACGCGGGGAGCGGGGAGTTGGCCCGCTATCGGGGCGCGATCGAGCGGGGTGAACTGCGCGAGGTGGCGCGGGCGCGGGCGCACACCTTTGAGTTCGTGCTGCTCCGGGCCGAGGATGGCGGGCGCTGATATCCGGTCGGCTCAGGCGCGAACAAAGACGCCCTGGAGGTGTCGCTGTGGGGGGTTATCGTGATCCCAGGACTCGACGATCGATTGCGGCCCGTGCATGGGGTAGAGGCCCGCGGCGCTGAGCGTGTCAGCAAGTTCGTCCGGCGTGAAGGGGAACGGGGGGGCCACGCACTCGCTCAGGCACTGCGTGGGCTCCCGCCCGCGGGCGACGGCGAGCACGACCCCGCGCGGCGCGACCAGCCCCGCCAGCGCGGCCGCCGCCATCGGCCGCAGCGACACCCCCAGCGATTGGAGCGTGTACGCCTCGATCACCAGGTCGAACCTGCGCTGCAGCCGGGGCGGCATGGCGAACAGATCGGCGACCATGAAGCGGTCGGCGTGATCGGGGTGCCGGCGCGCGGCCCAGCGCACCGCGGTCGGGGAGATGTCAAATCCGATCACGTCGTACCCGCGATCGGCCAGTTCCACCACGTCGTCACCTAGCCCGCACCCGACGACCGCTGTGCGCGAGCCGGGCCGCACCAGCACGGGCGCCTCGGTGTTGAGCCACTGGACCAGCGCCGGGCAGGCCCGGCACTCCGCCCAGGGGACGCGGGAGGCTTCGCCATTGGCGCTGCAGTAGACGTCGTCGAAGTGCGCCGCGAGCGCGGCCGGATCCAGGGGCGGCGGGGGCAGGGGCGAGGCCCGTGCGTCGGCGTGCCGCGCGTCGGGATATACCTCGACCTTGAACGCCGTCGGCGGAGTGTGAACCGGCTCGGTCGCCATCGCGACCTCCCGCAACCTTCCCCAGGTTGCCAGATCCGAGACACGGCGTACCAACAACGCAGGCCGCCGTGCGGAACACCCCTAGCCTACATCATCCTGCGTTGCAGGGCAATGAGATTATGAGAACTGTCAACCCCGCAATTTGGGCATGCGGCACGGTTGTTGGGTGCGCGGTGGCGGGCGTCGTGAGACGAAAAAACCCCGGCCGAGGGGCCGGGGTTGTGCGTGTTGCTCCGATCCAGTTGGCCCGTGGCGGCCGGATGGGTCAGCGCGGGCAGGCGTTGGACAGGTCGAAGTACTCTGCGATGTAGTCGGCGAGGTCGTCGGGATCCTCGGTCCCGTCGTTGTTGTAGTCGATGGTGCATTCGGTGCCGAAGAAGCACCCGATGGCGTCGGCGAGGTCGTCCGGGTCGAGCACGCCATCGTTATTGAGGTCCGCCCTGCAGGTCGGAGCGCAGGGGCTGCCCGCGGGGGTCCAGGTGAGGGAGACGAACCCGCTCCCGAGGGAGAGCGAGTCGATGGAGTAGGCCACGGTCCCGTCTTCATTCTCGACGCCGACGGTTACGTCCGCTGCGCCGCCCGGGCGGCTGGCGATGTCGGTCAGCAGGCCGTAGCGGAACTCGATGACGTTGGAGCCCTCGTAGAGGATGACCTGGAAGGTGTTGCTGTCGGCGGGGGTGGTGTTGAACTGTGTGATGGCGTTCCACTGGGCGATGAACCTGCGGTTTGGCGCGACGCCATCGGCCTGCACGTAGACGGTGCCGGAGACCGCGGGGTTGTAGTCGTCCCAGCAGACGTAGACGGCGTTGTTGGGGACTCCCGTCGCGGGGATGGCGGTGTTGGTGAAGGTGGTGTTGTTGGTGCCACCGAACTGGACGAACCCGTTGGAGCAGACCCAGACGGAGGTGTATTCGTTGCCGAAGTAGTTGAAGGTGAAGCCAAGATCCTGGGTGGATCCGGAGTCGTCGGTGAGAGTGAGGGGGAATCCGGTTGCCGAGATGTCGTCGATGGGGGTGGTGCCCAGCATCGAGCCGGCGTACGCGACGCACCCGGAGCCGGCGCCCTGCCAGGTGCCGCCCAGGGCGATGCACTGGAGTTCACCCTGCAGGTTGCACGCGGCCCCGACGCAGCAGGCGCCGCGGACGGGCTGCTGGACGGTGAGGGTGATGGAGGTCGAGGCGGTGCGTCCGAGGGCGTCGCTGGCATTGATGGCGAGGGTGTAGGCGCCCGGGGTGATCAGGATGGCGGGCGTGATGTTGATGGAGTAGATGCCGTCGCCGGCGAACTGGTCGCCGTTGGTCCCGTCGTCGACCATCGGGGTGTTGGAGGACCCGCCGAGGGCGGCGAGGTCGACCGAGATGGCGGGGTTCGCCGGCACCGCCCCGCAAGCACCCAGTCCCACGGTAAGGAGCGTGGTGCTGCCCGGGAGGACCGCGGCGGGTGCCAAGGCCGTTCCCACAAGGAAGAGTGTGTCGGCGGCGTTCGGGGCGGAGCCGGAGTTGCGGATGCTCTCCGGGGTGGCGCCGAGGAGCAGGAAGTCTTGAGCGTTGTCGCCCGAGTCAACGGCGCCGCCGCAGAGCCGGACGACCGAGCGCGGGGGCGCCGCGGTCCCGTGTGAGGGCGCCGGGGCAGAGCCCTCGAAGCAGTTGGCGTTGCCGAAGCCCAGGAAGTCCATGATGGCGGGGTTGGGGAGCGGGCACGCGCCGGTGGGGAGCGTGGCCTGATTGCGAACGATGGCGACCTTGCCGCCCGTGGAGCCCAGGGTGTTGAAGGCGCCGATGTGGTCCGGGAAGAGGGGGAAGCCCGTGGCGGCGGAGGTCATTGTCTGCACGAGGTAGTAACCGTTGGGCTGGATGGTGGCGCCGACGGGCAGATCGATGCGGCTCCAGGCGGTGCCGGTGGCGGTGGCGAGTTGCACGGAGTACCCGGTCAGGTCCGCGATGGTCGAGCCGGCGTTGTGGAGTTCAACGTAGTCGGCGTTGGGCCCGCTGGCGCCCTGGAGGCCGCCCGCGCCGTTGGCGGCGCTGATTCGGATGTCGAAGGCCGGTGCGTTGACGAGGAACGTGACGGAGCCGGTGCTGGACCGCGACTGGCTGTCGACGGCGGTGAGGGTGATGGTGCCGGCGCCGGGCCCGGCGGTGAGGGTGGCGAAGGCGCCGTAGACCCCATCGCCCGGGAACCCGTCGCCGTTGTTGCCGTCGTCGAGGAGCGGGTGGGCGGCGAGGCCGCCGTAGGGGCTCAGGTCGGCGGTGACGGCGATCCCCGAGGCGCCGCAGGAGGCGACGGTCGCGGTGATGTTGACCATCTCGCCGCTGTCGATTGTGGCGGGGCTGATGGTGGTGGCGGTGACGGCGGGCCCGCCGGGTGCCGCGGTGCTCGACGAGTTGCGCACGGTCTCGAACGCGAAGACGCCGAGGGCGAAGTCGCTCCCGTTCTCATCGGTGTCGGTCGCGCCGTTGCACCCGCGGACGATGGTCCGGGCCGGTGCTGCGGTGCCGGTGGAGGGGGCGTTGGTGGAGCCCTCGCGGCAGTTGGCGCCCGTGCCCGAGCCGACGAAGTCGCTGACGGCCGGGCCGAGCGGGCACGCGCCAGTCAGCGTTCCCTGGTTGCGGACCAGGGCGATCTTTCCGCCCGTGGACACGAGATTGGTCATGTTCGTGGCGACCAGGTCGGGCTGGGGAATTGCCACGCCGGTGGCGCCCGGGTTCCCGCACTGCACCAGGTAGTAGCCGCCCGGGGGGATGATGGTTCCGGCGGGGAAGTCGGCGCGTTGCCAGGTTGTGCCCGCGGCCGCGGCGATCTGGAGGGAGTAGCCGGTCATGTCCGCGGGGGACTGCCCGGCGTTGTAGAGTTCGATGAAGTCGACGTTGGGGCCCGACGCGCCCTGGAGCGAACCGGCGCCGTCGAACTGGCTGATCTTGACGCTGTTGAGCGGCGCGTTGACGATGACGGTGAGCGTGGCGGTACGAGAGTTGGAGAGCATCGCGGCGTTGGTGGCCGTCGCGGTGAGCGTGTAGGCGCCCGCGGGAGTGCCGTCGGGCACGGTGATGTTGAGGGACCAGATGTTGTCGCCCGGGTTGAGGTCCCCGTTGGTCCCGTCGTCGAACATCTGTGCGGTGGTCGAGCCGCCCAGCGGGGAGAGATCGAGGGTGACGTTCGCGCCGATGAAGCCGTCGGGTGAGCACGGGGCGAGGGTTGCCGTCACGAGCGACACGCCGAGCGCCTCGTTGACAGCGGGGGTCACGGTCATCGCTGAGAGCGTCGGCTGAACGTCGGTCGCGGTGTTGAGGACGATCTCGATGCCCACGTCGCCGGTGCGGGTGTGGGTGCCGGTGACGCTGTAGTTGGCCGCGAAGGTCGCGTTGAAGCCGGTGACGGCGAGGTAGTACGTGCCGGCTGCGAGGAACGCCCCGTCGCGCCCGTTGAAGGCCACGCCCGCCGCGTTGGTTCCGATGGCGGGGTTGGGGCGTGTGGGACAAGCCTGTCCGAACGACGCCGCGGAGAACAGCCCGGCGCCGTCGTCGTCGTCGGAGACGACCAGCGTAGAGATGCTGGGATCGAACGCATCCGGGAGGAACAGGCCGATCTCCGTGTCGATGCTCGTCGCGCCGTCCACCGGGAGGGTGCGGATGTCGAGATACGCTGGCGCGGCGATATCGGGGATCGTGAAGCGGTACCACTGAACGAACCCGGCCGGAGAGCCCGGGAAGGTGACAGAGGTCTGAAGCACCGAGGGGTTGGCGAGCGTGCCAAGGTCGGTTGCCTCGGGTTGAGCCAGAGCCGCCGGCGCGAGGCACAGCCCACCCGCGAGGAGCGCGATCGAACGGAACAGATGCATTGGTGATCCTCCTACGAGGCGACCAGGGGTAGCCCGGAGTCGCTCAGAATCAGTATGACGACTCCGGGAGGGATAGCAAGAGAGAAAGTCGGGCGGAGGGGAAAAAAAACCACCCCGGCCTTTCGGTCGGGGTGGTCGGGTGAACATGATGTCCAGCGGTCAGGCCTGCGGATTACCGCGGGCAGCCGTTGGCGAGGTCGAAGTAGTCGGCGATGTAGTCGGAGAGGTCATCCGGATCCTCGAGGGTGTCGTTGTTGTAGTCGAGCGTGCACCCGGCGCTGAAGAAGCAGCCGATGGCGTCGGAGAGGTCGTCCGGATCGAGGGTGCCGTCGCCGTTGAGGTCAGCGCGGCAGGAGCAGGCCCCGGCGATGGTGCTCGGGCTGACAGTGAGCATGTCGCCGGAGTTGATGGTGGTGGAGTCGTAGGCGAACCCGATGGTGCCGTCGGCGTTCTCGACGCCGATGGTCACGTCACCGGCGACGATGGGCCGCTGATCGCCGTAGCGGAACTCGATGCGGTTGGTGCCTTCGTAGAGGATGGCCTGGAAGGTGTTGGAGTTGTTGGCCGCGAACTCGCTGACGTTGCTCCAGAGGACGATGAAGCGGCGGTTGGGAGCGTCGCCCTCGGTCTGGACGAAGATGTCGCCGGCGGTGGCGGTGTTGTAGTCATCCCATGCCGGGCAGATGATGTTGTTCGGCGTGGCGGCCGCGGGGATGGGGTCGTTGGAGAAGTCACCCAGCGGGCCCCCGCCGAAGTTCATGTAGCCGTTGGAGGAGATGCCGACGTCGGTGAAGGTGGTGCCGAAGAACGCGAAGTCGAAGCCGATGCTGACGATCTCGCCGCAGTCATCGCAGTTGGACGCGGTGCCCAGGATGGTGCCGGTGCCGGTGATGTCGATGACGGGCTCCTGGGTGAGGTTGAAGGAGTAGTTGGCCCCGCCGCAGCCGGTGCCGTCGCCGCGATACTGGCCGCCCTGGGCGGAGCAATCGGCGGCGGTGGTGACGGTGCAGGCGTTGCCGTTGCAGCAGGCGCCGGTGGCGCCGGTTTCAACGGAGAGGATGTAGTTGTTGCGGAAGCCGCAGGGGCCATCGACGAAGCGGGACTGACCGACGAAGATGGTGTAGGAGCCGGGGGCGAGGTCGGCGGTGAGGGTGGCCGGGCCGCCGTCGCAGCCGGTGGTGGCGGCGTTGGCGAACACGGTGATGCCCGTGGCGCACTCGCCGCTGATGAAGAAGAGGACAGCGGGGAACTCGGTCTGGAGAGCCGCGCTCAGGCGAGCCCCGTTGGGCAGGTCGATGCGGAACCAGTCGGTGTCACGGAAGTTGGCGTCGGCCCAGGCGTTGCCCCAGACGACGGCACCCTCGGAGGGGAGCATGGTGTACTGCGGGACGCCGCCGGGGCTGTTGCAGCCGCCGTTGTTGTCCTCGCCGCACAGTTCGCCTTCCTCGATGGACCCGTCGGGCTGGGTGAGGCAGGGCTGGGGGATGTCGCCGAAGGCGACGTTGAGGGTGCCGTTGCCCTGAGCGCCGTTCCAGCCGGCGACGCGGATGGTATAGGTGGCGCCGGGGGTGGTGACGAAGTTGACGCGGGACTGGAGGCCGCAGGAGTCGTCGTTGCAGGCGACCTGGGTGCCGCCGCAGGCGTCGAGCACCGTGAGGAGGGTGTCGAGGCCGGAGCCGCAGGTATCGATGGTGGCGAGCACCGGGCTCTCCGCCGGGGCGGTCCAGGTGAACCAGACATCGTTGGAGCCGGGGTCGGCCCCGAAGCCGCAGGTGGCGGCGGGCCCGTCGGTGTTGGCGCCGAAGTTATTGAAGGGGGTGGAGCCTTCGAGGACGGCGATGGCGTTGGCGCAATCGTCGTTGGCGATGGGGGGCAGGCCGATGACGTTCAGGACGCCGTTGCCCGCCGCACCCTCGAAGCCGGCGACGCGGACGAGGTAGGTGGTGCCGTTGGTGATGGGGAAGGTGACGGAGGACTGCAGTCCGCAGGAGTCGTCGTTGCAGGCGATCTCGATGCCGCCGCACGTGTCGAAGATGGTGATAAGGGTGTCGTAGGAGGAGCCGCAGGTGTCGATGATGCCGTTGCCATCGAGGGTCGCGGTGTAGGAGAACCAGACGTCGGCGGAGCCGGGCTCGCCGCCGAAGCCGCAGGAGGCGCCGGCGCCGTCGTTGGTGGCGGCGAAGTTGTTGAAGTTGGTGGTGCCGTCGGTCACAACGATGGCGTTGGCGCAGTCGTCGTTGGCCGGGGGCGTGGTGAACTCATCGATCTGGAACTGACCGGCGCCCTGAGCGGCACCGAAGCCCGAGATGCGGATGAAGACGGGCTGAGCCTCGGTGATGGGGAAGGAGATCGTGGACTGCAGGCCGCAGGCGTCGTCGTTGCAGGCGATCTGGGTGCCGGCGTCGCAGGCGGTGTAGGCGACCAGGACGGTGTCGAAGAAGGCGAGGTTGCAGGTGGTGACGTTGGCGGTGCCGGTGCCGGCGGGGGTGTAGCGGAACCACTGGCTGGCCGAGCCGTTGCCGGGGCAGCCGGAGCCGATGTCCGGGGTGAGGCCGGTGGTGTCGAAGTTGTGGGTGCCCGCGACGACGTCGATGGCGTTGGTGCAGAACTCGCCGGGCGGAACCGTGGTGACCTCGCTGTAGGTCAGGACGCCGGTCCCGGAGGCGTTGTTGAAGCCGGAGACGCGGATCCAGATGGGCACGCCGTTGGTGGTCTGGACCGAGACGCGGGACTGGAGGCCGCAGGCGTCGTCGTTGCAGACGAGCACGTTGCCGCCGCACCCGTCATGGGCGGAGAGGACAGTGTCGTAGCCCGAGCCGCAGGTCTCGAACGTGGCCGAGCCGTCGCCCGAGGGGACGTAGCGGTACCAGATGTCGGGGGAGGCGCCCGAGGCGCCGCAGGTGCCGGCGAAATCGTTGCTCGCACCGAGGGTGGAGAAGTTCTCCGTGCCCGCGCCGGTGAGGGTGATGGCATCAGCGCAGTTGTCGTTGGGCACGCCGCCAGTGAGCGGGTCGGTCACCTGGAAGGTGCCGGTGCCGGTCTGGCCGTTGTACCCGGCGACGCGGACGATGTACGTCACGCCCTGAGTCACGGCGAAGTTGATCTGCGACTGGAGGCCGCAGGCGTCGTCGTTGCAGGCGAGTTCGGTGCCGCCGCAGCCGTCTAGGATGGAGAGCACGGTGTCGAACGCGGAGCCGCAGGTCGAGAAGACGGCGGTGCCGCTCGAGGGTGCGGTATAGGCGTACCACACCTCGAAGCCGCTGTTGAACCCGCAGTTGGCCGCGCCGTCGGTGGTGGCCTGGGTGGTGTCGAAGCCGACGGGCGAGCCGCCGGTCACGACTTCGGCGCTTGCGCAGTTGTCATTGGCCGGTTGAGCCATGGCGCCGGCGCTGGCGAGGAGCACAGCGGCGGCCGAGAGGCCAAACCGAGCATTTCGGGGGGACCAACACGTCACGAGACACCTCCTGAAAAAGTTCACCTCTCGAGGACTCCGGCACCACGAGCGGGCAGAACGCCCGCCTTCCGGATGGACGGAAAGGCGGCCCAGCACCGCCTATCCCGCCACGACCCAAACGTACCACCACCTTCACCATCCTGCAATGGACTCGTCGGGTTCTTCCTTGGTTTTGTTCTCGGGCTGGGGTGCAAAGGGTGGGAGTCCGCGTCAAACTAGGGGAATTGCCCCCCCGGGCACTGGAAGGCCCGTGCGCAACACCCGGGGGTTCACCGCACGCAGGGCGAACCCGGGTCGAAGTACGCCGCGATGTAGTCGGCCAGGTCGTCCCCGTCGATCTGCCCCGAGGCGTCGAAATCCGCCAGGGGGCACCCCGGATCGAAGAAGCAGGCGATAAAGGTCGCCAGATCGTCAGGGTCGAGCGTCCCATTGCCATCGACATCCGCGGGACATGCCGAAGGGCAGGCCTCCGCGCCCGGCCCGATCCGAGAACACCCGATGAGGTCAATCTTATAGAAGGTCATCGGGGGGCCGGCCCCAATCCAATGGTCGCAGGCGCCATCTGCCCCAGGCCCGTCAGGGGAGCGCTCGGTCGTGGTGGGCGTGTCGAGCCAGAGGGGACCGAGAACGCCGGATGCGGGGTCGAGGTCATAGGCGGAGATCGCCAGGATGTAGACGCCCGGTCCGGGGACGAACCTGCCGGTGATGAGCGAACGGGTGGAGTTCCCGCCGGGCCAATCGTCGTTGAAGGTGATGCCCCGGCCCGTGCAGGGATCAAAGAGGAACAGTTGCGTGTCGCCCGCGGCGTCGGCGGTGGAGGCGGAGAAGAGGGAGGGGTCGTCGATGCGGATGACGAAGGCGTCGGCGTCGCTGGGGCCGAGGGTGCCGCTGAGCGCCGTGAGCGGGAGGCCGGGCGTGGGGGGGAGAGGCCAGGGGAGGAGACTGGGGCGTTGGGCGTGGGCGAGCGATGAGGGCGCGTCGGACCCGCCGTGGGTGTACTCGTGCCACTCGGAGAGCGGCGCGATCTCCATCTGAAGGGTGGCGGTTGCGTGGCGGCCTGCTTCGTCTGCGAGCCGGCAGAGGATGGGAGAGGGCCCGGGTGGCGCGTTTGGGGGGATGTTGATGAACCGGGCGAAGATGCCGTCGCCGGTGGAGAGGTCGCCCTCGACCCCGTCGTCGCCGAGGGGGAAGGTCGGCGAAAGGCCCCACGGGGAGAGGTCAAGGCTGACCGCGACGACGGGCGCGGGGGGATTGGTGCCGGGCGTGGTGAAGACGCGGACGAGCACGGCGTCGTAGGGGAAGGCGCGCGAGGGGAGGGCGTCGATGGTTGCCGAGGGCGGAAGGGGGCAGACGGAGCACCCGAGTTCGAGTGTGAGGCGGACCTGCCCGGAGTGAGTGGAGCGCGGATCGAGCGCCCAGTTTGTGGCGCCGACGGCCGCGGGCGAGGCGGCGATGGCGAGGTAGTAGGTGCCCGGGGGGAGGGTGCCGTGGCGTCCGTTGCGGGGCAGGCTGCCGCCGCCGGGGCTGGGGCGGGCGGAGAGGCTCTCGCCGAAGGTGAGGAGTGCGTAGCGGCCGGGGCCGGAGTCGTCGTCTGAGGCGACGCGCGTGCCGGTGGCGGAGTAGAGAGCGAGGACGGTGTCGCCGTTGGAGAGGGGCGTGTCTGGAGAGGGCGGCGCGTCGGTCCACATGTCGAGCCACGCGCCGGGGTTGGTGATCTCGGGGATGGTGAGGCGGAACCAGTGGGCCTCTCGCGGCAGGAGGTCGAGTGTGCGCGTGAGGGTGCGAGGCGGGGCGAGCGAGCCGAGGTCCTCGGCGGGCGCGGGCTGCGCGCGGGCAGGTGCCGCGAGGAGCGCGGCGAACGACAGCAGAGCGAGGAGTGATCCCGGCGATCGCACGTCGGAGCCTACCGAACTCGCGGGGATTCGCAAGGGTTGCCGCCCGGACTGGCGGCGCGGCGCTCGGCGGGCAGTATGCTGCTCGATCATGGCGCAGCGCCGGCATCACTACGAGCGAGCCTTCGAGGCCTACTTGCGGCTGCAACGGATCCCGTATGTCGCGGTCGATGAAGCCCGAAAGGCGCTCCTGCCCGAGGGCGCGGGGTTCAAGGTCGACAGCCCGGGGCTGAGCGGGGTGATGGTCTCGCAGGCGCTCAAGTCGTTCGACTTCGTGCTCTACGGCGAGGGCGTGAACCAACTGGTGGACGTGAAGGGCCGCAAGGTGTCGCGGCGGATGGGCGGCCAGTCGGCCGTGCGCGAGGCCATCGGCAAGGCCGGGCCCGCGGTCGGGCAGGCCTCGGGGAGGCTCGAATCCTGGGTGACGATGGACGACGTGGAATCCCTCCGGGCGTGGCGGGCGCTCTTCGGCGAGGGGTTCGACGCGGCGTTCGTGTTCGTGTATTGGTGCGACGAGCAGCCCCCCGATGGGTTGTTCCAGGAGGTGTTCGACTACCAGGCCCGGTGGTACGCGCTGCGGGCGATCAGCCTGGACGCGTACGCGGGGGCGATGAAGACGCGGTCGCCCCGGTGGCGGACGGTGGACCTGCCGCGGCGGGAGTTCGAGATGCTGAGCCAGCCCTTCGCCCCGCCTTGGGTTGGGCGGGGGGAGTGAGGGGAGGCCATCCGGTGCCCGGACGCACCCGGGGGCGATCGGCCGCCGTATGGTTATGGCTCCCCGGAGGCCTTGGCATGAAGACTCGTCGCGTGATGGTGGGGTTGGCGTGCGTGCTGGCGTCCTCGTCGATGGCGTTGGCGCAGTTGGGCGGCGGCGTGAGCGACAACGAGGGCAAACTCGATCCGCCCACGCCGCAGTTCAAGGTCGAGGAGGGCGGGGAGACGATGCCGATGATCTGGACGTTCCTGTTGATCGCGGCGGCGGTTGGGGCGAACCTCGTGCCGACCAAGCGCGGGCACCAGGACTAACCAGCGATCAGGGCGCGCGGCGGGCGACGCCCGACACGGCCCGGTCAGGAGTGGCGACACCATGAAAGTGCGGCGTTCCACGCTCGTGGGCGTCAACCTGCTGCTCCTTGGGCTGGTCGCTGGTCTGGCGGCTTGGCCGGCGCGGCGTGGGCAGGCCGGGGCGGGCTCTCCGAGTGCCGATGCGCTCCTGGCGGCCAGCGCGCTGGCGCAGAGCGCCCCGCCCACGGCGATCGTGCGGCCGCGCGGGCAGTACGTGCTGGTCTCCGGGCGGCTCAACGGCTCGGCGTCCAACGCGATCTACATCCTCGACACGGTGAACCAGGAGATCGTCGCGATCCGATGGGAGCGCTCGCAGCGAGGGTTCGTCGGGCTCGGGTACCGCAGTTTCGCCGACGACGCCGGCGGGGCGGGTGGACGATGAGCCAGACCCAGGCCCATCCCGCGTGCCGGCGCGACCGCATGACGCTGGCCCTGTGCGCCAGCGCGGCGCTGCTGCTGGCGCTGGCGCTCACGCAGATCGGGCGGCTGGTCGGCGGCACGCCGGCGCTTGCCGACCTGGTCAACCAGTCGGGCGAGTTCCAGATGCTCGCGGTCGATGGCGGCGTGGACGACATCGTGGTGGTGCTCGACCACCGGACCGAGAGCCTGGTGACGTACCACGCGACGCAGAACGCCCTGGAGTTCCTGGGGCGTCGCGATATCCGCGAGGTCTTCGCGCAGGGCCGCATGGCGGCGGGGCGGTAGATAGGCTCCGCGCATGCCAGAGCGCACCTGGCCCGATATCCCCGGTCAGTTCGTGACGCCCGTCGAGGCGGGCGCGGTGCGCGTTGAGATCGTGCCGCGCGGAGCGCGCACGGGCACCGACGAAGGTCTCGACGAGGGCGATCACGCGCACTGGGCCGGGCTGTGTGCCAGCAACCCGCGGTATCACGACGGCGACATCCTGTCGGTGGCGCGGATTGCCGCCGATGGCGGCGGGATCGAGTGCGTGCCCGACCGGTTCAAGCGGCTTGCGGTGCAGCGCGATGACCGCGACCTGGGTGTCCGCCTGCTGGGGGTCAAGGGCATGATCGTCGGGCGCGACCAGGGCGGCGGGGAGCACGTGCTGATCGCCCGGCGCGGGCCGCAGACTCGCGTCTACCACGACCAATGGGAGATCGCGCCCGCGGGCGGGATCGACGGCGTGGTCGATCGGTCCGCTCTCGCCCGGGCGGCGGCGGGAGGGCGCGTTGATCTGGGCACGCGCGTCGTCATCGATGCGCTCGCGGAAGAAGGGCGCGAGGAGCTGGGGCTGGAGATCGATCCGGCGTGGTGCCGACCCGTGTGCATCGTGCGCGACGAAGTGGCCCGGAGCGTCGACGTGATCGTGCGCGTGGACTGGCCCAAGCCCATCGACCCCCGACGTGCGGTGTGTGGGGGTGGGGCGGGTGGGGGGGGAGGGTTGTGCGCTGGGGGCAATGGGTGGGAGTACACCGATTCGGCGTGGCTCGCACGGGCAGACGCACCGGGGTTCGAGGCCCGTGCGGCCGAGAGTCTCGTTGGCCCGATGCGGGCGGCACTGCGGTGGGCGGGGTGGACGACCGGGTCCGAATGATGTCCGACGATAATATTTGTCGGCAATCGGAGGTCTAGGCTAGACCGTCGGGAAGTCGCCGCACCCGTACTTTACCCGAACCGATGAACGAACCCGTGGTGGTGCTCGGCTCGTAGGGTGTCGGCATCCGATAAGACGCCCGCCGGCGCTGGGATTTGGTCGCGGGACGGGCCCCGGGATCAGGCGGGTGGGGGTCTGAGCAGGCGAGCGGCGAGGCGGTACATACAGATGGCCAAGTCACGATCGACATCACGAGGGGCGGGGCGGGGCGGGTCTGGCGGCGCGGCGACGAAGCCTGCGCGGACGGGCCGGGCGGGAGCGAGCGACGAGGCGGGCGGGGCGCCGACGGGGGCGCGGTCGGGGTCGGGGAAGCAACTGGTGATCGTGGAGTCGCCCGCAAAGGCGAAGACGATCAACAAGTACCTCGGGGGTGACTACACGGTGCTGGCGTCGGTAGGGCACGTGCGGGATCTGCCCAGCAAGAACCCCAAGGGCGTGAAGAGCCCGGTGCCCGGGGTGGATCTGGAGCATGACTTTCGGCCCACCTACGAGGTGATGGAGAAGAAGGGGAAGGTGATCAGCGATCTGAAGCGCGCGGCCCGGGGCGCGCGCGAGGTGTGGTTTGCGACCGACCCGGATCGCGAGGGCGAGGCGATCGCGTGGCACGTTGCGGAGGAGTTGGGGATCGACCCGAGGGCAGCCAAGCGGGTGATGTTCGCGGAGATCACCAAGAGCGAGATCCAGCGGGCGTTCGGGAACCCGCACCCGATCAACATGGACCGGGTGAACGCGCAGCAGGCGCGGCGGGTGCTGGACCGGATCGTGGGGTACCAGGTGTCGCCGCTGCTGTGGAAGAAGGTGGCGCGGGGGCTTTCGGCGGGGCGGGTGCAGAGCGTGGCGGTGCGGTTGATCGTGGAGCGGGAGCGGGAGATCCGCGCGTTCGTGCCGGATGAGTCGTGGGAGATCACGGCGAACTTCACGCCCGAGATGGCGAAGGCCGCGGGGCTGGCGGAAGCCTGGCGGGCCGAACTGGGCAAGCGGAACGAGAAGGGGGAGGCGCCGACGCAGAGGGCGTTGTCGGCGTGGCTCGGGGAGCACGGCGCCTTCGGCGCGACGCTGGTGGAAGTGGGGGGAGAGAAGTTCGAGGTCGCCGGGAAGAACGGCGAGGTGAACGAGGCGCTGGCGGAGCGGGCGAGGGCGATCGCGGCCGCCGCGGGTTTGAAGGGCGTGAGCCTGTCGGTGCGCGAGGACGCGAAGGGCAAGGGCCCGGCGCGGTTCGTGCGGACGCTGACGGGCACGATCGACCCGGCGACGCCGTACCGGGTGACGGGGATCGAGACGAAGCGGACGAGTTCTCGGCCCGCGCCGCCGTTCATCACCAGCACGCTGCAACAGGCGGGTGCGAACCGGCTGGGGATGAGCGCCAAGCACACGATGGCGGCGGCGCAGCAGTTGTATCAGGGCGTGGAGATCCCGGGCGAGGGCCCGGTGGCGCTGATCACGTACATGCGGACGGACTCGACGCACCTGTCCAACGACGCGCTGTCGATGGTGCGGGGGTTCATCGATCAGCAGTACGGGGCGAAGTACCTGCCCGAGAAGCCGAACTTCTACACGAGCAGCAACAAGGACGCGCAGGAGGCGCACGAGGCGATCCGTCCGACGAGCATGGCGTATCCGCCTGCGAAGTTGCGGAGCGTGCTGAAGCCGGACCTGTGGAAGGTGTACAACCTGATCTGGAACCGGTTCGTGGCGTGTCAGATGACGCCGGCGCAGTGGGACGCGACGGCGGTGACGATTGTGGGCGGGGCGGATCCGAAGGTGCCCTTGGCGTTCCGTGCGACGGGCCGGGTGCTGGTGTTCGACGGGTTCTACAGGGCGACGGGGGTGCCGCTGAGCGCCGAGGAGCAGCAGTTGCCGGCGTTGCGGGAGTCGCAGCCGGTGGCGGCGCTAGCGATCGAGCCGAGGCAGCGGTTCACGAGCCCGCCGCCGCGGTACACCGAGGCGAGCCTGATCAAGACGCTGGAGGCGGAGGGGATCGGTCGCCCGAGCACGTACGCGTCGATCATCAGCGTGATTCAGGATCGGCAGTACGTCGAGCAGGTGGACCGGCGGTTCTACGCGACGGACCTGGGCGAGGTGGTGACAAAGATGCTGATGGAGGCGTTCCCGGATCTGATGGATCTGGGGTACACGCGGGAGATGGAGAGCGACCTGGACAAGGTGGAGGAGGACCACCTGGACTGGGTGCAGATGCTCAAGCGGTTCTACGGGCCGTTCCAGAAGCGGCTCGGGGAGGTGGAGGGGACGCTCAAGCACGCGAAGGCGGAGACGACGCCCGCGCCGGCGGACATCCGGTGTCCGACGTGCGGGAGCGGGATGGTGTATCGCCTGGGCAAGAGCGGGAAGTTCCTGTCGTGCGCGACGTATCCGAAGTGCTCGTACGCGTGCCCTGTGGATCGAGAGGGTCGGCCGCGCCCGGTGCAGCACACGAACGTGGCGTGTCACAAGTGCGGGCGACCGATGACGAAGCGGACGGGGCGGTTCGGCGCGTTCCTGGGGTGCTCGGGGTACGGGGACAAGGCGAACCCGTGCGACGGGATTTTGAGGTTGGACAAAAAGGGGCAGGTGCAGGCGCCGAGCACGCCGCCGTACGTGCCCGACCCGGCGCAGCCGTGCCCGAAGTGTGAGAGCCCGATGAACCTGAGGCCGGGGAAGTACGGGCCGTGGCTTGGGTGCAGCAAGTTCCCCAAGTGCCGTGGTCGCGGGAACTTCAAGGGCCTGCCCGAGGCGGAACAGAAGAAGTTGATGGCTGCGTTGGAGGCGTGGGAGGCCGCGCACCCGGTGCCGATCATCAAGACGGTGGACGGGCGGCCGCTGACGGACGCGAAGGGGAAGCCCTTGCCCGATGCGCCGAAGGTGGATGGGTCTGAGGGGGAGAGCGGGGGCGCGGGCAAGTCGCTGGAGGCCGTGGCGGACGAGTTGGGGGTGTAGGCTTGCGCGGCCCGCACGGCGGGGCCCCGGCGGCGTCCGGGGTGCTGGGAGCCCTGCGTGGCGCGAGTGAAGATGGTTGAGAAGGTGAGGGGACCAACTGGCGCGAGGGCCGGGTCGGGCCGCCGCGCGCCGTCGCTGACGGCGTGGGGCGTGGTTGCCAGCGCGGCGGTGCTTGTCGGCTGGCCCGTGATGGCGGTGCTCGTGCGGCCCGGTGAAGGGGCGGGTGCGGCGGAGGTGGCGAGGTTGCTCCCGGGCGCGTGGGGTGCGGCGCTGGTGCTGGGGCAGTCGGTGCTGGTGGCGCTGGGGGTGGGAGTCGTGGCGACTGTCGTGGCGCTGCCCGCGGGGTGGGTGCTTCGAAAGCGGACGCGGGTGGGTGCGGCGCTGGTGGTGACGCCGCTGCTCATGCCGGGGTATCTTGCGTACGCGTCGTACTCGACGCTGCGGGAGAACGACACGTGGCTTGGGGATTGGCTCGGGACGATGCCGACGGGGTTCAACGCGGCGTTGGGGCGGTGGCTGGCGATGGGTGGCGTGGTGCTGTGGGCGTGGCCGATCGCGGCGGTGGTGCTGGGGATGGCGTTCTCGACGGTGTCGCCGGCGGTGCTGGATGCGCTGAGGTTGGATGGAGGCGGGCGGTTGCGGCGTGGGCTGGAGGTGGCGAAGGTGTGCCGCTGGGGTCTGACGCGGGCGGTGCTGGCGGTGGGGCTGGTGACGCTGGGGTCGGCGGTGCCGCTGCACCTTGCGCAGGTGGAGACGTACGCGATCGCGCTGTGGAAGATGCTGGATCTCCAGGCGCCGGCGCGGGCGGTGTGGCTCGCGGCATCGCCCCTGGTGGTGGTGGGCGTGCTGGCGGCGTGGTGGGTGGGGCAGGGCGCGCGACGCGGGGGGACGAACGGGGACGAACGCGGCGTCGAGGAGGGCGCAGCGGAGGCGAGGCCGAGCGGGGGGGGCGGGGGGGGCGGGGGTGATGCGTGGGCGTGGGGGCTGGCGCTCGCTGCGTGGGTGGGGAGCGTACCGGTGCCTGTGGGGCTGTATGGGGCGTCGCTCCGAGACTGGGGGCTGGTGGGGCGATTCTGGCAGGAGCACGGCCAGGCGGTTCGGGGGAGCCTTCTGGTGAGCGCGGGCGTTGCGGG
>Ga0268299_1002011_pt1 | contig 27925 bp, 37 predicted proteins | sample NOBtaG_FD_193484 | JGI IMG/M metagenome (GOLD analysis project Ga0268299, IMG submission 193484) | Activated sludge microbial communities from bioreactor in Nijmegen, Gelderland, Netherland - NOB reactor | ecosystem: Engineered > Bioreactor > Aerobic > Activated sludge | place: Netherlands...
TTCGGGAAGGTCCCGGTCGCGGTGACCTTCACCTGGGTGATCGCCGTGCACGCGGCGGAGGGCGTCGGGTTCGCGCCGTTCACCTTGGTCGCCCCGCTCACGCACGTGACGGCCGCGTCGTCCGCGGCGTCGAGCGTGACGGTGAGGACGCCGCTCGCGACGGTCGCGGTGACGGCCGCGGGCGCGCGGACGGGGAGGGCGAGGGACGCGGCGATCAGGAGCGGGACGACGCGTGCAACGGACGGGAGTCGCGGACGATCGGTCGGAGGTGTCACGCGTTTCAGCATTGCCTCGGACCGCGGCTCGCGGTCAACGAAGTTTCCCGGGCCCGGATCGGTAGTCGGCCGTGCGCTCTGCGATACCGGCCGCCGGTTCCCGCGGATCCATCGAGCTGACGCACGACCCGTCGCTGCGCGCGCCTTCCCTCGCGTAGTCCCGCGCGCTACGAGCGCAGCCATGACCCAACCGACCGCCATGACGGACGAGATCCGCGCGCTCCGCGCGCGGATGAAGGACTTCATCGACAACGAGGTCTTCCCCGCGGAGGCCGAGCTCGAACGCGAGGCCGAGCACGATCTGCACGCCGAGACCGGCCTGCCGCTCGAGCTCTACGCGGCGGCGAAGGCGCGCGGCGACGACACGACCCAGGGCGTGCGCGGGCCGGGCACCGACGTCGCCGCGCGCCGCGCGGGCGGCCGCATGGCGGCGCTCAAGGCCGAGGCCAAACGGCGCGGCCTCTGGGCGCTCGGGCATCCGAAGTCGATCGGCGGCGGCGGGCTCCCGTTCATGGACTTCGTGTACCTGAACGAGATCATCGGACGCTCGGAGTTCGGCCAGGTCGCGGTCGGGTCGGTGAGCATGCAGGACTCGATCATGCTCGACCTCTACGCGAGCCCGGAGCAACGCGAGCGCTTCCTGGCACCGCTCGTCGCGGGAGACGTGTATCCCTCGGTCGGGCTCACCGAGCCCGAGGTCGCGGGCAGCGACCCGACGCTCATGCAGACGACGGCGCGGCTCGACGGTGACGAGTGGGTGATCGACGGCCACAAGTGGTTCACGACCGGGGCCTCGCGCGCCGCGTTCACGACGGTCTTCGCGAAGACCGATCCCGACGCGCCGAAGCACCTCCAGTTCAGCTCGATCATCGTCCCGACCGACACCCCAGGCTATCTATTGAAGCGCGCGGTGCCGACGATGGGGCACGCCGGCGGCCAGCATTGCGAGGTCGTCTACGACCACGTGCGGGTGCCGCGGAAGAACCTGCTCGGCAAGCGCGGCGAGGGCTTCCTGATCAGCCAGAAGCGTCTCGGGCCCGGGCGCATCTTCCACTGCATGCGCTGGCTCGGCCAGGCGCAGCGCGCCTTCGAGCTCATGTGCGACCGCGCGCTCACGCGCTACGCGCACGGCTCGCTGCTCGCGGAGAAGGGCGCGATCCAGACGATGATCGCCGAGTCCGCCGCGGAGATCCAAGCCGCCCGTCTCATGACGCTCGACGCGGCGCGGGTGATGGACTCCGGGTCGGAGGCGCGCGTCGAGATCAGCCTCATCAAGTTCCACGGCACGAAGATGCTCCACAACGTGATCGACCGCGCGATCCAGGTGCACGGCGCGCTCGGTGTCACCGGCGACCGGCCGCTCGAGCGCATGTACCGCGAGGCGCGCTACGGTCGGCTCTACGACGGGCCCGACGAGGTCCATCACATGGTCGTCGCCCGGAATCTCCTGAAGCACTACAAAGACCGCGCGCCCTGGTCGTGAGCGACGACGCCGTCAGCGGCGCGCCGCGCGGATGAGATCGGCGGCGCGCTCGGCGATCGCGTACACGGCCGCCTGCGCGTTCCCCGCGACCGTCGTCGGCATCACCGACGCGTCGACGACGCGGAGGCCGTCGACGCCGACGACGCGGAGCCACGGGTCCACGACGGCGTCCGGATCGCCGCCGAGTCGGCACGTACCCACGGGATGGAACGCCGTGCTCGCGTGCCGGCGGACGTGCGCGAGCGGCGTGCTCGCACCGGGCAGCACCTCGGCGCCGATGCCGGCGGCACGGCACGCCGCGGTCGCCGCGATCGCGCGCGCGAGCTCGACGCCGCGCCGCAAGACGTCCGCGTCTTCCGTTGCCGTCAGGTATCCGGGGTCGATGCGCGGCGGCTGCCCCGGGTCGGCCGAGGCGAGCGTCACGCGGCCGCGGCTCGCGGGGTCGATCGCGACGACCTCGAAATCGACGACACGGGTCGGATGCTCGGGCAGCACGCGCCAGCGGTGGACGATGCGCACGTCGGGGATGGCACGGGCGGGATCGAGCCGGACGATCGCCGCGGCGTCGGCGACGTTCGACGCGAAGAGGCCGCGGCGCCCGAGCGCGTAGCGGACGGCGTCGCGTACGAGGGCCGCCGGTGCCGTCGGGCGTGCGCCGGCGCATTCGTACGCGACGGGCACGCGGACGTGATCCGAGAGATTCTCGCCGACGCCCGCGCGGTCGATGACGACGGCGATTCCGAGGGCGCGCAACGCCGCGGCGGGCCCGACGCCCGACAGCATCAGGAGCTGCGGCGACCGCACCGCGCCGGCCGACAGGATCACCTCGCGCTCCGCGCGGATCATGCGCCGCCCGCCGGCGTCGTCGACCTCGACGCCGACCGCGCGTCCGCGCTCGAACACGATGCGCCGGACGGTGGTCCGCAGCGACGTCGTCGGCGCCGCGACTCCGGGCCGCCCCGCGAGATAGCGCGCGCTGCTCGTGCGGCGGCCGTCGCGCTGCGTGACGTGGAGGTACCCGGCACCGTCGCTGCCGTTCGCGTTGAAATCGTCCGTCTGCCGGATGCCGAGCTCGCCGCAACCGCGCAGGAACGCGTCGGCGACCGCCGTGCGATGGCGCGACGCGGAGACGCCGATCGGCCCGCCGGTCCCGTGGTCCGGGGACGCGCCGCCGTCGTGGTGCTCGCTCCGGCGAAAGTAGGGCAGGAGCGCGTCGTAGTCCCAGGCGGGCGCGTCCGATCCGCCGATCGTCGGCTGCCAGCGGTCGTAGCTGCCGCGATGTCCGCGGCAGTAGATCATCGCGTTCACCGCCGAGCTGCCGCCGACCAGGCGGCCCGCGGGCCAGGGGATGCGGCGTCCGTCGAGTGCGGCCTGCGGCTCGGTCTCGTTCTCCCAGCAGTAGCGCGCCGGCCGCCGGAGCCAGGCCCAGAGCGACAACAGCGGCACGTCGAGGATCGGCGAGTAGGGTCCTCCGGCCTCGAGGAGCGCCACGCCGGCGCCGCCGGCGGCGAGACGCGAGGCCACGACACACCCCGCCGTCCCGGCGCCGACGACGACGTAGTCGAACGTCGTCATGTCGGGCGCGCTCGGGCTACCATGGCGCGCGCGGTCGTGGAAAACGTCCGGCCATGTCCGAGCTCGTCGTCCACCATCTGCCCGGCGCCTGGGGCCTCCCCTCGGTCAGCCCGTTCTGCCTGAAGCTCGACGTCTACCTGCGCCTCGCCGGCATTCCGCACCGCGGCGTCGTCGACGGCACGCCGTTCGGCGCGCCGAAGGGGAAGCTGCCGTACATCGAGCACGAAGGGCGGAAGATCGGCGACTCCGGGTTCATCATCGAGTACCTGGAGCAGCGCTTCGGCGCCGACCTGAACGCCGGGTTGTCCGCGGCGGACCGCGGTGTGGCGCTCGCGCTCCGCCGGCTCGTCGAGGAGAACCTGTACTGGGTCATGGTCTACGACCGCTGGGTCGTGGAGGAGAACTGGCGGGTCTTCCGCGACGTGGTGCTCGGCGCGCTGCCGGCGCTCCTGCGGCCGATCATCGCGCCCATCGCTCGCCGGGGCGTGCGCGGTCAGTTGAAGGGCCACGGGATCGGGCTGCACTCGGCCGACGAGATCCACGCGATCGGCCGCCGCGACGTCGGGGCGCTCGCCGACGTCCTCGGCGCCAAGCCGTTCCTCATGGGCGACACGCCGACCGAGATCGACGCGATCGCCTACGCGCAGCTCGCGAACATCATGCAGGTGCCGATCGCGAGCCCCGTGAAGGACTACGCGCTCGGCCGCGCGAATCTCGTCGCCTATCTCGAACGCATGATGAGCCGCACCGTCGCCTAGCTTCGGCGCGCCGAGGGGTCCGGGCACGCCCGCCGCGCTTCCGCGGCTTCACCGCCGGCTCGCCGACCGACAGATCCCGGGCGTCGCGGTGATTTCGCGTCTTGCGATGGGCGCGAATCGGCGTCACGCTGCGGTCATGCGGACGCTCGCGCTCGCTCATGCCTCCGACGTCGACACGATCGCGCACATGTCGCGTGACCTCGTCGAGCACGGGCTCGGCTGGGCGTGGACGCCGCGGCGCGTGGCAGCGAGCGTGCGGCGGCGCGACGCCCTCGTGGTGGTCGCGCGGGACGAGCACGAGGACGTCGCCGGCTTCGGCATCATGCGCTACGGCGACGACGACGCGCACCTCGATCTGCTCGCGGTGCGCCCCGACTGCCGGCGTCGCGGACTCGGACGCGCGTTGATCGAGTGGCTCGAAAAGCCGGCGCTCGCCGCCGGGATCACGGACGTCTTCCTCGAGGTGCGCGAGTCGAATCGCGGCGGGCGCGCGTTCTACGAGCGGCTCGGTTATCGGACGCTCGGCCGGCTCGCGCGCTACTATCAGGGCCGCGAGGCGGCGCTCCGCATGGGGTGCGAGATCGGCGAGCCGTACGACGACCATCGCCACTTCGTCGTCGACACCCGGTCGTAGTGTCCCGCCCGGAACGGGACACTAGCCGAACGTCACTCCCACGGGTGCGGCCCCTCGCGGAGGCCGCGGGCGAGCTCGCCGTCTCTCCAGCTCCAGAGGCGCTCGTGGTTCCGATCGATGTTGTTCGGCGCCCAGGAGAACGTGCTCGGATACGTGAACGCGCCGATCGTCTGGATCGCGATCGCGACGGCGCCGGCGGCGAGGAGCGTCGCGAAGTACACGGGCGCCCGCTCGCGCGCCCACGCGAGCGCGAACCCGAGGAGGAGCGCGAAGACCGGCATGACGTCGGTCCAGAAGCGCGGCCCGAAGGACCACCCCGCCCACCAGGTCGACTGCGTGAGCGTCTGGAGCAGCAGCATCGGAATGCCGAGCAGCAGCACGCGGACGAGCGACCACGGGCGAAGCCGCGGCCAGATCGCCGGCAACGCGAGGAGAGAGAGCGGCACCCACGGCGAGAACACGAAGAGGCCGCGGCTCGGGCTGAAGAGCGTCCCGGGGAGCGCCGCGCGGAAGTTCGCGTCCCAGTACCCGCGGACCGCGTGGGAGTGGTTCCCGACCATCTGCATCAGCTCGTGGTAGCCGCCGAGCGGGTGGTCGAAGTACCAGAGGTTCCACGCGACGAGGGGCACGGCGATCAGCGGCGGGAGGATGAAGAACCATCCCGCGCGCCGGCGATGGTGGACGACCACCCAGAGGGCGACGAGCACGCTCCAGAACCCGACGGCCGGCCGCGCGAAGGCGATCAGCGCCGCCGTGCCGCCCGCGGCGATCAGCCGCCAGCGCGGCGTCGGCGTCGGGAGCAGGAGCGCCACCGTGGTCGCCAATCCGAGCGTGGCCCCGCCGTGCTGCCAGGGGCTCTGACTCGCGGTCACCCAGAGGTTCGAGCCGAGCGCCGCGATGAACGTCGCGGGGAGCGCGGACGACCCGAGCCCGAGCGTGAGCAACGCGCGGTCGATCGCGACGCCGGTCAGCGCGGTGATCGCGGCCGAGGCGTGCTTGCTCATCCGCCGCGCCCACAGCATCGCGCGCACCGGCTCCGCGTCCCAGCCCGGCTGGGCGGCGTCGAGCACCCAGAGCTGCGGCGCGACGAACGGCACCGTCAGCGCTCCGGGTCCGATGGGGAAGCGCGGGACCCAGTGGCCGCGGCGCTCCGCGAGGTAGTACGCCTTCTCCCAGGGCCAGATGGCGCGATAGCGATCGAGCGTGAAGCCGTCGCCGCGGAGCACGGTGATCGGGACCACCACGGCCGGCTGCGTGTCACCGGATCCGATCTCGCGGCCGTTCGCGCAGTAGACCGCGAACAAGCAGAGCCAGAGCGCGCCGCCGCGTCGCCAGTATCCTCCGGGGCTCATGGGGCACGTCTGTCTGCCGCGCCCCGCCGCCCCGAGCAAGCGCGGCCCTCCTTCTGGCTGCGAGTACGTCTCGCCAGCGGCACCGCCGATCGTCACGTTGGCAGCCTGTTCCTTGCGGAGGTGGACAAATGTCCATACGCTCTGAAGTCCAATGCAGTTGGGATCGCCGCAAAGCACGAGCCAACCTTCTCGTGCATCGAATCAGCTTCGCCGAGGCGGTGACCGCCTTGGAAGACGATCACGCGCTCTCCCGCGAGGATCCCGATTCCGTCGGCGAGCAGCGCTTCGTGACGCTCGGCCTCAGCAGCTCCGGCAACCTTCTCGTAGTGGTGTACGCGTACCGTGACCCGAACGTCGTCCGCATCATTTCGGCGTGGAAGGCCAACCGGCGGCAGAGGAGCCAATATGCGAAAGCCCGTGGCTGAGAAGTACCGTGACATCGATTTCTCGCGAGCGAAACGAGGAGCCGTCGTGACGCCGCTGCCGGGGAAGACGAAGATCTCGATCCGACTCGACAACAAGGTGATCGAGCATTTCCGAAGCTTGGTCGATCAGGCGGGCGGCGGAAACTATCAACGGTTGATCAACGACGCGCTGGTCGCCCACATCGATCGGAGCTCGACGCTCGACGTCGTGCGACAGGTCGTTCGTGAGGAGCTGGCTTCGTATCGCCCGAGGCGCAATCAGAAGGCGCGGTGACCGCGCGAGGCTCGATCGACCATGACCGACCGCGTGCACACCATCGTCGTCGGCGCCGGCGTGGTCGGGCTCGCGATCGCGCGCGCCGAGGCGATGGCGGGGCGCGAGGTCGTGATCCTCGAAGCGGCGGATCGGATCGGCACCGGGACCTCGTCGCGCAACAGCGAGGTCCTGCACGCGGGTATCTTCCATCCTCCGGACACGTTGAAGACCCGCTTCTGCGTCGCCGGACGGCGCGCGCTCTACGACTACTGCGCGGCGCGCGGGGTGCCGCATCGCCGGACCGGGAAGCTCCTGGTCGCGACCGACGACGAAGAGCGCACGCTGCTGGAAACGTACCTCGCGCGCGCCGAGGCGAACGGCCTCACGCGGGATGACGCGCTCGTGCCGCTCGACGCCGCGGCGGCGCGCACGCTCGAGCCCGCCCTCCGATGCATCGCGGCGCTTTCGTCGCCCGCGACCGGGCTCGTCGACTCGCACCAGCTGATGCGCGCGCTCCTCGCCGACGCCGAAGCGCACGGCGCGCGGCTGGTCTGTCGGACGCCGGTCGATGCGGTGGCGCTCGCGACGGATGGCACACTGCGCGTCACCACCGGAGGACCGTCCCCGACGACCGTCACGTGCCGTCGCCTCGTCAACGCGGCCGGGCTCGGCGCGCCCGACGTCGCGCGCCGCACGGACGGCTACGACCCGGCGCGCATCCCGCGCCAATACCTGACCAAAGGTTGCTACTTCGCCTACCGCGGCCGCTCGCCGTTCACGCGCCCGATCTACCCGCCGCAGCGCGGCGGCTTCTCGGTGCACGCGACGCTCGACCTCGGCGGCCGGCTCAAGTTCGGACCCGACGCCGCGCCGGTCGACCGCCTCGACTACGACGTCGATCCGGGCCGCGCCGAGCGCTTCTACGCGGCGATCCGCACCTACTGGCCCGATCTTCCCGACGACGGCCTCGTTCCCGCATACGCCGGCATCCGGCCGCGCCTCCACGCCCCGGGCGAGCGCTTCCACGACTTCGTCATCGAAGGGCGCGAGCAGCACGGCGTCGACGGGCTCGTGCAGCTCTTCGGCATCGAGAGTCCCGGGCTCACGGCGTGCCTCGCCATCGCGGATCACGTACGGTCGCTCTGACCGTGATCCTCCGCCCCGCGACCCTCGCCGACCTCGACCTGCTCCGCCACTGGGACGAGCAGCCGCACGTCGTCGAGTCCGACCCGAACGACGACTGGAACTGGGAGATCGAGCTCGAGCGGACGCCGGACTGGCGCGAGCAGCTGATCGCCGAGGCCGACGGGCGGCCGATCGGGTTCATCCAGATCATCGACCCCGCGCGCGAGGAGTCGGGTTATTGGAGCGGCGCGCTTGCGCGCGACGGGAGCGACGCGCCTGCACGCGACTGGCGCGACGCGCCCCAGCATCTGCGCGCGATCGACATCTGGATCGGCGACGAGGGCGACCTCGGGCGTGGCTTCGGGACGCAGATGATGCGCCTCGCGATCGCGCGCTGCTTCGCGCCGCCCGACGTCACGGCGATCCTGATCGATCCGCTCGCGAGCAACGTCCGCGCCCACCGCTTCTACGAGCGCCTCGGCTTCCGCTTCGTCGAGCGGCGCTCGTTCGGCGAGGACGACTGTCTCGTCTACGTGCTCGACCGCATCGACGACCTCGCCGCCCGCTTCCGCGCCGCGCTCGTGCCGCACGCCGAGTGGACGCATCGCGCGCACCTGACGGTCGGCGCGTGGCACGTCCATCATCACGGCGCGGACGAGGCGCTGGCGATGCTCCGCACCGGCATCCGTGCGCTCAACGACGCGCACGGCACGCCCAACTCGGCGACCCGCGGCTATCACGAGACGATCACGCGCGCGTACGTGACCCTGCTCGCGGAGGCGCTCGCCGCGTTCCCGGCCGCGACGCCGCTCGCGGAGCGCGTCGCGCACATTCTCGAAAGTCCGATCGCCGAGCGCGACGTCCTGTTCCGCTTCTGGTCCCGCGATCTATTGATGGCGCCGGCGGCGCGCGCCGCATGGATCGCGCCGGACCTGGCGCCGCTCCGGCTCGCGGCGGCTACCTGAGGTCGAAGATCTCGTGCTCTTCCGTGAGAAAGATGTACGACGCCGCGAGGTCGATGAACTCGCGCTCGTCGTCGAGCAGCCGCTGCGCGCCGGCGCGGCCTTCGGGCGTGCCGAGGCCCTCGGCGAGGTCCTCCATCCGATCCCACCACACCTCGGTGATGCCGTCGTACGCCGGGCCCATGCCGCGCGACCCCGCGAGCGCGGCGTTGAGCGGCGTGTCGACGGTGTGGCTCTGGACGTAGCGGCGGGCGCGGATCGCCGTCGCGACCTCGCGGACGAGCGGACCGTGGGCGAGCCAGCGGCGGTAGAAGTCCTGCGGCGTGAAATCGGGACGGCGGCGTACGATGTAGACGAGCTTGACCATGCGATCCCCTAGCACTCTCCGCGCGATGCCGGCCATCGCCGTCGACTCGAAGCTCTCGCGCCTCGCCTACCGGTGTTTCCCGGACGGCTGCCCGCGCGACCGCACCTGCTGCGTCGGGCTCGTGGTCGCGGTGTCGCGCCGCGAGATGCGGGTGATCGACTCGCTGATGGACGAGGTCGCGCGGCTCGCGCCGGCGCTCCGCGGCGGCGACGGCTACGCCAACGTCTTCGACCGCGACGACGACGGCCGCGACTGGCAGATCGAGCCGCGGGACGAATCGGGCACGTGTCCCTTCCTCTTCGCGCGCGCCGGCCGCGCGCTCTGCGCGATCCACGCGACCGCGCTCGCGACCGGCCGCGAGGTCGCCGCGGTGAAGCCGCAGTCCTGCCGCCACTGGCCGCTCGTGCTGGAGTCGCGGCGCGGCGCGCTGCGCATCACCGTGCACCCGAACGCCGAGCGCATCGGCTGCGTCGCGCCGCTCGCGGCGTTGCCCGGCCAGCCCTCGATCCGCGCGGCGTTCGCGCCCGAGATCGCCGAGCTTCGTTCGCTCGTCACGCGTGGTAGACGGTGACCATGGGCGTACAGCTCAATCACACGATCATCTGGTGCCACGACAAGCGGCGATCGGCGGCCTTCCTCACCGAGGTTCTCGGGCTGCCGCCGGCGCGGCCGTTCGGACCGATGCTCGTCGTCCCGCTCGAGAACGGCGTGTCGGTCGACTTCTACGACCAGGAGGGCGACATCAGCCTCCAGCACTACGCCTTCCTGATCGGCGAGGACGACTTCGACCGCGTGCTGGCGCGCATCCGCGAGCGCGCGCTGACCTACTGGGCCGATCCGGCGCGGACGAAGCCGGGCGAGATCAACCGCCACTACGGCGGCCGCGGCCTCTACTTCCAGGATCCCGACGGCCATCTGCTCGAGGTCATCACGACGCCGTACGGTACGGAGATGCCGTCGTGAGCGCGATGCGCGCGTTGCACGCGCTCGGCGCGACCGAGGCCCGCGCCTTCGCCGAGCGCTGGCTGCCCGCGTGGACGGGCAACGATCCCGAACGGCTCGTCGCCTTCTACACCGACGACGCCTTCTACTCGGACCCGGCGATCCCGAACGGCGTGACCGGGCGCGAGGCGCTGCTCGCGTATTTCCGGAAGCTCCTCGGAAGGAATCCGGCGTGGGTCTGGACGCATCGGGGATCGATCCCGCTCGCCGACGGTTTCCTGAACGAGTGGCACGCGTCGATCCCGGCCGGTGCCGCCACCATCGAGGTCGACGGCGTCTGCACGGTCCAGATGCGCGACGGCCGCATCTATCGCAACCAGGTCTACTTCGACCGCTCCCCGTTGCTCGCGGCGCTCGCCGAGGCGAAGGGGTGACGCCGGCGCCGCTGAATCGCGCGAGCTACGATGCGATCGCCTCGTCCTGGGACGCCGCGCGGGTCGCGTTCTACGGTCGCGAGCGCGACTACCTGGATGCCCTCCTCGAAGGCTTCCCGGTACCGTCCCGGGTGCTCGACCTCGGCTGCGGCACCGGACGGCCGATCGCCGAGCGCGTGCTGGCGCTCGGGCACGACCTCACCGGCGTCGATCAGGCCGAGGCGCTGCTGGCGCTCGCGCGCGCGCGCTTTCCGACGGCGCGCTGGGTGCACGCGGCGATCGAGGACTTCGCGCCCTCCGACACGTTCGACGCGATCGTGTGCTGGGACGCGCTCTTCCACATCGAGCGCGAGCGCCACGCCGAGCTCTTCGCGCGCTTCGCGTCCTGGGTCCGCCCCGGCGGCCGGCTCATGCTGACGTTCGGCGGCTCGGATCACCCGCCGTTTCACGACACCATGTTCGGCGAAGCCTTCTTCTACGACTCGCACCCGCCGGAGACCGCGCGGGCCTTGCTCGACGCGGCCGGCTTTCGCCCCGTCGTCTCGGAGCTCATGAACCTCCCGACGTCGGGTCGCGACAAAGGCCGCTATGCGGTCGTCGCGGAGCGATGGTCGGGCGGGGAGGGTGCATGAGCGGCCGTGACGACGAGATCCAGGCCGCGCGTGAGATCGTGGCGCTCGTCTTCGAGCGGATCGCCGACGAGCGCGGCGTGCACGCCGAGACCGCCGTCAGCGCGGCGGGGCGCATGGCGGGGACGTTCCTGCTCCGCTCGTGCGGCCTCCCGCTCGCGACGCTGACGCCCGGGGACCCCGTGCTCTCCGACGCGGTGAACGCGAAGGGCCCCGCGCTGGTCGAGCTCTTCCAGCTCGTGCTCCAGGAGCTCGGCGTCACCCCCGATGCGAATCCGGCTGCGAACGCGACGCCCGCGGCACCGCTCTTCACGGTCCCCGAGGTGCAGGCCCGCCTCGACGCCGGCGTCGGTGCGATCGCGGGGCGCCACGGCCTCGACGACGACCGGACGGCCCGCGCCGGTGCGATCGCGACCGCGATGATCGTGAAGCAGACGGCGGCCGTGCTCGACGCGCGCGCCGCCTTCGGGATCGCGACGCTCGGATTCGTCGAGGGCGCCAAGACGGTCCCGCCGCCGCGCGCCACCGCCCCAAGCCCGAAAAAGCCCTGGTACAAGCTCTGGTAGCGTCGTCGATTCCGCCGCTCCCCGATCGACGTCAGGCAAAGGAGACGACCTCACATGGCGTTGCAACTCCATGCCCACCCCTTCTCGTCGTACTGCCAGAAGGTGCTGATCCCGCTCTACGAAAACGGGACTCCATTCGAGCTCCGCTTGCTGACGTTCGGCGACGAGCGGGCCACGGCCGAGCTCGGCGCGCTCTGGCCGCTGAAGCGCATGCCGCTCCTCGTCGACGCCGGCCGCCCGGTCATGGAGGCGACCATCATCGTCGAGCACCTCGACCTCCATCATCCGGGACCGGTGCGCATGGTGCCGACGGATCCGCGCGCGGCGCTCGACGTCCGGTTCATGGATCGCTTCTTCGACAACTACGTGATGACGCCGATGCAGCGGATCGTCTTCGACGCGATCCTCCCGGAGAACGAGCGCCATCCACGCGGCGTCGCCGACGCGCGCGCGCTGCTCGACACCGCCTACGGCTGGCTCGACGGCCGCATGGCCGAGCGCGAATGGGCGGCCGGCGCGTTCGGGCTCGCGGACGCGGCGGCGGCCCCGGCGCTCTTCTACGCCGACTGGGTGCACCCGATCCCGGATACGTGCCCGCACGTACGGGCGTATCGGCAGCGGCTCCTCGCGCGGCCGTCGTTCGCACGCGCCGTCGACGAGGGGCGGCCCTATCGCGCGTTCTTTCCGCTCGGCGCGCCGGATCGGGACTGATGCCGTCATGCCGACCACGACCGACAGGATCGAGATCGAGAACGTCATCCGGCCCGGGAAGACCTACCGGGTCGACGCGCGCCGCTACGGCGTCATGCGGAAGGCGTTCCTGAAGGCGATCGCCACGAAGGCGCCGGGAGACACGATCGCGGAGCTGCTCGCGCGCGTCGTGCCGCTGCTCCCCGAGGCGGAGTTCCCCGGCGGCGCGAAGGCGGGCTGGTGGTTCAAGGCCGTGCAGCTCGACCTCGAGGCCAAGGGCCTCGTGGCGCGCACGAAGGGGAGCCCGCTGCGGGTGTACCGGGCACGCGCCACGCGACCGCATTCGGCGGCCTGATTCCGACCCCGCGCCCGGGCTTGTCGCACCGGTGCGACGGGACTACGGAGGAAGAGCCGTGCCGCGCATCGTCGTCTCCACCCTCGAATGCCTCCCCTGTCCGGTCTGTGGCGAGCTGCTCGATCGCGGCGCCGGGCGCCAGGGGCTCGTGTGGATCTGCCAGGATTGCCGCGCCGGCGCCGTGACCCTGCCGATCCTCCGGAGGCACGCGCCGCGGCCCTTCGTGAACGCGCTCTGGCAGGCGGCGCTGCACCACGGCCGCCCGTCCGCGCTCGTCTGTCCCGCGTGCACCCAGCCGTTCGTCGACGTGGCAACCACCTTCGGGGGACGGATCCAGGTGTGCGTGCGGTGCTATTGGGTCTGGCTCGACAGCGACGCGCTCGATCAGCTCGCGACGGACTCGACGGCGTTGCCGGCGGCGTCGCACGAGCTCCCGCCGCCGCGCCGCGCGCTCCGCGACCTGCGGCGCGCGCCGTGACCGAAGCCCGGACGCGCGTCGACGTCGGGCGGGCGCATCTCCGGGTCGCGCGGCCCTCGGACGATCTCGACGCCGTCGTGCGCTTCTATCGGGACGGCCTCGGCCTCGCCGAGCTCTACCGCTTCGAGGATCACGACGGCTTCGACGGCGTGATGCTCGGCTCGCCCGACGGAACCTACCACTTCGAGTTCACGCGGAAGGCCGGGCACCGCGCGGGCAGGGCGCCGACGGAAGACAACCTGCTCGTCTTCTACCTGCCGGACGCCGACGCATGTGCCGAGGCAGTTGCGCGGCTCCGCGCCGCGGGTCACCTCCCGGTGACGTCGTTCAACCCGTACTGGGACGTGCACGGGACGACGTTCGAGGATCCGGACGGCTACCGGATCGTGCTCCAGAACGCCGCCTGGCCCGACTAGATCACGAGCCGCGGTGCCAGCGGCCGCTGCCCAACGCGTCCGGATCGACGGAGGCCGATGCCGGCGCCGGCTCGGCGTCGACTTGCTTGGCGCGCCGGAGCTTCTTCACGGGCGCGGACTTGCTGGGAGGCTGGGTCCCGTCACCGGCCGCACCCCAGGCTTGGCGAAGCATCTCGGCCAGTCGTCGCAGCTGATCCAACTCTTTGGTTCGCTCGTGCATGTCCGTCGGTAGTAGCACGACACAGGCCAGCGCGCGCGCTTTTTCGACGCAGATCTTTCAAGAAGTTTTGGCGACACCGCCGGGTGCGGTGTCGTCACTGCCGCGACGAGTGCCAAAAGCAGCGCGCATGCGTTGTCGATTTTGCACCGGCTTGCCACGGGTGACCCACTGAGGGCAGTCTCCGTCGCCATGACGCCCAACGTCACCGAGATCGCGCCGGACACGTTCCGCATCTCCGCGTTCGCGCCCGACTACGGCATCCAGTTCAACCAATTTCTGGTGCGCGACGACGAGCCATTCCTGATGCATACGGGCCTGAAGCGGATGTTCGAGACGACGCGCGCCGGCGTCCGATCGCTGATCGACCCCGCGACGCTCCGCTGGATCGGCTACAGCCACTTCGAGCCCGACGAGTGCGGGGCACTGAACGAGTGGATGGCGGTGGCGCCGCGAGCCCAGGCGCTCACCAGCATCGTCGGCTCGATGGTGATGCTCCAGGACTTCGCCGACCGCCCCGGCCGCGCGCTCGGCGACGGCGAGGTGGTCTCGCTCGGACGCCATCGGCTGCGGTTCCTCGCGACCCCGCACGTTCCCCATGGCTGGGACGCCGGTTTCTTCTTCGACGAAACCGAGCGGACGCTCTTCTGCTCGGATCTCTGCTTCCACCCGGGCGATCCGGAGCCCTTGATCGAGGCGGGCATCGTCGAGCGTGCGCGCGAAGCGATGGCCTTCGGCCAGACGACGCCCCTCGCGAACGACATGCCCTACACCGCGACGACCGACGCGACCCTCCGCCGCCTGGCCGCGCTCGAGCCGAAGACCCTCGCCGTCATGCACGGCTCGTCCTATCGCGGTGACGGCGGTGCCGCGCTGCGCGGCGTGGCGGAGGCGGCCGCCGCGCTCCTCGGCCCGGGCCGCTGACCGCTCGACGATTCGTGCCGGTCACGCCCTTCCACATGGGACCCGCCTTGCTCGTGAAGGCGGCGGCCCCGCGGCGCTTCAGTCTCGTGATCTTCGGCCTCAGCCAGGTCGCGATCGACGTCGAGCCGATCGTCGGGTTGTTCCGCGGCGCCGCGGTGCTGCACGGGTTCAGCCACACGCTCACGGGGGCGACGTTGATTGCGCTCGCGTGTGTCCTGCTCGGCCGCCCGCTCTGCGAGCGCGTGCTCGGGGTCCTGAACGGCCGGCCGACGCCGATCGGGACGACGGCGGCCTGGAGCGGCGCGTTCGTCGGCACCTATAGTCACCTCGTGCTCGACGGCATGATGCATCTGGACATGAAGCCCTTCGCGCCGCTCACCGACGCGAACCCGATCCTCGGCGCGATGTCGGTGCTCGGGATCTACCTCTTGTGCGTGGCCTCGGCCGTCGTCGGGGGGCTCGCGCTCCAGTGGCGACTGTCGTGACGCGGGTCGGGATCATCTCGGACACGCACGGGCTCGTCCGCCCCGAAGCGGTCGCGGCGCTCCGCGGCGCCGACGCGATCCTGCACGCGGGCGACATCGGGAAGCCCGAGGTGCTGGCGGAGCTCCGCGCGCTCGCCCCGCTGACGGTCGTTCGCGGCAACAACGACCACGGCGATTGGGCGAGCGCGGTCCCGGAGACGGCGCTCGTGCGCTTCGACGGCGTCGCGGTCTACGTGCTGCACGACCGCGCCGAGCTGCGCCGCGCGCCGGCGCCGGCCGAGGCGCGCGTCGTCGTCGCCGGCCACTCGCACAAGCCGCTCGTCGAGGAGCGCGACGGCGTGCTGTACGTGAATCCCGGGAGCGCGGGGCCGCGGCGGTTCCGGCTGCCGATCGCCGTCGCCGAGCTCGCGATCGACGGCACGAACGTGCGCGCGCGCATCGTCGAGCTGGCGGTGGGCTGACGATGGCGCTCACGGCCACCATCTACAATTTCGACGTCCAGCTCTCCGACACGGATCGGAACGTCTACGAGACCCTCGCGCTCCGTCTCGCCTGCCAGCCGTCGGAGACCGCCGAGTTCCTCCTGACGCGCGCGCTCGCCTATTGCCTCGAGTACCAGGAGGGCATCGCGTTCTCGCGCGGGCTCGCGGAGCCCGACGAGCCTGCGCTGTCGGTGCGTGACCTGACCGGCGCGCTCCAGGTGTGGATCGACGTCGGGACGCCGGAGCCCGCGCGCATCCACAAGGCGAGCAAGGCCGCGGATCGGGTCGCGATCTACACCCACAAGGACCCCGCGATCCTCGTGCAGAAGCTCGCGAGCGAGCGCATCCATCGCGCCGACCAGGTCGAGATCTGGGCCGTCGACCGCGAGCTACTCGCCGCGCTCGCCGAGCGCCTGGAACGCCGGCTCGTATTCGACCTCGCGGTGACCGATCGGCACCTCTACGTGACGCTCGGCGACGCGACGTTCTCCGGCACGGTGACGCGGGTCGCGTTGCCGGCGAGCTGAGGGCGTCGTGAACACGCTCTTGCTGACGCCCGAGGAAGCCGCGGGCGCGCGCGACGGCCGCGTGCGGCTCGCGGACGATCGCCGGGTCGCGCACGTGCGGACGGTCCATCGCGCGGCCGTCGGCGACGTGCTCCAGGCCGGCGTGCTCGGGGGCCGACTCGGAACGGCGCGCGTCGTGGCGCTCGACGCCGCCGCACTGGAGATCGAGCTCGCGCTCGACCGCGAGCCGCCGCCGCCGTTGCCGCTCGTGCTCGTACTGGCGCTGCCGCGGCCGAAGGTCGTGCGGCGCGTGCTCCAGGCCGTCGCGACGCTCGGGGTGAAGCGCCTCGCGCTCGTCGCCGCGTGGCGGGTCGAGAAGAGCTACTGGGAGAGTCCGCTCCTCGCCGCGTCGGCCGTCCGCGAGGAGCTCGTGCTCGGGCTCGAGCAGGCCGGCGACACGATCCTCCCGGTCGTGTCGCTGCACCGCTTGTTCAAGCCGTTCGTGGAGGGCGAGCTGCCCGCGCTCGCGGCGGGCAGCCGCTGTCTCGTCGCCCACCCGAACGCGCCGAACGACTGCCCGCGCGCCCTCCGCGAGCCGGTGACGCTCGCGATCGGACCCGACGGCGGGTTCACCGAGTACGAGATCGGCAAGCTCGTGGCAGGGGGCTTCGCGGCGATCTCGCTCGGGCCGCGCGTGCTGCGGGTCGAGCAGGCGGTGGCGGCGCTCGTCGGCCGGCTCTTCTGATCGTGATCGCCTCGTGATCCTTGCGGCCAAGCTCGTCCTCGTTCCGTGTCTCATCGCGGCGATCACGCTCGCGGGTGCGCGCTTCGGGCCGCGCGTCGCGGGCGCGCTGACCGGGCTTCCCGTCGTCGCGGGACCGATCGTGCTCTTTCTCGCGATCGAGCAGGGCGCGGCCTTCGCGGCGCGCTCGGCGGTCGCGACGCTCGCGGGCGAGGCGTCGCTGGCGGCGTTCTGTATCCTCTATGGACGGACGGCGCTCCGCGCGCCGTGGTGGGTGAGCGTCGTCGTCGGATGGCTCGGATTCATGGCGAGCACGTTTGCGCTCGATCGCCTGGCGCTCTCGCTCGCGGCGGCGAGCGGCGTTGCGCTCACGGTGCCGCTGGTGGTGCTCGCCGTCTTGCCGGGGGCCGCTCCCGCGGTCTTGCCGGGGGCCGCTGCCGCGGCCAGGCCGCGAACGGCGGTCGCGACCGGCGTCACCGACGTCTCGCGCGGCGAGATCGCGCTCCGCATGGCGGCGGGCGTCGGGCTGATGCTCGTGCTGACGGGGATCGCGCACGCGCTCGGGCCGCGGTTGAGCGGCCTCCTCACCGTGTTCCCGATCGCGACGACGGTGCTCGCGGTGTTCTCGCACCGGTCGCACGGCGCCGGCTTCGCCGTGCAGTTGCTCCGCGGTCTGGCGCTCGGGCTCTACAGCCTGACGGCGTTCTTCCTGACGCTGGCGCTCGTGCTCGAACGGCTCGGCATCACGGGCGGCTTCCTCGTGGCCGCCGCTCTGGCCATCGCGGTGCAGGCCCTCGTGCTCGCTGCGCCCGGCCGCGCGCGCTGACGCTCAGAGCCAGGCGTAGGCGCGGCGGATCACCTCGGTGCCGCCGCTCGGGATGATCGCGCCGTGCGCGAGCACGATCCGCTCGGCGTTCCAGGCGAGCATGCGATCGACCTGCTCGCGGGCGGCGGCGCGCTGCCGGATGATCAGCCGCTCGAGGAGCGTCGTGCCCGGTGCCCAGCCGCCCATGAGCAGCAACGACACCCAGCGCGTGACGGCGGACTCGTGCTGGCCGAAGTTGAAGATCGCGTCGACGAGGATGATCGAGCGGCTCGCGCGGTGGAAGAACACGACCTCGTTCTCGAGCGACCGTGCGCCGAAGAACACCTGGTCGATGTCGGCGCGCCACTCGGGCTCGGGCGTGTCGCCGAGGATGCGGTCCCACGAGAGGTCGGGACGCTTGCGCTCGAGCCCGGGGCAGCAGGCGCGGACCGCGTTCGGGTAGGCCTTCCGCCAGTCGGCGACGTAGAGGTGATGGAAGCGGCTCGGCGCGACGATCGCGGCGACCTCGCCGAGCGCGTCGACCTCGGCGCGCAGCCGATCGTCGAGCGCCACCGGCGAGTGCACCCACAGCCGTCCGTCGGAGAGCCGCACGACGGTCATGCGAGTGCCCGTCTCGAGCCCGAGGAAGCGCAAGGGCCGCGTGATGCTCCAGAGGCCGTCCGTGATGGGCGCGAGCATGATCCTCCCGTCGGGGACCGACTCTTCGTGGCCGCGGCGCGGCTCGGGAAGCGGCGCTTCCGAAGGTCCCGCGATGCGTGTAGGCCATTCCCCGGCCCGACGCCACACACCATGAGCCTCGAGATTCGCGACGCCGACCTCGCCGACCCGACCGACGCGTCCACGATCGTCGCCATCGTGAACGCCTACGCGCTCGACCCGTTCGGCGGCGAGGCACCGCTGCCGCGCGACGTGCAGGCACGGCTCGTCGAAGGGCTCCGTGCGCATCCGACCACGCTCGTGCTGCTCGCGTTCGCCGACGGAGCTCCGGCCGGCGTCGCCGTCTGCTTCGTCGGGTTCTCGACGTTCCAGGCGCGGCCGCTGCTCAACGTGCACGACCTGGCGGTGCTACCGTCGCATCGCGGACGCGGCGTCGGGCGCGCGCTGCTCGCCGCCGTCGAGGCGCGCGCCCGCGCGCGCGGCTGCTGCAAGATCACGCTCGAAGTGCTCGAAACCAACGACCGGGCGCGCGCGCTCTACGCGAGCTGCGGACTCGCCGACGTCGGCGGCGCCGGTGCGACGTCGACCCGCTTCCTCGCGAAGCAGCTCCAACCGAATGCGGAGGCCCACACATGATGATGCAAGAGTGGCTCATCCCCTACGCCACGACGATCTGGATGCTGGGCCTCATGGGCATCGTCATCCTCGTCCAGTTGATCGTGGTGGACGTCGCCGGCATCCGAGCCGGCCACGTGCCGGGCGCGCCCGTGACGGGCGGTCACGACGACTTCCTCTTCCGCGCGTTCCGCGCGCACGCCAACACCAACGAGAGCATCGCGGTGTTCGTCCTGGCGGCGCTGTTCGGCATCCTGCACAACGCGTCACCCTGGTGGCTGAACGGCGCCGCCGTCGTCTACGTCGCCGCGCGGGTCGCGCACATGCTCTGCTACTGGGGCGACGTGCGGCTCGCGCGCTCGGCGTCCTTCGTCGTCGCGTTCGTGGCGCTGATCGTCATGCTCGCGGCCGGGGTGCTCGCCGGGTTACGGTGAGCCGCGAAGGAGTCGTCCCATGTGTCGAAACATCCGCACCCTCCACAACTTCGAGCCGCCCGCGACGCACGAGGAGATCCACGCGTCGGCGCTCCAGTTCGTCCGCAAGATCGCCGGCTTCACGCGGCCGTCGAAGGCCAATGAAGCCGCGTTCGAGCGTGCCGTCCACGACGTGACCCACGTCGCGCACGATCTGCTCGAGGCGCTGGTCACGAACGCCCCGCCGCGGAATCGCGCCGTCGAGGCCGCCAAGGCGAAGGAGCGTTCGGCGACGCGGTACGGGCGGGCGCGCGCGTAACCATGAGTCGGGGCGCGATCCTCGTCACCGGCGGCAACTCCGGGATCGGGCTCGAATGCGTGCGCCGGCTCGCCCGCGAGCGGCGCGCCGTGATCATCGCGAGCCGCGACCGCACGGCGTCGGCCGCCGCCGTGCAACGCATCCGCGCCGAGACCGGCAACACCGCGGTCACCGAGATGGGCCTCGACCTCGGCTCGCTCGCGGCGGTCCGCGCCTTCGCGCAGGAGATCGAGGCGCAGAACGTGCCGCTCGACGCGATCGTGTGCAACGCCGGTCTCCAGACGAGCGGCGCGATCATCCGCACCCCGGACGGGTTCGAACGGACCTTCGCCGTGAACCACCTCGGGCATTTCCTGCTCGTGAACCTGCTCGTGCGCCGGCTCGCCGCCCACACGCCGTCGCGCATCATGATCGTCGCCTCGGGGGTCCACGACCCGAAGCTCCGGACGGGCATGCCGAAGCCCGACATCGGCCACCTCGACGTGCTCGCGGCGAGCGGAGGCCCGAAGCCCGACGCCTTCGACGCGCGGCTGGCGTACGTGAACAGCAAGCTCTGCAACCTGTGGTTCGCGTACGAGCTGATCCGGCGCCTCGCCGCCGCGGGCCTGACGAACAAGGAACGGCCGATCTCGGTGAACGCGTGGGAGCCGGGGCTCGTGCCGGGATCCGGCCTCGCGCGGGAGTACCATCCGGCGCTGCGGTGGGTGTGGGATCGCGTCCTGCCGCGGATCGCGCGCGTCGCCACTCGCTTCACGCCGTCGATCAACACCGCCGACCGAGCCGGCGAGGCGCTGGCGCGGCTCGTGGTCGATCCGTCGCTCGAGCGCATCTCCGGGAAGTATTTTCCGTCGCACGCGCGCTGGGGTGAGGCGCCGTCGTCCGACGCGTCGTACGACGCCACGCGCGCGGCCGCCTTGTGGGAGGCGAGCGTCCGCATGACACGGCTCACCCCCGAAGAGTCGCCGCTCGTCCGGCCAGATTGCTGAAAAACGTCCCTGGTCGGCCTCACGCTCATGACCGCCGGATTCCTGATGGTCTACACGGTCTGGTGAAGGCGGCGCCGCGATGACGCCGGTGCGTTTCACCGAGGACGCCGCGGGCCGCCGTTGGCTCGCCGCGCGTGCGATGCGCGGGCCGCTGGTGTTCCTCAAGTTCGGGAGCCCGGTGCTGGTGATCGCCGCGCTCGCGATCATCGTGAATCAGGAGAACCTGGCGGCGCGCCCGCTCGCGTTGCTCGTCGCGTTGGCGCTGCCGTTCGGCGTGCCGTTCTTCCTCGCCGTGATCTATCCGCTCGTGCGCTGGCTGCCGCAGGAGTGGACGCTCGACGAGCGCGGCATCACCGGCCGAGGTCGCGCGTCCGGCACGTGTCCGTGGGATGCGCTGGCGCGCTGGACGATGACGCCGGCGGAGCGGCTTCCGGACGTCTTCCACGTCGTCATCCGGCGCGCGCCGGCGTGGCGGTCGTGGCCGGCGTCGATGATGGTGCGCGCGGCCGATCGCGCCGCGGTGGAGGCGTGGCTCAGCGGCCGCGCCGGCGCGGCCGGGACCGGAGCGGCGTGATCATGCGAGCGCGTCGCGGACGGCGGCGGTCGCGCCGTCGGCGATCGATTGCAGGAGCTTCCGTGGCTGGCCCGCGCGCCCGAGGACGCGGGTCGCGACGGCGGCGGCGAAGCACAGCGCTTCGAGCCGATCGACGTCGAGCGTGACGCCGCTGTCGGCCGCGGCCTCGCGCAGGTGGCCGCGCAGGAGGCGGCGCATCTCGTCGAGCGCGGCCTGGAGCGCGTCGCGGGTCTCCGCCGAGAGCGTCGTCGATTCCGGAATCGCGTTCAGCACGAGGCAGCCGCGCCGGTCGGGGTCCTTCGCGGTGATGCGGACGACGGTGTCGAGCACGTGCTGGATGCCGGCGACGCCGCGCCGGTCGGTCGTGAGGGCGGCGCGGATCTGGGCGACGTAGCGCTCGACGGCGATCCGGAACATGTCCTCTTTGCTGCCGAAGGCCGCGTAGAGGCTGCCGGGCAGCAGGCCCGTGAGCTCGGTCAGGACCGGGACGGACGTGCGCGCGTAGCCGTGGTGCCAGAAGGCGTTCAGGAGGCCCTCGGCTACCTCGGCTTCGTCGAATTCGCGGGGGCGCACCATCGTCCTGGTGCGGGCATGCCGGTTGTTGAGTGGGCAGTCAACAAACGCTTCGTCACGTGGGCGGCGAGTCCCTGTCATCGGGTTGCTCCTGCTGGTGCTTCGTGGGTAGTCCACGGGTGTGAGCTCGTTCGTGATCGCGGTCGTGTTGGCGACCGTTGCTGCGGGGCCGGTGCCGGTTGTGCCGGAGCAGTTTCGGTGGGTGACGCCGCCGGGGGTCGAAGGGGTGCAGGGGGCTTGGGTCATCGGCGCCGAGAAGACCGCTGAGCCGTATCTTTTGCGCGTGAAGCTACGGGCGGGTGCGCGGATGCCGCCGCATACGCATCCGGACGGGCGTTCGACGACGGTGCTGTCCGGGACGCTGTACGTCGGGTTCGGCGATGCCGTCGACGAGCGTGCGGCGGTCGCGATTCCTCCGGGTGCCGTGTACGTCGCGCCCGCCGGCGTCGCGCATTGGGTGTGGGCGAAGGACGGCGACGTCGAGTATCAGGAGTCGGGCGTCGGGCCGACCGCAACCGTGCCCGTCAAACGCTGAGGAGGTCCTACCGTGGCGACTTCAGATCGATCGTATGACGCCGTCGTCGTCGGTGCCGGCTTCGCCGGCCTCTGCATGCTGCATCGCCTCCGCGGGCTCGGGCTCACGGCGCGCGTGTTCGAGGCGGGGAGCGGTGTGGGCGGCACCTGGTTCTGGAATCGCTATCCGGGGGCGCGCTGCGACGTCGAGAGCCTCGAGTACTCGTACCAGTTCTCGGACGAGCTCCAGCAGGAATGGGAGTGGACGGAGCGCTACGCGTCGCAGCCCGAGATCCTGCGCTACCTGAACCACGTCGCGGATCGTTTCGACCTCCGCCGCGACGTCACGTTGAACACGCGGGTCGCGTCGGCGGTCTTCGACGAGAGCGCCGACCGCTGGACGGTGCGCACCGACGACGGCGACACGGTGACGGCGCGCTTCTTCATCATGGCGACCGGGTGCCTGTCGTCGACGAACACGCCGGCGATCCCCGGCCGCGAGTCGTTCGCGGGCACGACGCTGCACACGGGGCGCTGGCCGCACGAGCCGGTCGACTTCTCCGGGAAGCGCGTCGCGGTCATCGGCACCGGATCGTCGGCGATCCAGGCGATCCCGTTGATCGCGGCCGAGGCGGACCACCTCTACGTGTTCCAGCGGACCGCGAACTTCTCGGTGCCGGCGCAGAACCGGCCGCTCGGCGCCGACGAGCAGCGCGCCGTCAAGCGCGACTACGCCGCGCTCCGGGCGCGCGGCAGCCAGATGGCGTTCGGCTTCGACACGCGGTCGAACGAGCGCTCGGCGCTGGAGCTCGACGACGACGCGCGCCGTGCCGAGTACGAGGCCCGCTGGGCGAGCGGCGGTCTGCCGTTCCTCGGGAGCTTCGCCGATCTCCTCTTCGACCGCGCCGCGAACGCGACGGCGGCGGATTTCATCCGCGAGAAGATCCGGGCGCTCGTCGACGATCCGAAGGTCGCCGATCTCCTGACGCCGAGCGGGATCGTCGGGTGCAAGCGTCTCTGTAGCGACACCGACTACTTCTCGACCTTCAATCGCCCGAACGTGACGCTCGTCGACATCGCGTCGGCGCCGATCGAGGCGATCACCGCGACCGGCATCCGGACCGGGGGAGCACAGTACGACGTCGACGTCATCGTGTTCGCGACCGGGTTCGACGCGATGACGGGTCCGCTGCTGCGGGTCGACATCCGCGGGCGCGGCGGGCGTGCGCTCCGCGACAAGTGGGCCGAGGGCCCGCGCAGCTATCTCGGCCTCGCGACCGTCGGCTTCCCGAACCTCTTCGTGATCACGGGTCCGGGGAGCCCGTCGGTGCTCTCGAACATGGTGCCGTCCATCGAGCAACACACGAACTGGATCGCCGCGTGCCTCGGCTGGATGGAAGCGCGCGGTCTCCGCCGGATCGAGGCGACGTCGGAGGCGGAAGACGCCTGGGTGGCGCACGTGAACGAGGTCGCCGACTCGACGCTCTACCCGTCGTGCAACTCGTGGTACCTCGGCGCGAACATTCCCGGGAAGCCGCGCGTTTTCATGCCGTACCTCGGCTACCCCGCGTACGTGCAGAAGTGCGACGAGGTCGCGGCGCGCGGCTACGAGGGATTCACGGTCGGCTGATCCGCTCCGCTCCGCGCTGGGTTACGACCCCGACGCGGCACCGTTCTCGGCCTCGACGCGTTCGGCTTCCGCCGTGCGGCCCGCGCGCCGCAGCGTGCGAGCGAGCGCGACCCGTGCCGCGCGCGGATCGATCGACAGGCGCACCGCCTCTTCCTGGTGCCGGATCGCTTCGTCCAGACGGCCGAGCAGGACGAGCGAATCGGCGAGGCTCGCGTGCGTCACGGGGTTCGTGGGGTCGAGGGCGAGCGATCGCTCGTAGTGGGCGACGGCATCGGCGTAGTCGCCGAGCCGCGCGCGCGTCGTCGCGAGGTTGCTCTCGATGAGCGCCGAGCTCGGGCTCCGGGCGAGGGCGGCGCGGAACTCCTGCTCGGCCTCGGCGTAGCGGCCCTGGCGCGCGAGGACGAGGCCGACGTTGTTGCGGGCGGGGGCGTAGCCCGGGTGGATGCGCGCGGACTCGAGGTAGTGCGCCGCTGCTTCGTCGGCCCGGCCGGCCGCGACCAGCGCCTCGCCGAGGTTGTTGTGGGCGAGAAAGTTCCGTTCGGTGACGGCGATCGCGCGGGTGAAGAGCGTGACGCTGTCGCGCCAGTACGCCACCTGATGCCACGAGAGGAGCGCCGCCGCGGCGACGGTCGCGGCACCGGCGGCGGCGAGAGCCGCGACGGCGGCGCGGCGTGCCGCGACGAGGTCGGCCGCACCCCACGCGGCCATCACGAAGATCCCGATCGACGGCAGGTAGGTGTAGCGATCGGCGATCTGCTGCCCGCCGACCTGCACGAGCCCGATCACCGGCAGGAGCGTCACGACGAACCACAGCCAGCCGACGACCAGGTACGGCGCGCGTCGTGCCGTGACGAGCGCGACGACGCTCGCGACGACGAGCAGCAGCGCCGAGGCCGCCGCGAACGTCGGGTCGGGCGGCGCCAGCGGATAGAAGACCGCGAGCGGCCACGGCCAGACGATCGTCCCGAGATAGAGGGCGTAGTTCGTGAGCGCGTTCGCGACGCGCGCGCCGAGGTCGATCGACGCGAGCGCCGGCACCGCACCCGCGCTGCCCTGCGTGAAGAGCGTGACCGCGCTCGCCGCCGCCGACAGGATGAACAACGGAATCTTCTCGAGCACGAGTGCCGCGACGCCCCGGTCGCGCCGCGCGAGCGGCCACCAGTCGAGGAGCAGCAACGTGACCGGCAACGTGACGAGCATCGGCTTCGCGAGGAGCCCGAGCGCGAACGCGAGCGCGACCGGCAGATAGCGGCCGGCGCTCGGGCGCCGCGCGTAGCGCACGTACGCGAGCGTCGTCAGCATCCAGAAGAACGCCGAGAGGACGTCCTTCCGCTGCGACACCCACGCGACCGACTCGACGTGCGCCGGGTGGAGGGCGAAGAGCGCCGCGACCCACGCGCTCCGCCAGGTCGACCCGGTCAGCGTCGAGAGCAACACGAACAACAACACCGAGTCGAGCGCGTGGAGCGCGACGTTCTCGAGCAGGTGCGCACCCGCCTGCATGCCGAACAGCGAGCAGTCGAGCATGAGCGACAGCCACGTGAGCGGAATCCAGTACGCCTCGTGGACCGTCGTGAACGCCCAGCGCGCCGACTCCCAGGTGAGTCCGTTCCGCACCCAGGGGTTGCGGGTGACGTACACGTCGTCGTCGAGGTTGAGGTACGCATGCCCGCCGACGCCGGCGTAGGTGGCGAACACCAGCCCGACGATCCCGGCCGCGATCGCGAAGTCTCGAGGACGCAAGCGCGTCGCCGGCGGTGCCGCGGTCGGGCTCAGACGACGACCAGGTGGATGGAAGGATCGATTCGACGTGAATCGATAGCGTCACGGATGAGCACGCCCTGCTTGCGTGTCCGGGCGCAGAGGACGACAGAGTCGAGCGTCGATCCGTTCATGCCGGGGGGCGACGGCGTTCGGAACGTTCGAGCACGCGATCCCTCCACGGTGGGCCACCCTACTCGTGCCCGAGTCGGAGCAGCCGAGCTCCGAGCGAGCGCTACACCCGGTAGTACGACCGGTACCACTCCACGAACTTCTTCACGCCGAACTCGACCGGCGTGTCGGGCTTGTAGCCCACCGCATCCATCAGCGCCTGCACGTCCGCGCTCGTGTCGGGGACGTCGCCCGGCTGGAGCGGGAGGAGGTTCATCTCGGCCTTCTTGCCGAGCTCCGCTTCCAGCACCTCGATGTAGCGCAGCAGCGGGACGGGGTTGCCGTTGCCGATGTTGAAGACGCGCCACGGCGCGGAGCTGGTCGCGGGATCGGGCTCGTCGCTCTTCCAGTTGGCGTCGCGCACGGTCGGCTGGTCGGCCGCGCGGATGACGCCCTCGGCGATGTCGTCGACGTAGGTGAAGTCGCGGGTGTGGTGGCCGTGGTTGAAGACGTCGATCGGCTTCCCCTCGATGATGTTCTTGGCGAAGAGGAAGAGCGCCATGTCGGGACGGCCCCACGGTCCGTACACGGTGAAGAAGCGGAGGCCCGTCGTCGGCAGACCGAAGAGGTTCGAGTAGGTGTGGGCGAAGAGCTCGTTCGCCTTCTTGGTCGCGGCGTAGAGCGTGAGCGGGTGGTTCACCGAGTGGTGGACCGAGAACGGCATCGTGGTGTTGGCGCCGTAGACCGAGCTCGTGCTCGCGTACGTGAGGTGCTCGCAGCCGTTGTGGCGGCAGCCTTCCAGGATGTGTTGGAAGCCGATGATGTTCGCCTCGATGTAGGCGTACGGGTGCGTGATCGAGTAGCGGACGCCGGCCTGCGCCGCGAGGTGGATGACGCGCGGGAACCGGTACTTCGCGAAGAGCTCTTCCATCGCCGGCCGGTTCGCCAGGTCGATCTTCACGAAGGTGAATCCCTTGCGCGACGTCAGGCGCGCGAGCCGCGCCTCCTTCAGCTTCGGGTCGTAATAGTCGTTGACGTTGTCGAGCCCGACGACCTCGTCGCCGCGGTCGAGCAGCTTGTGGGCCACGTGCGACCCGATGAACCCGGCCGCGCCGGTCACGAGAAAGAGCATGGCGCGCATGGTGTCCGGCGGAGCCGCAACGCGCAAGCGGCGAAAGTGAAACGGCGCTACGCCGCGGCCCGTGTTCCCGAGGTCCGCGACGCCTCGACCAGGTTCCGCCGCAAGATCGCCGACGCGCAGAGCGCACCGCCGAGGAGCGCGCCGGAGACGCCGGCCGTCGCGATGTCCGCGCCCGTCAGCATGAGGCCGCGGACCGGCGTCGCCGGCCGGAGGTAGGGGTTCCGGAATCGCGCGGGCGTGTGCTCGAGGCCGTAGATCTCGCCGTGAGGATGGGCGGTGAAGTTGCGGCTGCTGAGCGGCGTCGAGAGCTCGGTCATCTCGACGGCGCCGCGGATCTGCGGGACGTGCGTGGTGAGGAGGTCGAGGAGGCGATCGGCGATCTCCTTCTTGAACGCGTCGTACTCGGCGCCGCGCTTCTGCCAGCGCGTGTCCTGCCAGCGCGCGAACGCGTCGTACGGGAGGAACGTCATGACGTCGATCGTCGACTTGCCGGGACAGCGGCGGTCGAAGTCGGGATCCTTCGCGGAGGGAAACGAGACGTACGCGTAGCGGATCGACGCGGGGTCGGCGGCGAGCTCGGCGGTGCGGTCGTGGTTCGCGTCGGGGTAGATCCAGAGATTGGCGCGCTCGAGGCCGAGCTCCGCCGTCGTGCCCTTCAGGCCGACGTAGAGGCAGGCGTGCGCGACCGACGGCCGCATGCCGTCGAGCGCGCGCGCGAGCCCGTGCCG
>Ga0268299_1002012_pt1 | contig 27920 bp, 25 predicted proteins | sample NOBtaG_FD_193484 | JGI IMG/M metagenome (GOLD analysis project Ga0268299, IMG submission 193484) | Activated sludge microbial communities from bioreactor in Nijmegen, Gelderland, Netherland - NOB reactor | ecosystem: Engineered > Bioreactor > Aerobic > Activated sludge | place: Netherlands...
CTTGGGATTATGCTTGGCCAGCGTCTTGGTGATCGCGGCGGTCAATGTGGTCTTGCCATGGTCAACGTGACCAATCGTTCCGACGTTGACGTGTGGCTTGCTTCTGTCAAATTTCTCTTTCGCCATAGTTATCGCTCCTAAAGTTTCAAATTGAGTCGAATTTGAATTGCAGTGCGCGGAACTGTTCCGCTGAAATCAACCGCGCTCGTTATCCGCTCGCGGTTCGAGAAAAATTATTTCGCTGCCCCCTGAACCTTCGCAATCACTTCTTCGCTGACGCTCTTGGGAGCTTCTTCATAACGATGAAAGTGCATGGTCGAAGCGGCACGCCCTTGCGACATCGAACGCAGATCGGTTTCGTAACCGAACATTTCAGCCAGCGGAACCATCGCCGTGATGATTTGCGTTCCCGGACGCGAAGCCATTCCTTCGATACGACCACGACGCGAACTGAGGTCGCCTGTCACGCTGCCCATATAATCTTCGGGCGTCACGACTTCGACCTTCATCACAGGTTCAAGCAAGACTGGCTTGGCTTTTCTGGCCGCTTCCTTGAAGGCAATCGAACCGGCAATTTTGAATGCCATTTCGGACGAGTCCACTTCGTGATAACTGCCGAAGGTCAAAGTGACTTTGATGTCCACCAATTCATAACCGGCCAAAACGCCGCCTTCCAATGCTTCGCGGACGCCTTTTTCAACCGCCGGAATGTATTCTTTCGGAATGACACCGCCGACGATCTTGTTGACGAACTCGAAACCAGCGCCTGCTTCATTCGGTTCGATTTCCAGAACAACGTGTCCGTATTGCCCACGACCGCCAGTTTGGCGGGAATACTTCTCTTCGGCTTTTGCGGCCTGCTTGATTGTTTCGCGGTAAGCGACTTGGGGTTTACCGACATTGGCTTCGACACCATATTCACGCTTCAACCGGTCAACGATGATTTCCAGATGGAGTTCGCCCATGCCGGAAATGATCGTCTGATTGGTTTCCTGATTGGTGGTAACGCGGAACGACGGGTCTTCCTGAGCAAGCCTGCCCATCGCAATGCCGAGTTTTTCCTGATCCTGACGCGTCTTTGGCTCGATGGCCAGCGAAATGACAGGCGTCGGGAACTCCATCTCTTCCAGGATTACGGGATGCGATTCGACGCAGATCGTATCGCCGGTCGTCACCTGCTTCAGACCTGCAACCGCCACGATTTCGCCTGCGTAAGCTTCTTCCACGTCTTCACGCTTGTTGGCGTGCATCTTCATAATTCGGCCAACGCGCTCTTTGTTGTCTTTCGTGGAATTCAAGACATACGAGCCGGATTTCAAGGTGCCCGAATATATGCGGACGAAAGACAACTGACCGACGTGTTTGTCAGCCATGATCTTGAAGGCCAAAGCGGAAAACGGAGCTTTGTCATCCGCCGGACGTTCGACTTCTTCGCCTTTCGGGTTGACGCCAGTGACAGACTTGATGTCCGTCGGCGATGGCATGTAATCAATCACGGCGTCGAGCAACGGTTGAACGCCTTTGTTTTTGAAAGCCGTTCCACAAACGACTGGAACAAGTTTGAGCGCAATGCAGCCACGACGAAGAGCAGCACGAATTTCATCGTTGCTGATTGCTTCGCCTTCCAGGTACTTCGTGGCGATTTCGTCGTCGGCGTCGGCAATGGATTCCACCATCTTGTCGTGCGCCGCTTTCACTGCATCAACCATGTTTGCCGGAATTTCTTCGACGTCGTAATTGGCTCCCATCTTGTCGTCTTTCCAGTAGAGAGCCTTCATTTCAATCAAATCAACGACGCCGCTGAACTGGTCTTCAGCGCCTATAGGAATTTGAACGCAAACCGGATTTGCTGACAGTCGAGTGCGAATCGTGTCTACCGCATGGTCGAAATCCGCACCCGGACGATCCATTTTGTTGATGAACGCGATGCGCGGAACATTGTATTTGTCGGCTTGACGCCAGACGGTTTCAGATTGCGGCTGCACGCCAGCCACTGCGTCAAACACGGCCACTGCGCCGTCTAGCACGCGCAAGCTGCGCTCGACTTCGATGGTGAAATCAACGTGTCCGGGCGTATCAATGATGTTGATCCGATATTCGTCGCCATTGCGTTTCCAGAAACACGTCGTGGCGGCGGATGTAATCGTGATTCCGCGTTCCTGCTCCTGCTCCATCCAGTCCATGGTAGCCGTGCCTTCGTGGACTTCGCCGATCTTGTAGGACACACCCGTGTAAAACAGGATGCGCTCAGTCGTCGTAGTCTTACCGGCGTCAATGTGCGCCATGATACCAATGTTGCGGAACCGATTTAACGGTGCTTGTCTTGCCATAAAAACCTGAAACTCTAATGCTAAAAGTCAGAATCAATGCGACTGGTCATCCCAGTTCTGTGTCTCTAAATCAGTCTGACTCGAATCCTTCTCCTGCTGACAGTCAGTTATTTGCTGTTACCAGCGATAATGCGCGAAGGCCTTGTTGGCTTCCGCCATGCGGTGAACGTCTTCGCGTTTCTTGACGGCATTACCCTTGGCTGATGCGGCATCCATAATTTCAGCCGCCAGACGATCCACCATAGTTTTTTCGCCGCGATCACGCGCATATCCAACCAACCAACGCATGGCCAACGCTGTACGTCGGCTGGCACTGACTTCAACAGGAACCTGATAGTTGGCACCACCGACGCGCTTGGATTTCACCTCAACCTTGGGCTGGAGATTTTCGATAGCTTTCTTGAAAATCTTCAGCGGGTCTTCTTGAGACTTGTCTTTGATCTTGTCGAGCGCGCTATACAAAATGCCTTCGGCGACAGCTTTTTTGCCGCCAAGCATCATGACGTTGATAAACTTGGCGACAAGCGGACTGTTATAAATCGGATCGGGCAAAATTTCGCGCTTGGGAACTTCTCTTCTTCTTGGCATATTCAGTCACCTGAAAGCTCGACTCTCACAACGGAGAGAAGAAACTGGTCTTACTTCTTGCCCTTGGCAGGTGCCGCAGCGCCTTCCTTCGGACGCTTCGCACCATATTTGGAACGACCTTGTTTACGATTCGCCACACCGGCGGAATCAAGCGTGCCACGAACTATGTGATAACGAACGCCGGGCAGGTCTTTCACACGACCTCCGCGCACCAGCACGATTGAATGCTCCTGCAGGTTGTGGCCGATTCCGGGAATGTACGAAGTCACTTCAATGGTGTTCGTCAAACGGACGCGAGCGATTTTTCGCAAAGCCGAATTAGGCTTTTTGGGCGTCTGGGTTTTCACCTGAACACAAACTCCGCGACGTTGCGGACAGGACTGCAACGCGGGACTGGAAGTTTTGTATTTGACCTGTTTGCGGCCTTTTCTAACTAATTGACTAATCGTTGGCATAATTCGTTACTCAAGTGCTCACATCTTGAATTGGTCGCTTGGCCGCAAAAGGCCTCACCCTCAATTCAAAGAGAGCATTCCCATACAGGGCGTCTATATGTGCTAGGCACGAAAATGATTTTTTGGGATGTCTTGCGAAAGTGTGCAGATAATGGCGTCCCAAACCGCCGAGTTTTTCTGTGGCGTCATTTCAAGATGACTATCGCTTTTCACAAAGCGACGACGTTTCAGGAAGTCTTTCTGACACCAAATGCCGGAAAGAACTGGTACGCCACAATACGTTCTCGATGAAAGATTCTAAGGATGACTTGAATGAATTGGTCTTTCCCGCCGAATCCGGCAATGCCTCTGCACTTGGAGACCCGCTGACATTGCCTAATTTGCGAAGACGTGGCTTCGCAAAGGGTGGGAATATAGGGATCAAGGTGGGTGTTGTCAAGAGGCGCGCAGTTGCCAGCGATATTTTTTGTTTAATTGAGAATTTGAATGTCCATGATCAGAGGGTGTGCTGGCCTGGCATGTTGTCGGGGTAAAGTAGCTATAGCGGTTTTCAGTTGTCTGCGCCTGCTTTGGTTCCGGTTTGTCCGGGTTGGGGAAGAGATCGGCGAAATCTTGATCTTCAAAGATAGTCCCGAGATGATCGTAGAGCCTCCTACACAGGCTGCCCTGAGGGAATGCGGCAAGAGCAACGCGTGCAGTTTGCTCGGAGACGGCAAAAATGGGTACCGACCGTAGCGACATCGCAACCTTCTGCGCAACCTTCTGGTGATGGAATGACATTCACCGGAGAACCTACATTGACCAACTTACCTCGCATAGAGTAGGTCGGCTTTGCGGCATGGAGTTATTGAAATGATTGACTTTGGAATTCGCCAACAGTATCCGCCTTGCAGAAGGGACACCAAGATTTCTGTATTTCAGACCCATTTGCAAAACTTTCTGTTCATTGTGCCTGCCGTTCATGTTGTCGTGCAGTGCGGCATAGTCTTTTTGAATTCAACCCAAGACAAGCAAACTCGTCAGTCAACGCCGCAAAAGACCAAACGCAAAATCGCGCTTGAGCGGTGTAGTCGCTGCAAGATGAATCCAAAGCATGGCCAGAGGTTCCAGCAAACGCGCCACGCGAAGCTTGCCAACATCTATTGTTTCAAAACCGATGTTGTCAGAAAGCTGACAAACCACAGCACGCGCTGCGGCATCATCGCCACAGACGAACATCACAGAAGGCTTGCCGTCATACATCGGGGTTTCCATATTCGCGTAGCCGGTTTGGTTGAATGCTTTGACGACGCGCGCCTGTGGAGCCAATGCGGCAATTTGCTCTGCGCCTGATGAATCATGTCCCACAATCAACTCCACTCCGTCAGTGCCCATTCGCAAAGGATTTGTGGCATCCACGATGATTTTGTCGGACAGATTGCCCGCTTCGCGCAAAGCTTGCGGCACAGCAGCATAAGGCGTAGCCAGAATGATGAGAGTGGCGTCGCGCGCTGCTTCGGCCAACGTTCCTGCGCCTGCAGAAAATTCGCTGAGCAGCGCTCTGACTTTGTCGCTTTGCGGATCGGGCAGGCCGAAATGAATCTGGTGTCCTGCTGCCGCAAGCCGTTTGCCCAGCGCACCGCCGACTGCGCCCGCGCCGAAGATTGCGATTTTCATGATGTTGAATTCCTCCAGTTCTTTTTCACCGTTCGTGATTAATTTTTTCCGGGATGAAATACATTGCAGGGACAATGAGAAAGCAGGCGAATGACAGATACACCGAAACGAAGGCCGCCAGCGTAGCCAGTAAGTACAATCCCATTCCCAACCTATTCCTGCGCTGGGTGCGTCGCATTAGCTGCGTGCTAAGCGGAGCATGCCGCAGTTCCATTTTGCCTGCCGTATGGTTGCGCAGGAGCGTGAAGCTAAAAGCGCAAAGAAAGAAGATCAGCCCGTAAGCTGCGCTCGACTGCGGCAACCACGGGCTCGCGCCGAGAAGATTCGTGACGAAAGGAACCAGACTCATCCAGAACAGCAGATGCAGGTTGAGCCACAACAGCCTGCGATCAGTTTGCCTGACCTGATGAAAAAGCTGGTGATGGTTGACCCACATAATCGCCAGAGTCAGAAAGCTCAGCGCATACGACGAAAGTTTCGGCAACAATACGCGCGCTTCTGCACGGAGGTTGTCGGCAGTTGGAATGTTGGCGAACTTCAGATCGAAGACCATGATAGTGATGATGATGGCGATTACCCCGTCGCTGAACGTTTCGAGTCGGTTGGCTGTGATAACGGGTTGGCTCTGCATCTTCAGAACAAGTATCCGTCCACCGCTTCCAGTTTTTGCGGCAGATTTGTTTCGCCCAGCATTTCTCGCAAGTCGCGTTCGATGGTGTTGCACAAGGCGGCCAATGGCACGTCGGTAACTCGGTTTTCAAACGGGTCTTCGTTGGCTGCTCCGGTGCGTTCCATAATTACGAAGACACCAGCCACGATTACCGCAAGAGGGATCGCCAGCCACGAGTAAACAAGCAATGGGCCGGATTGAAAGAAGCTGAGCAGGCCAAAGGGCAGCAGGGCTGAAAACAATCCGATGAACATGCGCGTGAAATAATCATACTGGCGCAGCAACGGTGTGTTTTTGATGCGTTCGCAACCGCCTTGCGCGTTGGCGAGCGCCACCAACTGCCCTTCCATCTGAAAACTGTCGAATCCGCCCAGCGTACCGTTCGCCATGGCTTCATAAATTTTCCGTCCGATCAGCAACTGCAAAAAATTCGGTTTGTTATGCGCCGCCAACAACGCTTGAAAATCATCGCCTGAAAGCAACGCGCGCAATTCCGCCCAATCGTTTTGCCGACGCAGGTGCAGCCGCAAGGCGTGCGAATAGGCGATGCACAAATAAACCAGATCGCGTTTGAAGGCTGCGCTACGCGTCGAATCATAATTGGGCTGATGGGCGTGGCTGTCTGTGAACGTGATGATGAGACGGGCCAGCACGCGGCTGGCGTTGACGATGCCGCCCCACAACGTGCGCGCTTCCCACCAGCGTCCGTAAGCGGAGTTGTTGCGAAAAGCCACGAAAATCGCCAGAGCCGAACCCAGCATGCCAATCGGCGTGAAGTTCAGCGCAAAGTCCCTTCTGCCGATAAAATGAAACAAGGCCCACGCACAAACCGCCCACAGCAACGCCCATAGCAACGGCCACCGGATGTATTCCCAGACTTTGAGAGGACTGAAATTTCTCTTGAGAATCATTGTGGTGTTATTCGCCCAGCGCCTGGATAATCAGTCGCGCCGTTTCGCTGCCCGAAAAGTTTTGTTGCCCTGTAATCAAAGTGCCATCGCGCACCGCAAAGCCACGCCACATGCCGGCCTGTACATAATTCGCGCCGATTTCTTTCATTGCGTCTTCAATGCGCCACGGCATAATGTGTTGGTCGCGCGGCAACATCCCATAACTCCACACAGCATTGTCGGCGAAATCCTCTTCGACGTTGGCGAATCCCGTTACCGTCTTTCCTTTCGCCAGATATTCGCCGTTGGACAATTTCGCGTATTTCAGAATCGCTACGCCATGACACAGCGCGCAGGCGATTTTCCCGGCTTCAAAAAACTCGACGAATTTGCGGTGCAAATCAGCCGCCTGCTCAAAGGTGAACATCGGCGCTTGTCCGCCTGCCACAACCAGGGCGTCGAATTCTTTGACATCCAGGTCAGCCACCTTCTTAGTGTTTTCTACCAACGCTGCATGTGTGGGTGAATGAATAAACCCCAGACTGATTAAATCGCTCGCCGAATAACCGCTCGCATCGCGCGGATCGCTCATCGCATCAGCTTCGCATTTGCCACCGTTGGCGCTGAACACTTCGATTTCATAACCTTTTTCAGACAGTTCAAAATATGGATGAGTCAACTCACTCCACCAGAAGCCGACCGGCCAGCCCGTCGTAGTCGAAACAGCCGGGTTGGCAATGACAATAGCGACACGCTTTTTTCGCGCAGGATTGACGATATTCGGGTCTTTCAGGCTCATAATTTGCTCCTTGAAATTTGCAGTTCAGATCGGGAGATTTTCAGCAATGTCTCTTGCTCTTCCTCCCTCAATAACTAAGATAACTTCGTCAAACAGGAGAATGAATAGTTCAAACACCTGAAAATTTGTCTGATCGTCCTGGATCAAAGGGGAAATGGATGGCCAAACTGACAAGCCTTGAGCAAGCTGATGCGCTGACCGATGTCTTGAAAACCTTAAAGCTGCGCGGGCGAGTGTTTTGCTGCTCGGAGCTTTACGCGCCGTGGGCGATGAGCTTGCCAACCAGCGATTATGCACACTTCCATGTGGTCGAGCGCGGCAGCGCGTGGTTGCAACTGGCCGATGAAAATCAACCACGACCACTGGCGAGCGGGGATTTGGTTATCGTTCCCCATGGACGCGGCCATGTGCTCAGCGACAATCCCAAAACACGGCCCAAACCGCTGTCTCAACTCATCAAGAGCGGCACGGGTGGCACGGGCGGTTGTTATTTGATGGAATTCGGAGGCGGTGGCGCGCTAACGCAAATGATTTGCGGTTCGTTTCAATTCGATAATGATCTGCGCAGTCCGCTGCGCTCTATTCTGCCTGCGCTGATTCATCTGCGACATGAACAAAGCCGCTTGAGTGAATGGCTGGAACCGACCCTCAGAATGCTCGCGCACGAAGCGCGCCAGCCGCGCCCAGGTTCTGAAACTTTGATTTCGCGGTTGCTGGACATCATTTTCGTGCAGGCGTTGCGGGCGTGGATCGTGTCTGAGCCGCAGGAGAGCGGAGGCTGGCTGGGCGCATTGCGGGATCCGCAAATTGGCACGGCGCTTGGACTGATGCACCGCGAACCCGAACGCGCGTGGAGCGTTGATTCGCTGGCGCAAGCGGTTTCGATGTCGCGCTCGCCTTTCGCGGCAAAATTCAGCGCGCTGGTGGGAGAGCCGCCACTGACCTATCTGACGCGATGGCGCATGCATCTGGCTTCGTCACTGCTAACCAGCGAACGCCTGAACGTGGGCGAAGTCGCAGAGCGCATTGGCTATCAATCGGACGCCGCATTCAGCAAGGCTTTCAAGCGTCATTTTGGCTATTCGCCGCTGACGATGAAACGCGCGCAATTAAACACATGAGATAACGAATTTCCCTACCAACGTTGAAAGATGCGAATGCTGCCAAGCACTGGTGAGTCGGGCCACTTGAATCTGACGGGCTTATATCCTGCTCGACAACCCGCTTTTAGCTGGTGTGCTGATGGCCAACAACTCAAAACTAGCTACCGTATTCGCCTGATCGGCGCACGCAAATCCGAATATACACGAACGTAATCCACCATCATCGTTTGCGGAAAGACGGTCGTCGCGTCCGGATTACCCGGCCAGTTGCCTCCGACGGCTACGTTCAGCAACAGGTAAAACGGATGATCGAATACCCATTGGCGATTGCCTGTGAATTCAGGTGCTTTGCGAGTGTGGTAATGCAACCCGTCCACATAAAAGCTGATGTCACGCGGATTCCATTCGACTTCAAAGATGTGAAAATCTTCGGCGAACTCTTTGCCTTCCGGCAAGGTGAACGATTCGCTCAAGCCCTGAGCGCCGGAATACCCCGGCCCATGCAAAGTGCTGTATACCTTTGAAGGTTCGCGCCCGATGATTTCCATCACGTCTATTTCGCCACAATTCGGCCAGACCACTGCCGGATGATTGGCTCCCAACATCCAGAACGCTGGCCATAACCCTTGCCCAAACGGAACCTTGATTCTGGCTTCGATGCGCCCATAAGTCGGCTCGGTTTTGCCTTTGGTGATGAGTCGCGCCGACGTGTAAGCGCGCGCAAAACCGTCTGCGCCGGTAAAGTTTTCCCGAATGGCTTTGATGACAAGATGGCCTTCGCCATCCAGGTAAGCGTTGGCTGTTCGATTGGTATAGGTTTGAAGTTCCTGGTTGCCCCAACCGTCTCTGCCGGGGCCAATCCCCAGATCGTATCCCCATTTCGCCGGGTCGGGCGCAGTTCCGGCTGGCCCGTCGAATTCGTCCGCCCAGGCCAGTGTCAGGTTCTGAGTTTCGGTTTTGGCAGTCCTGGCTGGTGACGCCATCAGTGAAGCTGCAATCACTACGCAAACGAAAAACAGTTTATTTCGCATTTCAGCCTCTCAACTTTTCAAATCAATTTTCCCATGAAATCACACGAAGAAAACACGAAGCAAAAACAGGTTTCAGGTTTTCTTCGTGCTTCTTCGAGTGGCTTCGTGGTCGAAAAGATTTGGTTTACTGCTTTTTCAGTTTTGGCAAAAACTGTTTGCGGAACTTGATGACCTTCGGTTCGATCACCATACGACAATACGCCTGATCCGGATTCAGCGCGTAATAGTTCTGGTGATATTCTTCAGCTTTGTAAAACACGTCGAGCTTCTTCACTTCAGTGACGATCTTGTTTTTCCAGATTTGAGCTTCGGTCAAATCGGCGATGACTTTTTCAGCGGTCGCCTGTTGTTCCGGCGAATGATAGTAAATCGCCGAGCGATATTGCGTGCCGATGTCAGGGCCTTGCCGATTGAGCGTCGTCGGATCGTGAATAGTGAAAAACACTTCCAGCAATTCCTTGTAGGTGATGATTTGGGGATCAAAGGTGATCTGCACGACTTCGGCGTGACCGGTGGTTCCCGAAGTCACTTGTTTGTAGGTCGGATTGGCGACGGTGCCGCCGGAGTATCCCGACATGACTTTATCCACACCTTTCAATTCCACGTACACCGCTTCCAGGCACCAGAAACAGCCGCCGGCCAGTGTAGCAATTTCTTTTTTGGGTTTTGTCTTTTGCGATGGCCTGTCAGTCGTCAGGGCGTCAGTGGCAAAGCCGGTTGATTGACTAATCGAAAATGAAGCGACGAAAAACAAAGTAAACAAAAGTGATTTCATGAGAACACCTTGTCGAGTTATTTGAGAGCAAGTTGCAACGGTTGCGCCAGAACTTGTTCAACTTCTTTGGGAAATGCGACAGCGAGAAAAAAGTCTTCCGAGTAAAGAGAGGTTTCACCGGCTTCGTCCACTACACGGACCAAACCGGAATTGGAAAATTGGGCTTGATAAATTTTGTGTGGAATGAGCAAAGTTGGATCGTCGGTTCGAACGCATAGCGCGTAGCCGGATTGTGGTTGAGATTGAGCAAGCGGAACTTCTACCACAAACTCTCTGGCCGCTTTTCTCTCGCCACGAAGTGTCTGTCCTGCTTCACGAATGCTATCCAACAAGTTTTTGAAATTGTCATGTGTCATGCCAGATTCATTCCTTTCACTTCTTTGCGCAAAGCTTTGAGTTGATCGTCGTCCAAATCGCTCTGTTCATTTTTTGCGTAAATCTCAAGCAGCAAAATCAGGTCGTTTTTTACTGCCCAAAAATAGATTACGCGCGCTCCTCCGCTTTTACCACGTCCTGGCAGCGCATAACGTAGTTTGCGAATCCCCCCCACCTTTGATCAAGTCGCCTGCGTCAGGAAATTCTGCCAGATAAAGTTGCAGTTTCGCATAAGACTCATCATCGAGAAGTTCAACCACACGATTGGTAAAACTGGATGTTTCCCGAAAACTGAACAGCTTCATAACCCCAATCTTTTCCACTTCGCATCCACCAGCCGTTTCACTTCTTCGCTGGTGTTGTTTTCTTTCGGCCACAGGCGGTCAAACCCTTCGTTTTTCCATTTGCGCGTGCCATCCACGCCCATTTTCGACCCGTAGCCCTGGAACCGCGACGCATGATCCAGCACGTCAATCGGCCCCATCGTGAACTGTATATCGCGTTCGGGGTCAATATTATTCAAAACTTTCCACGCGACTTCCGACGGGTCTTGAACGTTGACGTCTTCATCCACCACTACAATGCATTTGGTGAACATCGCCTGCCCCATTCCCCAAATGGCGTTCATGATTTTGCGGGCGTGACCGGGATACTGTTTGCGAATCGAAACCAGCATCAGGTTGTGAAATACGCCTTCGAACGGCAGATTCATATCCACGATTTCCGGCATCTGGCGTTTGAGCACCGGCATCGTCACGCGAATGATCGCGCGTCCCATCCAGCAATCTTCCATCGGAGGCCGCCCGACAATCGTCGTTTGATAAATCGGGTTTTTGCGATGAGTGACGGTTGTCACGTGAAAGACCGGATACGGTTCTTCCAGCGTATAAAAGCCCGTGTGATCGCCAAACGGCCCTTCGATACGACGTTCGGCGGGGTCAACATAACCTTCCAGAACGATTTCGGCTGTCGCCGGAACTTCCAAATCCACCGAAACGCATTTGACCATCTCAATCGGTTTTTCGCGCAGAAAGCTGGCGAAAATCATTTCGTCCAGATCGTCCGGCAGCGGCAAGGTCGCGGCAAAGTTCGTAATCGGTTCGGCTCCGATGGCGACTGCGACTTCCATGCGCTGTGCGCCGCGTTTTTCCAGGTCGCGGTGATGCGCCGCGCCGTGTTTGTGCAATTGCCAGTGCATGCCGGTGGTCGTTTCGTCATACACCTGCATTCGATACATCCCGCAATTGCGTTTGCCCGAACGCGGATTTTTGGTGAAGACCATCGGAAAGGTGATGAATCGTCCGCCATCCAGTTCCCAGCATTTCAGGATCGGAAAATCCAGCAAGGAAAATTCGCCTTCACGTTTGATGACTTCCTGACACGGGCCGGACTTCACTTCACGCGGAAAGTATTTTCCAAGCTCGGCCAGTTTCGGCAGCATCTTCACTTTTTCCAGCAAACCTTCGGGCGATTTGAAATCCAGCCAGTCGGTCAATCTTTGCGCCACTTCGTCAACGTTGTTGACTTCCAGGGCCAGCGCCATGCGCCGTTCGCTGCCCAGCGCATTGATCAGGACAGGAATTTTGCCGCCATCCACATTTTCAAACAGCAGCGCTTTGTTGTTGTCTTTGGATTTGGAAACGCGGTCGGTGATTTCCGTGATTTCCTGATCGCTGGAAACCGGAATTTTGATTCGTTTCAGTTCACCGTGCTTGTCTAAAGCTCTTATAAATTCGCGTAAATCTGCGTAAGCCATTGGTTAAATCAAAAGGCAAAAAGCAAATATCAAATATCAAAAATTCCAGCGCCCCAAATGGAGCCTGACAGATTGAATCTAGCGCTATTTGACTTTTGCCTTTTGCCTTTTGCCTTTTGATATGAATTTTTATGGATGCCAGTTGTGATATTCGTACAGCGGCGTCGCCTGCCGGCTCAATCGTTGGTATTGTTCCGGCACGTCAATGTCTTCGATCACCGCTGAAGTTTCGACCGGAACTTCCAGCCAGTCGTTTTTGTGGGCGTTGATGAAGGCGCGCAATCCTTCAGGGTTCGTTTCGTCAAGCTGCATGATTTCGTCGAAATAACCGTAGCTGACGATGATCGGATGTCCGTGTTTACCCTGATAAGTCGGGATGATGATGCCCTTGCTGCCGTCTCCATACCCATCAATCAGTTTGTTGATGACGTTGGATTTGACCATAGGCTGATCCACCAGCGCGATCAATACGGCGTCGGTGTTCGGCCCAAGCATGGCCAGGCCGGTTTTGATGGAAGACAACATGCCTTTTGCATAATCCTCGTTGACGGCGAATTGCACACCGGTTCCGGCCAGTCGCGCGCGAATATCGGCTTCACGATGACCGAGCACCACGAAGATGTCGGCCAGTTGCGAATTTCGCATCTGATGGACGCATTCGCCAACGACCGTGCGTTTTCCCCATTTGAGCAACGGTTTGAAATCGGGCTGCATACGTTTTGATTCTCCGGCAGCCAGAAGAATTCCTGAAATCATGATTTGATTTCGCCTCCTGATAATCGCTTGTAATGAATCGGGTGGTTCTTGAAGACGGAAATTTGCACGAACGACGGCAAAGGATCAAGCTTCGCCGTCGAACGATTACTCGGATTTCACCAGATCGGCCAACGCCTCGAAAGGCGTGTTGAAACTGTTTGACCGAACATTGGGTTTGCGCGGCGGAGCGGCGGAATTTTCCGGTCGTGCATTGGCGGCAGCGACAGAAGCCTGGGCGGAAACTGACATTGATTCAGCCGGTTCAGCCGCCGGTTGATCTGTCGCCGGAGCTTCGTTGGTGCGAACGCGATAAATGGGTCGTTCGAACATCGGCGAAATGCGCGTCCATTCGCCGGTGCTGTGCGGTTCGGCAATCAATCGCTGCATAGCTTCGACTTTGGAATCCAGATCGTCCAGATACGCCAGCATCAACGCTTCGGGCGTACAAGGGAGTTTCGGCGATCCATATTCCAGTTTGCCGTGATGCGCCAGCAACAGATGCAACAGATGGCGGCGCAATTCGTCCGGGAACCCGTCAATTTGTTTGATGTGATCGGAAACCATGATCGTTTCCATCACCAGATGGCCGATCATCTGGCCTTCGTTGGTGTAGCCAAACGCGCGGTCGTAGCTCAATTCGTCAATCTTGCCGAAATCGTGGAGCACTGCTCCGGTTTGCAGCAAATCAAGATCAATACCCGCGTAATGCCCGCCGACTTTTTTCGCCAGTTTGACCAGCGACAAGGTGTGTTCCAGCAATCCGCCCAGATACGGATGGTGCATGGTTTTGGCCGCCGGAGCGCGTTTGAATTTCCGCGCAGTTTCCTGGTCGGCAAAAATGTTTTCCAGCAATTGTCGCAGATACGGATTTTGAAAATCGCGGATGATGCCCAGCAGTTCAGCGAACATCGCTTCGACATCGAATCTGGTCGTCGGGAAATAATGCGTCAGGTCAACTTCATGCGGCTGGCAGGGGCGCATGCGGTGAATCTGAATCTGCAGATGGTTGCGATAAACGTTGACCAGTCCGCGCACGAAGACGATGTCGTCCTTGTCAAAGGTGTCAATCGTGTCTTCAAACCCGTCCCACCACTGGCCGGAAATGTCGCCTGTTCGGTCGGCAAACGTAAGCATCGCAAACTGGCCGCCGGTCTTTTTGGCGCGCAGTTCTTTGGATTTGACCAGAAACGTGGTGCTGATGTTTTGGTTGGGCGTGAAATCGCGGACGAAGATTTTTTCCATAAATCACCTGTCGGCTGGCTGTGAGTCAGGAGTCAGGAGGCGGGATTCAGGATTCAGCAGGATTGCCATCCAACTAAATCCTGAATCCCGCATCCTGAATCCAAATTGACTCAGGGCTTGGCGCCGTCTTTGGCCGTAGCAGCGGCAGCCTTTTTGGCTTCTTCAGCTTTCTTCTTTTCCTCTTTTTCCCGCTTCTTGCGAGTTTTTTCGTTTTCTTCCGAATATGCGACCCGCTTGATCTGCGCCGATTTCACGACACTTCCTTCAAACTGAAACTCCGGCGAAATTTCGATGAATGCGTCTTCGCGCAACCTGGCCAGATACACTTCAATCTGCGCTTCGGATTGCTGGCCGACCAGATACCCGGCAATTCGCTGCTGAACTGATTCGTCTTCAAACGGCTGTGCCACAGGTTCTTTTCGTTCGTCAACCCGGAAAATGTAATAGCCGTTTTCCAGTTTGATCGGATCGGTGACGGTTCCGGCGGCGGCGTTTTCAACCGCGTCTTTCACTTCCGGCGCGAGTTCATTGAGTTTGATGGCCGGGCCGAGTTTGCACTTTTGTTTCTTGCAAAGTTCGTCTTCGGAAAAGCGTTCGCCCAAAGAGGCGAATTCAATCGCGCCACCGCGAGCCTGCATCACGATGTCATTGGCGCGCAGCAAAGCCTGGTTCGGGTCTTTGCCGAAAGCGACGAAAATGCGGCTGAGCGTCACTTCTCCCGGAATGGTGAAATACTCCTTGTTTTTTTCGTAGGCGTCGCGTTTTTCCTTCTCAGTCAGATTGCGATAAATCTTCTGCTGAATTTCGGTATACATGACGGCTTCGCGGGAAAAATTTTCGGTCAACAACCGCGTCACGTCTTCAATGTCGAACCCGGCTTCGCGCATTTTCTGCTCCAGGCACTGTTTCGATTCGCAATTGTTTTCCTTCATCATTCGCAGGAACTGCTGGTTGACCTGAGGTTCGACATTGATGGCCAGGTCTTTTGCGCGTTGCGCCAGCAATTGCGTGTGAATCAATTCGTCCAGAATGCGCGGTTTGATTTCGTTGAACTTCTTTTCCAGTTCCGCGCCTTTCAATCCGGCATTTTTCATTTGTTCGAGTTGTTCTTTTTGCGCGGCTTCGAACGTCGAACGCATAATCACGCCGGTATTGACGCGCGCTATCACTTCGTCAACCGGACGGTCGTCGCTCTGCGCAAAGCAGGTGACGGCCAAGCTCGCCATCATTCCCAGCAAAAAGACTTTTGCCACTAACTTCATAAAACTCTCCTTGTCACGCATCCGCGCCGAGGCGGATGCCGATTCATGTTCTTCGGCTTCGGTCAGCCCAAAACTGCGTTTGATCTTCGTTTTCGGATTTCACCCAAACTTGAACGCAATGTGAAATCTCGCTTGCGCTCACGAACCGAAGCTGCCCATGTAATTGAATCCCAGTTTTTCGCGGAAGACCTTGATCTTCGCCCCGGTCAGGGCGCGTTTGTTGTATTCGTTAATCACTGCCTGTCGTTTTTCGCTCAACAGCAAATCTTCGATTTCCTTTTTCACCTTTTCCAGCGGCAGAGGCGTCGCCCGTTGTTCCAGTTTGAAAATATGAAAGCCGTAATTGGATTTGACGACCTTGCTGATCGAACCGACCTTGAGCGGCGTGACGGCCTGCGCCAGAACCGTCGGCAGTTGCTGCGCTTCTTCATAAAGCATCAACCCGCCGTTGGCCGCCAGCGGAGAATCGGAATGTTCCCGCGCCAGCACTGCAAAATCCTGCGGCTTGGCCACCGCCTGGCGATACAGTTTTTGCGCTTCGGCTTCTTCCTGCACGCGGATTTCGCGGACGTAAAACCCGTTCTGACTTTGATACCGGTCGGCGTTTTTGCCGTAATACTCTTCAACTTCCTGCGGGGTGACTTTGATGTCGTTCAACAATCCCGCTTTCTCGTGGTATTTGCTGATTACCAGATCGTTGAAAATCTCTACTCGCCGTTCGCCGCTTTCCAGTGTGGTCGAATTCTGATCCGCGTCTTCGCTTTTGGTTTGTCGGTGTTGCGATTCCAGAGCCGCACGAATCTCGTCGTCGGTCGGTTCGATTCCTTTTTTTCTGGCTTCCTGCAATATCACCTGCCGTTGGACAAATTCGTCGAACAAGCCGCTCATCCGTTTGTCGTTGTCGGCCTGGTTTTGCAAATCCTGAGACAAATCGGAAAGGCGAGCTTTGACAAATCGTCCGAATGCCGTTTGCCGTTCCTGCTCGCCGTTGATTTCGACGATGATCGGAGAATTGTCATTCGCCGAATCTGTGTTCGACGCGGAGCGACAGCCAACCAGCCCGCCGCAACCCAACAAAACGGCAAGCGCAAAAAAAATGATTCGCATAAATGCAGTTGTCTTTAGTGAAGTTTGAAGCACCTTAACCGATGGCGGATTGTACGACGCCCGCTGTTGCGGCTGCAAGAAGACCGGCCAGATGAATCTCGTGCGACTTACGCCGCAGCCTGCGTTAGAATCATCAGCGAAACCATGGGGCAGGAGTTCTGATCTGCCAGCTTTCCACCAGCAATAGATTCAGGACGGATTGAAAAATCCGCCGCGTCAGTTAGAGGAACCAATGCCAAAAGAAAAAATCCTGATCGTTGACGACGAACCGAACATTCGGTTGACGTTGATCGAAGCTTTGCGGGGATGGGGATACGAACCCGTCGAAGCCGGGACAATTGCCGCAGGTCGAGAATTATTCGAATCGGAACAACCGCTGGCTGTTTTGCAGGACATCAATCTGCCGGACGGTTCGGGCATTGACGCCTTGCGGGAATACAAAAACCGCCAGCCCCAGGCCGTGGTCATCATGATTACCGGCAACGTGCAGTTGGAGGACACCATCGCGGCCTTGCGCGGCGGCGCCTATGATTTCATCAGCAAACCGGTTCGGTTGAACGAACTGCAGGTCACCATTCGCAACGGCCTGGAAGCCAGCAAGCTGCGCCGTGAAGTCGTCTCGTTGCGCCGCGAACGCGCCCAGCAATTCCACTTCGATCAGATCATCGGGCAATCCACTGCCATGACGGATATGCTGCGGCTGGCGAAAAAAGTCGCCGCCAGCGAAGCGTCTTCGGTGTTGTTGCAGGGGGCCAGCGGAACCGGCAAGGATTTGATCGCCAAGGCTATTCATTACGGTTCATCGCGCGCCGATCATCCGTTTATCGCCATCAACTGCGCAGCGATTCCCGGCACACTGCTCGAAAGCGAATTGTTCGGCCACGAAAAAGGCGCATTCACAGACGCCAAAGCCCGCAAGGAAGGTTTGTTTGAACAGGCTCAGGGCGGCACGCTGTTTCTGGACGAAATCGGCGAACTGGAAGTGGGGTTGCAGGCGAAATTGTTGCGAGTGCTGGAAGAAGGAAAGTTTCGCCGCGTCGGCGGGTTGAAGGATTTGCCGCTGGATGTGCGCGTGATTGCGGCATCGAACCGCGACCTGAAATCCGAAAGCGAAGCAGGGCATTTCCGACTCGATCTGTATTATCGCCTTTCGGTGATTCAGATTGATCTGCCGCCGCTCAGCGATCGTGGCGACGATGTGTTGCTGCTGGCGAATTATTACATCGCCCAGTTCAATCAACGGCTGCGCAAACGTGTGCGCGGTTTGCAGCCTGAAGTGACTGAAATCTTCCGGCGATATTCGTGGCCGGGCAATGTGCGCGAACTTCGCAACGTCATTGAACGCGTCATGATTCTGGAAGACTCCGATTTCGTCACGTTGGCATGGTTGCCGCGCGATCTGATCAAAGACGAACGACCAAAACCTAAAGAGGAGTTTTCTGCTTCGGCAACGCCTGCCGTTTCTGCCTCAGCCGCGATTCAAATTCCAGCCGGGTTCGTGTTGCCGGAAAGCGGGATCGAACTGGAAGAAGTGGAGTTGTCTTTCGTTCGACAAGCGATGGAACGCAGCGGCGGCAATCAAACGCGCGCAGCAGAGTTGCTGGGAATTTCGCGCGACCAGCTTCGTTACCGTTTGAAGAAAATCGAAGACATTCATGCGACGGATTGAGGTTCGATTGAGAATCAGGCAAGCGCTTCCAGAAACGCCCGAACGCGTCCGGCAATATCCGGCTTGGTGAAAAAGTCTCGTATGTCGCCGAACGGATACAACGCCGAAATCACCGCCACGCTGTCGGCTCCGGCGGCAATCACTGCCGGAGCGCGTTCGATCGAAATTCCTCCGATTGCCACCAGCGGACGATCCGCCAACTTTCTGGCTTCGCTGACCAGTTCCAGACCAACCACCGGATCCGGGTTTTCCTTTGTCGTCGTCGAAAACACCGGCCCGACGGCAATGTAATTGGCTGAAGTTTCCAGCGCCGCCTTGAATTGATCCAGGTTGTGAGTCGAAACGCCTATGATTTTGTCCTCGCCCAAAATCTCACGGGCTTCTTCGACGGACAAATCTTCCTGTCCCAGATGCACGCCATCAGCGCCGCAGGTTAATGCGACATCCACACGGTCGTTGATAATCAACGTCGCACCGGCTTCGCGCGCCAACCTGACCGAAGCGCGCGCCGCATCCAGCAATTCTTTGGCGCTGGCGTCCTTGTCGCGCAATTGAATCAGCCGCGCTCCGGCATCGAGCATCATCTGCACGATTTCTTCATGCGAACAATTGGATAACTGACAATCTGTAATCGTATACAGTTTCGGGATTTGGAACATGACCGGATTATGTCCGATGAAACGGATCAGGACAATTTGGAAAACTGCCTTACCCAATCAAACTGCAACATGTATAATGCCTGCCGTTCAAACCCAGATTGCCGATGCGAGACCGAAAAAAACAACGCTGTTTTTTCGGCGGTGACCGATCTGAAACGCGCATCTCCCCTGCTGCAAGTTTCGATTTACTACCTCAACCCCATTGGAACAAACGTGAGAAGGAGGATTATGAAAACTCGAATTTTTGCTTCCCTGATGTTGATTGCCGCCACGCTGTTTCTGACCGGCTGTCCCGAACAAACCACCATCGCCCGAATCAATGCCGACCCGGCACGGTATCGCAACAGAAAAGTCGTGATCGTCGGAAACGTCACCAACAGCTTTGGCGCGTTGGGACAGGGAGCTTATGAATTGAGCGATGAAACCGGCAAGTTGTGGGTGATTACTCAACGCGGAGTGCCGAGCAAGGGATCGCGCGTAGGCGCGGTGGGCAAATACATGCAGGGAGTCACCTGGGGTGGACGAAACCTGGGCAGCGCTCTGGAAGAAACCGATCGCAGATTGAGATAGGCGCACACGCCAACGCCGGATACAGCAAAGGCAGCAAACAGTGATTTGAATCCTTGTTTGCTGCCTTTTTCATTTCGATCAAGCGGCGGCGGCGACTGCGGCTTTGGGGCGACCGTGAATTTTGATCGTGTCGTAATCTTCGGCTTCGACAGTAAATTCATATCCGCGCGCCGGTTTGTATTTGCCGGTCATTTCGTTGAATTTGACGATCATCGGTTCAATGAAATCGTGCATCAACGCGCTTTCTTCCACCACTTTGTGCTGCACGTGGGCGACTTCGTCCTTGCTGATGCCGATGTGATGCAGCAACCTCAACGGCAAATTCCTGGCCTCAGAAATGCCGGTATCAATGCAGTAATTTTCATTGCGGGACTCCATTTCCAGAAGCTGGGTGTAAAACGCCTCGTTGTCTGTAAAAGTCAGGTTCTTATCCATCATCTGTCCTCCGTAAAATCTGCACAGCCAAAAAAGCCGGCGGAATTTGAATGCGCCTGTGGGAATCAGGTCGCGGATTGGTTTTTCGAATCAACTACGAAAGAACTGAAAGGAAAACACTGAATTATTGCCAGTATGTAATCACTGCTGACTTTTGCGCTGTTTCGAGTGGAAAGTAGTTCAGGCAGGTGTAAAAGTCAATTTTTTGTTCGACAGAGTTATCGAACAACACAAATTATGAAAGAGTTTTGGCTAAGTAAAAAAACTTTCAAAAGGTGATGATCTCAAGTATATTCCGCGAGGCATTTCAGCCACCCCAATCCGGCTCCGAACATTTACCCAAGCGCCCCAGAAAGAACCATTTCAATGAAAGCGTTGCTATTTGCCTTGGTAATCTCACTCGCAACCGTTGTTCACGCTCAACAAACAATGACCAACGACGATGTAATAGGGCTGACAAAATCAGGATTGAGCGCGGAAGTCATCGCCGCAAAGATCAGACAATCAGGCGGCAGTTTCGATACCTCAACTGCGAAATTGAAAGAATTGAAATCCTCAGGCGTAGCTGAAACCGTGATCGTCGCCATGATCGAAGCATCTTCCTCAAAACCGCATCTGAATGAACCGCCCGAAAGGGGTGATTCCAAATCTTTGCAATTGACACTGAGGGACGGGACGCCTGTCGAATTGGAGCTCGCCTATACCGTGTCGTCTGCTGATCTGAAGGAAGGCGACGCTGTCAGCTTTCGCGTCGTCCAGCCAATCCAGGTCAATGGTGTGACACTGATAGAGCGCGGGGCTTCGGCGACCGCCAGGGTGGTCAAAGCAGAAGGCGGCAAAAGCTGGGGTCGAGGCGGCAACCTGACCTGGGCCATACAACACGTCACAACAGTTGATAATCAGAAAGTGCCATTGAATTACACCACCGGTTCAAAGGGCAATGGCGCTCCGGGCACAATGACTACTGGAATCATTCTGACCAGTCTGGTTTTCTGGCCGGCTGCGCCATTGTGGGGATTTAAGAAAGGCAAACCAGCGGTTATCCCTGCCGGCAAAAGATTTGAGGTTTTTGTCCACGGCGATGCTGAAATCAGCATTGATAAAGAAGCTTTGCAACCAGCAACAAGAAATGGGAAGGAAAATATCAAGGTGGAAACCGCCACCAAACCTTGCTATCAAAATGGACGCAAAGTGTTGTGCCAATAAACCGGATTAGCCAGTATCTGGCCGCCTGCTTTACACGGCGGCCAGATTCCATTCACCAGAAAATTTCTGTGCCAGCTACTGATTTATTTTGATGGTCAAAAAACATAAATGATATTGGGCGACATAATCGAATCTCTCAAACCCGGAGTAATCGTTCGCGGCACGGTTTTGCCGGAAGCCGTCAGATTGATTGAAGTCAAAATCTTTGGCGGCGCGGTTAAGATTATTGGCAAAGGGCTGAGCACGGGGCGGTATTACGAACCAATTCTGAATGCGGAGCATTTGGCCAAGCTTGAAATCACGCCGGAGAGGGAATTGTTCGATGGCAATCCGAACAAATTCCGGCTCGGCATTGAAGCCTTACGACTGGCGCTCGCCTACGAATACGACCCGTACTTTTCGCTCTCCATCGCTCGCGTAGATCCGCTGCCACATCAGCTCGAAGCCGTTTACGAATACTTCCTCAAATTGCCGCGCATTCGGTTTTTGCTTGCCGACGATCCGGGGGCAGGCAAGACGATTATGGCCGGGCTGCTGCTCAAGGAACTGAAGATTCGCGGTTTGGTCAAACGGACATTGATCGTGACGCCTGCCAATCTTTCTTTCCAATGGCAACGCGAGATGAAAGACAAATTCCGCGAACAGTTCGAGGTCATTCGCAGCGATGTCTTGCGCGCCAATTACGGCTCGAATCCCTGGCAGGAAAAGAACCAGGTTATAACTTCCGTCTCGTGGGTTTCCCGCATTGAAGACGCCAAAGACAGCCTGTTGCGCAGCCATTGGGATTTAATCATTGTGGACGAAGCGCACAAGATGAGCGCCTACAACAGCGACAAGAAAACGCTGGCCTATCAACTGGGCGAATCGCTTTCAGCGATGACAGACCATTATCTGTTGATGACGGCGACTCCACACAAAGGCGACCCGGCGAACTTCTGCCTCTTTCTCGCGCTGCTCGACAAGGACGTTTACAGTGACGTGCAAAGCCTGGAAGAAGCGATGCGCCGCCAGCACGCCCCGTTCTACCTGCGCCGCGTCAAAGAAGCCCTGGTCACCTTTCCCGCGCCGGAAACAGGCGAGGTCAAAGCGCTCTACACCAAACGCAACGTCAACACCACCGAATTTCAAATCACTGATGAAGAATGGGATTTTTACGACGCGCTGAGCCGGTATGTCGAAGATCAATCCATCAAGGCGGCAGCGGATGATTCCGCCCGTGGCCGCGCGCTCGGTTTTACGATGGCGATGTTGCAACGGCGCTTTGCTTCCAGCATCTATGCCGTGCGTCGCAGCCTGGAACGAATGCGCGACAAACGGCAGAAGATTCTGGATGATCCAGTGGCCTATCGTCAGGAGCAGATGGCAAAACGATTACCGGAGGACTTCGACGAACTGCCGGAAACTGAACAGCAGGAGATCGTGGATTCGCTGGAAAGTGTCGTGGCCGACATTGATCCGACAGCGCTCAGGGAAGAGTTGATACAACTCGGCAGATTGATTGACGACGCGCGAAGACTGGAAAAGCGCGAAGTCGAATACAAGCTCGTCAAATTGCGCGAAGTCCTGACCCGCGAAGGCATCTTCCAGGACCGCAAGATGAAACTGCTGATCTTCACCGAACACAAAGACACGCTCGATTACCTGGCGGGCGATGGCAAGGACGGGCGACCACTCGGCAAGCTGCGCGAATGGGATTTGACCGTCACACAGATTCACGGCGGGATGAAGATTGGCGACCGCGACACGCCAGGCTCGCGCATCTTTGCCGAACGCGAATTCCGAGAAGATTGTCAGGTGTTGGTTGCGACCGAAGCCGCCGGCGAAGGCATCAATCTGCAATTTTGCTGGTTCATGATCAATTACGACATCCCCTGGAATCCCGTGCGGCTGGAACAGCGGATGGGGCGCATTCACCGTTACGGGCAGGAAAAGGATTGTTTGATCTTCAACTTCGTGGCGACCAACACGCGCGAAGGCCGCGTGCTGCAAAAACTGTTTGAGCGTATTGAACAGATTGAAGAAGACCTTGATCCCAAACGCACCGGCAAGGTCTTCAACGTGTTGGGCGAAATCTTCCCGGCCAACCAACTCGAAAAGATGTTGCGCGAGATGTACGCGCACAATCAAACCGAAGAGCAGATCAAAAGCCGCATTGTGGAAGACGTGGACACCAATCATTTCCGCCGCATCACGCATTCGACGCTGGAAGGGCTGGCCAAGAAAGAACTGAACCTTTCCGCGCTGGTCGGCAAATCCACCGAAGCGCGCGAACGGCGATTGGTTCCCGAAGTGATCGAAGACTTTTTCGTCAACGCCGGGCCGCTGGCCGGAATCACTCCGAAAGAGGTCAAACCCAAAGCGCACATTTACCGCGTGGGCCGCGTTCCGCGCACGCTGTGGCCGATTGGCGAACGGCTGGAACCGCGCGTTGGCAAGCTTGGGCGCGAATACAAGCAGATCGTTTTCGACAAAAAACTGTTGGCCGATGATCCGACCGTGGAATGGGTAACGCCCGGACATCCGCTGTTTGAATCTGTCCGCGAAGATGTGGCCGAGCGCGTCCGCGAAGATTTGCAGCGCGGTGCGGTCTTTTACGATCTGCATGCCACCTCGCCTTACTTGCTGGATGTCTTTTCGGCTTCGATCAAAGACGGACGCGGCAATCAATTGAATCGCCGCTTGTTTGTCGTGCAAACCGAACTGGACGGAACGCAATCGGTCAAACAGCCGACGATCTTCCTTGATCTATCGCTGGCGCCGGAACGAACGCCGACGCCTGGGACTGAGCAACTGCCCTCTCTGATGTTTGACCGTGATGCCGCCGAAGTTTTCCTGCTGGAAAAGGCGATTGAACCATTTCGCATCGAAATCGCCGCCGAGCGCCAGCGCCAAACCGAAACCATCGCCCAACACGTTGAAATCAGCCTGAATGCCATCATTGACAAGGAAAATTGCCGTCTGGTCGAACTCATCACGCAAAAAGAATCAGGCTCGACAGAAGCGGGTTTGGATGGGCGACTGAAACAATCCGAAGATCGGCTGGATGAACTCAACGCCCGGTTGGAACGTCGCCGCGAAGAGTTGCAGCAGGAACGGCAATGCACCATCGGCGACATCGAACCTATTGGCCGGGCCTGGGTTTTGCCACATCCTGACCGCACCTCGCCGGGCATCGCTCCAATGGTGCGCGATGAAGAAATCGAACGACTGGCCGTCGAAGCCGTCATCGCTTACGAACAGGCGCGCGGTTGGCAGGTTGAAAGCGTCGAAAGCGAAAATCGCGGCTTCGATTTGATTTCACGTCGCCTGCATCCAGAAGACCCGAAGACCGCTGTCGAAGTTCGCTTTATTGAAGTGAAAGGACGTGCTGGCGTTGGTGAAGTCGCATTGACCACCAATGAATACAAGACGGCAGAGCGTTTGAAAAAAGATTACTGGCTGTATGTCGTTTTCAATTGTGGGGGAAGCCCGGAAATCAAAGTCATAAACGATCCTGCGCGACTTGGTTGGCAGCCAATCGTAAAAGTCGAGCATTACCACGTAGGCGCACAAGAAATAATTGCTGCCGCTTCGTAACTTTCAGAACTGAAGGCGAAATAACCATGCATTGGATAGATGATGAAGATGAGCCTGAAGTAGATCGCACACAGTTCCCACTTCGAGAAGATGAATGCTATCTGGTTCAGGAATTGAGCCAACGTTTAAGGTCGTTGATTCAACGTCCATCGGTTTCAGGTTATACCGTGCGACAGATCGGGACAGTTCTTTTTGCTTTAGAACGTCTTCCTCGTGCGACTCCCGGAGTCGCGGTTTCGTTCAGTCTTGTTTATCGGTTCAATCACGAAAGTTCGGGCTGCGACCTTTTCATCAGCGAAAGCGAATTTCGTCTGGAAACAGGCGGCAATACATACGATCCAGAAGTCGGTAGCGATAGTTATGGCGACACGATCTTCGAGATGGAAACATCTGGGTTCAGACGCGGCAGTGCCGATTCTTTCGAAGTTGTTGGATGGCTGAATCAGTTTGATGAGCTATTAAATTTGGGTGGGCAAATTGAGATTGATTATCTTGGTGATGATGAGGATGTGGACTGGTCGAATGATGACATTGAAGAAACCGAAGAAGACGATTCAGGGAGTGAATCCATAAACGAAAATGAAGACTGAAACTCAATATCCCAAACGACTCATCGAAGTTGACCTACCCATCAAGCGCATCTCCGCACACGCGCGCCGCGAAAAGTCCATCCGGCACGGGCATATCTCGACATTGCACATCTGGTGGGCGCGGCGTCCGCTGGCGGCTTGCCGGGCGGTAATCTGCGCGGCTTTGTGGCCTGATCCGGCGGATCCGCTGTGCCCGCAAAGTTTCCGCGACCGGGCGGCGGAACTGATCACAGCCTTTGCCAAACAAGCCGCCACCGACAATGAACTGGCGAACTCTTGCGCGCCGGATACCTGGGAGAAATGGCAAGCGCTGGCCAAAGCGGAAAACCGGCTCGATCCAGCGAAAGAATCACACCAGAACATCCTGCGAAACGCCTTGCTCGATTTCATCGCCGATTTCGCCAACTGGGACAATTCCACGAGCGTTGCCTATCTGAAAACCAGCCGCGCCCTGACCGAAGCCGCGCACGTCGCGTTGGGCGGTGAACCGGGGACGCGCCCACTTGTGGTTGATCCGTTTGCGGGCGGCGGAGCGATTCCTCTCGAAGCTTTGCGTGTGGGCGCGGACGCCTTCGCCAGCGACCTCAACCCCGTCGCCGTGCTGCTCAACAAAGTCGTGCTGGAATACATCCCGAAGTACGGCCAACGGCTCGCAGACGAAGTTCGCAAGTGGGGCGCGTGGGTCAAGAAAGAAGCCGAAAAGGAACTGGCCGAGTTTTATCCGAAAGACCCGGATGGTGCGACGCCGATTGCCTACCTGTGGGCGCGGACGATTGTTTGCGAAGGGCCAGGTTGCGGCGCGGAAGTCCCGCTGATGCGCTCGCTGTGGCTGAGCAAGAAAGCGCATCGCTCGACGGCTTTGCGGATTGTGCCGAACCCGAAAGCCAGGCGCGTTGATTTTGAAATCATCGAAAAGAAAGGCCGCGAATGGACGGCGCAGGATGATCCCGAAACCGTCATTCGCAATCCGCAATTTGAAGGCACGGTCAAACGCGGCAGCGCAACCTGTCCTTGCTGCGGTTACACGACGCCGGTCGCTTCGGTGCGGCGGCAAATGAAAACCCGTCGCGGAGGCGCGGCGGATGCCCGGTTGTTTTGCGTGGTCACAACACGACCGGCTGAACAAGGCCGCTTTTACCGCCTGCCGACCAGGCACGATTTGAAGGCCGTCGCCCGCGCGCAAGCCGAACTTGAAAAACGCATGCTGGAACCGCGCGACGGCTTGAGCCTGGTGCCAGATGAACCGTTACCGCCACAAGGCACGCTTGGCTTTCGCGTCCAGCTTTACGGCATGGAGCAGTGGGGCGACCTTTTCACGCCGCGCCAATTGCTGGCATTGACCACGCTGAGCCGCTTCGTCCGCGAAGCGCCGCAGCAAATGGACAAAGCGTGGACGAAAGAATCGCTCAAACGCGAAAAGGCAGGCATCGGCTGCGGCTTCGGCGACAACATCATCCGAGAGGAGATTGCGGAGTTAGCAGTGGCCGTGCAAACGTGCTTGGCAATGGCGGTTGATCGGATGGCCGACAAAAATGCGTCTTTGACAGTTTGGAATGTTGTTGGAGAAAAGATTGAGCATGTTTTTGGCAGACAGGCATTACCCATTGCTTGGGATTTCCCGGAAGTTGGGATTTTTTCCGATAGTACTGGAAACTGGATGAGTCACATTGAGTTGATTGCGAAGGGTTCGGATGGTACACCACCAGCTTCTCACGCAGGAACCTCAGAGAGAGCGACTGCTACCTCACATCCGTTCCCCGACGATTCATCTCATGCTTTTATTTCAGACCCCCCGTACTACGACGCCGTGCCTTACGCCGACCTTTCAGACTTCTTTTATGTTTGGCTTAAACGTACGCTACCACCATCAGTTACCGATGCGTTTTCCGCGCCACTGACACCGAAAGATGCTGAATGCATTGTGGATGAAGTGAAGGGTAAAGACCGCGCATATTTCGAGCGGACGATGGCGCAGGCGATGGCAGAAGGCCGCCGCATTCTTCATCCGACGGGCATCGGCTTGATTGTTTTCGCGCACAAATCCACGTCCGGCTGGGAAGCGCAGTTGCAGGCGATGGTGGATGCCGGTTGGACGATGACTGGCTCCTGGCCGATTGATACCGAAAGACCAGGACGGTTGCGCGCGCAGGATTCCGCCGCGCTGGCTTCGTCGGTGCATCTGGTTTGCCGTCCGCGCGAAAATCCGGACGGTTCGTTGCGCGCGGATGACATCGGCGATTGGCGCGACGTGTTGCAGGAATTGCCGCGCCGCATTCACGAATGGATGCCTCGACTGGCTGCCGAAGGCGTCGTCGGCGCGGATGCGATCTTCGCTTGTCTGGGGCCGGCGCTGGAAGTCTTTTCGCGCTACGCCCGCGTCGAGAAAGCTTCGGGCGAAGCGGTCACCTTACGCGAATACC
>Ga0268299_1002013_pt1 | contig 27889 bp, 22 predicted proteins | sample NOBtaG_FD_193484 | JGI IMG/M metagenome (GOLD analysis project Ga0268299, IMG submission 193484) | Activated sludge microbial communities from bioreactor in Nijmegen, Gelderland, Netherland - NOB reactor | ecosystem: Engineered > Bioreactor > Aerobic > Activated sludge | place: Netherlands...
CCCGGCGTGGGGTGACCCCCAGAACCACCCCTGGACCTGGGGCCACCAGCTGGCCTACAACACCGAGGCCATCCTGTGGGGCGGTCTGCTGGAGAAGAAGTTCGCCGACCAGCCGGAGATCACGGTCGCCGCGCTGATCATGCAGAACGACTTCGGCAAGGCCTACGAGCTCGGGTTCAACGAGTTCATCAAGACCTCCAAGGTCAAGATCGACTTCGTGTTCGAGCGGATCGAGCCCACGGCGCCGACCATCACCAACCAGATGACCACGCTGGCGTCGAAGAGCCCCGACGTGTTCATCGCCATGACGGCCGGCACCTCGTGCACCCAGGCCATCACCGAGGCCGCCAACAACGGCATGAAGGACAGCGTGCAGATGCTGTTCATGCCGTCGGTGTGCAAGGGCCTCAACTTCGTCGGCAAGGACAAGGTCGGTGGCGACGGCATGGCCGCTGACGGCTGGTGGATCGTCGGCGGCGGCGCCCTCGACTTCAACGATCCCAAGAACGCCGACAACGTGTGGGTGGCCTGGGCCCGGGATCTGCTCGAGGCGGGCGGCAAGCCCTCCGAGAGCTCGAGCCAGCTCGGCAACGGCTTCGGCTTCGGCTGGCCGGTGGTCCAGTCGCTGAAGCTGGCCGCCGATCTGCCCGGTGGGCTCAGCCGGCCGAACTTCATGCTGGCCGCTCGCATGCTGTCGATGACCAACCCGAACCTGCTGGACGGCGTGAAGTACAACATGTCCGGCAACGACGACCCGTACCCGATCGAGGGTTCGGAGTTCGCCGTGTTCGACGGTGCGGCTCAGACCTGGGCCACCGAGGCCGACCTCGGCATCATCGAGCTGTCGGGCAAGTCGTCGCCCTGCGCCTGGGACCAGACGGCTGCCTCCTGCCAGTGATCGTCAGCACCCGCTGATCTGATCGGTTGACCGGTGCCCCGGGGGTTTACCCCCGGGGCACCGTCGCGTCCACGTGGCGCTCGCTCCGGCCGCCGTCCTGTCCGCCGGTTGTCGCCGGCCTCTCCGTCAGCAGGACGAGCCGGTCCAGGGGCAGGGGGGCGTGGCGCCGTTGACGTCGAGCACGGGCCCGCCATCGGCCTGCCAGGCCTGCGACGCGGCGTCGAAGACCAGGACGTCCGAACCCTCCAGCGGATAGGGGTCGTCGTTGCCGCTCGTGGCCAGCACGATCCCGTCGAGCGAGAGAGGGTGGTGGAGCTGCAGGCCCCGCAGGGCCAGGATCAGGTTGGGGCGCGTCAGCCCGCCGGGCAGCTCGGCCGCCACCCGCAGGGCCTCCACCTGGGCCCATCCGAACAGGGCGAACCCGGCGCTGGCCTGGGGATCGGCCGGGTCGAGCCCGGCCTCGGCCAGGGCGCCGGTTGCGAACGCCACGTAGGGATCGTCGGCCCATGCCGGATCGGCGGTGGCCTTGAGGCCCCCACCGAGGATGCGCCAGCCGTCGGCGGCAGGCCCGGCGGGGGCCAGGAAGGTGGCGGCGTCCCGGCACGACGACGGCAGGAACAGCGCGGCGGCGCCCGCTCGCAGCCCTGTGGCGTCAGCCTGCTCGATCGCCTGGAGGCAGGGACGGCCGGCCGTCATGGCCAGGAACACCCGGGGCCCGGCCGCCGCCACCTGGCCCATCTCGGCGCTGACCGAGGCCGTGGCCGCCGGATGGCGGACCGGGGTGAACGACGACACGATCTGGGGGCGGGCCTCCGCCCACCGCCGGAAGGCGTCCTCGTACAGCCGGCCCAGCTCGTTGTCCATCACCAGAGCGCTCACCGCCACCGGCAGCTCGGCGGCCAGGTTCTGCTCGATCCAGGCACCCCACAGGCCCGCCTCGGCGGCCGGCGAGAGCTGGAGGCCGATCGTCCACGGGTGATTGGCGGGGTCGCCCCATGCGGGGTGGCTGCTGATCACGAACGGCTGGGGCACGCAGGCGTCGTTGAGCGTGTCGTAGACGGCGAGCGTGGTGGGGGAGCCCAGCGGGGTGACGGCGAACGGCCTGTCGGTGGCCAGTAGCTCGCCCACCCGCTCGGCGGTGGCGGTGGGAACGAAGCCGTCGTCCTTCACCACCAGCTCGATCCGGCGGCCGGCAACGCCACCGCCGGCGTTGACCCGGTCGAGGTAGGCCTGCAGCCCGTCGGTCACCCGACCCGACGACGAGAGGTTGCCGGTGCGGGCCGTGGTGTGGCCGAGCACGATCAGGGTGTCGTCGACCCCCTCGGTGGCCGACCAGCCGGCCGGGCAGGCGTTCAGGTCGAGCTGGAAGCCGCCGGGGCCTCGCAGGATGTTGTCGGCGCCGACGCCGAAACCGGGGGTGCTGAGCGCCGCCACCATGGCCCGGCGGTCCTCCGCCCATCGGGCTTCCAGCTCCTCCAGGGTGGGGGTGGCGCTGCCCCCACCGGTCCCGCCGCCACCGCCGCTCCCGTCGGAGCCGGGGGAGGCGGCGCCGGGGCCGGCCGGCGCGGCGCCGACGGGGGCGGTGTCGGCCGCCGGAGGTCCGGCGTTCCCGTCGTCACCCGCGGCCCGGACGGCCACGGTCACGGCCGCCACCAGCGCGGTGGCCGCCGCTGCGGCCGCCACGGCCCGTCGGGCCGTCATCCGGCGGGGGGCACCCGGCGACGGCGGCGGCGGTGACCCCTCGGGATCCGGTTGCGGGTCGTCTGCCATCACGCTCCTACTCCCGTGAACCGGGGCAATTCTAGGATGACGGTTGGTGTTCCTTGGGCTCGTGGCCCACGAAGGCCGGACAGGTGGCGTCGTCCCAGGTCAACCAGCCGGTAAGGTGCTGCAAATGGGAGGGTCGACCAATCGGGGTCGCCTCGGGCGGATCGTCGGCGTGGCTGCTTGTCTGTTGCTGTCGACGGCGGCGTGCGGCGGCGGCGGTGCGGACCGGGAGGGCGCGGCTGACGCCACGATCACCACCCTGCCGGTGGTGGAGGGCGCCGACGCCCGGTCGACGCCCAGCAGCGGAACCACCGTGGTCGACGACGACGTCGAGACCATCGACGATCTGGAGGCCCGGTGGGCCGAGCGTCGGGCGGCGGTGGTGGCCTCGCTGTCGGCCGACTCCTACGGGATCGACGAGAGGAACGTCCTCGTCGGGCCTTCCCAGTTCTCGGTCGACCTGAGCGCGTGCCCCACCGGCTGGAGCGACGTCACCGGTCTCACCGACACCACGATCACGATCGGCCTCGTCCTGCCCCAGAGCGGCGATCAGGCCACGTTCAACGACCTGTGGCTCGGCATGAAGGTGTACTTCGACCGGGTGAACGCCAGCGGGGGCATCGCCGGGCGCACGATCCGCCTGGTCACCCGCGACGACCGCTACGACCCCGCCACCACGCCGACGGCCCTGGCCGACATGCTGGCCACCGACAACCCGTTCTACGTCACCACGGTGGGGACGCCGGGCAGCCTCGCCGTCTACAGCCAGCTCAACAAGGGGTGCATCCCCCAACCCTTCGCCGCCACCAGCCATCCCGCCCTGGCCGATCCGGTGGCCCACCCCTGGAGCACCGGCCTGCAGCTGTCGTACCCCACGGAGGCCGTGCTGTGGGGCAACTGGCTGAAGCAGAACCTCGGGGGCACGGGGCCGGTCAGCGTGGGGGCGCTCGTCATCGACAACGACTTCGGTCAGATCTACGCCGATGCGTTCCAGCAGTGGGCCGATGCCAACCCCGACGTCGTGTCCGAGGTGACCGTGGTCAGGCACGCTCCGGCCGTCACCTCGGTGGCCAAGGAGATGGCGAAGCTGGCCGAGGGCCAGCCCCAGGTCCTGCTGGCCATGACCAACGGGCCGGCCTGCACCTCTGCCATGCAGGAGGCGGCCACCGCCGGCCTCGCCGCCACTGCCCTCGTGCGCTTCCTGCCGTCGGTCTGCACCGGCGCCGACGCCTACATGAGCCCGGCCGGCCCCGCCGCCGACGGTGTCTACGCCGTGGGTCCGGGTGTGGTGTCACTCAACGATCCGGCCCACGCCGAGGACACCTTCGTCCGCTTCGCCGTGGAGCAGCTCGAAGCGGCCGACCTCGACCCCACACGGGAACTGCTCGGCGTGGGGTTCGGCCAGTACGGGTGGGCCCACGTGGAGATCCTGCGCATCGCTGCCGCCCTGCCCGGCGGGCTGACCCGGTCCAACGTGCTGTTGGCCCTGCGGGGGGCGGACCTGGTGCATCCCCTGGTCGACGGTGGGGTCCGGTTCGCCACCAGCGGCGCGGCCGACGCCTACTTCGTGGAGGGTGCGGCCTACAACCGCTACGACGCCAAGGTGAAGGGCTGGTACCCCCAGGGGTCGGCGATCGACCTCAACGGATCGTCGCCGGCGTGCGAGTGGGTGCGGGGCATCTGCCAGCGCTGATAGTGTCGCTGCCGTTGTCGATCGAACAGGCAGGAGGATGCGGCTGACGTGGGCGTCTACCTGGAGGACAATCCGCCGGCACGGCAGCAGTTCCTGAACCCCCGGCGGGCCGCGGTCACCGGTGCCATCGTGGTTCACACGGCCGAGAACGTGGCGGTGCTCGACGGTGCCGACACCAGCGCCGAGTCCGTCGCCCGCTTCATCGCCACTCGCCGCGACACCGGTAGCTACCACTCGGTTGTCGACTCCGATTCGATCATCCGGGTGGGCCGCTACGAGTGGGAGATGTTCCACGAGGGCACGGGCGGCAACCGCTGGTCGCTCGGCCTGTCCTTCGCCTGCCGCTCGGTGCAGTGGCCGGTCCTGCCCGAACGCTGGTTCAACGGGGCGATCGGCAACGGTGCCGCCGAAGCGGCCAACATGGCCCGGTTCGTCGAGGCGACGACGGGGGTCATCGTGCCGGCCCGTCGGATCTCGGCCGCCGAGTACCGGGTCGGGGCCCCCGGGTTCATCGGCCATGCCGAGCTCGATCCCACCCGCCGCAGCGATCCGGGGGCGGGGTTCCCCTGGGACGAGTTCCTCGGGCGTTTCCAGCAGGAGCTGGGCCCCGTTGCCGGTCCGCCTATCACGGAGACATCGATGCTCTACCACCAAGCCATGGCCGATATCGACGAGCTGTACAAGGCCTACCGCGGCACCGGGCCGAGCATCGCCGAGCGGCGGGCATGGGGTCGGGACCTGGCGGTCAAGATGTTCGTCCGCAACGAGGACGCTCGGGCCACCCTGGTCTACGTCGAGTTCGCCCTCCGGCGCGAGGCCGGCGGCTGAGCCTCACCCCAGGGTGATCCCCAGGCGGGTCGCCTCGTCGGGGCAGAACGTGATCACGGCGGCGTCGATGACCTTGTTCAGCGACGCCGGGTCCAGGCTCGACTGGGTCTCGGAGATCGCCTGCTCCCGGAACACGTTGAACTCGTCGCCGTTGTCGCTCGACTTGGCGAACACGCAGAACGACGCGGCGAAGCTCTGGATCTCGGTGTCGGTGAGCTTGTCGCTGGTGAGGCCCTGCTGGACGAGGAGATCCCGGAAGCTGCCCACCAGGGCGGCGTCTCCAGCGGCCAGTGTGGTCGACGCCGCCGGGTCCGCCGGGGCCACGGTGGTGGTGGCGCCGGGATCCACCACCGAGGCGGGCGTGGCCGGCGGCAGGGTGGCGGGGGTCGCCACGGTGGCGCCGGGCAGGGTGGTGGAGGTGGCTCCGGCGTCGGTGGCGGTGTCGTCACCGCGCAGCAGGAAGGCGCTCACGCCGATGGCGATCACGGCCAGCACCGCGGCCACGCCGATCACGAGCTTCTTCGGTCCGAGGCCGCCCTCGCCGGCCGGCTCGGCGGCGGCTGGCACGCCGTACCCGTAGGGATCCTCGTCGGGGCCGAGATCGGGCCCACCCGGCCCCGGCGGGCCGGGCGGGGGGAGCGAGGAGGTGGGGCCCGGCGGTGGCAGGGGGGCCGGGTCGTCGAAGTAGCTGGGGGTGGTGGCTCCGGAGGCGACCCCGGCGTTCGCCGGCGCCAGCCGCTCGGTGTCGTAGGCGGGGTAGGGCTCGTGGCGGGGCTGGCCATGGTCCGGATCGTGGTGCTCCGGGTACTGGCTCGTGCTGTCGAGCCGACCCCCGCTGTCCAGCGGAGCGGTGCGCTCGAAATGCGACGGCGCCGCGGTCGGTGGGGGATTGGGGCCGGTGTTCGGTGCCCACCAGCGGCCATCGGACGCGTGGTACCACCCGTCGGGCGGGGGCCACGGGTACGACTTGCCGTCCCAACCGATGTAGGTGTCGCTCATTGGCACCCAGCCTCGCACAGTTGCCGCCCGGGTTGCGGGCGCTTACCGGCGACAGCCTAGTGAGCCGGGGCGGCGCCTCGCAGGCGCGCCCCGCCCGGATGGGGCCAATCCGGCGCTGGAACGGCCCGGAAGGAGGTAAGGTGAGGCCACTCCGGCGCGGATGCCCGAGTGGTCCAAGGGAGCGGCCTGCAAAGCCGTGACTCGCGGGTTCGAATCCCGCTCCGCGCTCAGCACGGTCGGCTGCCCCACCTGGTAGCCTGTTCCGTCCCGGGCCATTAGCTCAGTTGGCTAGAGCGCCTCCATGACGCGGAGGAGGTCGGGGGTTCGATTCCCTCATGGCCCACCCGGTTGAACCTACGTGTTGCCGTCGTCGTCTCCGGCGGCCGGCACCGCTGGCGTCACGGATCAACTCGTGGATGATCGCCCGCCCCAGCATGACTCCGACGTCGGGATCGGTGCCAGGGCCGATGCGCGCTGAGGGCGGTCGCCGTGGCGACCGCCCTTCGAGCGCCTCCTAAGGGGAAGAGGTTCTGGGCCTAGGTGGCCTGGTCGAGCGCTACTTGCAGGAGCTGGTGCCCTGGTCCCAGGCGCAGGGCTTGGACTTGCCCGACAGCTCGATGATTCCGAGGTCTTCCTGCTTGACCCAGCCCTGTTTGGCCGAGTCGTAGACGGCGAACTCTGAGCCTTCGGTGGGGTAGGCGTCGGTGTTGCCCGACATGTTGTACTTGAGGCCGTCGAGCAGGTTGGGGTTGGTCATGTCGAACGCCCGGGCCGCCACCATCAGGTTCGGCCGGCTGAGACCGCCGGGGAGCTCGGCGGCGATCTTCATCGTCTCGACCATGGGCCAGGCGAACACGAAGCCGGTACCGAGGCTCGACGACTCGGCCAAGGGGTGGCCGCCCTTCTCGAGCAGGTCGGTGAGGAACACCACCCACGGGTCGGAGGCGTTGGCCGCGTCGGCGGGATCCTTCAGGCCGCCACCGACGATCCACCATCCGTTGCTGGCAGAGCCGTCGCCTCCCACCGCGTCCTTGCCCACGAAGCTCTTGGCCTTGCAGACCGACGGCTGGAACAGCATCTGCGCCGATTCGGCCAACCCGTTGTTGGCGGCCTCCTGAATGGCCTGGGTGCACGACGTGCCGGCGGTCATGGCGATGAAGACGTCGGGGTTCTTCGACGCCAGCGTGGTCATCTGGTTGGTGACGGTCGGAGCCGTGGGCTCGATCCGCTCGAATACGAAGTTGATCTTGGGCTTGGTGGCGGTCTTCACGAACTCGTTGAACCCGAGCTCGTAGGCCTTGCCGAAGTCGTTCTGCATGATCAGGGCGGCGACCGTGATCTCGTCTTTGTCGGCGAACTTCTTCTCCAGCAGTCCGCCCCACAGGATGGCCTCGGTGTTGTAGGCCAGCTGCTGACCCCACACCCAGGGGTGGTTCACCGGATCACCCCAGGCCGGGTGGCCCGACATGACCCACGGGTCGGGCACGCAGCGGGCGTTGAGCTTGTCGTAGACCTTCATCGTGGCCGGCGAGCCGATGGTCTGGATGGCGAACGACTTCTCCGAGTCGAGCAGCTCATCGACGATCGGTACGGTCTTGGCCGGGTCGTAGCCGTCGTCACGCTGGTCGGTCGTGATCTGGTAGGTCTTGCCCTCGGAGTCGGTGATGCCGCCCTGGCCGTTGATGTAGTCGTAGTAGATCTTCTGCGCCGTGCCGATGTTCCCGTAGTCGGCCAGGGCGCCGGAGAACACCATGTTCTGACCGAGCTTGATGTTGCCGTCGACCAGGCCCTCGTAGGGATCCCAGCCTGAGGGGCAGGTGCTCAGGTCGACCTCGAAGCCATCGGGGCCGGTGACCTTGTTGGCGGCCTGATCCCAACCCCAACCGTTGTCCTTGATCTTCTTGACGATTGCCGCCCGCTCGGTCTCCCACAGCGCCTGCCAGTCCTCGATCGAGGTAATCTCCTTCGCAGCAGCGGTCGTTTCGGTCGATTCCGCCGTCGTTGTCGTGTTGTCGAGCGCGCTGTCTATTGCACCTTTCTGGTTGGCATCGAGCACCGTGCCGTCGGCCGCATTGGTGTCATCGCTCCCACTGCCGCACGCGCTGGCAGTGAGCCCGAACGTGAGTAAAGGCGCGAGCCATCGGCCCCAGGTCCGTGACGTCATAAGGATTCTCTCCCCTTGTTGTTCGACCTATTTGGCCGAGCCCCCACCGTCATCCCATCGCAGGGTGACGTTCATCTTGTTTGACCATAATCGAGCTGTGACGTCTGGCACAGAGGCTTAGCCATATGAATTCGAGATGACCCGTGGGTACGAGGTTTAGTAGCTGGTCACAGGCACTCCGAATAGGCAGTGGAGCCCCCGCCCGGCGAGCCGAGGAAGGCGGGAACGGCGGGCGCGATCCTGTGTTGGGGCGCACCGAACGCCCGCGATTACCGACAAACGGAAGCGGGTTGAGAGCGAGCGGAACAGAGCGACAGTGTCCGAAGGGGGAGGACTTGGCCGCCGCTCTGCTCCCGATCGTAGGGCGCGCCGAATAACCAGCATCGGTGACGTACGACCGACACGGCAAGCGCACGGAGCCTGGTGGGTAAACAGGCTTCAGATCTGACGGGTTGCCGTGAACTCGCAATCTTGGTTGACTCAACCTATCATGGATGTGACGAACGACACACCAGAACTTCAGATCGTGAATAAGGAACGAACCACCAGCCCGGCAGTGCTATGACAACCCGAGCCGGGCGACGTCAATCAGACGTCCAGATTGTCGGCGCCACCGGTGAAAGGGCCTCAGTCGGGCCGCCTGGAGACTCTTGAGGGCTGAGGAACCAATGGATGCACGACGCGCTGTGGTCATCTGTCTGCCGGGGTCGGGCGGGCCGGAGCTGGTATCGGTGATCCGTGCCGAGCTGGGCGATCGGAGCGGCACCGTTCAACTCCTCGCCGTTGCGGATTCGGCGTGCCGGGTGGCTCTGACGTCGACAAGCCCGCTGGGCATGGGGGGCTGGTTGCCGGGCGACGACCTCATCACCTGCCAGGTCCAAGCAGCGCGACTCCTCGCGTGCCGACTGTCTTGGCTCATGTGGGAGATGGGCATTCGGGTTGACCTGTCGATCGTCACCGATGACGTTCGCCAGCTGATCAGGCGCCTGGCGGTGGACGGTCAGGCGTCGACGGTCATCGTGGCGGCCTCCTGCCGACCGCGATGGCGACAGGTGCTCAGGGCAGTGAACGCCTCGGTATCACCTGATGTCCGCTTGCGGGTGGCAGTCGACACCCCGACGACCTCCCTCCAGCGTTGGGCCGCTCGGGCTGGCTTGTGAAGACCCGCCCCTCGGACGGATTTGGCGGGCAGAGCGGCGGCGGCCCTAAGGGGGAGGCCCGCCCGCCGCTCTGCCCGAGGCCTCCCACCTCGGGTGCGGTGGGTGAGGTGGGAGCCCGGTCTCAACGCCCCACCCCATCCCGGCGGCGGTGATGCGCGAACGGGGTGGGGCGTTGAGGGTTGGGGGGTCTTCGGTTCGGATCGGCTATCCGCAGGCGCCCTTGGCCTGGTCCCAGGCGCAGGGTGAGGACTTGCCTCCCAGCTCGATGAGGCCGAGGTCCTCCTGGATGACCCAGCTCTGGGTGGCCGAGTCGTACACGGCGAACTCGGAGCCCTCGGTCGGATAGGCGTCGTCGTTGCCTGACATCTGGTAGGACAGCCCGTCGAGGAGGTTCGGGTTCGTCATGTCCATGGTCCGGGCGGCGATCATGAAGTTGGGACGGCTCAGCCCGCCGGGAAGCTCGGCGGCGATCCTCAGCGCCTCGACCACCGGCCAGGCGTAGGTGAACCCGGTCCCCAGGGACGCGGAATCAGAGATCGGGTGGCCGGCGTCGGCCAGCAGCTCCAGACCGAACGAGATCCACGGATCGTCGGCGTAGGCGGGATCGGTATGGTCCTTCACCCCTCCGCCCACGATCCACCAGCCGTCGCTGGCCGAGCCGTCGCCCCCGACGGCGTCCTTGCCCACCCAGCTCTTGGCCTTGCACACCGAGGGCTGGAACATCAGCTCGACCGTGCCCTTCATCCCGTTGTTGGCGGCTTCGGTGATGGCCTGGGTGCACGACACGCCGGCGCTCATGATCATGAACGCGTCGAGGTCGTTCGATGCCAGCGTGGTCATCTGGTTCGTGATGGTGGCGGCTGTCGGATCGAAGCGCTCGAACACGAAGTTGATCTTGAGCTTGGATGTCTTGATGAACTCGGTGAAGCCGAGCTCGTAGGCCTTGCCGAAGTCGTTCTGCATGATCGCGGCGCCAACCGTGATCTCGTCTCGATCGGCGAACTTCTTCTCGATCACGCCACCCCACAGGATCGCCTCGGTGGTGTAGGCCATGATGGAGCCCCACGCCCACGGGTGGTTCACCGGGTCACCCCACGCCGGATGGCCGCTGAGGATGAAGGGATCGGGAACGCAGCGGCTGTTGAGCTTGTCGTAGACCTTCAACGTGTGGGGTGAGCCCCCGGTCTGGATGGCGAACGACCCCTCGGAATCGAGCAGCTCGTCGACGATCGGCACGGTCTTGGCCGGGTCGTAGCTGTCGTCCCGGACGTCGTTGACGATCTGGTAGGTCTTGCCCTCGGAGTCGGTGATGCCGCCCTCGGCGTTGACGTAGTCGTAGTAGACCCGCTGTCCGACGCCGATGTTGCCGTAGTCGGCCAGGGGGCCGGAGCTGGCCAGATTCTGGCCGATCTTGATGGTCCCGTTCTCCAGCCCCTCGTACGGATCCCAGCCGTCAGGACACGAGGCCAGGTCGACCTCGAAGCCTCCCGGGCCTGTGACCTTGTTGGCGGCCTGATCCCATCCCCATCCGTTGTCGGTGATGGTCTTGACGATCGCAGCCCGCTCCGTCGCCCACAGCGCCTCCCAATCCTCGATACTCGTGAACTCGCCCGGCGATGACCCGCTGACAGAGCTCGTCTCGGCTTGAGTGGTCGACGTGTTGCCGATAGCGCTCGCCGCCGCGCTCTGCTGCTCGTCGCCGAGCACCGTCCCCTCTGTGCTCGTCCCCCCACTGCTGCTACACGCCCCCAACGCCAGCGCAATCGCCAATCCGGGCGCGACGAACAACCCTCTTCGTGTCCCCATTTTCTACGGTCCCCCCCGGGCACGTACCACATCCATTGACATGGTTCCAATTCTGAACCTACACCAGCTGTGACGATTGGCACAGTGGTTTAAGCCAGATTGTTTTTTCATGTGTCCAGGCGGCTTCAGTCGCTGATGAACAGCGAGTGGAGCAGGACGAACAGCAGGCTGGCCACCAGGGCGGCAGCGGCGACGAGGACGCTGAGCCCTCGCTCGCTCCGCTGTACGATCGCGACGATCAACGTAGCTCCCGCCGTGACCACAAGGGCGAGGAGCACAAGCGTGCCCACGATCGACCCGGTGCTGTCCTCGGGTATGACGGTCAACAGGGCGGCGACGAGCAGGGCGACCGCTCCGACTAGACCCACGGCCCAGGTGCCCATCCGGGTCACCGGCGCAACACCACCGCTCCACATCTCTCGCCTCCTCGGCCGGGCCGCCCTCCACGGTCCATTGTCCGCCCGCCGAGGCAACCCGGTCAGGGCTGTTGGTCCCGGTCAGCGGGCCCGTCTGGTTCGGTGCGGACGCCGAGTGTCGAAGCATCACCGGTCATATCCCGTGGCGTCAGCCGGGGGCGTGTGAGGATGTGGCAGTCTTGGCGCAATCGACGGACGAATGCCGAGGATCCATGGACGAGTTGCTGGAGATCGAGAGCGAGCGCACCTTGACGAGGGAGGCGGCTGCCGCGTGGCTAGAGGACCTGGCCCGGCAACTCGCCCGCAGCAACTCCCTCCAACTTCGCCAGGAGGGGCTGAAGTACACCGTGAAGGTGCCGGGCCAGGTTGTGATGGAGGTGGAGGTCGAGATCGGCGAGGAAGGGTCGAAGCTCGAGATCGAGATCAGCTGGTAGCTCCGCGGCTGGTAGCACCGCGGCCTGTGGGTGGAGTGCAGAGCTCAGCTGAGGTCGAAGATCCACCAGGTCAGGCTGAGGCCGAGCACGACGACGGGGTTGAGGACGGCGAAAACCAGCCCGATAACCCCCACGGCCCGCACTGGCCCCGCCGACGGCGTACGGCCTCTGGTCAGCCCGGCGAGGTAGGCGCTGGCGGCCCCGAACATGCCGGGGACCCCGCACCAGAAGAAGAAGAGCAGGGGCACGGCGAGGATGCCGTAGGCGAGGGCGCCGATCCGGGCGGCTCGCTCGCTGCGGGCGATCCTGATGGCAGGCAGGACGGTGACGAGCAGGCCGATCGTGCCGAAGGTCGCCACTCCGCTCAGCTGGTCGACGGTGTCACGGGGGGCCGCTTCGCCCCGGCCGTTGATCAGCAGATCGGCGCCCAGGCTGACGAGCATGCCGACCACGCAGACCACGAACACGATGGTCGCCAGGGTCCGGTAGGTGGGCACGCGGTTGGGCGTGGTCGATGCGAGGTCGATGGTGGTGGTCACGGTTGCTCCTTCGGTGGCCCGGGCGGTCCGGGGCTCCGGCTGCCACGTTCGCCCGGGGCGGCGGCCCGCGTCGATGCCCTGGGTGCCCCGCCGTGTCCCGATGTTGTCCCGGCGCTGTCCCGGCGGGGCGCCGGCCATTGAGCGGCTCGCCGCGGCACCGCACAATGGTGCCATGACGACGATCGCATCGGAGGCCTCCAGCCGGGAGAACGGGGGCTCGTACGTGCCGATGCGGGTCATCGTCGGCTCGGTCGTCCTGGTCGCCTGCGTGCTGCCGATCCTGAGCGTGTTCCCCCATGGGCGGTTCGACCTGGACGCAAGCCTCCCCGTCTATGGATGGCTGCCAATCGGCGTGGCCGGCGTGCTCGTGCTCGACCGCCGGCCGGCCGACCGCCTCGGCCCGGTCGTCGTGGCGGCGGCCACGACTCCGGCGTTCGTGTTCGTGTGGGCGATGGTGAGGCTCGACGTCACGCCGAGCGCGGTGGCCGTTCAGCAGGGCGTCGGGGAGCTCGGGCCGATCGTGGTCCTGCCGCTGGCGGCGCTGGCCCTGGCCGTGGCCGATGCCGGGGACCGGCGCTCGAGGCGATGGGGATTCTGGATCACGTTCGTGACGCTGATGGCCCTCGGCGTGGGTTGCGCCACCTGGTTCTTCAGCCTCGACAATGTCTACGGCGTCGCCACCGCAGCCTGCATGCTGGCGGTGTCGTTCGTCGTGGGCGTGTCGGCCTACGGGGAGCACCCCCGCCCGATCGACGAGGCGCTCCTCGACCTCGGGCTCGCTGTCGGCATCGGCGGCGTCGCCGGCGTCACGTATGTTCTGATGGACCGGTGGACGTCTGCCGAGTCCGTCACGGCGTACCCGTCGGCCGTGGCCGCCCTGGCCGCAGCGTCCACGGTGCCCTTGTCGGCCATCGGGGCGTCATGGGTTCGCCACGAGCTGGGTTGGCGTCGCTACGGCCGCGGGGTCCTCACCCCATCCGACGTCGCCGCCATCACCGCCGACCTCGGTGGTGACGCCGATCCCCGGAGGTTGCTGGCGAAGGCCGCGTCCGTCACCGGTGCCGCCACGGGCGGCCTCGCCACCCGGATCGTGCTCGACGAGGACTCAGACGACGGCTGGGTGGCGTACCCCCTCGTGGTGGGGGAGGAGCGGACCGGAACGCTGCTGGCCAAGCCGAAAGGATCCGACGGCCTCGAGTACAGGCAGGAGCGGACCCTGGCGCAGCTCGTGCCCACCTTGGCGCTGGTGGCCCGGGCCGTCGGGTTGGCCGTCGATGCCGGGCACGCCAAAGACGACGTCGTCCATCAGCGGGAGGCCGAGCGAGCGCGGATACTGGCCGACCTGCACGACGACCTCGGCCCGCTGCTGGCCGCCATGAGCATGAAGGTGCAGGCAGCGCAGCTCTCGCACGATCTGCCGGTGCTGCAGGCCCTGGCCGCCGACCTGACCACGTGCCGCACCGACCTGCGCCGGATCGTGGCGGGTCTGGCTCCGTCGGCGCTCGCCGGCGTCGACAACGCGGAGGCCATCACCGCGCTGGTTGCATCGTTCGGGCCGCCCGTGGAGCTCGTCGGACCGGTGCCTGCGCACATCCGCGACGATCTGGCCGTGCTCTTCTACCGGGTCATCTCCGAAGGAGTGAACAACGCGCTCCGTCACGCCCGGCCAACCTGTGTGACCGTGACCGTCACTCGGGAGGGACCGGACCTGTTGGTGGTCGTGACAGACGACGGTCACGGTGCCCGGATCGTCCCGGGCGTCGGACTATCGTCGCTCTGTGCCCGGGCCCTCGAGCTCGGCGGCAGCCTCAGCGCGGCGCCGACCGGTCAGGGCACCTGTCTGCAGGTACGGGTCCCCGAGTGCACCCCGTGACCCGGGTGGTGGTGGTCGACGACCATCCTGTGGTGCTCGCCGGGCTGACGGCGATGATCGACGCCAACGACGACCTGGAGGTGGTGGGATCGGCGGGAACCGTGGCCGATGCGCTGGCGCTACCGGTCGACCTCGCCCCCGACCTCTGCGTCCTGGATCTTCAACTCCCCGACGGTGATGGGATCACGCTGGGGGTCGCGGTCAAGCGGCGCTGGCCCGGCACCCGCGTCCTGGTCCTCACGATGAGCGCCGACCCGGCCGCGGTGATGCGAAGCCTGAGCGCCGACCTCGACGGCTACGTGCTGAAGGATGCCGATCCGGCGGAGCTGCTGTCGGCGATCCGTTCTGCTGCGGCGGGCGCGGTCGTCCTCGGGCGGGGCGCGAGCCGGACGATCGTCGCCGCCGCGGTGGCGCTGCCGGCCATCGAGCCGCTTGCCGCCCTCGACGCCCGGGATCGCGAGATCCTCGATCTCCTCGTGCGGGGCCGGCACACCAGCGAGGTGGCCCGCGAGCTGTTCCTCGCCCCCAAGACGATTCGGAACCGCATATCGGACATTCTGGGAAAGCTCGGGGTGGCGAGCCGCGAGGAAGCCATCGCTATGGCCCGCGCCGGAGGTCTGGGGCTCTCTGGCAGGGCCTAAACCTCCTACCCGCAAGTCATCGCCAACCTGCATGTTGAACTAGATCAGAATGCTCCGATCCGATAGTCGCAGGTCAGCGAACTGCAAAAGGCTCTGGCGCGGCGTTTGGAGCCCGAGTTGATTCATCTTTCGAACCTTCCTTAGCGGCTTCGTAACCTTGGCCTCTGTGCCAAGCGTCACTCCTTCAATTAGTGTGCTTCCCGCTGGCGTCCCCCGCGGTGGGGTGACGGTGCGGATCCGATCAGACAGATCGGTTGACTAAGGGGAGAACCTCCATATGACTTTCCGGACATGGGCCCGAGGGCTCGCGCCCTTACTCGCGCTCGGCCTGGTGGCCAGTGCGTGTGGCAGTAGCGGAGGCGGCGACGACACCAGCGCCGGCGGCGAGGGCACGGTGCTCGACCAGAACGCCAAGGACGCCGCCGCCAGCGCGCTGGAGAGCACCACCACCACCGCCGCCAACACGGCGGCTCCGACCGCCGAGATCACCTCGATCGGGGACTGGGAGGCGCTCTGGGAGACCGAGCGGGCCGCCGTGGTCCAGAAGATCAAGGACAACGGCTGGGGATGGGACCAGACCGCCAACAAGGTCACCGGCCCCGGTGGCTTCGAGGTCGATCTGAGCACGTGCCCCTCGGGCTGGGACCCCTACGAGGGCCTGGAGAACGGCCAGATCAAGCTGGGCCAGAACATGGTCTTCTCCGGCACCCTGGCCGACTACGGCAACATCGGCGTGGCCCAGAAGGTCTACTACGACTATGTGAACGCCAACGGCCCGATCACCGACGTCGACGGCAAGACGTGGGAGATCACCACGAACCAGAAGGACGACGGTTACGACCCGGCCAAGACCGTGCCGATCGTGGACGAGCTCCTCGACTCCGAGAAGTCGTTCGCCATCCAGACGATCGGCTCCCCGGCCACGATGAAGGTGTACGACAAGATCAACCAGCGCTGCGTGCCCGACCCCTACGTGATGTCGGGCCATCCCGCCTGGGGCGATCCGGTCAATCACCCGTGGGTGTGGGGCCACCAGCTGGCCTACAACACCGAGGCCATCCTGTGGGGCGGCTTGATCGAGAAGAAGTTCGCCGACGCCGGTGAGGTCACCGTGGCCGGCCTCATCATGCAGAACGACTTCGGCAAGGCCTACGAGCTCGGGTTCAACGAGTTCATCAAGACCTCCAAGGTCAAGATCAACTTCGTGTTCGAGCGGATCGAGCCCACGGCGCCCACCATCACCAACCAGATGACCACGCTGGCGTCGAAGAACCCCGACGTGTTCATCGCCATGACGGCCGGCACCTCGTGCACCCAGGCCATCCAGGAAGCCGCCAACAACGGCCTCAAGGACTCGGCCCAGATGCTGTTCCAGCCCTCCGTGTGCAAGGCCCAGAGCTTCGTGGGCAAGGACAAGGTGGGCGGCGACGGCATGGCCAGCGACGGCTGGTGGATCGTCGGCGGCGGCGCCAAGGACTTCCAGGACAAGGCCAACGCCGAGGATCCCTGGATCGCCTTCGCCAACGACCTGCTGGAGAAGAACGGCACGCCGATCGAGACCTCGGGCTCGCTGGCCAGCGGCTTCGGCTTCGCCTGGCCCCTGGTCGAGGCGATGAAGATCGCGGCCCAGCTCGACGGTGGGCTCAGCCGGCCCAACCTGATGATCGCGGCCCGGACCCTCGACATGACCAACCCCAACCTGCTGGACGGGATCAAGTACAACATGTCGGGCAACGAGGACGCCTACTACACCGAGGGCTCCGAGTTCTCGGTCTACGACGGCGCCGCCCAGGGGTGGAAGCTCCAGGAGGACCTCGGCATCATCGAGCTGTCGGGCAAGTCCAAGCCCTGCGCCTGGGACCAGTCCACCAGCACCTGCGGTTGACGTGAACCTCTTCCCTTAGGGAGGGCATCGAGGGCGGTCGCTCCGGCGGCCGCCCTCGGCGCGTCCGGCCTCAGCTCCGCTCGTCGCCGGGGATCGTCCGGGCGGTGAGGTGGAGGTTCAGGCCGTGGCCGGGATCGAGGTCCACCCGCACGTCGGCGTCGCCGGTGCGGGTGGTGCCGATCCCGTGCTCGCCCAGGAAGGCGACGGCCCGGCCCAGGTCGGCGGTGGCGAAGGTGATGGCGTGCACGGCGTTGCCGGCCCCGGCCCGGTCCCTGCCTTCAGCCGTGGAGGTGTCGGTGGGGGCCACGACCTCCACCACCGTGTCCTCCCCGATGGCCCAGTAGGCCCGGGGGGCGGCCGGGTTGGTGGTGTCGGTGTGGAGCAGGGTGCCGGCCAGGGCATCGCCGTAGACCCGCTCGCCGCTGTCGAGCGAGTCGAACAGCACGGTCACCCACGCCGTGTGCAGCAGGCCCAGCGGGTGCTGCCGCCACGGCTCGGTGGTCCAGCCGTCCTCGATACGGGGGTCGGCGGCGAACCCGGCCTCGCAGAACTCGAGCAGGGCCCCGGTGTCTCCCGGGTGGGTCCAGATGGCCACTGCGTCCTCCGGCTTCGTCACCGGCCGGCCGGTGAGGCCCACCAGGCGGATCTGGCGCTCCAGCAGCCGCTCGGTGAACGCGCCGATGTCGTCGACGTACCAGGCGATCGAGTGGAGGCGGTTGCCGAACCGGGCCTTGAACCGGCCGAGCGGGCTGCCGGCGTCGGCGGGGTCGGCCGACGGCATGATCGGCTCCATGCACTGGTCGCACACGATCAGCAGCGACGCCTCCCGCCGGGCCGCCTTCTCGTAGGCCCGGTAGTACCGCTGGCAGGCGAACACGTCGTCGTAGAGCCGGTCGGTGGCGTCGAGATCCTCGACGAGGTGGGCGAGGTGGAACAGCTTGCCGATCATGGCCTGACCTCCTGGCCGGAGCCTACGACCGGGCCACCGGGCCGTCGATCTGAACGCGTTCAGGGCACGGGACCAAGGTCCCTATCGGCGTGACGAGGGCCACGCCCATGCTTGGCACAACACCGGCAACGGGCCGGTTGCCGAGGCTCGGTGGGCACCCAGCCAGGAGGTCGAAGTCATGGGTCAGGTTCGTGAGTCGGGTCCGTCGTTCCAGCACCTGGCGTTGATGGTGCGCGACATCGAGGCGTCGCACCGCTTCTACACGAAGGCGCTGGGCTTCGAGCAGTGCGCCTCCATCGACCGCCCGGGGGTCGACTTCCGCTTCTACCGCGGTGCACCCGACCGCCATCACGACTTCGCCCTCGTCCAGACGCCGGACCCGTCGGCCTTCCCCGCTGCCGACACCAAGTGGAACATGCTCGACAACCGGGTCGGCATCAACCACATCGCCATCTGCTACCCCAGCCGGGAGGAGTTCCTGACCCGCCTCCGGGTGCTGAAGGAGGAGGGGGTGGAGTTCCGCCAGCGCGGCAACCACGGCATGACCCACAGCGTCTATGTGTCGGACCCCGACGGAAACGGCATCGAGGTGCTCTACGAGCTGCCCGAGGAGGTGTGGGTCAACGACGTGCACGGCGCCCTCAACTACTGGCAGGACATGCCGCTCGACGGTGACGAAGCCCTCACCGATCCCACCGACTACCCGGTCTTCAGCGGTTCGGCCAAGTAGAGGCACGGTAGACCGATCCCGCGGCCGGGCCTGGCATGCCGGTGATGACGCTCCAGATCGGCGCCGAACCGGAGGTCCGGTTGCCGGTGCGCACGGGGGAGACCATCGACGCCGCCTTCACCCGGGCCGGCTACGCCCGCCGCCGCAAGGGCTGCCGCCGCGGCGGTTGCGGCCAGTGCCTGATCACCGTGCTCGACGGCTCGGTGACCGACGACCGGCCGGTGGCCGACACCGTCCTGCCTCCGGCCCGGCGGGCCGCCGGCGGGGCGCTGGCCTGCCGGGCGGTGCCCCTGGGCGACGTGGCGGTGCGGGCCGACGCCGGCTCCATCCGCTGCGTGTCGCCGCTCCAGAGAGAGCTCGCCCTCCGGGAGCTGACCCGAATCACAAGTCCCGAGTCATGAGTTGCAGCAGGAAGGAAGCTGATCATGTCCGTCATGCGTTTGGGGTACGTCCATGTCCGGGTGACGGACCTCGACGATGCCTCCCGTCACTACGAGAAGACCCTGGGCCTGCAGGCCATGGGCCAGGAAGGCCCGCGCCGCTACTTCAAGGGTTGGGATGAGTTCGACCACCACTCCGTGGTCATCGAGGAAGGCGGCGTCGGCCTAGTGAAGCTGGGGATGAAGGTGTCGTCGGCCGACGACCTCACCCGCTTCGAGGCCAACCTGGCCCGCTTCGGCGTCACCACCGAGCGGATGGCGGCGGGCGAGTCGCACAAGGTGGGGGAGGGCCTGCGGGTGTTCCTGCCCACCGGCCAGACCATGGAGCTGTACACCGATATGGAGTACGTGGGCAACGAGCTCGGCACGCTCAACCCCCACGCCGTGATCCGCGACCCCCGCGGCCTCACCGTCCCCCGGCTCGACCACATGCTGATCGCCGGCGAGGACCCGGCCCTCACCGAGCGGATGTTCACCGAGTGCCTCGACTTCCACACCTCGGAGCGGTTGATCACCGACATCGAGACCAACGACCTCGTGGCCACGTGGCTCTTCGCCGGCCAGACCTCGCACGACATCGCCCTCATCAAGGGCGAGCAGGGCAAGCTCCACCACTTCGCCTTCTGGCTGGAGGACTGGCAGTCGATCCTGCGGGCCGGTGACGTGTTCGCCTACGACGACACCCCGGTCGACTACGGGCCCACCCGCCACGGGATCACCCGGGGCACCACCGTTTACTTCTTCGACCCCGCCGGCAACCGCAACGAGGTGTTCACCGGCAGCTACCGCTGCTACGCCGACACCCCCACCATCACCTGGACCATGGACACCTTCCCCCGTGCCCTGTCGGCCCTGCAGCGCGAGGTCAACGAGAGCTTCCTCACGGTGTTCACCTGATCCTCCCCGGGCGGTTCCGCCGCCCCTGACCATCCCTTCCCCCCCGTCCCCCCACCGAACCGAGAGCCACGAGGAGCGCACGAGCATGGGTGCACGCACCGGCCAGCAGTACCTGGATTCCCTGAAGACCACGAGCCGGGAGATCTGGCTGGGCAACGACAAGGTCGACAACGTCGTCGACCATCCCGAGTTCGCCCAGGCGGCCCAGGCCATGGCCTCGTGGTACGACCTCCAGTTCGAGCACCCCGAGGAGCTTCTGATCTCGGACGAGGAGACGGGGGAGAAGATCAACATCAGCCACATGATCCCCCGCTCCAAGCACGACCTGGAGCGGCGGGCGGTGGGCCTCACCCGGATCGCCGAGCTGAGCATGGGCGTGATGGGGCGCCTGCCCGACTACATGAACGTCACCTTCGCCGGCTTCGCCGCCAACCCCACCGACTGGCGGGGCCCGAGCGGGGCCAACGAGGAGGGGACGCACAACCTGATCGAGTTCCAGAAGCGGCTGCGGCGCGACGACCTGTCGCTGACCCACACCATCGTGCACCCGGTGGTCGACAAGGTGGCCGACGCCAACTTCGCCGGCAACCCGGTGCCCCTGCACAAGGTGGGGGAGACGCCCAACTCGATCATCGTCCGGGGGGCCCGTCTGCTGGCCACGCTGGCCCCCTTCGCCGACGAGCAGACTGTGTATCCCGGCCACCCCCTGCCCGAGGGGGCGCCGCCGGAGTACGCCTTGTCGTTCACGGTGCCGATGGACGCCCCCGGCCTCATCTTCATCTGCCGTGACTCCGGGGCCCGCCCCAACACGGTGGGCTTCGACGCACCGTTCTCCACCCGCTTCGACGAGCAGGACGCCTATTGCATCTTCGACGACGTGGAGGTGCCCAAGGAGAACGTGTGGATCGACGGCCACATCGACGTCTACAACACCGTGATGATGCCCAGCTCGTGGTGGCCCAACATCATGCAGCAGACCACGATCCGGGCGCTCACCAAGCTCGAGTTCGCCTACGGCCTGTGCGTGCGGATGGCCGAGATCGTCAACGACAACTCGCCCCAGACGATCGACATGCTGGGCGAGCTGGTGGGCTACGTGGAGCTCACCCGCAACGCCCTGGTGGCGGCGGTGGAGGAGGCCGTGACCTGGCCCGACGGGGGCGTGTTCCCCTCGGCCCGGGCGCTCACGTCGATCCGCTCGATCATGCCGATCTGGATGAGCCGCACCAACGACATCATCAAGACCATCGGCAGCCACAACCTGCTGGCGGTGGCCAGCCGGGGCCAGCTCGACGACCCCCGCCTGCGGCCCCTGCTGGAGGAGTTCCTCCCCGGCGCCCACGGCGTGGGCCCCGAGGAGCGGTCGGCCGTGTACCGCACCGCGTGGGACTTCGTCGGCTCCGCCTTCGGCGCCCGCAACGAGCTGTACGAGCGCAACTACCTGGCCTCCACCAAGACCAATCGCTTCGCCCAACAGATGATGTACTCCGAGGCCAACAAGGCCCGGGGCCGCGAGCTGCTGGACAAGGTCCTGGCCGACGCCCGGAACCACTGAGGTCTCGACCTTCGCCCCTGTTGTCCCGGTGGGGCCTCGTCCATGATCTACCGAGGACGGGCCCACTCGGGGCCCGGAGCCGGTAGGAGGTCGCAACGATGGGACGATTCGACGGCAGGGTGGCGCTGATCAGCGGTGGCGCCCGGGGCATGGGGGCCGAGCACGTGCGGGCCTTGGTGGCCGAGGGGGCCAAGGTGGTCTTCGGCGACGTGCTGGACGACGAAGGGCAGGCGCTGGCCGCCGAGTTGGGCGACGCCGTGCGCTACGTCCACCTCGACGTGACCGACGAGGCCGAGTGGAACGCGGCGGTGGCGTCGGCGGAAGAGGCGTTCGGGCCGGTCGGCCTGCTGGTGAACAACGCCGGGATCGTGGTGTTCGGCACGGTGGCCGACATGGAGCCGGCCGCCTTCCGCCACGTGATCGAGGTGAACCTGACCGGCGTCTACCTGGGGATGCACGCCACCATCCCGTCGCTGCGCCGGGCCGGTGACGGGGTGATCGTGAACATCTCGTCCACCGCCGGCATGATGGGCTACGCCGGGATCAACGCCTACGTGGCCTCCAAGTGGGGGGTGCGGGGCCTGACCAAGGCGGCGGCCATGGAGCTGGCGGCCGACGGCATCCGGGTGGTGTCGATCCACCCCGGCCCGGTCCGCACCCCGATGACGGCCGGGCTGGGCGACGGGCTCATCGCCAACCAGGCCATCCCCCGCATGGGCGAACCGGAGGAGGTCACCAAGCTGCTGCTGTTCCTGGCCGCCGACGCCACCTTCTCCACCGGCTCCGAGTGGATCGCCGACGGCGGCGCCCTCCTCGGCCCTGTCAGTTAGGGGGCGTAGCCCCCCGAGAGCTAGCCCCAGGCTCTCGCCAGGGCGCGGGGCAGCTCCTCGCACCACTGGATGAGATCGTGGCCGGCCACGCGCTCGGTGAAGTGGTAGGGGGCTTTCATCATGTGCAGGTAGCCGGCCCAGGCCGCCGTGGCCTGGTGGAACGGACCCTCCAGGGTGCCGGCGCAGAGGTGGACGAACGGGGCGTCGTCCGCGCTCCACGGCAGGGCCTGGGTGGGCTCGGGCGGGGTACCGGTGGAGTAGGCGAACACGTGCCCGAAGCGATGGCGGTGCAGTCGCCCGGTGGACAGGGCGTGGCCCCCGCCGTCGCTGCAGCCGAACACGGCCCGGCGGGCCCGCTCGGTGGTGACCCCCAGCTCCTCCTCGGCCCAGGCCGCCAGCTCGCCCACGAAGAACCGCTGGTGGGCGTCGAAGCGGCGGTCGTCGAACCCGGCCAGGTACTCGAGGGCCCGCTGGTTGCCCCGCACATGGTCGGCCGGGGCCGAGTGGGCGGCCACCACCACCACACGGGGGCAGGTGCCGGCCTCGATGGCGGCGTCGAGGCGGCGGGCGTAGGGGGCGAACATGTTGCCGTCGGTGGCGTACACCACCGGGATGTCCTCGCCCTTCGTGTGTCCCGGCGGCTTGTAAACCGTCACCCTGCGTGGTCCACCCAGGGCCGATGACTCCAGGGCGTGATCGAACAGGGTGCCCGTCACCGGGTCGTTCGAGGCCATCTCGGGTGGTGCCGCCGGGCCCCGGAACCGGCCGTCGTGCGAGCCCCGGCTGAGGTTGGTGGTGACGCTGCCGTCGAGCGGGGTGAAGGTGTAGGTGATCACGGCCTCATCGAGGCGGGCCACCCGCACGCTCAGCACCTGGAGGCCGTCGCCGGCCGGCCACGACGGCATCTGGAACACCGGGGTGAGGGCCACCGGCACCGGCGACTCGGTGACGAACGTGAGGATGTCACCGTCGGCCCAGGCCCGGCCCTCGACGGCCATCCGTTCCCGCAGGGCGGCGGGGTCGGGATCGGTCCAGACCCGGGTGAAGGCCTGGCCCGGGGGCAGGAAGCCGGGTTGGGCCGCCCGGTCGGCCGCCAGCCGGCGGGAGGCGTCCACCGTCCGCTGGCGCAACTCGGCCAGCGGCGGCACACCGAACGCGGCCCGGTCCTCGTCGGTGGTGCGGCGGTCCACCGGCGGCATCACCACGTCGCCCTGGTGCTCCACCATGACCGTGCCGTACGGCTGGGGGCGGCCCGTGAGCAGGGACAGCTTGTCGATCGCCTCGGCCGCCACCGGCCCGGCGCCGGCCACGCCGTCGTCGTGGGCCCGGGACGCCAGGCGGGCCACCAGCTGGAGGTCTTCGTAGCCGCCCCACCGGGCCAGCAGGTTCGCCGCCCGCAGGGCGTCGGCCCCGGCGGCGCCGGCGGTGTCGGGATGACCGACGAGGCTGGCCACGATGCCGGCCACCCGGGGGTCGTCGGCCTGCTCGGCCGCTTCGGCCTCGTCGAGCAGGCTCTGGAGCGACTCGTGTTCCATCCTGGTCCCCCTCCGTCGAGCTCCGGTGAGCCGACCCTAGTGTCCCGGCCGGCCGCGGTCCCAGCTCATGGACCCGCTTCATGCCTGATGTGCACGGGGCACCGGTGTTCGGCAATAGTGGAGTCGTCCTCAGACGTCCCGCCGATCGGAGCCGGGGATGACCAACGAACGTCTACGCGATGCGGTCAACCGCGCCGGTCTGACCCTGGCCGAACTGGCCCACGAGGTGGGGGTCGACCCCAAGACGATCGAACGGTGGATCAACCAGGGCCGCATGCCGTACCCCAAGCACCGGGCCCGGATCGCCACCCTGCTCCAGGAGAGTGAAGCCTACCTGTGGCCCCACAGCCACGGGGTGGACCGGCGGGCCCGGCTGTGGGAATCCGAGGTGGTGCGGTTCTACCCCCGCCGGGCCGAGATCCCCCGGGAGATGTGGCAGCGGCTGCTGCGGGAGGCCGAGGCCCGGATCGACATCCTGGTCTACGCCGGCCTGTTCTTTCCCGAGCAGATGCCCACCCTGGCCGCCACCCTGTGCGACAAGGTGAGCGAGGGGGTGGAGGTGCGGTTGCTGATGGCCCGGCCCGACGGCGAGCAGGTGGCCCGCCGGGGGGTGGAGGAGGGGATCGGCGACGTGGTGAGGGGCCGGGTGCAGAACGCGCTCTCGTTCTTCGAGCCCCATGCCCGCCACGGCTGCATCCAGCTCCGCCTGCACGACACCACGCTGTACAACTCGATCTTCCGCTTCGACGAGGAGATGCTGGTCAACACCCACGTGTTCGGCCTGCCGGCGGCCCATGCCCCCGTGATCCATCTCCGCCGCCTCGACGGGGCCGAGCTGTTCAGCATCTACGGCGCATCGTTCGACCGGGTGTGGGCGGCATCGGAGCCGGTCTCGGCACCGGAGCAGAACCTTTACGCTGGGAGGCCATGACCGGAACCTCCCCTGCCCGCACCGCCAGCCCCGACTGGGTCGCCCAGATCGCCGACCGGGTGATCCGCGCCTTCGAGAAGCGCACGGCGGAAGGGAAGGCCGGGGAGAAGCTGGTGTGCGCCTCCGGGATCTCGCCCTCGGGCCCGATCCATCTGGGCAACCTGCGGGAGCTGCTGGTGCCCCACTTCGTGGCCGAGGAGGTCAAGGCCCGGGGCATCCCCTGTGAGCACCTGCTGAGCTGGGACGACTTCGACCGGCTGCGCAAGGTCCCGGCCGGGGTGCCGGCCAGCTTCGCCGAGCACGTTGGGCGGCCCCTCACGGGCATTCCCGACCCCTACGGCGACCTCGACAGCTGGGCCGAGCGGTTCAAGACGCCGTTCCGGGCGGCCATGGCACGCCTGGGGGTGGAGGTCCGGGAGATCAGCCAGACCGAGATGTACACTGCGGGCGCCTACCGGAGCCAGATCCTCACCGCGCTGGACCAGCGCCTGGCCATCAACGACGTGCTGGCCCGGTTCCGCACCCTCGAGGCCGAGGCCGGCATCACCCCCGACGCCGACGACGAAGACGGCGCCCCGGCCCCCGAGACCCAGGCCGAGGACGACAGCGACGTGGAGATCGGGTCCACCTACTGGCCCTACAAGGTCTACTGCCACCAGTGCGGCCGGGACCACACCCACCTGACCGGGGTGGAACATCCGGCCGACACCGCCGTCGGGAGCGGCCCGATCTGGATCTCCTACGCCTGCGACAGCTGCGGCCACAGCGGCCGCTTCGACCTGAACGTCGAGAACCCGGGCAAGCTGGTGTGGAAGGTCGACTGGCCGATGCGCTGGGCCTACGAGCAGGTGACGTTCGAGGCCGGCGGGGCCGATCACTCGTCGCCCGGCTCGAGCTTCAGTGTCGGGTCCGACCTGGTGCGCTCGATCTTCGACGGCCTGCCGCCCGAGTATGTCGCCTACTCCTTCGTGGGGGCCCAGGGCGGGGGCAAGATGAGCAGCTCCCGAGGGGCCGTGCCCACCCCGTCGGACGCCCTCGAGGTGCTGGAGGTGCCGATCCTGCGCTGGCTGTACGTGCGCAAGACACCCCGCCAGGGCATCACGGTCGATCTGGCCGAGGGCATCCACGCCCTGTACGACGAGTGGGACGCCTTGAGCCGCAAGGCGGCCGAGGGCAAGGCCCAGGCCTCGATGGGCCTCGCCTACGACCGGGCCCGGGCCACGATGTCGGCCGGCGAGTTCGAGCGTCCCGGGGTGGTGGTGCCGTTCCGCACCCTGGCCTCGGCGGTGTCGGTTGCGGCGGGCGACCCCGCTCAGACCACCCGCATCGTCGGGGTGCTGGCCGAGCTCGATGAGGCCGAGGTGCCTCGCACCGAGCCTCGCCTGGGTCTGGCCAAGCGGTGGATGGAGGCGTACGCCCCGCCGGGGGAGCGGATCACGGTGCGGCCCGAACCAGACCGGGAGCGCCTGGCCAACCTCGACGACAGCGAGGCCCGCTGGCTCGCGCTCCTCATGGAGCACCTCGACGACGACTGGACGCTGGAAGGGGCCCGCACCCTGGCCTACGGGGTGCCCAAGCTGGCTCTCGGTCTCCCGCTCGACACCGACCCCACGGCCGAGCTGAAGGCGGCCCAGCGGGAGTTCTTCAAGCTCCTGTACGAGCTGATCCTCTCGGCCGACACGGGCCCCCGCATCCCCACCCTGCTGCTCGCCCTGGGCCAGGACCAGGTCCGCCACCTCCTCACCCCGGCGTCGTCGGTCTGACCGCCACCCCGAATCTCCGTGGGTACAGGGAAACCCCCGGCATCCGGCCAGGACGGGCCGGACGCCGGGGGTGACCCGGACATCGGTTGCAGCTGGTTGTCGGGGACGTGCGCCCGGGCCGCCGGCTCAGGGGGTGCTGGCGATCTGGGCCCCCGTGACCCGTTACTGCTGCAGCAGCCGGAGGACCGACTGCGGGATGCTGTTGGCCTGACCCAGCATGGCCGTACCGGCCTGCTGCAGGATCTGGCTCTTGGTGAACGACACCATCTCGGTGGCCATGTCGGTGTCCCGGATCCGGGACTCCGAGGCGGCCAGGTTCTCCGTCGTCACCTGGAGGTTGTTGACGATGGACTCGAACCGGTTCTGGGCGGCGCCGAGCGAGCCCCGGTTCTCGGAGACAGCGGCGATGGCGTCGTCGATGGACTCGATGGTGGTCCGGGCGTTGGCCGCCGTGTCGACCGCCAGGGCGGTCAGGTCGGATCCGCCGATGTCGGTGTTGTCGAGGGCACCCACCGTCACCTGGAGCTGGTTGCCCACCCCCTCCGAGCCCACCTGGAAGTTCAGCGCAGTGGCGCTGAACACGGTGGCCCCGCTGAACGTGGTGTCGTCGCCGATCCGGCCGATCTCGTCGGCCAGGGCGTCGATCTCGCTCTGGATGGCGTCGCGGGCGGAGGTGTCGTTGGTGTCGTTGGCGGCCTGGACGGCCAGGTCACGCATGCGGTTCAGCATGGAGTGGACCTCGCCCAGGGCACCTTCCGCCGTCTGGGCGAAGCTGATGCCGTCCTGGGCGTTGCGGGTGGCCTGACGGAGCCCCGAGACCTCGGCCCGGAGCTTCTGAGAGATGACGAGGCCCGCCGCGTCGTCACCGGCCCGGTTGATGCGGTAACCCGAGCTCAGCTTCTCCAGGCTCTTGCCGAGGCTGCCGTTGGAGACACCCAGGTTACGGGCGGCGTTGAACGCCATGATGTTGTTGTTTACGCGCATGCTCCCGTGATCCTTCCGTGTGAGAGCGTTTCACCTGTCCAATCCGTTGGACCAGGACCGGGAGAACCCGGCAGAACAAGCTTCGGCTGATCGGCGCCGCAGCATTAGGACGAATTCGGGAAAATCCCGTAGCGTCGGATTCATGCGAGTAGATGCGACGGCAGTGGGGGAC
>Ga0268299_1002014_pt1 | contig 27869 bp, 25 predicted proteins | sample NOBtaG_FD_193484 | JGI IMG/M metagenome (GOLD analysis project Ga0268299, IMG submission 193484) | Activated sludge microbial communities from bioreactor in Nijmegen, Gelderland, Netherland - NOB reactor | ecosystem: Engineered > Bioreactor > Aerobic > Activated sludge | place: Netherlands...
TCGTCGGCTTCGGGATATGGCAAAAGAGGCTGAAAACTTAAAAGGCGAAAAAGACGAAAAACTCCAGCAAGCTATCAAAGTAATAGAATCATTTATCAAAGATGGTTTTAACCCTATAGTATTTTGTAGGTTTATCCCTACTGCTGAATATGTAGCCGATGCCTTAAGAAAAAAACTTAAAAATGTTGAAATAAAAGCTGTAACAGGTGAACTTCCACCAGCAGATAGAGAAGAACGAATTTTAGAGCTAGGAAAAGCACCTCGAAGAGTTTTAGTTTGTACTGATTGCTTAAGTGAAGGTATTAACTTACAGGAATACTTTGATGCAGTCTTACATTATGACCTCTCTTGGAACCCAACCCGCCATGAGCAAAGAGAAGGACGTGTAGACCGTTATGGTCAGCCAAGTCCAAAAGTTCGTGTATTAACTTATTATGGAATCGATAATCAAATAGATGGAATTGTTCTAGATGTACTAATTCGTAAGCATAAAGCAATACGTAGCTCGCTTGGTATTTCTGTTCCCGTCCCAGTTGACACAAATCAGGTCATAGAAGCAGTTTTTGAAGGTTTATTACTTAGAGAAAAAACAGGTGATGTAGCCCCTTATTTACCAGGTTTTGAGAATATGTTTGAGTCTCAAAAAGTAGAACTATTTGAGCGTTGGGAAGCTAGTTCTGAAAGAGAAAAACGCTCTCGCACAGTCTTTGCTCAAGAAACTATCAAACCCGACGAAGTAGCACAAGAACTTAAAGCTGTACAAAATGCTATAGGCTTAGGAGTAAACGTTAAATCATTTGTTATTGAGGCTTTGCAACGTCATAGAGCCAGCGTCACAGAAAAAACAGAAACAGAAATAGAAGTAGACTTCAAAGAATCTCCAACAGGTTTGCGTGAGATCCTAAAAACTAATCTAGCAATGGATAAAGAAGATAAAGAGCAAATAAAAGCAAGTTTCCAATTACCAGTAAAAGACAATTTTATTTACCTAAACCGCACTCATCCTTTTGTAGAAGGGCTAGCAACTTATACCTTAGATACAGCTTTAGACTCTGTAATGAATGGGGTTGCGCGGCGTTGTGGAGCTATGCGTACTCATAAAGTACAAAAGCGAACAACCCTTTTACTTACACGTATGCGCTACCACATCACAAGTAAAAAAGGGGATATAGAGAAACAGCTTTTGGCAGAAGACTCTCAAATTTTAGCCTTTAGCGGTTCTCCCCAAACAGCAGAATGGTTAAATACCCAGACAGCAGAAGAATTATTAGAAGCCAAACCAGATGACAATATTGAAGCTGAATTAGCTAGCAATTTTATTGATAAAGTAATTCAAGGCTATGAGTTGCTACGCCCACACTTGGAAGAAGTAGCTGCCTTATCAGCTAAAACCCTTTTGGATGCTCATCAAAGAGTTCGTACTGCAAGCAAACAATCAGGTGTTCGCTACAGTGTTGAACCTCAGCTTCCTGTAGATATCCTTGGAATATATATTTTTTTACCAGTGGTATAAATTATGGCTAACAATACTTTTTTCGACATACAAAAAGAGCAATCATTTATTAAAACTGCTATTGTGACAGAGTATTTCAACGCTTGGGCTAATATTATAATGACAGTTCAGGATAAAAAAAGATCTGCTCCTGAAGGCAGACTAGCCTACATTGATTTGTTTGCTGGGCCAGGCTATTACAAAAATGGTGCTAAATCTACTCCTATTATAGTTTTGGAAAAGGCCATTAATAACTATAATTTATCTAAAAGATTAGTAACTTTCTTTAATGAGAAAGATAAAGATCTATTTAATTCGCTTAAAACAGCAATTGAAGAACTACCTAATATTAAGCAGCTAAAATTCAAACCAGAAATACTAAACAAAGAAGTCGGCGAGGATATAGTAAAAGTTTTTCGTAATCTTAACCTTGTGCCTTCTCTTTTTTTCATAGATCCTTGGGGGTACAAAGGTCTTTCGCTAGAGCTTATTAAAACAGTACTAAAAGATTGGGGTTGTGACTGTATCTTTTTTTTTAACTATAACCGCATCAGCATGGGATTAAACAACGAGCGTGTAGAAGATCATATGGACGCTTTATTTGGTGAAACTAGAGCGAAGCTATTACGTGAGAAGCTAAAAAACGTGCTACCATCAGAGCAAGAGTTGACTATTGTAGAAGAAATGTGTCAAGCCATTAAGGATATGGGTAAGCGGTTTATCTTACCTTTTCGTTTCCGAGATGAAAAAGGCACAAGAACTAGTCATCATTTAATTTTTGTTAGTAAAGACTTTCTTGGATATGACACTATGAAACAAATAATGGCAAGATATAGCTCTAATTCTACTCAGGGTGTAGCTTCCTTTGAGTATAATCCTGTCCCAACATTATTTTCCGTTGATTTTAATCCAGCCAGCACAAATCAACCTTTTCTTTTGCAGTTTTCTCAGCCTTTAGAAGAACTGGAGAATTTATTGATGGAAAGATTTTCAGGGCAAACTATTTCTTTTAAAGATTTATATCAGCAACATAGTGTTTCTACTCCTTATCGGGAACCAGACTATAGAAGCGTGCTAAAAGGGATGGAGAAAACTGGAAAAATAACAGTTACTCGGCCTCCTGGCTCACGACAAGGATCTTTTAAAGATGAGTTCAAAATTTCTTTTTTAAGTAAGTCGGAAAGTGGGTCATTATGGGATTTAATTCCAAAATAGAGTGGACTACACATACATTTAACCCTTGGTGGGGTTGTACTAAGGTATCTGATGGATGTAAAAATTGTTACGCAGAAAGTTTTGCAGTTCGCTATGGTCATGATATTTGGGGCATAGGAAAACAACGTCGTTTATTGAGTGAAAACCATTGGAAAGAGCCTCTTAAGTGGAACAACATAGCCAAAGAACAAAATGAACACCATCGCGTCTTTTGTGCATCCATGGCGGACGTTTTTGAGGAAAATGCACCTCAAGATGAAATAAAAAAGCTTTGGGGAATAATTAAACAAACTACTAATCTTGATTGGTTGCTATTAACTAAACGGCCACATCGTATTATTGATAATTTACCTAATGATTGGGGCAATGGCTATAAAAATGTTTGGCTAGGAACTAGTGTTGAAGATGAGCGAGTAGTAGAACGTATTAATCATCTTGTGTCAGTCCCTGCGGCTATACATTTTCTCTCTTTAGAACCATTACTAGGACCACTACCTAATTTACCACTTAAGAATATTGATTGGGTAATAGTTGGAGGTGAATCTGGAGCAGGCTCAAGGCTGATGAAAACAGATTGGGTTTTAGATATTCACCAGCAATGCTTAGCTGCTAATACGGCATTTTTCTTAAAACAAACAGGAAATATACTGGCTAAACAAATGAAGTTAACAGATAAAAAAGGTGGTAATATTGAGGAATGGCCTGAAGAATTTAAACTGAGGAGTTATCCGCTAAAAAATATTCAACCTATAGCATAATTTTCCTACTTGTATAGTAAAAATAGTTAATCTTGCATTACTATTTACAAAATTATGAGGTGATACTAACAAATGACTCAAAAAAGGATGCGGGCACTTAGTATTAGACAACCCTATGCTGAACAGATAATGAGAGGGACTAAAAAAATAGAATATCGTAGTAGGCCTACTAAAATTAGAGAAAGAGTTTATATTTATGCTAGTTTAACTCCTGGTGATACGAGAGAGTTCACCAAAATGAAGCTGAAGCCTGGCGATTTACCTACAGGGGTTTTGATTGGCACAGTAGAAGTGGTCGATTGTACTGGTGATGACGGTGATTATGAATGGCATTTAGTAAAACCCCGACGATTGACAGAAACACTTAAACCAAATAATCATCCTCAACCAGCTTGGTTTTATCCATTTGATGAGTAATTTTTAATAAATACCTTCAGGTTATTTACCACATAGGTTCTAAAAATGGCAAAACAAACTAAAAACAAAGCTAATTTTACTACTATTCGTGTAGAAGGCGCGATTTTGCCTATTGATTTGTTAGAACGCATTGCAAAAAACGAAAAAGGTATAGAAGGATTAAAAGAAGAAGATTATCACTTATCAGGTGAAACCATCAAAGACGCAATTAGCCAGTCTTGGAACCGCTTACGTGCTTCTTGGGCTAATTTTCAAAACTTAAAAGCTAAACTACCTACTAATGAGCCTGGAACAACTATAACTAGAGAAAAATGGTTATCTCCTTTGTTTCAACAACTTGGCTATGGCCGATTAAACCCTACTAAACAAAGCTTTGATATTGAAGGAAAGTCCTACCCTATCTCTCATTTATGGCAGCAAGTACCAATGCACTTAGTAGGTTGTAATGTAGAGTTAGACAAACGTACTGCTAAGGTTGCTGGTGCATCACAGGCTAGCCCTCATAGCCTCGTACAAGAACTACTTAATCGTGCTGAAGATTATCTTTGGGCATTTGTTTCCAATGGGTCAAAGTTCCGTATCTTACGAGATAATGTTAGCCTTACTCGCCAAGCCTATGTTGAGTTTGACCTCGAAGCCATGATGCAAGGCGAAGTTTATTCTGACTTTGTATTATTTTGGTTGTTATGTAATCAGTCTCGTGTTGAAGCTGAAAAGGGCGAAGAGTTCTGGTTAGAAAAATGGTCTAAAACTGCTCAGGAATTAGGAACACGTCTTCTAAAGAAATTACGCGCAGGTGTAGAAAACGCTATAAGTAAGCTAGGAAGTGGATTTCTGGCCCACTCTAACAACAAAGTTTTAAGAACCAAGTTACAAACAGGAAAACTTAACGCTCAAGACTACTACCGCCAATTACTTAGGCTAGTCTATAGACTACTATTCCTTTTTGTTGCTGAAGATAGAGATTTATTGCTTGATCCCAATGCTAGTCAGACAGTGAAAGACTATTATAATAAATATTACTCTACAGCTAAGATACGTAAGTTAGCAGGAAGGCGCAAAGGTAGTAAACACTCTGACTTATGGCAAGGCTTAAGTATTGTTATGCACAAGCTAGGCAATGGTGGTTGTTCTGAACTAGCTTTGCCAGCACTAGGAAGTTTTCTTTTTTCTAATCGCTCTCTGCCCGATTTAGATGGTTGTTTAATTGATAATCAGGCGTTATTAGAAGCTTTTAAAGCCTTAGCCTACACTGAAGATCCACACTCTCGCCGTCCTGTTGATTATAAAAACTTGCGCTCAGAGGAATTAGGAAGTGTTTACGAGTCACTCCTAGAATTACACCCAATAATTAACACGCATGTTGATGTAGCCACATTTGAACTTCAAAACGTTGCTGGCAATGAGCGTAAGACTACGGGCAGTTACTATACGCCTGACAGTTTGGTGCAATGCCTCTTGGATTCAGCACTTGATCCAGTTTTAGAAGAAGCTATTAAAGATCTTGACTCGCAAAAAGCAGAGGAAGCCATCTTAAACTTAAAAGTCTGTGATCCTGCTTGTGGTAGCGGACATTTTCTTGTTGCTGCTGCTCATCGAATGGCTAAAAGGCTTGCATCCATAAGAACAGGAGACTCTGAGCCTTCCCCAACAGAAACACAAAAAGCTTTGCGTGATGTTATAGGCCATTGTATCTATGGTGTAGACATTAATGAAATGGCCGTAGAACTTTGCAAAGTGGCTCTTTGGATGGAAGCTATTGAGCCAGGAAAGCCTCTTTCATTCCTTGAACACCATATTCAATGTGGAAACAGTTTATTAGGTACTACACCTGCTTTAATGGCTGGTGGCATTCCTGATGAGGCTTTTAACCCTATTGAAGGTGATGATAAAAAGAAAGCCGCTGCACTTAAGAAACAAAACAAAAAAGAACGTGAAGGCCGTCAAGGGTCGATGTTCGCTCAATTTGAGGGCGGCAACGAGCTAGATAGTGTTGATTTACTCGCTAAAATTAGAGAAATAGACCTAGTAGACGATAGTTCAATCTCTGGTATTCGCCGTAAACAAGAGCTTTATGAGCAGTTCTTGATGAGCGATTATAAACAAGCCAAAGTGATAGCAGACGCTTGGTGTGCTGCTTTTGTATGGAAAAAGACTGCCGAAGCCCCTTTAGCTGTTACCCATGACATTTTTTGGTTACTAAAAAACAAACCTCAAGGTGTGCCACCATCAACCCTAGCTGAAATCCAACGATTAGCCACTCAATACAAGTTTTTCCACTGGCACTTAGCTTTTCCTAGTGTTTTCCGTATGGATATAGCAATTGCAGAAAACAAGCAAACTGGTTGGAGTGGCGGATTTGATGTTGTGTTAGGCAATCCGCCTTGGGAACGTATCAAGATTCAAGAACGCGAATGGTTTGCTAACAAATATCCTAATATAGCAAATGCTTCCAATGCTTCTATCAGAAACAGTCTCATTGAAGAACTACAAAGCAAAGACACTTTTACTTATATAAGTTTTATAGAAGATCAACGTAAAACGGGAGGAGAAGGCAATTTCATAGAAAATTCTAAATCCTACCCACTAGGAGCAAGTGGAGATACTAATACCTATCCCCTATTTATAGAACTTTCGACTAAAACTATAAGTGTAAAAGGCAGAATAGGATTAATAGTCAAAACAGGAATATTAGCAGATTATTCTATGAGGAATTTTTTCGCCGATCTTATTCAATCTAAACAAATTGTATCTGCATATGATTTTTCAAATAAGCATTTGATTTTCCCAGCAGTTGTGGCTAACGAACGGTTTACACTTCTCACTTTGGCCGGTAAAAATAAACCAGTAGATAAATCTACAATATCTATACTAAATGAATCTATAGATTATTTGAAAAAAACAAATAATTCTTGGCAGATCTCCGCTGATGACATAAAACTAATTAATCCTAACACTCTAACATGTCCTCTGTTCCAATGCCCTAAAGATGTCACAATTGTTCAAAAAATATATCAAAGATTAAGTATTTTAATCGAAGAATCTTATGGGGTAGAGAAAAACCTTTGGGGTTGCAGTTATTACACTATGTTTCATATGACTAATGATTCTTATTTGTTTAAAGATCTTGAGACATTACAATTAAATAATCACTTAGCCCCTTCGCCAGATTGGTATTCTAATCAGCAGAGATACCTAGCACTTTTAGAAGGAAAACTTTTTGACTTATATGATCATAGACATGGTACTTTTTTAGGTATTGAGCCTACGAAAAGATTTGGTATCAAAGCTGAACCAAATCATCCCGACGAAAAACAAAGAAATGATCCTTATTTTTATTGTATTCCCCGTTATTGGGTCTTAGACGAAGAAATAAGAAAAAGATATATAGAAAAATTAGGGTACATTCCAAGTGGTATTTTAACCTTTAGAGATGTTTGTAGAACGCATACAGACCTAAGAACCGTTAGAGCTTGTATTTCTCCTACTTACGGTGCAGGTAATAAAGCTCCTATGCTACTGTTTCCTGCTACTTCAATAGCTGAACATGCTAAGAAAAGTATTTTACTTTGCACAAATCTAACCGCTTTTGTCTTAGATTATGTTGCAAGGCAAAAATTTGCAGGGGGTTCTCTTAATAAATACATTTTAATTCAATTACCATTTATCCAACCCAATAATGCTAAATGTTTTTGGGAAGATACTACAATATCTAACTGGCTTATTATTAGAGCTATTGAACTAACCTACACAGCTTGGGATTTGGAAGCCTTCGCCAAAGATTGTGGCTACTTTGGCCCGCCTTTCAAATGGAATGAGGAAAGACGCTTTTTGATACGTGCCGAACTGGATGCGGCTTATTTTCACCTCTATGGAATAGCGCGGGATGATGTAGATTACATAATGGAAACATTCCCAATATTTAAGCGGAAAGATGAGCAAAAGTATGGTGAATATAGGACTAAGCGAGTTATCCTAGAGGTTTATGACGCAATGGCTGAGGCTATGAAAACAGGTATAGCCTATCAAACCATAGTTTCACCACCTCCAGCAGACCCTTCTGTAGCACATCCACCACGCGAAACAGCCTCAACACCATTGCTAGAAATTAGAGGATATATCTTTCCTTTTCTTCGTCGCCCAGATATTCCACAAGAAGACAAATATAAAACTTCAGTGCCACTCTATACACTCAAGGCCGCCGCAGGTGGTTTTGGAGAATCGCAATCGGTAGAACCTGACGGTTGGGCAGAATTAAAAACTACACACAAACTAAGAGAAGGAATGTTTGTTGCTCAAGTTGTAGGCCGTTCAATGGAGCCAATGATTCCAGATGGAGCGTATTGCTTATTTGCTAGTCCCGTAACAGGTTCTCGCCAAGGCCGAATTGTGCTAGTTGAGCATCACTCCATAACTGACGAGGAAACAAGTGCAAGTTATACAGTCAAACGCTACCACAGCAGCAAAGAAATAGATGAGCAAGGCAACTGGCAGCATAGCGAAATTAGGCTTGAGCCGCTAAACCCAGATTTTAAGCCAATTATATTAAGAGGTATAGCAGAGGATGAGCTAAGGGTAGTGGCAGAGGTTGTAGAGGTATTGAAGTAATTAATTACTGCCTTTCGCTTTTATTTTACTCGCGCTATAATTTGTCATAATTAATGCTCCTGTTATTTCAAGTGACAATACTTTCTAAATTTGATAAAAAGTGTAAAAGGGTTAGGTTTTCAAACCTAAAAGTTAAACTAAACTCTTACAAAAGTGTTTTTAAGCGCAGAAGTACAAATGGTTTGCTTGTATCTACTTGAAAAATATAAAGAAATACTTACTTTAACACTATTGCAAGAACTTTATTGCTTGGTTGGTAAAATATATGGCTTCGTCTGATCAAATAAAAGCACTTATTAAAAGCTATGCGGAAGGCGATAGCAATAAGTTCTATACATTAGCTATGCAGGTAGCAGCTAGCGAAGCCAAAAAAGGACATGAAAAATTAGCCCAAGAAATAAGAAAAATTATTGATGACGCTAAAAAACGAGGAGAAATATCACAGCTAGCAAAAGACCCTATACCTATAGTACGTCCAAGGGGCGATTTATCAGAACTACTTTCCGTTTTATATCCTAAAACTCGTTTGTCTGACTTAATACTAAACCAACAACTTTCTCAGCAACTAGAAAAAATCGTAAAAGAACAAAGAAATATCAATAAGCTTAAATCATACGATCTTAGTCCAATACACAAAATTCTTCTTGTTGGGCCACCTGGATGTGGCAAAACTATGACAGCGTCTTGTTTAGCTGGAGAGTTAGGCATACCATTGTTTGTAGTTCGCTTAGATGGTTTAATTACTAAATACATGGGAGAAACTATAGTTAAACTACGAAAAATTTTTGATGAGTTTTATAATATTAGAGCAGTCTATTTATTTGATGAATTTGACTCTATTGGTACGCAAAGAGATTTTATTAATGACGTGGGAGAAATCAGAAGGGTATTAAACAGTTTTTTAATGTTTATTGAAGAAGACAAATCTAATAGCTTAATACTTGCAGCGACTAATCATCCTCAACAGCTTGACTATGCTTTATTTCGTAGGTTTGATCAGTTACTAGAATATTCCTTGCCAGATAAAGATCTAATTATTAAGCTTATGAAAACAAGATTATCTTTATATGACAACAAAGAAATTGACTTTGAATCTTTAGCTGACATCTCTCTAAGCCTTAGTTTTGATGAAATTGTACGCGCTTGTGAAGAAGCTATTAAAGAAATGATTATAGAAGATCGAGATACTTTAACTACAGACAACTTAACAAAGTCCTTAAGCGGAAAGGTCATGTTACAGCAAAAGTACAAACACAAACTCTAGGAATAACAACAAATGCCAGAAAAACCACCTAACCATTACCAGCACTTTTTGGTAAAAGATAGAGTTAAAAAAGAAAGGTTTACTACACCTAGATCAGGTGGTGGTAAAGGTGTGCCTATAGCATTAAGAGAGAAGAAATCTCATGGGCAAAGTTTAAAAGAGCAATTACAAAAAATTGAAGAAGCAACACAGCAAAACTTAGCTACAACTTTGAAAGATCAGGGTGGCATTACTATAGAGTTTGAAGCAGAACCTGGGTATGAACTAAAACTTGAAAGTTTAGAAAATTTAAGAAGTGGAATTGAGCTAGTTAATGTTAGGAAAGAACAAATTATTGATGCTAATGGTAATAAAACAGAAGTAACTGTAGCCACAGTTTATGTACCAGAAGGCAAATTAGAACATTTTTTACACCAAGTAGAGCAATACTTACAAGAAGTTACCAAAAAAGGAAACCCCAAACACCAATCTTTGCTGGCAAACATTAACAATATAAAAATAGCTTCACTAAAAGCTTTTTGGACAGACTCCAATAATTTCCCAAATGTAGAGCAAAAGTTGTGGTGGGAAGTTTGGCTAAGAGCAGGAGATAATAAAAAAGAAAGAAATAACATATATTCTTTATTTGGCACAGAGGCGGGCAAAATAAGTATTAAAGTATCTAAAGAAACGCTAAAGTTTCCTGAAAGAACTGTGCTTTTAGCTTTTGGCAGTGCTGATGATCTTACTAAATCCAATGCTTTAATCAATTGTTTAGCAGAATTAAGAACACCAAGAGAAGCAATAGCAGCAACCACATCAGAAGATTTTACTAGTCTATCTCCTAGAGAACAAAAAGAATACGTCGAAGAATTACTAAGGAGAATTAATCTTATTAAAACAAACTGGCCTGCTGTATGCATTTTGGATACGGGAATAAACCAAAACCATCCATTAATAAAAATTGCATTAGAAGAAAAAGATTTAGATTCTTATAACCGAGATTGGGGCAATAATGATCACCAAGGACATGGAAGCAAAATGGCCGGAACTGTTCTTTATGGGGATTTAACAGATATTCTTTCAAATAACAAACCCATAGAAATAAGGCATAAATTAGAATCTGTCAAAATGCTTCCACCTCAAGGACAAAATGATCCGCTTTTATATGGAGATATAAATAAACAGTGTATAGCTATTACAGAAATAAAAGCTCCAAATCAACCAAGGCTTTTTTGTTTAGCAGTAACAACCAATAACTACTCTGGTTTGGGAAAACCTTCTTCTTGGTCATCAGCAATTGATCAAGCTTGTATTGGTATAGATGAGGTGGATGAGGAAACCCCTTTAAGTAGCAGACTTATTTTAATTTCCGCTGGAAATATAACAAGGGAAGAAATGAAAGATTACCCTGTTGCTAATCAGACATCAACTATACACGACCCCGCGCAAGCTTGGAATGCTTTAACAGTTGGAGGCTACACTACAAAATCTCATATAAATAACAATATTCATCCTAGTTTGAGCTTACTTGCTCCTATAAATAGCTTAAGCCCTCATAGTAGTACTTCTTTAATGTGGGGCAAAGAGTGGCCCATAAAACCAGAAATAGTTCTCGAAGCAGGTAATGTAGGGATTAATAAACAACTTAACGAAATTGAGTTCCTAGAATCACTTTCATTGCTATCCACATCAAAATATTCTTATGATTTCCAAAAGTTACTTACTACAACAGAAGCAACAAGTGCAGCAACAGGATTAGCTTGTAGGATGGCAGCAATTGTTATGAGCCGTTATCCTGAGTTTTGGCCAGAAACAGTAAGAGGGCTTTTAGTCCATTCCGCTGACTGGACGAAAGAAATGTGTAACAACGAAGATCCTTGGAAAAAGACAAAAGCCAACATAGAAAAAGATTTACTTAGACTTTATGGGTTTGGCGTTCCAGACTTAGAAAAAGCCTTATGGAGCGCAAAAAATTCCCTCACACTTATTGCTCAAGAAACAATACAACCGTTTTTCAAAGAAGGTAGTGAAATTAAAACAAGAGAAATGGATCTTCATGAATTACCTTGGCCTAGGGATGTATTGCTTCTATTGGGAGAAGTAGAAGTAAAAATGCGTGTTACCCTATCTTACTTCATAGAACCTAACCCTGGTGAAAGAGGTTGGAACAAGAATTTTACTTACGCCTCTTACGGACTCAGGTTTGACACAAAAAAACCTACAGAGAGTGTCGAAGAATTTAGAAAAAGAATAAATAAAATCGCTAGAGAAGAAGACCAAAATTATCAAAAAAACACCAGTGGCTATTCTGATCAATGGTTATTAGGACAAAATTTACGCAAAAAGGGTTCTATACATTCAGATACCTGGAAAGGTACAGCAGCAGATTTGGCTGAACAAGGTTATGTAGCAATTTACCCCAAAAGTGGTTGGTGGAAAGAAAGAAAACGATTAGAAAGATGGAATAACCAACTACGTTATTCTTTAATAGTAACTATAAGTACAGAAAAAACAGATATTGATATTTATACTCCTATAATGAACATAATAGCTGTGTAATGTATAACTTAACGAAAAGATATCTCATGACAAGCTAAATAAAACCAAATCTCGATTCTAGTGAATAAGAAATTATAGCTACTTATAAGTAATTTGGTAAAGCACCCTTTAGGAACTAAACTGGGAAGCTTCCTTGTTCTGATTGCAATACCTAATCAACAATTTTGTTTTTTTTTCGTGAACGCTTCTTATCTACAGTCTTCTCAGGGTTGTCTATTTCTGTAGTAGCCGTTTCTTCTTTATTCTTTTCAGAAAGCAAAGGAGCACTATCTTGTTTCTTAATGCCATCAGAAAGCTTGACGAACATGACAGACGGAAGAATTATTCTATTATATGGGCCGCGCCCAGTCACTGCGGCTATTGCTTCACGAGCTGCTGAGTAAAGAAGCGCAGGAGCATTAGCACTAAACAAATTATCTACTTGTTCCTGTGGCCACCAATCTGCAATTTCAAAAAAGCCAATTAAAGTAATGCTAAATACATAAGGAAATTCCTTTTTTTCAGAATTCTTAAGCTCAACAGTTATTTTACATCTTCTTTTAAGCGGATTTGTCTCATTTCGCCATTCTCCAACTTCAACACTCAAATCATCTGGCCATATAACTAGCGTTTTTAATCTTTCTAAATCAAAGTTAGCAATGGCCGAAAAACTCAAGTCTGTTGTGAAGTAGTCTCTGAGTGATAATGGGGATGCTTGCATTTTACTTCTCCAACATACTAAGATCTTTCAACACTCCACATGTTTTTAAGCTGCTAGGGTATTGTTATTAAATGGAACTTCTTGAAGAGAACGAGGTTTGTTGTTTCTCCACTCACCATCAAGCCTGTCGCTTTCAAAGTCTTCCCACCTAGAGTTAGCTGCTTTAGGATTTAATTTTATTTCTAATTGGCAATTTAATGTCTCAGCGATTTTTACCAGAGTCTCTATAGTAAAATTTGTGCTGCCTTGGAGCATTAGTGTAACCAAAGCCCTACTTTTTCCTAGTCGTCTAGCAAGCTCTGCCTTTGATATACCTGCTTGCTTCATAGCTTTTACAATTTGTTCAGCTATATCAGATTTCGCCCATTCGATATAAAGCTCTCCTGATTTCTCTATTTCCTCAAACATTTTCTCAAAAGTAAAGCTTTCTTCTACTTTATTTGAATGGGTCATACTCAATCTCCTCTGCAAATTTTCTCTTTATAAAAAAAGCGTTAGTTATTTCAGATGCAAAGTCGCTAACGTTGGTGCAGGAGATAATAACAATATTTCTTTTATAGTAGAACCAAAAAACACATATACCTCCACCAGTTAAAAATAAATAAAGGTCTCCTGCTTTCTTTTTATCGGCAAGCCTACAAACCTCTTCATTTTCTGGCGGCCCAAATTGTGCTGCTTTTGCAATTAAGGCTACAACCTCTTTGCAAGTTTGAAAAGAATTTACTTTTAGCTCGGATAAAAAGGCTTCTACCTGACAACTTCCGCCCTCAAGCCAAGCCAAAATCTTGTATTTTCTTCCTTTCAATAACTGCTTTACTGGCATTGATGTTAAATTATAGTTTAACAAAAGTCAAGTTTTTACTTTACAAGGTGTAACCCAATTGCTAAAATCCATTGAAGTGTTAAGTTATAGTTTAACACTTCAATGGAAAGTAAAAAAATTACTAAGGGTTTATTGCAATCAAAACGCAATAAGCTAACTGTATTACAACTGAATAAACTTAAATAAGTATACCTGCCAGGCATACTTGAAACTAGTAGTAGACACCATAGAAATTTACCGAGAGCTATGCACGTAGAAAAAGAGTGAAGGAAAACTTGCAAAAAAATTCTGACTTAGTTTCACAAAGATTTGAGCTTCTTCCAGAATGTAATTGTTCTGTGGTGTTTACTAAAAGAATAACTACATCAGATGTTTCTGCTAGGAAATATTTGAAAAATCGTTAGATTTTAAAATCAATACCAACTATGACAAAAATAAATGAGAGTTTTTCAGATATTTATGGACGCTATCTAAGAGCGGCTAAAGGAAGCTCCGCAGTTCTTACGCAAGAAGCATTAACTGATTCCCGCTCAACCAAATCTTTATCCACTGATTCCTATGCAACTGAATCTTTATCTGCTGAACTTGTTCCAACATATTTTTTACAAGATATTTTTAGACCGCTATATGGCAAAGGACAGCCTCATGTTCCTACCATTGGGGATCATCCTAGTTTTGAACATTTAAAAGGTGGCACTCAAAAAGATTTCTGTCAAATTGTAACTCTGTTTATGGATCTTGAAGGATCTACTCGTTTGGGGATTCTCTACTCGCCAGAAGAAGTTTTTGAAATAAAGAACTCATTTATTAGGTCAGCGATTGAGATCATAAAGTCATTCAATGGGCACGTACATCGTATTATGGGAGATGCAGTAATGGCTTTTTTTGGTGAACCTAACATAAACCCTATTGTGAGTGCTATTGATGCTATAAACTGTGCCTCCTGGCTTTGCTGCTTTGTTGAACATGGGGTTAGACCAAAATTACAAGCTACTTTTGGGTATAACGATCCTTTCGGTTTACGAATAGGCATCGATTATGGAGAAAAAGACAAAGTACTTTGGGGTTCTTACGGGCATTCTGGCATAGAAGAAGTTACTGCGACGTCTTTTTATGTTGATGCGGCTGCCAAACTGCAACATTCTGCTGGTAGAAATCAGATTATGATAGGGGAATCCCTCCAAAAAGTGATTGATTTCCCAATGGAACTATTAAGTATTAAAACTATTCAAGTGGACGACAAAGAACAGAAAGAAGAATACTTACAACCTAACATTAAAGATCGAGAAAATAATCCTATCAACTATAAGCAATATATTTTGCGCTGGGAAGACTACTTATTATATTCTCCTATGGCTCAAGGACAAAATTTTTACAAAAACCTTGATGCTTTTCCATTACCCATCAGTATCGAAATATGTGATGAACAAAATAACAATTGTCCTGGAACCCCAGTTATTCCATGTGGCAGTGTGCTACCAAAAAATAAACACCTCAGGTTTAAAGTTGGCTTACGGCAACCTCTCGTACCACCGTACACTATTAAAACCTTTGTTGAGAACCACGGAAAAGAAGCCTTCCAGCGAGTTGGTGAAACCTGCGGTAACCACTCATGCCAGTACCCAATAGATACAAAAAACAAGCAAAGTAATTTTGTTCATTGGGAAACTACTGCATATAAAGGATTACACTATTTTACTATGGAAATACACGCCTACCGAGGAATAGTATATAAAACAAGAGCAGGCATATACATTGAATAATTCAGGAAAATAGCAAATTACTGAGTTTTAGAAATAATTAATTTGTATTTTGGAGACATATTATATGAAAAGAAGATTCGAAGGTGAAGAGGGAAAAAACCGTCTGATAGAAGCTTTGTGTAAACAACAAATCATAAATAACGATAACGCTGTGGCAGAAAAAATTGCTGCTTTGGCTGATTTAATCCAAATAGAAGTAACTGATCAGAATAAAGAAATAATTAAGCAACATGGCACGGATAATGAAATATACCTTATTATTTGTGGTAAGGTGTTAATAACCATTAACGGTCGAGAAATGGCAACTCGCGGTAGTGGGTGTCATGTCGGAGAAATGGCGTTAATTGATCCTACTTCTAAACGGTGTGCGTCGGTAACTGTTACAGAACAAACTGTACTTGCAAGAATTACCGAACCACAATTTACACAACTTGCCAACGAACATCCACGACTTTGGAGAATGTTAGCATTAGAATTAGCTTGTAGGCTGCGCGAACGTGGAAACCTCGTCATACCTCCAAATCAAAAACCGAATCTTTTTATAGGGTCATCAACAGAACATTTAGACATCGCCCGCGAGTTACATGCGAGTTTTTCGCATGACGACTTCATGCTAGCTACTCTCTGGACACAAGGCGTTTTTCAAGCCTCGCAAACATCTATAGAAAGCTTAATACAGCAAACCAAGATGTCCGACTTCGCAGTACTACTCCTTACCAAAGATGACGCTACTACCAGCCGTCATCGAAACAAGCCTTCCCCAAGAGACAACGTGATATTCGAGTTAGGACTTTTCATGGGCTCCTTAGGTAGAGAAAGAACCATCCTTGTGAAAGAACGTGGTGCAGATCTCAAAATCCCTTCAGATCTATTGGGGATCACGTTATTAGACTTTGCCTCTGGAGATCAAACCAACCTCGCTCAAAGAATCGCACCTGTTTACAATGATATCAGAAAACTTGTACGCCAGATGGGGCCAAAATAATAAAAGGAGTAATCATGTCTTTTGCTAATGAACTAAAAAACGACGTAAAATCTATTCTCGGCACAGCTTGGATGACAAGACAAGGAAGAGATGTTCCTGAATCGGAAAGTATCAAACTAGGAAATGATTCCGTTAAAATAATGGGAACTGTTTTGTACGCTGATATGTCAGACTCAACAAAACTTGTGGACAACTCTGACCCAAAATTTGCTGCTGAAATCTACAAGATCTATCTACACTGTGCTGCAAAAATTATTCGCTCTGAGGATGGAAAAATAACTGCTTATGATGGAGATAGAGTAATGGCAGTTTATTTTGGAGACAAAAGGAACTCCTCGGCTGTTCGTAGTGCTATGAAAATCAAAGCTGCTGTAACAAATATTATAAACCCAGCAATAAAAAGCACTTACCCAAGAAGCAATTTTTACTTAAAACATGTGGTTGGTATTGACACAAGTGATCTATTTATAGCAAAAACGGGCATACGAGGAGCGAATGATTTAGTTTGGGTAGGACGTGCTGCCAATTACGCTGCAAAGCTATCAGCACTACCAGAAAATTTCTCAACCAGAATTACTAAAGACGTATACGACCAGTTACAACATATCGACAAATTTTCTATAGCTACTGGCGAGCCAATGTGGGAAATGGCAACGTGGCAAACTAAAAATAATTTAATTATTTACAGATCTAACTGGTCATGGAAAATATGAATTTTATATTTTTACCAAAAGCCGCCAGAAAGCCCACAGCTTTAGCATGAGAGGATGAATGGCGACCTTGTATGTTAAAAGGAAGTAAAAATAAATAAAAAGAAGTAAAATAAAACTGGAAAAAGGAAAAAGGGAAACAAAGAGCGACCAAGGGCCAAAGAGCCAGACGGCGAGAAAAGCCCCTTTTTCCTAAGATTTTTCAGAAACTGAACACTATCTAAGGCAAGTAGAGCCTGAATAGACAAGGTAAGCAAAAGAAAAATCTTCATAGTAAATAATAGAAAGAGGTAAGAAAATGGAAAAGAAAGGATATTTAGGCATAGATATAAGTAAGAAGAGTTTTGCAGTAGCATTGAAGAGAGAAGAAAAATATAAACACAAAAATTTTAGTAATGAAGAAAGAGGATATCAAGAGCTAAAGAAGTGGTTAGAAAGTAATGAAGCAAAAGAAATACATTGTTGTATGGAAGCAACAGGAGTATATGGAGAAAGGCTAGCAGAGTATTTATATGCAGAAGGATATGAAGTAAGTGTAGAAAATCCAGTGAAAATAAGTTTATATGCAAAAAGCCAACTCACAAGAAATAAGACAGACAAAGCAGATGCAAAGATAATAGCCCAGTACTGTGAAGCATATAAACCAAAGCTATACGAGCCAGTGCCAAAAGAAGTCAAAGAGTTCAAAGAGCTAGCTAGGCATTTAACAGAGCTAAAAGAAGCAAAAACGCGACAGACAAATAGATTAGAGGCAGTAAGAAGTAAAGTAGTAGTAGAGTCAATAAAAGCAGTAGTCAAAACAATAGAACAAGAGATAGAAGAAGTAGAGAAGTTAATAAAGAAACATATAGATAGTGACCCAAGTTTAAAAGCAGATAAAGAGCTATTAAAGACAATACCAGGGATAGGAGAAACAACAGCATCCTTGTTGATAGCAGAAATACCAGAGATAAAGAATTTTAGCAATGCAAAGAAACTAGCAGCATTTACAGGATTAAGTCCGAGCCAACATACATCAGGAACAAGTGTTAGAAAAAAGACTAGAATATGTAAAATAGGGAATTCTAGAGTGAGAAAAGCTTTGTATTTCCCAGCTATAACAGCAATGAAACATAATCCCATAATAGCAACTTTTTCCAAGCGTTTAGCTGATAGGGGTAAACATAAGTTTGCTATTATCTGTGCTTGTATGCGTAAGCTACTTCACTTAGCTTTTGGTGTTTTGAAATCTGGACTTGCTTTTGATCCTAATTTTTCGGCTCTTGGCTCAAAAAAAGATGAAATTCTCGAAATTTCATCTTTTTCTTGAGCTTCTTTCAAGAAAAATTTACAACTTTTCTTGACTTTTAACACACTATCTCGCCGGGATCTGGAGTATTCCTTACCCCAACTGAGAGGGAATCCAATAAAAGAGGCTTGAGTCTCCCATGGCAGTAAGCGGGAATACAAGCCCCTAGTGCTGGATACGCTGTGCCGCCTGCTGGCCGCCCAATGGCATTAAGTTAAGAAAAAAGTGGACAAAAGTAATAAAATGATATAGATATAAGGATTTTAATAGATAAGGAGAAAGAAACAAATATGAGTCAAAAAACGAAATAATAGTAGAAAAGATAAAGAAGAAAATAGAAGATAAAGCAACAGTAGAAAAATATCGTATGGAAAAAGAAGATTTTATAAGAAAAAGAGCGTTAACATTTAGTATGGTAATAGTAATGATACTAAGAGGACATAAAATGTCATTACAAAGTACGATAAATAAAGTATTTACAAGTTTAGGGAGAATATGGGAAATAGTAAGTGGAAGTGGGTATAGTCAAGCACGAAAAAAAATAAAAGCAGAGGTATTTGTAGAGCTAAATGAAGTAGCAATAGAGGGATACTATGAAGAGTATGGGAAAGACGCCACAGTAAAATTATGGAAAGAGCATAGATTATTGGGAGTAGATGGAACATATTTGAACCTGCCAGATACAAAAGAAACGCGTAAAGAATATAGCATACAAAGTAATCAACATAGAGAAAGAGTACAAGCACTAGGCAGTGTACTGTATGATTTAAGAAATGATATAGCGTTAAATGCAGAGATGGGAAAAATTCAAGCAGAAAAGAACTTTATATTTGAGAAGCATTTAGCAAAAACCCAAGAAAAAGACATAATAATATTGGATAGAGCATATGCAGATTATGCAGTAATGGCGATGATTTCAAGTAAAGAAAGGGATTTTCTAATAAGATTCCCTAGTAAAACATTTAAGAAAGTGGAAGAATTTTTCCAAAGTGATAAAACAGATGAAATAATTAGTCTAAAAGTAACGGATAAAGCAAAAAAATTAGTTAAAGCTGAAAATTTAGAAACAGAAATTAGAGTAAGGTTTATAAAAGTAATATTAGAAAATGGAGAAATAGAAGTATTAGGAACTTCTTTGCTAAATAAAACACGATATCCAGAACAAGATTTTAAGCAACTATATGCTTGGCGATGGTGTGAAGAAACATATTATGGCAGAATAAAAAACATATTTGAAATAGAGAGATTTTCAGGCAAATCTTTATTAAGCATTAAGCAAGACTTTTATGGAGTTATTTTTCTATCAACTATCGAGTCTATCTTAAATAAACCTGTTCAAGATAAACTTTCTACTACTAAAGAATTACATAATTGTACTAATCCTATTACTGTAAACCGTTCTCAAAGTTATGTTTCTCTTATCGATCATGTTGTTGAATTACTTATTGACCCTACTTTTTCTGCTTCTCAGACTTTGGCTAAGTTAGAGTTTCTTTTTTCTACCAACCCTACTCGCCATCGCCCTGAGCGTGCCTTTCCTCGCAACAAAGGCAGGAATTTTGCTGATAAATTATTCTTTCTTAAATATCTTAAGCGCACTTGTGCTTAACTTAATGCCATTGGCTGGCCGCCACTAGGTAAGGCCAGCACCTATGTCAGCGTAGCGGCTGACAATGAATTTTACTTAGCTAAAAAACCTAGAAGGGCCACGGAAAACTTCTCTCCTATGCCAATCAAGAAAAGAAGTTTTTGGACGATTATTAGGGTTTTGAGGGCTTTTTATGGGCTTTCCATGAAAAGAGATAAGCCATTCTTGACATCCATTAACACCATTAGCTTGCTCTGAAACCTCTATGATTAAAGAATCAGAAAGAGTAAAAGCACCTCTATCAAATAACTTGTGGTGAATAGAGCAAAGTGCTAAACCGTTAGTTTCTAGATCAGGGCCACCAGCTTGATGCCACTTTATATGAGCCGCTTCTAATGCTAATAAAGTACTTCCTAACCTAACTGAAAAATTACATATTGAGCATTGATATTCATAGGAAATTAATATTCGTTTTCTAAAGCTAGGATCTCGCTTGCTTCTTTCTACATTTTCAATTTCGTGCTCCAATCCTACAGCAGACAAAATATCTTCGTGTATTGAGTTAGGAAAATTTCTTTCTAAAATGTCTTGGGCAAGTTGGTGTAACAATTTCGAGTCGCTATGAATAAAGTCGTAAATTTCTGGTTTGAAACCGCCTGAAACATTGTGCTTTAGTAACTCTTTTTTTGAAGCATCACCACTACTCGTAGTCTTAATTTCTTCAGTATGTTGTAATTGCCAAATACCATCATTTTGCAAACGCCAAAAAGGAAACTCTGTATGCTGTTGTTGCCTACTTGGGCCAAAATCCATTAATAACTCTTTTAATTCTTTGTCAACTTCTGCAAAGGAAATATACCTTTGGTTATTTCTACATTTTGCCAAAGCCATAAGTAGCAATAATGGTTTATGAGGTGCCCTTTCATCACCTCGTTTCCATACATTTATTTTTGCAAATAGTTGTTTAAGCTCTTTCTCATCCATAGTTGCTCAAGTGTTTTAAATAGTTTAGGTTACGATGGGTGATAAAAAGGGTCTAATTTCATAGCCTCTATACACTCATCCAAAGTTAAATCACGATGAGTTTCTATCCACTGACCAGTGTGGCGCATAAAAGCTAAATTAAACCTATCTTCTCCAACATATTCCAAACGACTATATCTTGCTTCAAAGAAAGGAGCTATTGCCATAGGACTAGGACAAGCATACTTTGCACAAAAATATAAGTAACACCTATACCAAGTATTATATAAATCTACTATGTAATTAAACTGATGATCTTTTGGTGGTTGAAGATATTTCGTTTTCCACTCATCTAGAAGTTTATTAGTTGTTTCCTCTACTTGCCTTTTAATCTCCTCTGTCACCTTAGCTTTAGGTGCTTTTGCAGGAGCAAACATCCATACTCTTTTAGCTTTACTTTTTTTAGCCATAAATACCCCTGATTTTAATCCTCGTCATATTCTTCATCATCGCCATCATCACCATCACCATCATCATCACCGTCGTCATCCCAACCATCAGAATCAGGGTATTGGTCAGGAGATTTACCTTGAGACTCTATGATTTTAGGCTCTGAAAGATTTGGGTCAAAAGCTTCAATAGCTTCTAATAAAACGCCAAATTCCCAATTATCACCAAAATCATAGTTGTAAATCATTGTTTCACCTAGGTTTAGAGGTAACTCTCTAATTTTTACTTCACTGGCAAACGGTTCATCATCCATATATGGATGATTGATATTCATTGTTCTACCAAAACGATCTTTGTAAATAAAGCAGTATAGGTGGTCATTATCAAATTCAAAAGCTTCTAAAATTATATTAGCCAAACTTTCCAAAACATCTTCTGTGGATATAGATATTTTTCTCCAAGTCTTTTTATCAAGAAATACTTTGAAGATATATGTAGCATGTTTATGCTCAGTTTTAGGCAAAATTAAGTTATTAGACCACTCTGGAAAGTACCCTTTGAAAGCCTCTTGTAATTGTCCAAATACAACTTCTCTAGGAGAATCACTTAGAATAAAATTGTCATACATATCCTCATTTAAACAAATGCTTTTGTATAAACATTTGAATAAAGCATCACCAAACAAAGTTCGGTCTATTCTATTGATAGTCCAACCTTTTCCCTCAGAAGGCTTTGCTTGCTCTACTTTCATTAAACCAAAAGCGTCCAGCAATGAAAGATTTACCAACCCAGGAGAATACCTAAGACGGCTTTCAGCGTTTTTGTCCTCGGCAACCCTTATTGTTTTATTCTTGAAATATTCAAAAAAGTTCAAACAATGATAGAGAACGCCCAAACGACCTAAATTTTCACCTGTTAACTCTACGCTAGCATATAGAATCCAGGCTTCCAGTAAATTGAAATAACGTTCAGTAGGATTAAGCGTATTCCAAGAGCTTAAAGCCTGTTCATCTACAGTCAAAATAGCTTTTTTGCCATCAGTATTGACATAAGCCAAGCCTGTTGAACGAAGCAACCAATATAACCCGTTAATGTTGGGATAAGATTTTTGTTGAGCGCGTTTAAGAGAAACTTCAATGGGTTGCTGAAGTTTACCATTAATACTACCTAAGCTACTCATAGGCAACGAATTATTGATACCGCTGAGTTGTAAGTTTTTCCCTCTAACAAAATCTATAAGGGTTTGAAAGTCTTTTAAGATAAAGCCAGGACTTTCTTCACTAATAACTTGTGTAACTAAAGCCTTTTGTTCGTCTTTCGATAAACCACCAAACCTTTTTTCATCTAGCATGGATTGTTTCACCTTTATTAATTCTTACAACAAACTGCTGAGAGTATATTAAAAAATCTAACCTGTGTAAAAACATCAAAATAGAAACGACAACAGGTAGTATGATTTTTAGCAAGCTACTAATGTTTCTACACTAACAAACCAAGTGAATACCTTCACGATGCATACCATTATGAAAAACGTAAGTTATTGTATCGTCAGCAAATTTAACCTTAAATTCGTACATTCCATTTCTCCATGTAACCTCTACAACTATTCCAATGTTATGCATATCTACTAATATTCGATCACCTACTTTTATTGTCTCAGGTCTTACTTCTTTGAGCATGTGTCTCCTTAAAATATAAACTTCATTATTTGTTGATTAATAAGTTAAGTAATTTATGTAAAACTAATTAATGGCTATTTGCATCTCAAGTGCTTTGCAAAAGCTTAGGTATAAATTCAGCAGATATTTCAAAAGGAATATAAGGAGTTTTTACGCCTTGCTCCTTTGAGCTTTCTATTAGCTCGGCTTCAAAACGAGTTTTGGCTAAAATAATCCATATTGTCTGCATTGCCGGGGTGCCAGGGCTAATGTGAAAAGTTAAATTTACATTTGAGCCATTTTTAGTAATGACATCTGTAACTACTTTAATATCTATGAAATAGATTTGTTCATAATTAGTAGGGTCTATTAATTGTTCGTGGTAATGCTCTATTTCTACACTTGTTTTCGTTTTTAACCAGTTAATGTAAGCATTATTTTCTATTTCCAAGTAGTTGCTAATTAAAACTACTTCGTCAAAAAAGCGGTTCGTGACCGCCTGGGCTATTGGGCCTATTCCTACCCCTTCAACCCTTTTTGATGCTTTTAAATCCGTCATTCCTATCCAGCTTATTAATATTTTTTTCATAGCCTTTTGCTCCTCTTGATGATAATTAATTGCCTGTAGACTCTGGTTCATAAGGGCGAAGTCTTGCACCTGTTCTAACTCTAATGCTTCTACCTGTAGTTAAATTAACTACGTTATACCCTCCCAGCCTAGATTCTGAAATGACTTTTACAATGACTACCTTACCACTAACTTTCGCTAAATATTTGCCACCAATAATGATATCTTTCTTTTGCATGTTCTCACCTCATTTAAGATTTTGTATTTAAGACACATAGTGTATAGAAGTAAAAGACCTAGCTTCTCTTGCTAGGTCTTTGCATAGCTGGTTAAAAATCACCAGCCATTTTGTAGAGTTCTCTACGTTGTTTTTCCTGTTGCTTCCAGCGATAGTCATCTGCTCCTTTTTCTTTCTCGCGCATTCTAGCAATTTCACTTTGGGAGAAGTTCTGAATCATTTCCATCGCTGCTTGAACATCGCCTGTTTTATTTGCGGTGTTGGCACGCTTAAGTAGTTCTTGGTTTTGTTGGTACCAAAGTTCATCAATAAAAAGGTAGTGTGCGCCTTCATGAATCTTGCATTTACAATCCTTTGTTGTATCTGCCTTTTTGTTGCTCTTCTTAAAGTTTATAGTTATCATACCTAACATAATTTTAATTAATCCTTTTGGCCCGGTTGCCGGGCCTTATTTTTTGAAATTAAAAGTTAAAGTTAAAGTTAAAAAGGTTCTCCATCAGGAGTGTGATCAAGAATATTGCCTTGACGCTTCAGTGTAGCCATTGCTTCATCTATCAATTTAGCGGTTAGCTCCTCGTCTAATTCGCTTACTTCTTGTGAATCAAATTCTTCTTTAGGGTCAAAACCTTTCATTATCTCAGCCATAATAATTTCGTTATACTCTTTATTTGGTTTCATATAGACTCCAAATTAGGATGTTTAATTGCTTACAAAATAGATAATAAAGGATAACTTACTGACTAGCAAGGGCTTATTGGTTACTTATAGATACTTTCACCGGGTGGTTTTCACTATAAATTACTAGGATTTCTTTGAAGGAAGGTAAATAGTTTTTGTAGTTCTAGAGTATTTATGACCAAGGATTTTTTGAGCTTGTAAAGGATTCTTTTTAGCAATTCTACTACCAACAAGTTTTCTAAAATCTTGAGGCTTAATATTAGTAATATCAATTAGTTGAGCATATTTTTGAACCATTCTCCAAAGAGACACAGCAGCTATAGGCTCTTTGGAAATAGTGCGTTTAGAGCCATCTTCAAAATGGTTAAAGACATACTCACTTTCAACATCGCGTTTTGTAAGCCATTGCTGTATAAAGTCATAAGCTTGTTGGCTAAAAGGAACTTCCCTATTGCTGTTAGTTTCTTCTATTACAATAAAATGGATAGCATCTTTGCTAACTATCTGATTAATTTTTAGATAAGCAACTTCTGAGGTTTTTAACCCACTTGATGCTAAAGTATAAAGAATGGCACTATCCCTTATAGCTACTAGATTTAACCTATCAGCATCACTATAAAGACGGCGCATCCTTATTGCTTCCCTATCTTGAGATTTGGATTTTTCTATTAATTCCTGTGCTAGCAACTGAGGAGTTTGGCATAATTGTTCTATTTGCTTAGTTGTGATTTTGCTTTCCTTATTGGCTTTTACACGACTTTTGTATTCTTTTTCTCTTACACTGGGAACTTTTACAAACTCTTCTGCTACTTCTTGGCTAATTTTTCCTAAATGTGAAGCTTCTAGTATTATTTTCTTAACACAACTTAGCATTCTATTGATAGTTTTAGGAGACGCTTTGGTGTTAGTAATTAAATCATCTTTCCACTTCGCAAATGTAGTTGGGTTAAGAACTTTTTCTTTGGTAGAAGCGAAAGAAACATAAGCGCGAAAGTCATTGCGATAAATTTTCATTGATGAATCTGCTACCTTGTCTAGCAATATATCTTCATCAAATGGCAAGTCTATTTTCTCTTGTGAATACGTTTTAAGTGCTTTTGTCATAAGCCTTCCCATAGTTACAGTATTAGTAATATACTATAATTCTTTTGGCTTATCTTCCAGTCTCTTATGGCAAACGAGATAAGAAATTAAAAAATAATTTACCTACATATAATTAATCACATAATTAGTAACCGTTTCATCTCTTCACCGCCATTACTATATTTTAATGCGCTCATTGGAGAAGAATTCATCTTTTTATTTATAGCAAATATATTACAGTTTACTACCCCTTCAGATTCTGCATAGTACTTAAACATTCGACTATAATCGTTCATTGAGCCAAGAATACTACGACTAGTTGTTCTGGAAAATATTACTTTTTGATAATTTTCTACTAACTTATTTATTGATGAAGGCTCGATACCCTCATATTGCAAATTAAGAATCAAATTCTGTTGAAAAACATCTACAAATCCAAGAAAGTCTTTTTTAGTAACAGCAGGAACGACAAAGCAATAAAGCGTAGTAGAATGGCAAAATATTAAACACTTTCTTCTTTGAACCATAATTAAATTACAAAACCAAGACCCTAAATGTTGCTGTTCCTCTATTGTAAGAATATCTGTTTTCTTTAGGCTAAGTTCTTCAAGTACTTTTTCTGTAATCCTAATAATAAGCATATGTTGTGGAAACTATATTAAACCTATTTTTTATTTTCAATAATTTGCAGGGCTATTTCCATGACTAAGAACGCTAGGCCGCTGGCGGTAAATCAGGAAACTCTTCTTCTTTTTGCTTACGACGTTGTTCTTCTAAAGCACGTTTGAACGGCTCTAATAAGGCTTTTAGCTTTGCAGCAGATTCATCATCTAGAGCTTGAATTTTAGGCGCGCTCCAAATTAGTTTTAATTTGGTTTTAGAATATTTAGCTTGTTTTTTCATACTATCAAGCTAATGGCATTAAGAGTAGATGTCAATACTTACCCTTAACAAATTTTATACCCTATATAATTCCGTTGTCTTATTTTAGCCAACCCCGCAAATAGTTTATTATGAAATATCCTTAAAACCACTTTGAGTAATGGATAGTAATATGCCTATTGCAAGATTAAGTAAGTCTTTTATTCGCCAGCATGCTTCTTCCCAATCCTTTGACAGAGGAGAAGAATATTATCGCCATAATGCAGTTAACAACCTAATAGAAAGAGGAAACACAATTGCTGCCGAAGTTGAAGGAAGCAATTACGAGCCTTATCAAATCAACATCAGCTTTGATCAAGGTGGGGTTACTGATGCAAGTTGTAGTTGCCCTTATGATTGGGGAGGTTGGTGTAAGCATATTGTTGCTGTACTGCTTACCTGCGCCAATAAACCTGAAGCAATTCAAAAACGTCCTACTGTCGAAGAAATGCTGACTGATTTAACCCTTGAGCAGTCAAAAATCCTACTTAAAAACTTAGTTGCAAACCAACCCGACCTGGTTAATTCTTTAGATAGAGAAATTATCCTTTTACGAGCAAAATCTACATCAAGTAAACAAACAAAAACTTCTCGTCACACAAGCGTTGATCCAAAACCATTTAACCAACAAGTCAAACACATATTGAACTCCGTAGAAGGTTACAATGAAGTCCAGCCTGCATTAAACAAACTTAGCAACTTGGTTCAAAAAGCTCAACATTTCACTGATCAAGGCGATAGCCCCAATGCAATGATTATTTTAGAAGCTATCATTGATGCTTACGTAGAAGATTGGACTATGCTAGACGGCTCAAGTGGTTCAACAGGAGAGTTTTTTTCTGAACTAGATGAGGCTTTGACTTCAGCTATTCTCTTTTCACAATTTTCTAAAGAGGAACGAAAAACTTGGAAAGGCAAATTAAAAGCATGGAAAGACAAAGTAGAAGATTATGGAATGGATGAAGCTTTTGAAATGAGCCATTTAGCACTTCAACAGCATTGGGACTATGCTCCGTTAGTAAAAATCCTAAAAGGTGACATTAAAACTCAAATTAGCTCCAAAAATCAACCCAGTTATTTTACTCGTTCCTTAATAGTTCTAAGGCTTGATATATTAGAAAAGCAAAAGCGTTACCAAGAATATCTCTATTTAGCCCA
>Ga0268299_1002015_pt1 | contig 27848 bp, 20 predicted proteins | sample NOBtaG_FD_193484 | JGI IMG/M metagenome (GOLD analysis project Ga0268299, IMG submission 193484) | Activated sludge microbial communities from bioreactor in Nijmegen, Gelderland, Netherland - NOB reactor | ecosystem: Engineered > Bioreactor > Aerobic > Activated sludge | place: Netherlands...
CTGTCCCGTGCTACTTTCAAGGCCGTCCTGGCCAGTCTCACGGGCGAACGCGTCATGCTTCGCTTGGTGTCCATGCTCTTGTTACGGCTAAAATGCCGCACAAAGATGAGGGATTTCTACCGAGCACAGTGTCAGCAGTGCATGCACTTAGGGATGCTGGATCTCTGCACAGCAGTTCCCGGTTCGAACATCACCTTCATATCGCACTGCTCACAGAGCAGTGGCACACCCAAGTAGTTCATCGATATGGGTTCTACGGACAAGACCCGGCCATCACCGCCGCAACGAACGGGCGAATGTCACGCCCGTCTTCGTTCGAATCCATGTTCAGATCGGCGCAGGGCTCCGTCGTGTCGTTGAGCATGGCCGCCACGAATCCCGGCACGTCGGCCGCTGAGATCATCGAATCGCCCGACAGATCGCCGCGGCAGGTGCAGCCGCCCCCGCCGGAGGTCACCGTGAACGTGAACCACGCGACCTCGTACGGCCCCGGCTTGGACGCCGGCGTCGGATACGAGTGCCCGGCCGTGTCGCTGATGGTGAACGACACATTCAGCGGGGTTGGTGAGATCGTCCGCGCGACCAGCATGCCGGGGAAGTCCATGACCGGTCCGTCGCGGAAGTCGTCGTCGGCCGGCGAGGCGAGATTGTTGCACATGTTGAAGTCCGACACGGCGAGATAATAGACGCCTGACAAATAATTCCGCGTCAGCAGCGACTGGGCCGTGACGCCCGGTCCTCCGCCCGCGACCGACTCCTCGTCGTTGCCGTAACCGGCGATGGGGTTGAAATCGGCGTCGTACACCCAGAATTCGGTGTCTGTTGAATGCCCCTGGCCGATGCTGGTGATCGTGATCGCCCCGCTCGACAGCGGACCGGCAATCGGCGTGGGCGTGACGAAGTCGGTTGACAAAATGGCGGCATAGCCGCGCGTCGTGCCCGGCAGACCGCTCACGCGATAGTAGAACGTCTCGCCCTTGCCGAAGCCGTACCATTGGTTGAAGCGCGGCGGCGACGTCGAAGCGTTCGACACCTGAATCTGCGTGTCGGTCGTGCCGATGACCCCGCCGGACTGATCCAACCCGCGAATCTGACCGGCGTGGCCGATGCCGCCGAGCGTCGTGATGGTGAGCCGATGGCGATAGATGTCCGGCGGCCGTAACACATTTGTCACGCGGAAGTAGTCGAACGAGTTGTCGCCGGGCGAGGGCGACGCGCCCATGGTGATGCCGCTGAGCATGTCGCCGTCGTCGATGCCGTTGACCGGTGTTGCCGCGGCCTTCGATTCGTTGGGTTCAGACTCGGGAAAGTCGACGGCCTTCGCGGAGCCGCATGCGATCAGTGCGATCGCACAATACTGCACGGCCGGCGCGCAACGCGCTTGCATGATCTTCATGAGGTCCCCTTGGGTCGGATAATACGACACACAGTGTATTTCAATCATCCGCCCGACTCAAGGAATTTGGCCATCGAGCTGTTAAGATCTGGTGTAATTCGCCGGCCATACCGTCTCCGCAATACGATGCAATAGGCCGGCACGATGGATCGTTGATCGGAATATGGGAAGGCGCATCTCAGGAATTGCACGCGTCTTGCGCGCGATCGTGCTCGCGACGGGCCTGGCCACGACGAGCGCTGCCGTTGCGCAGACGGTTCGCACCGAGAGCGTCCTGCCGGTATCCACCGATCCGGCCATCACCGGTTGGTTCGGGGCCCACTACGTCGCATATGCCACCGACATCACGCATCGCAATCAGTTGTTCGTCTATATTCACGGTCAGGGCGGCACCGGCGCCGGGGCGACCGAGCTGGTCAAGTCTGCGGCCGAGCTTGGCTTTCATGCCGTCGGGCTGACCTACCCCAATGACTGGAGCCCGTTCATCGTCTGCGGCACAGATGCCGCCTGCCCCGAGAATCTCCGCCGCGAGATCATCGACGGCACCGATCGCACACCCCTGATTACCGTCACGCGACCCAACTCGCTGGAGAATCGTCTGATCAAGCTGCTCGTCCGGCTTGAGGTGCTTCATCCCGGCGAGGCGTGGACCCAATTCGTCAACGGCGAACAACTTCTTTGGGATCAGATCGTCGTCTGGGGTCACTCGCAGGGCGGCGGCAATGCGGCCGTCATCGCGCGACACCACGTCCTGGCCCGCGTGTGCATGTCGGCCCCCGCGGCCGACGGCGGCCCCGGCAATCCCGCCGCATGGTGGGCAACGCACGCGACGCCGGACGAACGCTATTTCGGCTTCTGCCACACACAGGATCAATTATCGACGAAAGTCGCATTCTGGGATGCCCTGGGCATGGACGCCTTTGGCGAAGTGCTCGACGTCGTGGGTTCGTCGCCGCCCTATGGAAGCACGCACAAGCTCTCGGCCAGCGCCGCCCCGGTCATCGCCAACCAGTATCACAACAGCGTCGTGGCCGACAACCTCACCCCGCGCGACGCCAACAATGTGCCGATTTACAAACCCGCCTGGCAGTACATGATGGCCACGGTCATCGGTCCGCCGCAGCCACCCACGGACGACGTCGTGTTTGCAACGGTGTCCACCTTCAACGGCAGCATCGACCTCATGATGGACATTCACCCCGCCACGTCCGGCACGGGCCCGCGTCCCCTGCTGGTCTGGATTCACGGCGGCGGCTGGCAGGGCGGCAGCCACAATCAGACGCCGTCTTTTGCGCTCGATCTCCGCGCCCAGGGCATTCACGTCGCAAGCATCGGCTATCGACTCTCAGGCGAGGCGATCTTTCCGGCGCAGATTCACGACTGCAAGGGCGCGATCCGCTGGCTCCGGGCACACGCAGTGGAGTACGAAATAGACGTGGCAAGAATTGGCGTCTGGGGATCGTCGGCCGGCGGACACCTCGCGGCCCTCGTTGCCACCAGCGGCGGCGTGGCCGATCTCGAGGGGACCAGCGGCGGCAACACCGCATTCTCCAGCAGCGTCATTGCCTGCGGCGATTTCTACGGACCGACCGACATCCTCAACATGCAGCTCGATTGTCAGGCGCAGGCCCCCGGTTGCTCCTTCGATCACGACGACCCAACCTCGCCAGAGTCGAAACTGTTCGGACTGACCGCCGCCGACCAGGGCATCGGCTGGCTGCGGACCCATGCAGCCAATCCAGCGCCGCCGTTTCCGGAGTTGCTTGCGCTCGTACAGTCGGCGAACCCGCTCACGCACGTGGACGCTGCCGATCCGCCGTTCTTCATCGCCCACGGCGATCAGGACACGACCGTGCCGCTGGGCCAGAGCACGAAACTCCGCGACGCGTTGAACGCCGTCGGCGTGGCGAATACCTACACCGTCGCCGCGGGGTTCGGACATGGCAGTCTGGGCGCCACGGTCAATGCCGCCGCGACCGCGTGGATGGCCGATCGTCTGCTGAACGCGTGCCCGGCCGGATCATTCACGCCCGGCGACGTGAATCACGATGGCGCGATCAATGGCCGCGATATTTCCGCGTTTGTCGCCCTTCTCGGCTCGACTGGCCCAGCGAACGCCGGATATTGCGCTGCCGATGCCAACCATGACGGAACGATCGGCGAACCCGACGTCGTGAACTTGGTCGTCGCTCTAGTCAACCCTTAATCATCTCTTTCAATAAGTTACCAGTCGAACCTGCCGGAACGCCGATCCAGAGGGCAATCCAAGCGATTGTGCTTCGGACCTCGACATGCAGGATGCCCTTGTCAATCTCCTCCCCTACCAGAAGACCGCCGTCGAGAATTCGGCGCGGTTCACCTGGAACTGCTGGGCACGGCAGACCGGCAAGAGCTTCACCTTCAGCCTCCGCCGCGTCATCCGCGGGCTGACCCGCCGGCGCGATCAGATCATCCTATCGGCCGGCGAACGCCAGAGCCGCGAGGTGATGCACAAGGTGCGGATGCACTGCCACGCCATCTCCGCGGCCATGACCTTGCGCGGATGCGACGACTTCGCGGGGATGAAATTGCGACACCTTGAGGCGATCCTGCCCGGCGGGGTGCGCATCCTCGCACTGCCGGCCAACCCCATGACCACGCGCGGCTTCACCGGCGACGTGCTGCTCGACGAGTTCGCCATGCACGCCGACGACGCGGCCATCTGGGCGGCCCTCTTTCCCACGCTGCTTCGCGGCCACGGCGAACTCGACGTCGCCAGCACCCCGCGCGGACGGCGCAACATGTTTCACCGGCTGGCACAGAACGAGACGTTTGCCAGAAGCACCGTTACGCTGGCGGACGCCATCGCCGCCGGACTGCGCGTCAACGCCGGCGAGATGCGTGCGGCCATCGGCGACGAGATGACCTGGCGGCAGGAGTTCTGCTGCGAGTTCATCGACGAGGCCACGGCCTTCATCACACTCGACACCATCGCCCGCTGTCAGGACGGCCGGCTGACGACCGGCGTGGATTGGAAGCGGCTGGGCCGGCGGGATGGGCGGATTTACATCGGCGTCGATGTCGGGCGATACCGCGACGTGACGGCCATCTGGCTGTGGGAGCGATCGGCGCGGCCGCCGTCGATGCGTGATGCGGCCACACCTGCGGCGCCCTCGCATCGCATCGACGATGAGATCGTCTTCATCACGCGCGGCGTGATCGTGCTGGCCGCCGCGCCCTTCGCCGAGCAGGAGACGGTGCTCGCCGGACTGCTCGAATCGCCCACGGTGCGGCGATGCTGTCTCGACGCAAGCGGCATGGGGCTTCAACTCGCGGAGAGACTGGCGTCGCGTTATGGCGATCATCGCGTCGAGGGCGTCACGTTCACCGCAGCGCTCAAGAGCGAACTCGCCGTCACGCTCCGCATGCGGGCCGAGCGCGGACAGTTGCACATCCCCGTGGATGAATCCATCGTGGCCGACTGGCACAGCATCACGCGGCTCGCCTCGCACGGCGGACACGTGCGCTACGACGCCGATCGCACGAGCGGCGGACACGGCGATCGCTTCTGGGCGGCGGCGCTGGGACTCCATGCCGCCCGCGACGACATGGGCGACGGACGCCCCGGCCTTCTCACCAGCGGCCCGGCGGCGTTCGGCCGCGCCGGCGTTTGGTAGCGTCCTCCTCTGCGGGGGACGGCGAGTCGTGCGATTCTTGCGACACGTCGTCCGCCACGGAGGGCGGACGCTACGGAACAGCAAGCACGAAGGAGCGATAGGACCCACCCATTCTTCGCCGGAGATTCACCATGAACGCATTCAAACGCCTGATCCACGCCATTCGCCGCCCGATGTCGCCGCCCGCGCCCGGCGCGATCATTCGGCCGCGCCGCGAGGATGCCCAACGCGACTACCCCGCCGACGGCCTTACGCCGCAGCGGCTGGTGTCCATCCTGCGCGAGGCCGATGCCGGCAGCCTCTCGGCCGCGCTGGCACTCTACGAGCAGATGGAGGAAAAGGACGCCCATCTCTACAGCGTCGCCCACACGCGTCGCCTCGCGGTGACCGGTCTGGCGTGGGAGATCGTCTCGGCGGCCGAACTGCCCGGCTGGTCGGCCGGACGCCGCGCGATGCGCGATCGCGGTGCGACAATGCCGATGGACCGCGCCCTTGCCGACGAGGCCGCCGCGTACTGCCAGGACGCGCTTCGCAACACCGCCGGCGTGGAGGAGGCGTTCGATCATCTTGCCCTGGCCCTCGGGCGCAATGTGTCGGTCGTGGAGTTGATCTGGGATGCCGCCATTGATGGCCCGCGCCTCGTGGAATTGACACCGGTCGCATTCGAGCGGCTCACCTGCGACGACCTCGGCGACTTGCGATTGCTCACCGACGCCGAGCCGAACGACGGCATCCCCCTGCCGCCGGACAAATTCATCGTGCACCGCCCGCACAGCATGAGCGGCGTCCCCGCGCGGGGCGGACTCGGCCGCGTGACCGCCCTGGCCTATCTCGCCAAGCACTTCGCCATCAAGGACTGGCTGATCTTCGCCGAGGTCTTCGGCATGCCGGTCCGCATCGCCCGCTACGCCCCGAACGCGACGCCCGAGGAGAAGAAGGAATTGCTGACCATGCTCAAGCAGCTCGGGGCAGACGCGACAGCCGTCTTTTCCAAGGCGGTCGAGGTGGAAGTGGTGCAGTCGCGCGTGCCCGGCGAGACGAACCTGTATGAAAATCTTTGCGTCTATTTTGATCGCGAGATCAGCAAGGCCTGGCTGGGCCAGACGCTGACCACGGACACGGCCCGCGTCCGCGCCACGCTCGGCGCAGCCACGGCCCACGCCGAGGTGCGCCGCGACATCCGCGATGACGATCTCCGCAAGGAGGCTCGCACCGTTCGTCGCGATCTGCTCACGCCGCTGACCCGGTTGAAGTTCGGCCCGGATGCACCGGTCCCGCACTTCCGCCGGATCGTCGATCTGTCGAGCGAGCCGAAGAAACTTGCAGACGTGCTGGCGACGGCGGTGAATGACCTCGGCGTCAAAGTGCCATCACGCTGGGCACACGCGGCGCTGGGATTGCCGGAGGCACGCGAAGGCGAAGAGACGCTTCGCGGCAGGACGGAATGACGAATTACGAATTGCGAATTGCGAAAGCCAAAGAGGCGACTGCGCGAGCAGTCGGACCCTAAGCCTTCTCAGTTGAATTCGTGGAATGAATAAGCCCGGTGGCGGCTGGTGTCGTCGTGACCACGTGTCCACATTCGGTGCAAATCGCGAACGTCAAGCCGCATTCGGAGCATACACCGCTTGTGTTGCCGGTGAGGTTGTACTTGCAGCGTGGACATTCGCCGACTCGGCGCGGGCGAGTCCACAGAAACAGCGCGATTGTGGGCGGTGCGGCCAGTGCCAGTAGTAGCCAATAGGGAAATTTCAACCAGTAGGTGATGTCGGTTGTCGCACCGGTGGAGCCCGAGACCTGCAACTCAGGCCACCCAAACTCCAGGCCCCGCCAATACCATTCTGTCTCGTGTTCGTCCCCTTTCCAATCCGACACGTCCTCATATTGGTGAAGCCAGATGACGTGAACGGTGCCGCCGCCAGTTCCGACGAGCAGGCGTTGTGAGAGGGCCACCAATGTGACCGTGTGCCACAGGCTAATGGCCCAAGCAAGGATAATTGAGACACAAAGTCCGATCGCGCAATACGAGATACACCGGCCCAGTCGCCTTCTCTGCTTCAAGAACTCACCTTGGATTCTGGGTAGGCCAATGGATCGCCTGCGTCGACCGATTTGGCCGGGATTGCTCCGCACTCCGGACACACGCCGCTGGTGTTGCCGGTGAGGTTGTAGCGACATCGCGTGCAATGACCGACCGGGATCCGACGCCGATTGCGAACGACCAGGATCAAGATCGCCAGCAGCGTGAGCAGGAGCGGGAGCCAGAGCGGAATGAACACAAATGAGACGACACGCACGGAAATGGGCGCGGAATTCCCGAAGAATGGGAGGATCAGACCGAACGAGCGCGGACCGACGATGCTTCTCGGCTTGAGATAGAACGTATCGTGAAGGTGTACGATCACATTGGGCGCCGTCGCCTGCGGCGCCGAAGGCCACGATGCCGCGACGATTCCGTCGGCCAACTGAAGCGTGAACCGCTTCGTATTTCCGTGGACGACCAATGGGCCCAGGAATAGGCTGACTGCCCAGACGACCACAATCGCCGCGGCAAGACACCAGCAGGCACGAATGGCCGTTCGAGATTTCTGTGCAATTGCCGACTTTCGATCGCGCATGCGCCTACTCCACGGCCGCGACTTGCTTCACCGCGTTTGCTGATTCCAACGCGTCTTTAGACACCGGACGCCCGCACTCCGGACACACGCTGCTGGTGTTGTCAGTGAGGTCATAGCGACATCGCGGACAGTGACCCGGGAGCGGTGGCTGACGGGTCAGTAATCGTAGCATCATGACCGCGATTAGAAATCCGCCGAAAGGTTGCCAAATTGGGATCCAAAGGGTCCTCGACCAGCTTCCCCAGGACACCGTTTCGCCGTCGATATTGAGGGCGTAGAACCATTCTTCGATTTCAGGTAGCGAAAGAAACGGCAGACGGGCGTGACGGCCCTCATACCAACTCGCACTGAACCCTGCTTCATGCGTCGGACCAGATGCAGAGAGGACTCCGCGCATGGAGACGGGCTCTTCACTTCTCCATGCACAACCGAACCAACCGCGATATAGGCAGATGCGCGCAAAGTGCTTCGGCTGCGGTGCCCAATAACCTATCTCTATTACGGTACTTAGACAGAGGGCGATTGCAGTGGCGGCACAACAGCGGGTCAACACCCATTTGGCCGCCTGCAACAATCGCCGGTGATGCTTCATGACTACAGTCTATCCCGAATTGGCGGCGGAGTTTCTTAAATTCTGCGGCACTGGTGGCACCCTCACTCCGCACTCCGAACACACGCCACTGGTGTTGCCGGTGAGGTTGTAGCGACACTTGACGCAATGTCCCGGCCTGGACCGGTTGATCCATGCCCGCCAGAGCACCCAGCACATCAACGCTGAGAGTGCCGTGGGGAGCCATAGCGGTATTATGACCGTGGTATACGCAATCGGTTTACCGGGCCAGATTGTTGTGCCGTCGCAGAATGGTTTGCATTCGACGCGACGCGAGACACTCGGGGGAACAAGGCCCCACGCTCCCGTCATTTGCACAACCATCGCATGTCGTGGCCACGATGGCAGCATCAAGTGCTGCCACTCCACCGACATGACACCGTCGCCAATATCCACATACGGTTCCGATCCCAGGGAAACCACTTCGAACCAGTGGCCAAAGCCCCATGCAGTCGCCGACACCACCAAGCAGGCGGTCGCCAGCCATTTCCCAAGTCCGGTCCAGCGGCGTTTCATGACGTCAGTCTATCATCAAGCGACGGCGGCTTCCAGGGATGCCGGTCCGTGGGGAGCACCCTGCGTCCGCACTCGGGACACACGCCGCTGGTGTTGCCGGTGAGGTCGTAACGGCATTGCGGGCAGTGTCCCGGCGGCGCGGGACGGTCGCGCCACCAGAGATACAAGAAATAAGAGCTTAGCGCAATTGCCATACCGAGAAATGGCAGAATTGGTATCTCGACTTCATGTTGTTGATCCATGCGAACGCTGCGGGCATCGAAATCAACTGGCCAATAAAAGACGTACGACTCCGGCCACCTGTCGGCAAATCGACCTGAATGCCAGCCCGGAGACAAGGCAGGCCGTGAGGCTGCGGGTGTGGTTGGAACGTAGGCATCAAGCATGATGCGAGCCGCACCGTCTGCGAGTTCCACGCCCAACTCCGTGCCTCCCGAAAACGTGTACCACACGCCGCCGGGGCATCCGGTGAACAAGGAAACAAGCAGTCCGCATGAAACTGCAGTGAGCCACATCAGTTGGCGCGACCAGCGGCGTTTCATGACGTCAGTCTATCATCAAGCGACCGCGGCTTCCAGGGATGCCGGTCGGTGGGGAGCACCATGCGTCCGCACTCCGGACAGACGCCGCTCGTGTTGCCGGTGAGCGAATAGCCGCAATCGACACACTGGTTGTCCCATCTGCGATTGGCTTCCCTGAGAGCCCGCAGAAAATCCGGGAGGATGCAGGCGATGGCGATCAGAAGGGCGACGGCGCCGATGTGGAAAAACGGCACCATGACCCGGGACGATGTGAATACCGGGTTCCAATATGCCAGGCCGTTGAATTTGCTCGACACGTTGTCGATAACTGTCCAGCCGGCCGGGCTCGACGAGCGTTCGAACTGAAGGTCAATCGCACATACGACCAGGGTGACGCGGAATGACGCGGCCTGGAAGTCATAGCCACGTCCGTCCGTGGCAGTGCAACCGACGTACGAGAGCGCGAAGATGAGCAGCGCTCCATAGCCCGCAATCCGGCGGACGACGCGAAGTTTCGATTTCATACCGCCTCCACGTCGCATGTCTGATCGGCAGCAGGCGCTGGCAGCGGCATGCCGCACTCCGGACACACGCCGCTGGTGTTGCCGGTGAGGTCGTATCCGCATTGATCACAATGGCCGGGTTTCGGCTTGGGGCCACGGCCAAGCAGCAGAATCAGGGTGGGCAAACCGGTCACCAGCAGAAACGCAGTAACTGGAATCTCGTGGTATTCGAACGGAACACCGCCAGTGGTGTACGAGTGGCCGAGCAGGGTGCCATGGGGGGCTGAGGCCAGCTTCCTAATGCTGGTCAACACCAATTTGCCCACGCCGCGCCAGCCATCGGTGTACCAATAGGACCAATTGCCCCGGATGGGATAATGACGAGGCGGAAAAACCGGTGTGCGCATATTAGTCATGGCCGCGGTCGAGCCGGAATTCACCTCTATGACTCCGCTTCCGAATCGTATTATGCAGTTCGGCCCCTGATAGAAATAGCTTCCTGTCAGCATAATGAGCCAGAGCAGCAGCCACGGTGCGCTCAGCGCCATTCCGCGTTTTCCATATTGATGACGCTGCGGGCGGCTCAGACCGTCGGCCCAGAGGCAGAGCACGAGGATGAGCGTGAAAAGAAACGGGGACCAGAAATTATCGAACTCGCGGGTGAAGAGGCTGAGAATACACACCAGTAAAATAGGAAGGCATGCTGCAAGTAACACCCGTCGCGAACCGCGTGTCAGAATCATGGGTCACGACTCCGATGGTGACACAGTACCCGCTTGCGAAGCGAACATGCGTATGACTGACCCGCACTCCGGACACACACCACTGGTGTTGCCGGTGAGGTTGTAGCCACACCTGACGCAATGCCCCGGCGGAATGTACCGGTCGCGCCGCCAGAGAATCGTGGAAACAATTGCGAACAGCAGAATGGGCACCGGTAGCGGGATGCTGACCTGCCGGACGGTCGCAATCAGGGCGTAGTTGCCCTGGCCCAGGATGGACTGAGACACGGAATACCCGCAGACCCCCGGAAAGCCGGAATTGGAATGCTGGACCGGCTTGGCGGTCGCGCCTTTGATCGCAACGATCTGCGAGCCGCCACTTGCCGCGCCTGCCGGCCCGGGATTGACATGCCACGACAGCACAAGCGTCCCGCTGTCGATGTCGATGCCGCACGCGGGAAAGTTGGAGTCCTGCCAGTAGTGCAGGGTCCACCCATGGCTGGCGGCATACAAGCCCGCCAGGAGTGCACACAGCAGCGTGCTACTCCATTTCAGCAGTCGAACCAGTCGCGGCCGCCTCATGACAACAGTCTAGCACGACGCCCCGTCCGACGCGCGGGCCCTCAGTGATGCGCGGCTCGTCAGGCCTACGGGCCAATCAGTGTCTGCACGAAGCCCTGAATGTCCTTTCCGCTGAGGGCGTTGTCGCCGTCAATATCGCCGGCACAGAGATCTTGAGAAGAGGGCGTGGATGCCAGCAGGGCAGCCACGAAAGGCCCAATGTCGGCGGAACTCGTTTGACCGCTGCCGTCGAGGTCGCCGGTTCCACAGATGGGGCCGCCGCCGCCGCCCTTAAACGCCAGCGAGATCGGCAGGCCGAGGTGCTGACCGGGATCGGGATCGGTGCTGACGATGGCTGTTGTAGTCACGATCGGGCTGGCCGCCGTGGGGTTGGTGATCGACGCGATCATCGGCGTGGTGAAGATCGGATCGCCGGTGCTGAAATGGCAGCCGAGCGGGCAATTCGGATCTGCGTTGCATGCCTCGCGACTGCAACTGAGCGAACCAAAGCCGAGGGCATAGAGGCGACCATCGCTGGTGTTGGTCGTCATCGCGGTCAGGAACCGGATGCCCGGTATGTTGAAGACCGCGTGACCGCCCGGGCTTGGGTCCAGGCCGGTGGCCGTGTTGCCGCTGCGCGTAATCGCGTACCGGTGGATGACCGTGTCCGCGGTGCTGGGTCCATCGAGCGAGGTGGAGACGTAGAGATGGTCCCCGAATACATGAAGGGCCGTCGGCGCTTCGACCTGACCGGTCAGCGACGTGCGAATCTCGCTGCCGCCTTCGATGGGGTAGATGAGAACGAAGTTGTTGTCGTTGACGCCCTGGGCGCTGATGACAAAGAGATTGCCGAAGGCATCGACATCGAGTTCGCGCAGCCTCGCCGCGTCGGGTGAGAAGACAATCTCCGAGCAGTCGATGCTGGTCGAGACGACGGTTGAATTGATGGCCGGGTTGAGCCCGTGGACGGACAGCAGATTGCAGTTCCCGCCGCCCGTCAGTTGCACCTTCGCAGCGGCGCGGTAGGGACAATTGGCGCCGTTGGTCCCGGGCGGATCCACCTGTACCGGCAATACGAAGAGCGTGTTGCCGGTGGCGTCGCTGGGATCGAAGGCCGCGTCAAGCATGGCATAGCCCGCGCCGGTGCTGAGACCCACGCGCACCGTGCTGCCCGATGTGACATTCGGCAGGCTGACATTGGTGAAAGTCTTGGGCGCCAGCCGAACTTCGCCGGTGTCCAGCCGGATCAGGCCCAGCACACCATGCAACTGGTGTACCGTCCCATCGGTGTCGCGGACCAGGCGACCGTTGCCGGTGCGGTTGCCGCCGCTCTGAACCGGCGCAGGCACCGCGACGCCCGCCTCAAAAGTCTGTGTGTTGACCGCGTAGAGCGCGTCATTCTGTCCATTGCCGGTCGGTTTGCCGGCCACGGTGAGACCGTCGGGCAGCGCTGATGTACCGGCGCTGCCGCCTGCCGCGCCGGACGTGCCATCGCACAGATTGAGCACCATTGGCTCGTGGAAGCCGCTGCTCCAGTTCATCAGATCGGAAAGATCGACGTAGTTGTCCTGGCCCATTTGATCAGCGCACAAATTCGCTTCGCTGACCCCCGTTCCGTACTCGCTGAGAAGATAAAGGTAGTCAATTGGCTCCACGCCACCGCATGGGTTTCCATTGAAGTCGCCACAGGCGCACCACATACAAACCACCGGATCGAAATCGTCGATCAGCACGCAGGCATCCTGGCCGCGAAGTTCGAGTTCCACGTAGGTGCCGCGGGTAAAGTTGAGATTGCCGCGGGCGAAGCGGCCGCTGAAAGCCGCGAAGTCGTTGGAAGCAATCGATCCGGGACCGCTTGCGGGCGGATAGAGACGGGCGACTTCTACGAGGTTCGGACTCGGCGCTCCGCCGGAAAGCACATCCGGACTGTCGGAGAGATAGACAATGAGTTCATCGCCGGGCTGACCGCAGAACTTGTAGTTGAATTTGACCTCGATCTGGTCTTCACCCGCGCGGGCGAAGGCGCCGTGTGCCGCGACGCTTGACGCGCTGGGACACGGCGGACTGGCTGGCGGACAGACCTGCTTGCTTGTCCGCATCATCATGGCGTGGTTGGTCGGACTGCCTGGAATAGGCGCAATCACCCGCACAATCTCGCCATCTCGGAACGGCGGCGCCGGCGGCTGCGCATCGTTCGCGTCGCGCACCCGCGTTCGGATGCGGACGTTGAATTCGGTCTCGTCCTCCATGGCGATAACCTTGAGTGAGAAGCCCAGCAGCGGAATATCGACAATGCGCCTCGTTCCAAGGTTGTAACTGCCTGGCACGCCGGCATCAGGGATCAGGGCGGCCCCATTTTCATCGACAAGCATCTGATAATACATGCGCTGCAGGCCGGTATTGAGCACCGCACCGGGGTGCATCTTGATCTTCTTGACGTACAAGGCTTCCGGCAGTGTGACACAGGGCTGGGGAGAGCAGGGCAAGTGGAATACGAAGCCCTGACGGTTGGTCAGGTTAACCTTGGCATCCGGAAAGATCTCGAGAGTCTCCAGTACCCAGGCATTGTTGTATCCGCCGCCGTCGGGTTCATTATCACCGGCGCTCGTCGTCAGAGGCCAAGCGCCAGAAAGCCCGGCACCTTCGTCATGGTCATAATCGACGCTCCGAAGTTCGAGCAATTCACCTTGATCGAGACCGGCTCCCTGAAAGATCTTGACGGTGATCTTGTTGGCCGTCGGGCCGAATCCGATTGTGGGACGGGGCATCTGGTTTGGATCGGGATCGAGATCGAGATATCGGTCACCCTCCGCCTCGATCACGTTGCATGAAACGGTCGCCCCGCCGCCACAGAAGAACTTTCCGCCGAAGCCGCCCGCCTGTGTCAGCGAGATGTCGTTGTTCTCGATCGACGTGCCATCCAGGAAATTGGCGAGATTCACGGCTATGTTGCAGCTTCTGACTGCACCCTGCCGCACTTCAAAAAGACCGTTGGTAAAAATCGTACCCCAGCTTTCCGAGTTGGTGATGTTCCCGCACTCGCCCGGCGGCAGCCCGCTGAGATTGATTGTGGCGCCACCGTCGAGGATCATCGTGGCGCCGGTGCGAATGTCGATATCGCCGGTGCCTGTAATGTCGCTTCGAATCTCGGTCACTCCGAACGGAAGGGCCTCAATGTTGAAACTCATTTCCGTCGGGCCCGACGACACCAGGATCGAGGACGAAAAATTATTCAGGTTCGACAAGGTCGGGCGAAACGCGACCGCAAGACGAAACGCTCCGCCCAATCTAAAACCAAGATTGTTGGCATAGAGAAAGCCGCCGACCGGCACGACCCTTGGCTGGCCAAACGGTTCGGGATTCAGAACGGCGTCCGTCACGAACGCCAGCAAGTTGGAATTCACCTCTGTCTCGCGCACGCGGTATGGTCCCACGATCGCCTGCAGCAGCAACCCGTCGAACAATTCGACGGGCGGATTCGTCGTGACGTCGAAGACCTTGCCCGTGATCGACAACTGACCGCCGCCGGCAAATGTCGCCTCGGCGCGGCCGCCGGTACTGAGATCGGCGATCAGCATGTTGCCCGTCCAGATCACCTCGGCGCTGCACTGACAGGGACCGGCGACCGTCCACTGATTCTGTCGGCCTTCCAATGAGAAGCTGGTCGTCAGCGCCGGCATGTGCCACAACCGCAAGGGCGGGCTCAAGGGAATCGACAAGTAGACCTGTGTCGTGTCCACCTGGCCGTGGGCGCCAATTACTTCGTCGGCGGTACAGGCCCCGACATCGCGCACGCGAAGCAAGCCGGTCGGATCGAGAACGAGCGACCCGGTGCCCTGCAGTGTGCTGCGATACGTACTGAGCGTGCCCGAAAGCGCCGTCTGGCCCGAAAGTGTCAACGTCGACCGAGTCAATCCCGAATCGACGCCGCCCGCCAGCGCGTTCTGGTTCATGACGATGCCGTCCAGCGACACCGAGCCGTCTTCCACATACAGACCCCCGGCGCAGGGGCCATAGTTACCCATGATGGTGCAATTGCGAATCGACGGATTGGCCCCGCCGGTTGCGCGCACACCGCCGCCGCTGCCCGTGTCACCCGTGCCGTTTCCGCCGGTGATGACAAATCCGTCAAACACAGCGGTGCCGTCGGTCCCCGTGCCGTCTATGACGCGGAAACTGTTTTCGGCGCGAGATGAATCAGCGAGGTCGCCGGTGTCGTTGCCCTGCAAATCACCTGACAGGATGGTGACGTTGACCGCGGGATTGCGTTGGCCCAACTGCGTTTCGGTTCCGGCAAATCCGCCATACACGGCGACGCCGTTTCGCGGACGGAAGGCCGCATTGCGGTCCATCAAGTTGATCCCCGCACCGATGTCGGGTTTGTAAGTCCCCGCGGCGACCCAGAGTTCAACAATCGCCGGATTGCCGTCGGCGGCTGCGAGCGCATCTTGAAGATTGGGGTAGGCGTTGGCCCAGCCGGTTCCGGTGGCGTTTCCGGTGGCCCCAACCTTCACATACCGTGCGGTCGAACTGTCGACAATGGCCTTGTTGCTGATGGTGAAATTGCAACCGTTCAGTGCGATCACGCAGTCGTAACTGCCAAAATGAGACGCCTCAATGGACGAAAAAGAGAGCGTCGCCGTTGAAGAGCCGGTCACTCCGGCGCCATCGGCCAAGTCAACTCCGAACTTGCGCCACTGATAGGTCAGGGTTCCCGCGCCTGACGCGGTCACACTGAGCGCGACCGGGTCGCCCAGGAATACAATCTTGTCCTCGGGCTGCTGCGTAATGAACGGCGCGGCGCCGATGGGCCCCCAGCGGGCCCAGTATGGCGACGCTTCGTTATCGACCATGGTAAAATCGCCGCCGGCGATGAGTTCGCCGTTGTAGGTGGTATACGCCAGGATGCGCTGGTCGGCCCCCGCTTCCATGGCGCGCCAGGTCGTACCGTCCCATCGAGCGGCGCGCACAGCAGGGACGCCGCTGATGGTCAGAAAGTTGCCTCCGGCAATCACCTCATTGCGATAGACCGTCAGCGAATCCAAGGTGGCCGCGCTGGGCGCAGTAATCCCAGAAGTACCCACTTTCTGCCAGATGGATCCATTCCAGCGCGCGATGCCAAAGGTCTGAATGCTCGTAGGCACCTGGCTGAATGAGCCTCCCACATAGAGTTCATTGTTGTATACGGCCAAAGCGCGCACGGGACCGCCCATGGACTGCGTTTCACCCGCTCCGCCGACAGACTGCCAGGACGTGCCATTCCAGCGAGCCAGGCTGGCGATTGACGCGCCGTCGACCTGAACAAAGGTTCCGCCGGCATACAACGCTCCGTTGTAGACAGCCAGTGCGAGGACGGTGCCGCTTGCCCCCATCCCGCCTCCAACGATTGTCTGTCCCAGGGCTCGCCAGGTGCTGCCGTTCCAGGCAGCGATCTTGTTCGCAGCTATTCCTCCTGCGACGTTAAATGCCCCTCCCGCGATCAGTTCGTTGTTGTAAACTGTCAATGCGGTCACGCTGGCGCCGACATTCGCCCCAAGCGGACGCCAGGTCGTGCCGTCCCAGCGCGCGATATTGACAATTGCGCCAGTCCCAAGATTAAAGACACCTCCAGCTATCAACTCGCCGTTGTAGACAGTCAGGGCTGACACCTGATGCGTCGGATGGGTCGATAATCCGGCGGCGAGGGGCTGCCAGATTGTGCCGTTCCAGCGCGCAATGCACGCGGCGGGCACGGCGCCCACACTTGAGAAAAAGCCTCCCGCGATCAGCTGCTCGTCGTAGACCGCAAGGGCCTTGACGCTGGCGCCTGCGTTCATCCCGGAAAGCGGCGTGCGCCAGTCATAGCTGCATTGGCCAATCGCCGGGGAATTCGAAGCAAGCACAAACAACGCCGCGCCAAACATGCCGCAGACCCCGACGAATCGTGACCTGCCGGCGAGTCGATGACTTGGTTTCATGGTTCATCCTCACGGCTGTGTGGCCGGTCAGCGCGGCTGCGCGACCCTGAAGCGATCGTACGATCAAGCCCGGCGTCGAATTATTCCGCGCACGGCCAGGCCATTGAGATTCGGGGCTGCAAGTGCGGGCCCTTTTCGATGCACTTGGTTTTGGACTTGCCGGATCATGATATCAGATTCGACAAGGCAAATTCAAGCAGTGTTGGCGCCGGGCCCGCATCCGGGCGCTCGAACTTGGAACGCACAATCGGTCCGCTCTGTTCCCTGACCGGGGTCGAGCGACCGCAAGATTCTGGCGACAAATGACTCTTGGTACACACGCATGTGGTGCGTTCTTGGGCTCGGCCAGAATTCGAGTGAATTGCTGGAAAAACCGGCTTTGAAGTGCATTCAGCGCTGTGATAAAAGGCCAGCGGAGCAACCACTACGCCAATGCGGATGCACGTAAGTCCTGAAATTCACATCAGGTACGAGACGAATTGGAGTATTTAACCGATTGCTGACTGCCGCCGGGTACCCATCTCAGCCAATGATTTCACACTGGCCGCCCAATTCCGCACATCGGCAGCGCCCCTTGTTTTTTTTAGTGCGCTCAAGGAACGAATTGTTGAGTCGCCTTCGCGTCGGCGATCAGGTTTTCAAAGGGAATCACGCAATAGGCGTCAGTCACATGCAGCCCTTTGTCGATTCGAACGAACTCAACCTGGCCGCTGAGGAACGCGATGTTGTGCATCCGCGGCTTGACGTGCCAGTCGAAGTTGTTGGTGTCATACCGATTCCAGGTCGACAACCAGCCGAAGTCTCCCATCAATGGCACGCGCGAGTGTTCGCTGGTCACACGGGACAGGGTCATGCCGCGCAGGCGCTTGTTCACCGATTGCAGAACCGTTTTGCAGGGGTCGGATGGGCTGATCGACAACTGATCCTGACCGATCAGCATCAGGTTGGTCAGGTAACTCGTGCCATAGAGGGAATAGCAGGTTGGCTGATTTAAAGGGTTGCCGGAATCCGAGGGGCATCGATACACGGATAGGTCATCATTGGTGGTGTCGGGCATGTTCATGAAAGAGTTGAGCGGTTTGACAATGTTGGGGCCGTATGCCGGCGCATTGACCCCCTGTCGGCCGCCGTAGTTGATGTGGCGATTTACGCCCTGCAGGAAGTGATCATCAAACTTGTCGATGTACATCGTCCAGGCGATGTGAAGCTGGTGCAGATTGGCCTGGCAGGCGGTTCGTCGGCCGAGGTGGCGCGCTGCCCCCAACGCGGGCAGGAGAATGCCCATGAGCAGCGAGATGATGGCGATCACCGTGAGGAGTTCGATCAGAGTGAATCCCCACGGGTGGCGCCGGAATTTGACTCTGCATGTGAGCGTGCCGGAGTAGCCGATCATGACTGGTGCCTCCGTGAGAGTGCCTCACATCATAACACTGTCTTTTTTTGAGTGGAAGCCTTGACGACACGATCACAAGTCACGGCCCATGCGCTGCTTAGGAGCCGGTCGTCTTCTTCAACTCCGCTAGCCGCGCCTCGGCCGGCGCGCGAAACCACACCTGTGGCGCATTTTTCAGACACTTGTCAAAGGCTTCTTTCGCCAGTTCAATCTTTTTTTGCTTTAGGGCACGTTCGCCGACGACGTAGTAGCCCATGGCGCTGGTCTCAGCCGTTAGGTCGGCCGTGAATTGCTCCGGCGGCTGGGACCCATCGAGCAGAAACTGCATGGCCTTGAACTCAGGCGATCCGGATGGCGTCCGGTCACGAATGGTCTTGGCGGCCTGCTCCTGATCGAGTTGCCACGCAAGCATAAACCAGCCCAGGGCCATGCGGTGAATATTCTCCATTGCCACGAGTCCCGCCACATTGGTCGCTTCCCTATTCTCGTTGGCGCGCTGGGTGACCTGTTCCAACTTCTTTTGCGCCTGGCGCTCTTCATTCCAGAAGTGGAGGCTCACTGCAGAAGTGCCGACGAGCGTCCCCGCGACGCAAAATAGAGCGGACGTTGCCAGCCGGTGCCGCCGCATAAGCCGCTTGAGCGTGTACCACGAACTGTCCCTCTGTGCGGACACCGCCGCGCCTGCGAGCAGCGATCGAAAGTCATCTGCGATCGGGCCCGCCGAGTGGTAGCGGCGCTCGCGCGGCTTGGCGAGACACTTCAGGATGATCGCGTCCAGATCGGGGTCCAGGCTGGTGCGATGGCGGCTCGGCGGCGGCGGATCGGTGTGGAGAATGTGATCTTCGATTTCGCGCCGCGTGCCAAGCATGGGATAGGGTGTAATCCCGGTAAGGGCCTCATAGAAGATCACGCCGAGAGAATAGACATCCGTTCTGATATCGATCTTGCCGGGCGCCCGCTCGACCTGCTCAGGACTGGCCCAGCGCAGCGTGCCCAAAAACTCGCCGGTCACGGTCTTGGCATAACCGGGGCCGTCGTCAACCATGTCGCCGCCCAGCACCTTGGCGAGGTCAAAATCGAGAAGATGCGGTTCGTGGCTGTCATCAACGCGAATGTTCCCGGGCTTGAGGTCTCGGTGAATCACGCCGCGCAGATGCGCCGCGTTTGTTGCGTCGCAGATCTTGATGAACAGGCGGATCAATTCCTCGACGTCGCTCTGCTGCCGGCGCCGCGAACCGGCCGAACCGCCCGGTCGCGACGACCAGCGCCAGCGCGATCGATAGTGAGTCGGCGGCGACTGTTGCGATGTTCGACGCCGGCTGTCGAGCCATGCGTCCAGCGCCTGGCCCGGAATGTAGTCCATGACATAGAACATCGAGCCATTGGCTTCGCCGCTGTCCACGATGCGAACGATGTTGGGATGGTTGAGTTCCGCAAGGATGCGCACCCCGCGCTCCAGTCGTGCGCGGTTGCGCGGGTCGGCGAAGGGACCGTCGTGAATGACCTTCAGCGCGACCTTCTGCCGGGTGCTCTCTTGCATGGCCTGGTAGACGACGCCCTGCCCGCCGCCATGAATCTCCCGGGTGATCGTGTAGCCCGGAAAGGTGCCCGGCTTGGGAAGCGGCCGTCCGCGTGAGGAAGAGGATGAATGTGTTTGCCCGGCAGTGGCCGAATCGGCCCTTGGATTCGAATCGGAAACCTGGGCGCGCGCGGCATCGATCAGGCGCTGCTGGCTGCCTGGGTCCTGGCGCGTCTCGTTTGGATCATGCGAAATCTGGCTCATGAACGCCTCCTGGGTGCTGTCTCCACTCTAAGGGCGACGGTCACACCCGGGGACTCACGCGCGGCTCGCACCATACATTGCGGAAATCGTCGGCAAAATCTCCTTCAATCGTTCGAGGGCCCGCGCCCGGAGCATGAACACGGCGCCCTTGGAACGGCCCATTCTTGATGCAATCTCGTCGATCGACCGCGAATCGAGGTCGTACTCGCGGAGAACGCCTGCATAATCCGGCGGCAACTTGTCGAGTGCCGCAGTCAAGATCGTCTTTCGCTCGCCCGCGCCGGCGACCCGGCTGGGGGTGTTCGAGTCTCCGCCGGCCAGCTCGATGAGGGCGTCCGCCTGTTCGTCGGGCGACGTGGGTTGCACCTGCCGCCGGGGGTCCGGCCGCTTGATGCGTGTCAATCCCTTAATGGCGTCGCGCATGTTGTTTCGGGCGATCTGGGACAGCCAGGCGACAAACTCCCGATCTCCCCTGGCCTTCAAGTCCCGCATCCGGAGGAACGCCTCAAGATACGTGACCTGCATTACGTCATCCTGATCGAGAACGGCACGAAACTTCGAGCCGAGTTCAGTGGCGATGGTCTGGCGGACGCCCGGCCCGTACCGGCCCAGCAGCGCGCTCAACGCGCTTCGGTCACCGCGCGCGACCTCTTCGAGCAAGGTCTCATCGGACGCATCGATATGGTTGTTCTTCGACATTTCAACCGCTGTGTCGCCTTGCGGTCTCGCAGCAACCGCGCAATTTCTTCAGCCATTGCAATGGGCCGGAGCCCTGCTCGACCTGTATCGCCAGTTTACCGATTTCGATGACCAATCTCCATCATCACCCACTTCAAGCTTGGTTCAACCTGTGAAAGCAACCCAGCGGAGAGGCTGGCCTTCCGTGTCATTGGACAGCGGAAGTTGCCACTCCATTTCACGGCTTCGACGCCGGCATGCCGGCCCGGGGTCCGTGTGAGGGTGTGCGCCGGGCCGAGTCGCGGCGCGGCCAGTGCATGCGGGAATTGGCCCAGTATCGCGTCAGAAAGATGCTGGTCTCGCGGCACGCGCTGAAGGCCAGATATCGCCAAAGGTCGCATTTCGAGGTCATGTCAGTATCTCCAGTATCGTGAGACCAGCGATCGAACTCGGGCCCGTGAACGTCACTTGGGCCGAGCCGATCGGACACCAGATCGTGCCATCGGGTTGCGGCAGGCAGGGGCGGTGGAGAGGCCGCCGGCTTCATATCGCCGTTGGCTCAATACCCAAACTATAAAGAAACGGTCGCCGCCGACCGCAACCGTGAAACGGCGGCATCAATGAGGCGACGATTTGCGACAGTCACTCATGAAAATTCGCGATATTTCTGACGTGCCCCCGGTACATCCAGACCTCAAGCTGTCAGAACCGGAACTGGTACTGCACATAGCAATAGTCCGCGTCCCGCGAAGCCCCCGAGCTGTCGATGAAATTCGAAGGCCAGAAGTGCGACCAGCCAATCAGCAGCGACGAATGCACGTCGATTTGCCACAACACGGTGACATCCAATTCGTCGCCGACGTCGTTGCCGGAGGACCCGCTGACGTTCCGCCGAATCGGGATGGCGCCGGCGTTGTAGAGCGCGTCGAGATTGGAGTCGAGCCAGAAGTGATACCACGCGACGCGAGCCGTGACGTCCTTCACCGGCTTGAATGTGAGGTTTAGATTGGGAGCAATGATGTTCTGCCTCGCCGCGAGATCGATGTACCCCAGGTAGGCATGACCCAGCGGATAGAGTTGATTAAAGGTTCCATGGCTGCCGTCGCGTGGCGAGTCGTCGCCGGTCGCATAGTCGAAGCCGGCTCCGATGCGCGGCGTCAAGGCCACGTCGGCAAACGTGTAACCCGCGTCCGAACCGAACATCCAGGCACGCACTTCGTCGCCGGCCCAGGTGCCCCACTGACCTGCGCCCTCGATGTCGTAGTCGAAGTTCCCGGTCCTGCCCGCGAAGCGGCTGCCGATGGTGTAGGCATTCAGATCGCCCATGCGGTTGTTGGAATTGACGAAGAAGCCGCGGTCGTTCAGCCCGAGAAAATAGAAATCCAAAACGTGATCGCTGATGCCCTTGTACGTCGAATACACGCCGTAGAAATTCTGCTCCTCGCGCCAGTGATCGATCTTGCGGTTCATGTTCTCATTGATGTGCGTGTAGTAGGTATTGGAATACGGCTCAACTGAGAAGAACACCGGCTTGGTCCAGAAGGCGTCGATATCGAACTTCTCGCTCTTGTAGAGCAGCCGCGCGCCATCGAATCGGCGCGTCTGGTTGGACCAGTCGAGCTTGCTCAGGATGCGCTCCTTGCCATAGGCCATTTCCTGGCGGCCAACGCGAAGCGTGAGCGGACCGTCTTCACCAAACACCTTCACATCCGCGAAGAGCTGGTTGAAGTCAAACGTATTCTCCATCCCCGGCGACTGCGGCAGATCGCGATCGGCGACGCGGGCGTCAATGCCTTCAATGTAAATTCTCGCGAGCTTGCGGTAATTCAGATCGGCATGCAGGATCGTGCGATACAACAGGAACGTGTCATTGGTCGGATCGCGGGCCCCGAAGTGCCGGTTGGTTTCAGACTCCATCCGCTGGCGTATTTCGCCGCCGAGGCTCAGGGTCCAGTCCGGGGCAATGTGTATGCGCTTGATGGGGTCGAAGAAATCCGGCGTGTAAGAACCTTTCGGTCCGTCAAGATACGAGTAATCCTCGTTGTAGCGCAGATTGAGATACCTGGGACCGGGCAGCGGCTTTGCGGGTGCCGCAGGCTCTGCCAGCGGCTCGACGGATTGCGTCGTCGCACGCAAATCGTCCTCACACCGCGCCGGGTCGGCAGCGCAAACGAGCCCGGCGAGCGCGATCAGAGACATGCGCGCGGACAATCGTGCGGCAGGATGCAAGGCTCGGCTCCTGCAGAGACTCAGGCCGGAAGCCCCAGGGCCATGGCGATGGCCTTGAGCAAGGGCGTGATAATCGTGGTGGTGAACGCCCCGAACAGCGCCGTAAACATGGATGAGAGCATCGTGCCGATCGAGTTGATCACCACGGCGCTGAACTGGTTTCCAAAACTGTCAATAAATGGTGGGAACACCCGACTCTCCTTCGTCGTGTCTCAGCGCAAGTCAGCAGAAGCGCTGCCGGGCATCAGCGTCACAACCCCCGGCCCGCGGGACCTGTCGCGATCAACTTCCTCGCACTGTCTACAGATCGGCTGTTGAGGGCCGCTAATTTCGCGAGAATCGGCGTGAATTGCACTTCGCGCGACACCCCTGACTTCGCCGAATGCGGCCCCATCAGACATGAAACTGGCGGAGCGTGCACTTTTCGCCGGACGTCGGCATGAATGCGTTAAGAATCGTGTGACACCGCGCGGCAACAACGAGGGGTACACGGCCTACGAGACTTGTCGTGCAAACGAGCCTCACCGCGAGCGGAGTCCGAGCGACGAACAAGTCCGGATGGTCACACGCCATGATTTGAATTTATGGATTTCCGCCAAGTCTCGCGATTCCGCTGGGGCCATCGCGTTCAAAACGCATGGGCCGCGTGAACGTGCGCGGACCCGGGAAGGATTGCGGCGCCAGCAGCACGCGTCCGCCGGTGAGTACGGCATCCGGCCCGTCGATGGCGTCTTCGATGCTCAGAAACGGGTGATAGCGCGAGCCGAGTCCCACGCTGGACCAGGGCTCCGCGGCCGGGTCCACGTGAGCGACAAGCAGAGGCGAGAACGGATAACCCGGAGACTCCTGTCGCAACGGACCGCCGGATGGGCCATTGGGCACACCGTGATTGTGCCCCCAGAGTCCATTGAAGTGCATGACCAGTTGCGCCTCGAGTCCGGGCATCGGCGCGAAGCGCTCGCCGAGGTTGACCACGTTTTGGCTGCGCAGCGATGCCAAAGCGCCGTTGTGCGATGGATTGTCCTTGCAACAGTCAATTGCGCAGCATGGGGCGAATGCGATGCACGGCACGCAGAACTCGCACTCGCCGCCGCCGCCGGCCTCGGGCCACCATTCATGCGCACCGGACTCGAGGTAGCACTGCGGAATCCGCGCAACATTCTGCGGCGCGCACGGCAGCGGATACGGCTCGGTCTCGGGGGGCAGCAAACCTCCCGATAGAAGCGTCTGCTGACAGTGGCTGTCGCCGTGATGGTGATAGACGATGTTGCGCATTGTATACGGACAGTCGCGATCAACGAAGACGTCGATCCACATCCAGTCGCCTTCATGATTGCCGATGTCCAGCGTAAACTGGAAATCATTGAAAGGCAGAAACTGCCAGTACTGAATCAGATAGAAGTTGCGCGGATCCGCCGGCGGCGGCGGGACGCTTACGCCGCCGACATATTGCAGCGGCGCGGTCAGTTGCACGACGTGCGCATACATCCCCACCGTGTCGATCACACCGGGTCCGAATCTAAACTCATCGAGAATATTGATTCGAAATCCCACATTTGCGGGTTCGCGCGTCGTGGAAGAGAAGGGTAGATCGCCGCCGCCGACCTGTAACAGGAGCAGCGGACTCTCCGGGTTAGCGGGGTCGTTGAGCTGCGCATTAGTCAGAATCTGAATATCAAAAGGACCCGGGTTCCCCGGAATCGACGTGCGCCAGATCAACTCCGAGTGCCGAACGAACCACTCGACGGTCGAGGGCGAGACGGTTTCCGAACTGTCGTAGTGCAGCACCGGGCGGTACATGTCGATGAGCGTTTGCTCCAGCGCATCTTCGATGCCGTCCTCATCGATATCGGCAGCATGGCCCGGCCGGGTCAGGGAGCACAGCGACAGCACGCATGTGAACCAGTATCGCTTCGCCATTCTCATACGATGCGCACCGAAATATGAAATGATGCATTTGAGATTTGTTCAATTTTCCAAGTGCCGGGACTCAGCCACCGATGCGAACCAAACCACCCATCGCGCTGAGACGCACGCGCGTGCTGATCGTGACCGATTCAGCATAAGTGCCCGCTTGCATGCGAATATCTGAACCCGGCCACGCAAAATTGACTGCATCGCCCAGCGATTGCAGTGGACATTGCGGCATGCCGATCAGTTCATCGCCGCAGGGAACGGGGCTGGACCCGATTGAACAATTCTGGAATGGGTCGGGGTCAATACAACAGGCCGGGGGCTGGCAGGTTTGCCCCGGATTCACTCGAATGACATTGGTATAGTGAAATAGATAGACATCGCCCTGGTCAACAGCCGGAGCGTCGTTGTCGAGCATCAGGGCATGAACCTGGCCGAGAATGTTTGGGGCACGCCCGTCATCGAGGTCCCAGATGGTGAGTCCTTCCGGTTCGTTGGCCGTGCAACAAGACGGATTGAGGCAGCACGGAAGCCCGAATCCCGGGTTATAGTAGTAATTGAAGTGACCGAAGCCATTCGTGGAATGCTGGACGCGCCAGTAGTTGGTGGTTTCAAGGACGTGAATGCCTTCGCTTGCAGCTTCCTCGTCATCGTCGTCGAGAAATCCGCTGATAAGGTAAAGTAACTTGTCGCCCGGCGCAAACTCTCCGCCCTGCATGGTCTTGAACTCAACCGGCGCGCCCTGCTCGTTGAACACCGGGATTTCCTGCTGAAAAAACACATCGACCACTCCACTCGTGTGAAGTAATGCCCAGTCCAGGATATAGACGCGCAGGCCGCTGTGTCTGGCCTGAACATTCGGGCCCACGTGTTGCTTGGAAGTGAACAGAGCGCCGTCGCTGCCGCGAACGGCAACCCAACCGGCGTCGTTGGCCTGCGGCGGAAGCGGAAGCGGCGGGTCCGGCAGCGCGAAGTGAGCGACATACGACAGATCGGTGCAGCGAAGGATGGCAATCGCGCCTTGGACCAGGCCGTTGTCATTCTCCAGAGGCAACAGCAGATAGTCCGTTCCGGAGTACTTGTACACAACCGGGTCGCCCAGGTGATTGTATCCGGCTAGCTCAGGATACTCGCTCAACTCGGGATTGAGCACGTCAAGCGGGGCGTTGGTCACCGTGCGCAGATCGTATTCGACTGGAATCTTCCAGATGTCGTGTGACTGCGTGATGAACCAGTTGTTGTCGTCGTGGGCGATTCCCTGGGCGTCATCGGCCCAGTCGCATTCGGAGCTGGAGGGATATCCACCGAGGTACTTGTAATAGGACGTGTAATCCTGCGCTACAACATGATCAACGCATATTAGCAGCAACACCAAGTGTGCCGCGCGGAGTAACTCTAGCATATGTAGATACCTCCACTTGGGCATTGAATGGCCGATCGGCGACGACTATTGCAAACTCACCAGCACCAGAACCAGTCCTTCTCCCGAGGAAAGTGCCTCCATCGCCTTACCAATCACGGCCCCGTGCGCACGCGAGGCGTCGGCGGCTTTCATTGCAAATCCGGGTCTGGTTGACGTTGTCAACAAATCCCCGGGTTGAATGGCCGATGTGGTCGCTTCACACCAAACATACACGCGGCCCGACAATGCGATCGGTGGAGCATCCTTGCACTCCGGCGTGCTGCCGAGAACAGCGCCGACTGAGAAGTTGTTCGCGCCACTCACCACGCCGGCTACACGCTTGTTGTATGCGCCGCGAGACAGGCAGAGCTTGCCGGGATGACTTGGATCGATCGCGGCGAGCAGCCCGGGCGTGAGCTTCTCGCTGACGGGGAACTTTTCCGCCACGTCTGCACCGGTGATTTCAAGCACCGGTACCTGCACGGCCCCGCCCGGGCCAGGATTCAAGACGATATTGCCGCCTTGGCGAATGTTGACGACGGAGAAGTGCGAATTCAATGTTGAGTCAAAGCCCAGGTAACCCGTGGCGTTGCCGAGACTGTCTTCAAATTGGATGTACCCGGTTGGCGCGCCGGAGGTGTCTTGAATAAATATCGACGGCGTGGCCGCGCTGACCTCAAGCGTGCCCGAGGGTTGATTGGTGCCAATTCCCACTCGACCCAGGTGGTCGACGAACACGGCATCCACGGGGCTGCCATCTGCCGCATCCAGTGAATGGCCGTCGACTCCGCGGGTCTTGAGCGAAAAAGGCACGGCGCTGAGTGCCTGCCGCGGCGCAAGCGTGGTGAACCCGCCGGAGCCTGCAGGCATGCGCACCGAGATCTCGAGCCAGCGGGCCTCACCGTTGAAAGCCGATGCGCCGAAATCCAGCGACAACGTGAACAGCCCGTTGATCAGGGCGACGTTGTCATGCGAAAGCGTCGTGCCGATTTGGGCGCCGCCCTGTAATGCGTCAAAGAGCCCACATCGAAAGTCCGCATTGCCAATCGCGGTTGTTCCTGAACTGGACAATTGTCCCTGAAACGTGAATTCCGTGCCCAGGGGCGTTTGACCGTGAGCGACGTGCGCCATGAATAACAAGAGGCTCGCAGTGCATAGGCCTGACTTTATTGCATTTCGCATGTGACTCTCCAATACAAGGTAATACAAGCAGCGAGAACTCTCGCGGAGTAATTAATCATGGCAACGGCTCAGTGATTTCGTAAGACCGTCTAACACAATGAGTTCACAAGTGCCCTGTAACAAATCAGAATGCAGCCGAGCGTGAGGAAGGCGGCATGGATGTCGGAGCGGCGTTCGTATCGAATCTTCAGGCGTCGCATGGCGTGG
>Ga0268299_1002016_pt1 | contig 27848 bp, 31 predicted proteins | sample NOBtaG_FD_193484 | JGI IMG/M metagenome (GOLD analysis project Ga0268299, IMG submission 193484) | Activated sludge microbial communities from bioreactor in Nijmegen, Gelderland, Netherland - NOB reactor | ecosystem: Engineered > Bioreactor > Aerobic > Activated sludge | place: Netherlands...
AGGCGACCTATGCCGAGCCCTTCCGCTACGCCGTCTCCGAGACCGAAACGGCGCGCGTCACACACAAGCGCGCGCGCGAGGTGACGATCCCGGGATACTTCGCCGACGAGACGGACGCGAGCGACGAGGCCGCGCGGCAACAGGTGATGTTCGGCGCGCTGCGCTCCATCTACACCGTGCGCGCCGATCGCGGGCCCTTCGAGCACGAGCTTGGCGAGATCGTAGCACTCGAAGACCTCGGCCGGTTCGGTATCGAGGACGACCAGCCGTTCCGCTTGATCGGGCTCGTCGCCGACCGCGCGCGCGGCGAGGTGGTCTATGAATTGTGGGGATAACGACGCTCGCCGAAGGCGGCGAGCTTACGGCGAATCGCGCAAAAGGCGCGATTCGCTGAGGGGCAGGGCATGGGCCGCATCGTCATTGCGACGCCGGATCTGAGCGACGTCGCCACGCTGACGGGGCTCGGCACGATCGCGGCCGCGCTCCCGATCACGAACCTCCAGGCCATGCAGCCGGGCAAGGTCTGCCGGTGGACGTCCCTCTCGACGATCGCGTTTCGCGTCGACCTCGGCGCTGCTTACGCGATCAACTTGGCCGCCCTCGGGCCGCACAACGGCACGAGCGCCGCGACGCTGCAGGTGCGGGCCGGGGCGTCCGAAGCGGCCGCCGACGCCGGAACCGGCTACGACTCGGGGGCCGTCAGCGCCTGGACCTCGGCCGGACGGCCTTCCTTGGGCTACGACGGCGACATGTTGTGGTCGCTGCGCTGGCTCGCTGCCAGCGGCGGTCCGGGCGCCCAGACCTTCCGCTATTGGCGCTTCGACTTCGTCGATGCGGCCAATCCCGACGGCTATTTCGATCTCGGCCGCCTAGTGCTCGACGTGGCCTGGCAGCCGACGCGGAACCTTCGCTATGGCTGGGGCGTCGGCTGGGACGAACCGTCCGATATCGTGCGCAGCATAGGCGGCCAGGCTTGGCCGATTGAGCGCGCGCGCGGCCGCATCCTCGAATTCACGCTCGGCGCAATGACCGAGAGCGAGATGATGGCCAACGCCTATGAGATCCAGCGGAAGCGCGGCAAGGCCAAGGACATCCTCGTGATCCGCAATCCCGACGCCACCACGCAGCTGCACCGCCAAATGGTGCACGGGCTGCTCGCCGATCTGCCGCCGCTCGTGAACCGGACCTTCAATCTCTACGAGACCGGCTACCGGCTCGCCGAGCTGGTTATCTAGCCCAGCGCGATCACGCAACGCCCCGCATGCTCAGCCTTGCGGGGCGTTCCCGTTTGAGGATGCCGCATGAGCAATTTTCTCGACCGCGTGCTGGAGTCGTTCGCGACGACCGGCACCGGCACGATCAACCTTGCCGGCGCCGCGACCGGATTCCGCACCTTCGTGGCCGGGCTCGGCGGCAGCGGCGTCTCGTTCTACTTCGCGTTCGGCGACCCGGCCGGCGCGGACGCCGCGAATTGGGAGTTTGGCTACGGCACCGTCACCGACGCCTCGCCCGACACGATCACGCGCGCGTTGCTGAAATCCAGCAGCGGCTCGCTGATCTCGTGGGCGGCCGGCACCAAGTACATCATGAACACGATCCCGGCGGACGTGCTCATGGGTTGGTGCCGCCCAGCGCGCGCGACGACCCGGCCGGGCTGGCTGCCCGCCGGCGCCTTCTGGATCGACACCGATTCCGGCCCGCCGCTCAGCGTCTGCTACTTCGACGGCACCGATGACTTGCTCGTCGGCTGGGTCGACGAATCCAACAACGCGTATCACGCCTACATCGCGGAGAGCGCCGACGCCGCGCTGATCGCCGACCTGTTCGCAATTTGATGGAGTCATGGCCGCTCGCGGCGCGGGCCGCGAGCTTACGGCGAAGCTTAGCTTCGCCAGGAGACTGAACGATGGCGACGCGCATCACGTTCGAGAAGTTGTCCGCTTCGACGGACGGCAAGGCGATCAAGGTCGTCGCGACCGCGACCGCGGGCACCACGATTCACGCCGCGGACGCGACCAAAAAGGATGTGATCACGCTTTACGCGTACAACTCGGACACGGTCGAGCGCGAACTTACCCTCGAATGGGGCGAGGCTACCGCGCCGGACGGAAACATCAAAGTGACCGTGCCGTCCAAGGAGGGGCTCTTTCTGGTGGTTGCCGGGCTCATGCTGACCAACAGCCTGGTGCTGAAGGCGTTTGCCGCCGCTGCCAACGTCATCATGCTGCACGGCCACGTCAAACGGATCGGGTAGGGCGAAAAATGCGCCAGCTTCTCGCTCCGTTCGCCAATCTCCGCCAGCTCTTCCGCGGCCCGGCGATCACGCCGGCAACCGCCGACATCATCGCGTTCCTCGACGCGTCGGCGGGCCAGAGGCTCGGCCGAGCGACGATCGCCGATATCCTCGCGCTCGTGCCTGCGCCGGGCTACATCGCGATCGAGGACCAGAAGGCGGATGGAACGGCAGGCGATGCAATCACCGCGAACGCCTGGACGAAATGCACGCTCAACACCAAGGTCGCGGACGCGGGCAACCACGCATCGGTCGCATCGAGCGTCGTGACCTTGGCGGCGGGCACTTATAAATTCGAAGGATTTATGGTCCGCTACAGCGCCATGGGCCAGCGTATGCGCTTCTACAATACCGCAGACAGTGCAGTTCTCGTCGGCCCCAGCATGTCGCACGCAGTCGGCACGATATCGACCACCGGCACCAATCTCCCGGTGTGGTTGTTTGGGCGCTTCACGCTCGCCGCGCAGAAGACCTGCGAGTTTCAGTATTATACCAATTCAACAACGCCGCAGATCGTCGATCCCACGAGCAGCGCCGAGGTCGAAGTCTACGCCGGCATCTATCTGACGAAGGTGGCATAATGGACAAGCAATGGGTCTGTGCCCGTCTGAGTGCGCTCTATGGCGGCGTCAAGGTCAGGACGGGCTTCGCGTCCTCGCCCGAGGAGCCGCAGCGCGTCGAGTATTTCGAGCGCGACGACGGTGTTGAAATCCCGCAGCAAGACATCGACGCGGCGCATGCGTTCGTCGAAGCCAATCCGCCGCCGCCGCTGCCGCCGGCGCGCGACGTTCTTGCCGAGCTCGACGAGGCCAAGGCCACGATAGCGGCTCTGCTCAAGAAAGGCGCTGTCACGCGCGAGGAAATCAACGCGGAGAAGGACGCTGCGCGCGCCTGACCAAGCGAACGTTGCCGATTTTGCCAGGGCCGCCCGTCGAGGGCGGCCCTTTGCTTTGGAGCGACGATGAACCGCCTCGCTATCGCCATCCTCGCTGCGCTCGTCTGCGGCGTCGCGCTGGCGCTGGCCTGCCCGGGCGCGCTCGCCTGACTGCGCCGGCAGAAGCTCGGGCGCATCGGCCTCTATCCGGAGCTGGCGAGGCCAGTTTGACTGATTGGACGGCCGTGGATACCCTCTATCGATAAGGGATGAGAATCAGGAAAATGCAACGGACAAAGAGCCGGCGCGGGGCGACGCGGGCTAAGCTCGATCGCCCTCGTCCAGTCGATGCGCATGTCGGCAGTCGGGTCAGGCTGAGACGCACGCTGCTCGGCATGAGCCAGCAAAAGCTCGCTGCGGCGCTTGGCGTGACGTTTCAACAGGTTCAGAAGAACGAGCGCGGCACGAACAGGATTGCATCGAGCAGGCTCTTTGATCTTTCAAAAACGCTCGACGTGCCGATCCAATATTTTTTCGATGAAATGCCGGCGGAGACAGCGGTGAGCGCGCGCAGCCACGGCATTGGCGCCACCAAAGCCGCGGCGGATCATGAGCTCGATCCCCTCGCCAAGCGCGAGACGCTCGAGCTGGTGCGCGCCTTTTACCGCATCAAGAGCCCGAGCGTGCGCAAGAAGGTGTACAGCCTCGCCAAGACACTCGGCGGAGATGGGGACTGAATCGCCGGCGCGATTTGAGCGGCGCCGCGCAGAGGGTCGTGAAGTTGAGGCGCTGAGCCCGGGCTCTGCCTCGGCAGACTGAATTCGCGAAAAGGACCGGCAGGGTCAACGGCGGCTTCGCCAATCCCCAGGACTTTCCGACGGACGAACTGCCCGACGATCATCCCGACGTGAGGGCGTTCCTGCAGGAGCTTCCGCCGCGTCCCCGCACGCGCGACCCCCGCCGACGAAATCGACGATCTCAAGGCTGCCATCGCTGCTCTGATCAAGAAGGGCGCGCTTAGCCCGTCGGAGATCGAGGCGGAGAAGGACGCCGCCGCGGCGAAGGCCGAGCCGTGATGGCCTGTCGTCGGCTTGTCATGCAAGGGAGCCCGTGATGCGCGTCAAAACCGACTGGCGCCGCGACCGCGATACGCGTCGGCGCCTCGTATTTCTGATCGTCATGGCCGTCCTGGCCCTGGCCGCGTCGGCAGTCCTCGGGAACTGAAATGGACAAGAGCTTTGCCCAGCAGTTCCTCGATATCGTCGGCGTCACTCTCGCCGCGGCGATCGCGTCGCTGTTCGGCGCGATCGCTGGGTTGGCCTTCGCCAAAAATGTCAGCCCGCGTCAGGCCACCGTCATCGTACTGACCGGAGTCGGCACCGGGAGTTTCGGAAGCGCCGGCCTCATCGCGTATTTCCAATTGCCCCCGGGAATCGCCGGCGCCGCCGCGTTTTTGCTCGCCGTGGTCGCCATGCCGCTGCTCGGGCTTGCGTTCGGCTTGGTCTCGCGGCTGCGCGACAAGGCCCCGGCGATCGCCGATCGCGGCGTTGACAAGGTACTGCCGCCGCCGCCGAGCCCGCCACCGATGCCATGAGAACCATTCTGCTCGTCCTCACCTTGAGCGCCTGCGCGGCGCTCGAGGAGCAAACGCCTGCGCTCGATACGGCGGCGACCGAGGCGATGCAGGCCGGCGGGTGCGTGCGCATCGTCTGCGCGCTGCCGATCTCCGAATCTGAATGTCGAGTGCGTCCCGGCCGCTGTCACCGTGATTGAGAGGTTTTCCCATGTTCAAGGAAATGTCGATCGCCGGGGCCGAAGCGCCTGTGTTCATCAGGCTGGGCGCTGGCGCCAAGGATATGACCGGCATGCGATTCGGCCGCCTTATCGTCCTTGGGCCCGTCGCGCGGGGTTGGAACAATGTCCTGTGGCTCTATCGTTGCGACTGCGGCGCCTTCGGCAGGACCGCGACGGGAAATTTTCGAAGGGCGCGGTCTTGCGGGTGCTTGCGCACCGAGCGAATCGTGAAGTCTAGCTTGAAGCATGGCCACGCTCGCGCCGGCGCGGCGACTACGACGTATCGATCCTGGGAAGCCATGCGGGCACGGTGCGAATGCCAGACGCATCAAAAATTCGAATACTACGGCGGACGTGGGATCAAGGTCTGTCCGAGCTGGCGAGAGAACTTCGCCGCTTTCTTGGCCGACATGGGCCCGCGCCCTCCCGGCACTACGCTCGACCGCATCGACAACGATAAGGACTATGAGCCGGGCAATTGCCGCTGGGCGGATAGGATCACACAGAGACACAACCGCCGCGACTCGGGAGAGGCGCGCCATGTTTAAGCAGATGACGGTTGCCGAGACGGAAGACCTCATTGCAAATTTCGCGTTCAAACGACCGGTGAGATTTGCTGACACTCATCACACCTACCGCCCGCACAAGGGCCAATGGCGCGGCGGCGCCACGGTCGAGGCGATGGCGACCTTTCACCGATCCCTGGGCTGGTCGGGGATCGGCCAGCACTGGACAATCGATCCTGAAGGCTCGATTTGGTCGGGCCGCGACCTCAACCAGATTCCGTGCAGCCAGACCGGCTTCAACAGCGGCGCGCTGATGTACGAGATGGTCGGCAATTTCTGCACGCCGGACGAGGAGGGGACCGCGCCGCCCTACGACGCGCTAGAGGGCGCACAGCTCGACGCGGCCGTCGCCGTCAGCGCCGCCGTACTCGCGCGCTTCAAGCTGCCGCTCGCCTCGGTGCGCTTCCACCGTCAGCTCCATGCGCCCGGACGGCCGCAGCCCAAGACGTGCCCCGGCAACAGCATCGATTACGACTGGTTTGTGGGCCTGGTCGAGGAGCGCTGCTGGTCGCGCTGGCATTTCGATCCTGCCGGCGGCGAGACGATCGAGGCGGTGACGGCGTTCGATGCGTCCGACACCGAAGGCAGCAGCCACGACCAGATCGCTGGAGATTTCGATATGGCGAAAGCCGCAACGAGGCTCGCATGATCTTCGGTGCCATCCAGATCGGCATAGCCGCCGCGGTCGCGGTGACGATCGGCGGCCTCGCACTTTACGCGCGCGACGCCGACCAAGCCTTCGCGCGCGAGAAGTCCAAGGCGACCCTGCTCGAAACCCAGGTCGAGCGCCTCAACACAACGGTGAAACGCTATGACGAACAACGGGCCGAGGACCAGCGGAAGCTCACCGAGCTCGGAAAGCGCGAAAATGAGATCCAGCGCGCTCTCGACCGTGTCCGCACCGACTATGACAGGCTACTGGCCGGCCTGGCTCAGCGCGCCAAGCGTGATCCCAAAGGCCTTGGCTCTGAGCTTGCTGGCCGTCTCCACGATCTCTTGCGCCGGACAGGAGAAGCGGATCGCGATCGAGGAACGGACCCAGCCAATCCAGGCATTCCACCCAAATCGCCCGACCAAGTGCCTCGCCCTCAAAGCACCCCCGGCGGTCGAGATCATCGAACGCGCGGCCGTGGTGTTCGTGGCGCTGCCTGCGGCGGATTGGGTCGCGCTGATGAAGGCGCTCGAATGCCGCGCAGCCTATCAGGCCGGACTCGAGGCGCTCGTCGATCACTATCGCGCCGGGCATGACGCGCCGGCTTCCCGATGATTACGCACACCTCGACCTTCGCCGCCGCCGCGTTCACCGACAGCCGTCGCTTCCGCATCCGGGCCGTGGTCGAGGACTTCCGCTAACTGGACTGCGTCATCGAGGTCATCCGCAGCCTCGACACCGAAAACTGCTTCAGAGTGCGTCCGCGTCCGCGGGTCGCCGAACGCAGCTTCGGTTGGCTGACGCTCTCGGCACCTCGTTCGCACCTATGAGAGCCGCCTCGACGTCTCCGAAGCTATGATCTACCTCGCCATGGGCAGTCTGCTCGTTCGTCAACCATCCTTAACATTCTTAAACGGACTCTAAGACGATTCACCTATCATCTGTCGGACGCGGTCTATTCGGATCCCTATTCTTTTGGATGCGAGGTCCTAGTTCGGCTGATCCTGCGACGATTCGTTGAAAAAAAAGCACCCCAGACGATAACAGCTGGCAATAAAGAGAACCCGCTGACGACGATGGTTGAAAGCGAAAAGCCAAATAGAACGAATAGGACGATCGCAATCAGTGCCCCCAGTACGAAACAGGCGCTGACGACAAGACACAACATCTTTTTCGGATAGTCCGTAAAAATGAGCATGGCCTTTCACAATCCGATAGCTGCCAAATTGACTCTGTGATCTTGAGATGTTCAACAATGTCCAACGCGACTGAAGCGCTAAAGTCGATCTGCGTCTATAACATGGGGACATTAGCAGATTTTCAGGGGTTTGTCAGCAATGCGATTGAAGCGATGACGTAAGAAACACTGTGTCAGGGACGGAAAGTGGTGCCTTGGGATCGACAAAAATCACCAACCAGGAGCCCCCATGCTGGGCGGCGACCACAGAGAGACTACCTCTGCCATTCGCGATGGTGTACGCGATGCAGGTTGATGGTCTGGAATGGGAAGGGTTCTCCTCCTCGAGCTGCTTCATCCGCTGCAACTCAGCCACGCCCATGCCGGCATACTGCTTCTTCCAGCGATAGAACGTCTGCTCCGAGATCCCCATCTTGCGGATGACCTCCGCCACCGCCGTACTGGTCTCAGCCTGACGCTTACAAAGGGTTGAGGCTCTATAGGGTGGTCTTGGTGTTGCAAGACGGGCGCCGGCGCGCTGCGCCGCCGGGCCCAACATGATCTGCATTGACGCGGCGCCAACCTCAAGGCCGCGCCGCCGATCGTCTTCCCGCGCCTCGCTGTCTAGCGCTTCTGGGCGCACAAGATTAGGGAACATCCCTCGACAAGGTCATGAAGCCCGACCGCCCGGCGCTGAAGAATCCCGCGAATGCCATCATGAACGCATCAAACAAACCGACCGCCCGCCGCGCTTTGCGACGCCTCGCCGACAGCTTCGAACAACCGTCACCCGCTGGCGTCGCGTGCTTGCGGAACTACTTCGACGAGCCGCTACCTGCTTCCGATACAAGTGCTCGACAAGCGCAAGGCCGTCCAGACCATCAGCGCCATCGAGCCACGGTTCCGAAAAGATCGAAGGCGGATCAGCCCATCGGCGCTTTCCAGGACATCACCTCTATGGAATGCATCGTTTTCGCCGTCTTCACGTAGAAAAACAAATCACAAGGAATTGCTTCCCTTTTCCTATTGACGCAAAACAACTGACACTATCTTTCAAAGCCATCATCGCCATTTCATTCACCTGAGCTCAATTGCGCATCAAGGATTGCCGAAACAGCATCCCAATATCGAAACTCAAAACTCTCAGATTGATGAATTGGGAAATCGGTCCACGCACCCTTAAGGCGGTTAAGTCCTAGGAATGCGGAAAAAAAGGTTGGGGTGCACCGTCGCCTGATCGGCGAAGCGACGAGGTTGTGTTTGACAATCGGCCTCAGCGAAGGAGCGCCCCAATGGAAAGGATACTGGCGTCGGAGCGGAGGCGCGAGAAGCTGAAGCTCATGAACGGAAGCGGCGAGAGCGGCGAGGCGCGAGAAAACGGTTGAGAATACCTGCGCTCGAACAATCTCGCCATCCGCGCACCCGACACCTACGAGGCCATCGTCGTCGGCGACTGCAAGGTCTGGAACGATCATCTCGCCGTGCCGGCGACGTCGGCCTCAATCAGCGCACGCGACTGGGCCAAAGTCTGATCAATTTTGTCGATTGGTCTCTGCGGCGGCAATTGTAGGCCAGGGCGCTTGAGCCCTCGCGCGCGCGATTTGTGCTTGCGGATTGAGTTTGGGGCGGCGGTCGACCAACGTGGCGCGGCGCTGCGAAGCGCAACGATCGCACATTGGACCATGTGTTCATTAGAGATCGATCCGCGCCGGACCGCGAAAGCGGGTCACTACAAGAGGCTGCGTTGGCGACCTGTAAGGCGGGTCGGCGGTGTTTTGGTTTTCAGAAACACTTGCCCAAGTTTCAAAAAGGGAACGCAACTTGAGGGGTTCATGAACCTCGGATTGAAGACCGGATTGCTGGGAGGCGCGGCCGTTTTGGCACTCGCCATCAGCGTCCCGGCCTACGCTCAGGATGACATCTCGGGCCTGCGTCAGCAGCTCGATGCCATGAAAGAGCGCTTGGCTAAGCTCGAGGCGGACAAGGCGGAAAAGCGCCGTGTCTCAGCCGCGGCGGCGGTCGAGGCCGGTGACAAGCCGCGGAGCTGGAAGCTCCCGGGCACCAACACGTCGATGAACATCGGCGGCTTCGTGAAGTTCAGCGCGCAATACAACTTCACGGGCGGCCCGTTCGGTAACGGCCTCACCGGCGTGGAAGGCGCCGGCGCCGGCGCTTACACGTCGGTCGACGGTTCGCAGGGGGATCGCCGGTTCAACGGTGGCCACTTCGAATTCACGGCTCGCCGTTCGCGTTTCTGGATCCAGACCTGGACGCCCACGGATTGGGGTGAGCTCCGGACCTACCTCGAGACCGACTTCGTGGCTCGCGTAGGCGCCAGCTCGAACCCGACCCAGACGGTGTCAGGCGCCGTGGCCATCGGCGCGGCGGGCGAAATGCTCCGTCTGCGTCATGCCTACGGTACCCTCGGCCCGGTCCTGATCGGTAAGACCAACACGCTCTTCGGCGGTCTCATCGGTCTGCCGGAACTGCTCGATGACGGCGCTCCGCTCGCTCCCGGTGCGCTGCGCATCCCGCAGATCCGCTACACGCACAACTTCGGCGGCGGCCTCACTCTCTCGGTCGCCCTCGAAGAGAACGGCAACATCGCGGACGGCGGCACGGCAATTCTCGGCGCGACCTGCGCCGGCGCGGCTTGCACGACGCTTTCGGGAAGCGCGTTCCTGGGCGTCACGGGCGGCGGCCTAATCCTCGGCCCGCAGCGTTTTCCGGACGTGACGGCGGCGTTGCAGTGGAACTTCCCGAACGGCGCGGTCTATGCCTCCGGCATGGTCGGCATGCTCGAAGCGGACAATGGCACCACCACGGTCCTCTCGCAGCATGACGACGTGTTCAAGTGGGGCGCGACGTTGGGTGCCCGCTACGACTTCGGGCGTGTCGAGATCGGTGGCCAGGGCTTCATTGGCGCCGGTAACGGCAACAAGTACCACGGTCCGGTCGGCGGCTGGGCGGATGCCATTCTGATCGCGTCGACTGGCAACGCCGCCAGCCTGCGTGCTCCGCTCAACTACGGTGGCACGGGCTACGTGCAGGTCAAGCTGACCGACACGATCCGCGCCACGGCGGCCTACAGCTTCGGCCTCCAGGAAACCCTGAGCGAACTGCCGAACGGTGGCAACCGCGTCGCGCTGACCGGCGTGACTCAGTACTACTGGTCCGGCCACGGCAACATTCTGTGGAACCCTGTTCCGCAGGTGACGTTCGGTGCCGAATACGCGTACCAGTTCGCGTCGAAGTACAACTCGGCGAACCTGCACGTGCAGCGTATCCAGTTCTCGGCGATCTACCGGTTCTAATTCGGTCAAACGCCTAGAAACACGAAGCACTCGAGGGGCCGGCTCCCGCAAGGAGCCGGCCCTTTTCTTTTGAGCGTTGGCGGGCGACCGCGCGCTTCTGCCCGCGAGGATCTGGCGCGAGGCGATTCCGCATTGGCGCGCGCTGCCCGCCGCTGCGCGCGTCCAATCGGAAGTACGGCCTAGACGCCGTAGAACTGGCGATACCACGCGACGAAGCGCGGGATGCCTTCGTGGATCGTGGTGCCGGGGGCGAAGCCGAGGTCGCGGCGGCTGGCGTCGATGTCGGCGTAGGTGTCCTTGACGTCGCCCGGCTGCATGGGCGCACGCTCGGGGATCGCCTTTCGGCCCAGCGCCGCTTCGATGACGGCGACGAAGTCGAGCAGGCTCTCGCTGCTGCTGTTGCCGAGATTGTAGACCCGGTGCGGCGCCTCGGCGGGCGCGCCCGGCGCGGCGCTTCCCTGCGCAGGCGGGCGATCGAGGGCCGCGATCACGCCGGCCACGATGTCGTCGATGTAGGTGAAGTCGCGGCGCATGTCGCCGTCGTTGAAGACCTTGATCGGCTGGCCCGCCAGGATCGCCTTGACGAAGATGAAGGCGGCCATGTCGGGCCGTCCCCAGGGGCCGTAGACGGTGAAGAACCGGAGGCCGGTCTGCGCCAGCCCGTAGAGATGGGCGTAGCAATGGCTGATCAGCTCCGCCGAGGCCTTGGTGGCGGCATAAAGCGAGACCGGCCGGTCGATCTTGTCGTCGACCGCGAAGGGCAGCTTGGTGTTGCCGCCATAGACCGACGAACTCGACGCATAGACCAGATGGCGGATGCCGCCGCGCGTGCGGCAGGCGTCGAGCACCGCGAAATGGCCCTCGACGTTCGCGCGGATGTAGGCGCCGGGATTGATCAGCGAATAGCGCACGCCGGCCTGGGCGGCGAGGTGGACGATGCGGTCCGCCGCCGTCTCGCGCTCGAGCAACGCCGCGAAGGCGCCGCGCTCCGCCACATCGATCTTCGCGAAGCGGAAGGCCGGTCCGCCGAGGCGGCGAAGCTCGGCGAGGCGCGCCTCCTTGAGGGCGGGGTCGTAGTAGTCGTTGACGTTGTCCACGCCCACGACCGTCTCGCCGCGCGCCAGCAGCGCCCGCGCGACATGCATGCCGATGAACCCGGCGGCGCCGGTGACGATGATGGTCATTGAGGGTCGTCGTTGGAACGGGCCAGCCGAGAGGGACGAACGTTCACCGTATCGCGCCTGCCGCGGCGCGGCGTGCGCGCTTTTCTGTCACTCACGGTGCAGCGCGTGTCAACTCAGCGCCCCGTGGCAGTGCTTGTATTTCTTGCCCGACCCGCAGGGGCAGGCGGCGTTGCGCGAGACCTTGCCCCACGAACCGGGGTCGTTGGGGTCGACGTCGGCCGTGGCGTAGCGGCTGCGCACGGGCCTCATGGTGGTGACCCCGCCCGTGGGAACGCCGGCGCCGGCATCGAAGCCGAGCGGAATGCCGTCCGTGCCGGTGCCCGCCAGCGAAGCCGGATCGGGGTGCAATTCCATCATGCGCTGCGGCCGTTGCGGCATCGGGATGGGAGACGCGGCCTGCTCGTCCTGCATGCGGATCTCGAGATGGGCGAGCACGCCCGTCACCGTCTCGCGCAGCCCCGCCATCATGCGGCCGAACATCTCGAAGGCCTCGCGCTTGTATTCGATCAGCGGGTCCTTCTGGCCGTAGGCGCGCAGGTTGATGGCCTGGCGGAGATAGTCGAGGTGCAGCAGGTGGTCCTTCCAGGTCTGGTCGAGGATCTGGAGCAGCAGGCTCTTCTCGGCCATGCGCATCATGTCGGCGCCGTAGGTGGCGGCCTTCTGCGCCATCAGCTCGTCGGCCGCCTTCTTGACGCGCTCGGTCACTTCCTCGTCGGCGATGCCTTCCTCGGCGGCCCAGGCCTTCACCGGAAGATCCAGGCCGAACACCTGGTTCACGCGGTCGTGGAGATCCTGCACGTTCCACTGCTCGGCATAGGTACCGGCCGGAATCGCGGTCGAGACCATCAGCTCGATCAGCTCGTTGCGCATGTCGGAGATCAGCTCCGAGACGTCTTCCGCGCGCATGATCTGGATGCGCTGGTCGTAGATCACCTTGCGCTGGTCGTTCATCACGTCGTCGAAGCGCAAGAGGTTCTTGCGAATCTCGAAATTGCGCTCTTCCACCTTGCGCTGGGCCTTTTCGAGGGCCTTGTCGACCCAGGGGTGGATGATGGCCTCGCCTTCCTTGAGACCGAGGCGCCCGAGCCACACGTCGAGGCGCTGCGAGCCGAAGATGCGCATTAGGTCGTCTTGCAGCGAGATGAAGAATTTCGACCCGCCGGGGTCGCCTTGGCGGCCGGAGCGGCCGCGGAGCTGGTTGTCGATGCGCCGGCTCTCGTGGCGCTCGGTGCCGATCACGTAGAGGCCGCCTGACGCGATCACCTTCTGCTTGGAGGCCTCCACCTCGGCGCGGATCGCGGCCTCGCGATTGGTCCGCTCGGCCGGGTCGGTCACCTCGGCGAGCTCGTCCTGGACGCGCATCTCGAAATTGCCGCCCAGTTTGATGTCGGTGCCGCGGCCGGCCATGTTGGTCGCGATCGTGACGGCGCCCGGTTTGCCGGCCTGCGCGATGATGTGGGCCTCGCGCTCGTGGTTGCGCGCGTTCAACACCGCGTGCGGCACCTTCTTCTTCTCGAGCTTGGCGGCGAGCTGTTCGGATTTCTCGATGCTGACCGTGCCGACCAGAACCGGCTGGCCGCGCTTGTGGCAGTCCTCGATCAGCGTGATCACCGAGGCGTCGCGCTCCTCGCCGGTGCGATAGACCTCGTCGCTGTTGTCGATGCGGATCATGTCCCGGTTGGTCGGGATCTCGGCCACTTCCAGCTTGTAGATCTGCTGGAATTCCGCCGCCTCGGTCATCGCGGTGCCGGTCATCCCGGCGAGCTTCGGATAGAGGCGGAAATAGTTCTGGAAGGTGATCGAGGCGAGCGTCTGGTTTTCGGCCTGGATGGCGACGGATTCCTTGGCCTCGAGCGCCTGGTGGAGGCCCTCGGAGTAGCGCCGGCCCTCCATCATACGGCCCGTGAATTCGTCGACGATCACGACCTGGCCGTTCCTGACCATGTAGTCGACGTCGCGCGTGAACAATTTGTGGGCACGGAGCGCCTGGTTCACGTGGTGGACGACCGGCACGTGGTTGATGTCGTAGAGGCTGCCTTCCTTGACGATGCCGGCCTCGCGCAGCATGTCTTCCACAACCTGCTGGCCGGCCTCGCTGAGCGCCACGGTGCGCGATTTCTCGTCCTTGTCGTAGTGCTCGGGCTTGAGATTGGGGATCAGCTTGTCGATCTGGCGGTAGAGCTCCGAGGAATCCTCGGCCGGTCCCGAGATGATGAGCGGGGTGCGCGCCTCGTCGATGAGGATCGAATCGACCTCGTCCACGATCGCGAAGTTGAACGGGCGCTGCACCATTTCCGCGATCGCGTATTTCATGTTGTCGCGGAGATAGTCGAAGCCGAGCTCGTTGTTGGTGCCGTAGGTCACGTCGCAGGCATAGGCGTCGCGGCGTTCGTCGTCGCTGAGATCGTGGACGATGCAGCCGACCGTGAGGCCGAGGAACCGGTAGACCTTGCCCATCCACTCGGAGTCGCGCTTGGCCAGGTAGTCGTTGACCGTGACCACGTGGGCGCCCTTGCCTTCGAGCGCGTTGAGATAGACGGGGAGAGTGGAGACCAGCGTCTTGCCTTCGCCGGTCTTCATTTCCGAGATCATGCCGCGGTGGAGGACGACGCCGCCCATGAGCTGCACGTCGTAGTGCCGCTCGCCGAGCGTGCGCTTGGCCGCCTCGCGCACCGTGGCGAAGGCATCCGGCAGGATGTCGTCGAGACCTTCGCCGTCCGCGAGGCGCTTCTTGAGCCAGGCGGTGCGCTCGCGGAGCTTCTCGTCGCTCAAAGGGACGATGTCTTTCTCGAGCGCGTTGATTTCGTCGACGATGGGCTGGAGCGCCTTCAGGAAGCGCTCGTTGGCCGAGCCGAAGAAAAGGCGGGCGATGCGGCCGATCATGCGTGAAGCCTCGGGGAATCACATAAAGGGCGCGGCTCCGGGCGGGCGCGCCATTCGGGAGAGATAGGGGGTGGGGGTGGGGCTGTCAACGCGGCCCGGTGCGCGGGGGTATGCCGGAGAGTGCCGCAATTTCACAACATTGCCAAAGGTTTGCCCTAAGGGCGGCAACGCGGTTGTGATCGCTGACGAAGCACCCCCCGCCTTGTCTCGCCCGTTCCAATATGTCACATCCCGCCATTGCCGGCCGCGTCGGTCCTTTCGGCGAGGGCGCCGCCCCGCGATCCGGCCCGAAAGCTCAGTCGCAGTCGCCCCCGCCGGATCGGACATATTTCCATGCTCACCTGTTCCACCCTGCGCCGCGCTGCGGCCGCCGCGCTCGTGGCCGCGTTCGCGGCGCTGCCGTTGGCCGCCCAGGAAACCGCCGACAAGAAAGACGTCGTCGTCGCCGAGGTCAACGGCGAGAAGGTCATGCTGGCCGATCTCGTCGCCACCTATCGCGCGCTCCCGGCGCGGCTCCAGCAGGTGCCGTTCGAGCAGCTCTACAAGCCGCTGCTCGAGCACGCCATCGCCATCCGCCTGCTGGCCGCCGAAGGCCGCAAGGCGAAGCTTGAGGAAAGCGAGGCCGTCAAGCGGCGCCTCAAATTCATCGAGAGCCAGTACGTCTACGAGGCGTATGTCGAGAAGATCGTGGCCGACCGCGCCACCGAGGCCAAGCTCCAGGAGGCCTACGAAGCCTACGTCAAGGAATACAAGGGCGAGGACGAGGTCCGCGCCTCGCACATCCTGGTCAAGACCGAGCAGGAGGCGAAGGAGATCATCGCTCAGCTCGACAAGGGCGCCGATTTCGCCAAGCTCGCCAAGGAGAAATCGACCGATCCCTCGAAGGAGAAGAATTCCGGCGATCTCGGCTTCTTCACCAAGGAGCAGATGGTCAAGGAATTCGCGGAAGCGGCCTTCGCGCTCAAGAAGGGCGAGACGACCAAGGCGCCGGTCAAGACCCAGTTCGGCTGGCACGTCATCCGCGTCACCGACCGGCGCACCGGCGCCGCGCCGAAATTCGACGAGGTGAAGGAGCAGCTCCGCCAGAAGCTGGCCGAAACCATCGCCCAGGAAGAGATCGCCAAGCTCAAAGGCGCGGCCAAGATCGCCCGCTTCGACGCCGAGGGAAAGCCGATCAAGGAAGAAGAGAAGAAGTAGCCTTTCCGGCTCGATCGAGAAATTTGGTCGCGCGGAGGCGCGGAGATCGCGGAGTTCGTTCGGGGTGGCTCCGCAGCTTCGCGTGCCGCCGAACCTCGTTCGCGCGGCTTCGGTGCGATCGATCTCCCATTGACGCCCGCCCGCAAACCCGCTTCTCTCCCGCGCATGTTGCTTCGGTTGCACACTCCGGCTGCCGGTCTTTCCGGCAGTCTTTGGCCACGACGACGACGAGTCGGTGCGTGACGGGTCGCGCTGTTAGCCGCGCGCGCCCCCTTCGCCGATCAGGACGGTGCCCTGGCGCCGTTCGCCGTCTCTGCCGCTAGGAGTGCTTCCGATGCCGCCGCTCAAACGCTCCCCCCTTGCGCCTGCCCAAAGCCCAATTCTGCCGCCGATCGCCGGCGTGCGCCTTGCCGCCCTCGCTTGCGGCATCCGCTACAAGGAGCGGAAAGACCTTTGTCTGTTCGCGTTCGATCCGGGAACGGCCGCCGCCGGCGTCTTCACCAAATCGCTGACGGCCGGCGCCCCGGTCGACTGGTGCAAGGCTTCGCTGAAGGGCAAGAGTGCCCGCGCGTTCCTGGTCAATTCCGGCAACAGCAACGCTTTCACCGGCCGGGTGGGAAAACGTGCGGTGAAAATCACCGCCGGGGCCACGGCCAAGCTGCTGCGCTGCAAGCCCGGCGAGGTCTTCGTCGCCTCCACCGGCGTCATCGGCGAGCCCTTGCCTTATGAGCGCATCGTCGGCGCCATCCCGGATCTCATCGACTGGCTCAAGGCCGATGCCTGGCAGGGTGCCGCCGAAGCCATCATGACGACCGACACCTACGCCAAGCTCGCCACGCGCAAGGCGTGGATCGGCGAGGTGGAGGTGACGATCAACGGCGTCGCCAAGGGCTCGGGCATGATCGCGCCCGACATGGCGACGATGCTGGCCTTCGCTGCCACCGATGCCGCGATCCCCGCGCCGATCCTGCAGATCCTGCTCGCCGAAGCCACGGAGAAGAGCTTCAACCGCATCACGGTGGATAGCGATACCTCGACCAGCGACACGCTGCTGCTCGCCGCCACCGGCAAGGCCGGCAACAAGCGGCCGAAAAGCGCCCGCGATCCGTTTTTGCGTGAGTTCCGCGCGGCCCTCGACGACCTCATGCTCGATCTCGCGCTCCAGATCGTGCGCGATGGCGAGGGCGCCTCGAAATTCGTCGCGATCGCGGTTTCGGGCGCGGCCAACGCCGGCGCCGCCAAGCGCATCGGCCTCGCCATCGCCAATTCGCCGCTGGTCAAGACCGCGATCGCCGGCCAGGACGCGAATTGGGGCCGCATCGTCGCCGCCATCGGCAAATCCGGCGAGCGGGCCGACCGCGACAAGCTCGCGATCCGCATCGGCGGCGTGCTCGTGGCCAAGAACGGCGGCCGCGCGCCCGACTACGACGAGGCGCCGGTGGCCCAGCACATGAAGGGCCAGGAGATCGAGATCGAGGTCGAACTCGGCCTCGGCAAGGGCCGCGCCACGGTTTGGACCTGCGATCTCACACACGGCTACATCGACATCAATGGCTCCTATCGCAGCTGAGTTCCGCTGCCCGGCGCTGATCGAGACCGAGCGCCTCCGACTTCGCCCGCCGGCGGCGAAAGACGTCGCCGCCATCGTCGCGCTGGCGGGTGCGTGGGAGATCGCGCGCTTCATCGCCAACATCCCGCATCCCTATTCGGCGCGGGATGCGCATACGTGGCTGGCGGCGGTGGCCGAGGGCAACGCGCGCGGCAGCCAATGCACGCTGGCGCTCGCGGATCCGGCGGACGACGCGCTGATCGGCGCCGTCGGCATACTGATGAAGCCCGACCGGAAGACCGGAACGTTCGGCTATTGGCTCGGCCGGCCGCATTGGGGCCGCGGTCTGATGACCGAGGCGGTTGCGCGCATGCTGCGCGTGGGGTTCGAGGAGCTCGACCTCGCGCGGATCGAGGCGACGCATCATCCCGAAAATCATGCCTCGGCGCGCGTGCTGGAAAAGGCGGGCCTGGCCGCGGTGGGGACGGAGCCGCAGAAAGTCCGTGGGCGCAATGCGAGCAGCGTGGAAACCGTCCAACTCGTCCTCCGCGCCATCGACCGCGATGCATGGCGCGCACGATCGCCGCTGCGTACCGTGCTCGTGGCGGCGGCGGCGCTGGTCGATGCCGACGGGCGCGTGCTGATCGCGCAGCGGCCGCCGGGCAAGGCGATGGCGGGGCTCTGGGAGTTTCCCGGCGGCAAGGTTCAGCCGGGCGAGACGCCCGAGCGCGCGCTCCGCCGCGAACTCAAGGAAGAGCTCGGCATCGATGTCAGCGAAAGCTGTCTCGGCGCCTTCACCTTCGCCTCGCACGCCTATGCGGATTTCCACTTGCTGATGCCGCTCTATCTCTGCCGCAAATGGCAGGGCACGCCCGCCGCCCGCGAGCACACGGCATTGAAATGGGTGCGGCCCGAAAAGCTCGCCGACTATGCCATGCCGCCGGCCGACAAGCCGCTGGTGGCGATGCTCCGGGATTTTCTCTGATACGTGTTGGGCGAGCCCGCTCGGCGAGGCCTTTCGAGCCTTTCCCAACAGGCCGCTCGACGGCCCCGGCCTTACTTTGCCGCCGCCTCGGCGGTGATCGCGTCGAGCGCGCCCGCCATCGTCTTCAACACTTCGTCGCGGCCCGCGATCGCGTGCTGCTGCGCCATCGCCGCGGGCGCCCAATAGCCGAGCTTCACCGCGCCGTCGGCCGCCTGCCAGACCAGCACGCGCATCGGCAGGTCGAGGCCGGCCGTGGGGCTCGCCTGCATCAGCGGCGTGCCGAGCTTGGGATTGCCGAAGATCACGAGCACGGCCGGGTTCAGCGCCAAACCGTTCGCCTTGGCGGCGGCGGCGTGATCTACTTTCGCTACCACGGTAGCCCCGCGCTTGGCGATCGCCGCTTCGAGCTTGGCGACGGTGGCCGGTACGTCGTTGGCGCTGGTCTTGGCGACCAGCAACGGCGATTGGGCGAATGCGGAACCGCCGAGCGCGATCAGGACGGCGGCAAGTATTGCGGCACGCATGGTTCCCTCGCTCGATCTCGTGTTCCCGGCATCATGCCAGCCAAGCCGGCGGTTGAACGATCAAGATTGCGTGCAGGCCGCGCCGCCGCCTGCGGCCTTTGCGCCCTGAGCATGGGCCGCGCCCTGGTCGCATGCTAGCTAAAGGCGAGGGGGCGCCGCCCGCCTCGGGTCACAAGCGCGCCACATCGTGAGAGACAATCCCGAAATCGCTCCGCCGCCGGCGGGATCGCCGCCGGACCTTGCGCCGGCTTCGACGATGGGCGCGCCGGCGCCGAACCGCGCGGCGGTCCGCAAGGCGATCGCGCTCGGCCTGTTCGCGGCGCTGATCTGGGGCGGTTATCTCGCCTATTCGCGCTATGGCGTGACTCAGGGCCTCGAGCCGCCGGACTTCGCCCTGCTGCGCTACGGCGTCGCCGGCGTCGTGATGCTGCCCTGGCTGCTGCGGCGCGGATTCTTCACGCTCGCCGGCGTCGGCTGGCCGCGCGGCTTGGCACTCACTTTCTTCGCCGGGCCGCTTTTCATGTTGCTCCTTTCGGCCGGATACCTGTTCGCGCCGCTCGCGCACGGCACCGTCATTCCGCCGTCGATGATGACGATCTCGACCATCCTGCTGGCGGGATTCCTCCTCGGCGATTGGCCGACCAAGAGCCGCATGATCGGCATCGGCGTGATCGTGACGGGCTTGGCCTTCGTCGCGGGCGGCGGTCTGCTCACCGGCAAAGGCGAGCTGACCTGGCTCGGCGACTTGTTGTTCGCCACGGCGGCGCCGCTCTGGGCGGTGTTCACGGTGCTCCAGCGGCGCTGGGGTCACACGCCGATGCAGGCGACCGCGGTCATGTCGGTGCTGTCGATGCTCTTCCTGCTGCCGCCCTTCGTCCTGTTCGCGGGGTTCGACCGTTTGCTCGCGATCCCGCTGCACGATCTCATCCTGCAGATCGTGATCCAGGGCGTGTTCTCCGGGGTGCTCGCGGTCGTGGCCTTCGCGGTGGCGGTGTCGATCTTGGGCGCCAGCCGCGCGGCGGTCTTCCCGGCGCTGGTGCCCAGTGCCGGCATCTTGGTCGGTATTCCGCTCACCGGCGAATGGCCGGCGCCGCTGCAGTGGATCGGCATCGTGTTGGTGACGGTGGGCCTGATCGCGGCCATGGGCGTGCGGCTGCGGCCGTCGGCCGCCGTGCGTCGCGGCTAGCGTTCCGCCGGCCGCAAAAGCGGCTGGGAATTTCGCCGCATCTCGATCAAACTGGCGGCGAGCAGGGAATAGGTCCGCCGACCGCCCGAGCCAACGGGCGGCGGCACCCATTCAGATCGAATCCTCAGGAGAAAGAAGAATGAAGGGCACATTTGCTCTCGCCGGCCTCGCGCTTACCGTGGCCGCGTTACCTGCTGCCGCGCCGGCCTCGGCCGCGGATATCGCCTGCTTCGGCACCTTGAGCCGCGGCCTCGTCTGCCTCAACGACGGCAAGTTCGAGCATCACACGCAGCAGAGCGCCAAGCTGCCCTCCAACGGCATCATCGGCCTCACGGCGTGCGGCGACCGTATCCTCGCGACCGCCGCCGGCGCCGTGGTTGCCTACGACGGTAAATCCTGGAGCGCCCCCAACCGGCCGCCGGGCGGCTTCGCCTCGCGCGTCGCCTGCGCCGGGCCCGGCAAGTATTGGGTGACGCTCACCGGCGGCGCGGCCTATTGGGACGGCACCGCGTGGAAAATCCATGCCGCCAAGGACATCGCCGGCGATGCCGGCACGGTGGCGGTGTTCGACATCGCCGCCGGGCCCGACGGCTCGGCCTGGGTGGCGCTCGCCAACGGCATCGCCGCGCGTTTCCAGGGCGGCGCCTGGACCGTGTTCAAGGAGGGCCAAGGCTTCGACAAGCGCTATCCGTTCACGCGCATCCATGCCGACGCCAAGGGCAATGCCTGGATTCCGGCGGGCGGCGCCGTGCTCGCCTTCCGCGACGGCAAGTGGCAGCCCGTTCCCGGTATCGCGAGCTTCAGCGCCATCGCCTTCGGCGCCGACGGCAAGCTCTGGTACGCGAGCGGCACGAAGCTCAATTTCGTGGACAGCGACCGCAAGGCGGAGTTCGATCTCGGCTGGTCGATCCGCGGCATCGCGGTGGATGCCAACGGCTTCGTCTGGATCGGCGGCGAATTCGGCATCGCGCGCTTCGCCGACGGCAAGTTCGAGCAGCGCCACATGCACGATTCGGCGCTGCCCGACAACGATTTCAGCAGCGTGGCGGCACTCGGCAAGGGCTCGCTCTTGCCGCCCACCGCCGAGCAGCCGGCGGGCTCGCTCGCCGGCCGGCTCGAATGGAGCGACGGCAAGGCGGTGGCCGGCGCCGAGATGCAAATCTGCGGCGTCACCGCGTCGCTGTTCAGCGGCCCCGACGGACCGTGCGCCAAGCGTCCGCTGTTCCTCTCGGCGGTCACCGACGCCGAGGGCAAGTTCCAGTTCGCGAAAACCCTGCCGGCCGCCTATCGCATGGCGGTGAAGCCGGTGGGCGCCAAGCGCTGGATCGTGTTCCTCGGCACGTCGGATCGCCTCCGCGTTGGATCCGGCGAAGCCAAGAACGCCGGCACGCTTTCGCTCGACATCCGCAACCGCGAACCCAAGTAGCGCCCCGATTCAAGCCCCCTCTCCCGTGAAGGAGAGGGGGACGTGGCGCCCTCGTCCTTCGCGCCTCCATGATTTCTCGCTGGTCCGCGTGCACTCTCCGCCGCCTCTTTCCGTATTGAGGCGGATGGGCGGGCGTGGCGGCGAGGGAACCAAGGAGAAGAAAGATGCACGTCAAGACGTTAACCGCAGGCCTCGGGCTTCTCGCGGCAATTGCGGTTTGGGCCCAGCCGGCGGCCGCGCAAGGCCGCTGGGAGATGCTCGGCACGCGCCAGGTGGCGTTCCATGTCGAGCGCGACACGATCAGCGGCCGCGGCCAGGGCCGCTTCAGCGTTATCCGCCTCTGCGTCGCCAACAACGCGGTGCAGTTCCGCGAGGTCGAAGTGGTCTACGCCAACGGCGAGCGCCAGCAGCTTCCCGTCAACGCGTTCCTCCGCCCCGGGCTGTGCTCGACGAATCTCGACCTGCGCGGCGAGGCGCGGCGCATCGCCGAGATCAATCTCGTCTATAACGCCATTCCGAATTTCCGCGGCCGCGCGACGGTGTCGGTCTATGGGCTTCATCCGCAGATGGGGCAGGGCCCGGGCAATCCGGGCGGCCAGCCCGGCACCTGGGACGTGATCAGCCGTAAGATGGTTTCGTTCCAGGTGGAGCGCGACGTGATCGACGCGAGCGGCGAGGGCCGCTTCCGCGCGATCCGGCTCTGCGTGGCGCGCGCCGGCGTTCATTTCCGCGAGATCGAAGTGACGTTCCGCAACGGCGAGCGCCGGAACATGCAGATCGGCCGCTTCATCGGCCCGGGGCAGTGCACGCCGGCGCTCGATCTTCCGGGCGAGGAGCGCCGCATCCGCGATGTGTCGATGGTCTACAACACCGTTCCCAACTTCCGCGGCCAGGCGGCGGTGACGCTCTACGGACAGCGCTAGCCGCGCGTCCCCGCGCTGCGACGAAGCAGCCGCGCCGCAACCCGGCGCGGCTGCTACTTTTTTGGGGAACGCAATCGCGTCCCAGCCGTCTCAATTTGGCGCAAGTGGCGAGTGCGGCCCCCGACAGGGCGCCTCGCCGCCCTTCGCGCGCCTCGGGCGCAATGTCCGGCAACCCCTCGAAAGGATTTCACATGTTCGTCCGCACGCTCGCTTTCGGATTCGCCGCAGCGGCACTCGCCGCGGCCTCCGGTTACGTCCCCGCCGCGCAAGCGCAGGCGCGCTGGGTGCTGATCGGCACGCAATCGGTCGGCTTCCAGGTGGAGCGCGACACGGTCAGCGGCCGCGGCGACGGGCGCTTCCGCGCGATCCGCGTCTGCGTCGCCGGCGCGCCCGTTCAATTCCGCGATCTCGACGTGCGCTTCGCCAACGGCCAGAACCAAGACGTGCCGGTCAACCGGCTCGTGCGGCCCGGCCAGTGCTCGGGCACGCTCAATCTCGCCGGCGAGGCACGCAACATCCGCGAGGTGGCGCTGGTCTACAACGCCGTTCCGACGTTCCGCGGCCGGGCCACCGTTTCGGTCTATGGCCTCCAGGACGCCTCGGCCGGGCCGGGCATGCCGGGCCGGTGGGAAACCCTCGGCACGCAGCTCGTCGGCTTCCGCACCGAGCGCGAGACGATCAGCGGCCGCGGCGACGGCCAGTTCCGCGCCATCCGCCTCTGCGTCACCCGCAATGCCGTGCACTTCCGCGATCTCGACGTGGAGTTCGGCAACGGCGAGCGTCAGGACCTGCCCGTCCAGCGCCGCATCGGCGCGGGACAATGCACGCCGGCTCTGGATCTCCGCGGCGGCGCCCGCATGATCCGCCAGGTCGTGATGGTTTACCAAGCCATGCCGAATTTCCGCGGCCAAGCCGCGGTCACGCTGCAGGGAATGCGGTAGTCACACGATGGGAGCGGGCGCCATGCGAGGTGCCTGCTGAGCCTTCCCCCGCCAATTGCGGGGGAAGGTTGGATGGGGATTGGTCCACAGATTCGATTTCCGGCCGTTCACCCGCGCGCCGGCCCCCATCCGGCTTCCCCCGCACGCGGGGGAAGAGAAGTACGATCCACAGCCTTTGTTCGAGGCTGAAACTGCCCGCGCGCATCTTTGGCTGCGCATACGCCCGCCCGCTTGACAGGCGCGAATTTCAAGGATTGAAATTCCATACCGAAATTGGGGGCAGGGGCATGGCGCGCATCGCGGTGCTGGAGCGCAAGTCGGTGCCGGAATTGATCGCGGCGCGCGGCGATGATCTCCGCCTCGTGCAGGGCCTGGCGCGCGGCCTCGCGGTGCTGCGGGCCTTCCGGCCCGATGAAGGCGCCCTCAGCAACGCGGAGATCTCGCGGCGCACGGGCCTTCCCAAGCCCACCGTCTCGCGCCTCACGCAGACGCTCACCGTTCTGGGCTATCTCGCCTACGTGCCGCGGCTCGCGCGCTATGCGCTGGGGCCGGCGGTGGTGGCCCTCTGCCATTCGCTGCTCGCCGGCATGCCATCGCGCATCGTGGCGCGGCCGGTGCTGCAGCAGCTCGCGGATTTCGCGCGGCTGCCCGTCTCGCTCGGCGCGCGCGACCAATTCGACATGGTCTATATCGAGACGGCGCGCCACGCGCAGGGCCATCCCGCGCGCTTCGACCTCGGCTCGCGCCTGCCGCTCGAAACCACGGCGATGGGCCGTGCCTATTTCTGGGCGCTGCCGACCGACGAGCGCGAGGCGCTTCTCGACACGCTCCGTATCCAGCGCGGCCCCGCCGCATGGCGCCGCATCCGCGCCGGCTTGGAGCGCGCCTTCGATTCCATCGCCAAGAAGGGATTCTGCCTATCTCTCGGCGATTGGCGGGCCGACGTCTACGGCGCCGGGGCGCCCATCGTTGCCGCCGACGGAACGGTGCTGGCGATCAACTGCGGCGGGCCGCCCTTCGAGGTCTCCGCCGAGCGCATGGAAATGGTAATCGGGCCGCGGCTCGCGCATTCGGCCGCGCTCATCGCGCAGCGCGCCGCCGCCTAGCAATTCAGGGAGAAGGAGGACCACGATGTCGAAAACCACGCATGCCGCCGGTCTGGCGGCGATCCTGGCCGCGGCGCTCGCCGCACCAGGCTCGGCCCAGGAAGTCACCTTGAAGGGCGTCGCCGCCTTCCAGGAGGGCTCGATCTACGCCACCAAGTTCGAGGCCTATGTCAAGAAGATCAACGAGACGGGCAAGGGCCTCGTCCGCATCCAGTATCTCGGCGGCGCTCCCAAGGTCATGCCGCTGTTCGACGTCGGCAAGAACCTCAAAGACGGCGTCATCGACATCGTCACCACATCGGGCGCCTATTACGGCAACGTGCTGCCCGAGGCCGAGGCGATGAAGCTGATCGAGGTCTCGATGGCCGAGCTCCGCAAAAGCGGCGGACTCGACTACGTCAACAAGCTCCATGTCGAGAAGGCCAACACTTTCTTCCTCGCCCGGCTCTACAACTACGAGCAGGCGCACATCTTCCTAACCAAGGAAATCTCGAAGCCCGATTTCAGCGGCTTGAAGATCCGCGTCACGCCCATGTACCGGCCGATGGTGGAGAAGCTCGGCGGCACCGGCATCACCTCCGTGCCGCAGGAAGTCTACACGCTCCTGGAGCGCAAGTCGGTCGACGGCTACGGCTGGGCGACGCGCGGCATCTTCGATTACAGCTGGGAGAAAGTGACCAAGTACCGGGTCGATCCCGGCTTCTACCGGCCCGACATCACGCTGATGATCAACAACGACATCTGGACCAAGAAACTCAACGACGCGCAGCGGAAGCTCCTGCAGGATACCGCACTCGAGATCGAGAGCAGCACCGCCGACCAGGCGCTGATCGACGCCGAGCTCAAGAAGCACGTCGACTCCGGCATCAAGGTCATCCGCTTCGCGCCCGCGGACGAGAAGCGCTACGTGACGGAGGCACGCGAGGCGGCTTGGCAAGTCGTCTATAGAGTGAGTCCCGAGCACGGACCGAAATTGCGGAAATTTTTCGTCAAAGAGTAGTAGACTTCCACCTCGCCGCGCGGAATTGGTCGCGCGGCGCGGATGGGGACGCGGCCGGCCGCGGGAGAGAATGCTCGAGAAGGCGCAGATCGAACGGGCGGTCACCGCCTTGGTGAACGCCCGGCGGCGGCACGCTCCGCTCACGGCCTTTCCACCGAACGCGATTCCCAAGTCGCTCGACGACGCCTATGCGGTGCAAGAGGCGTTTTCCCGGCGCTGGTCCTCGCCGGTGGCCGGCTACAAGGTCGGCTGCGCCTCGCCGGAATCGCAGCGCATGGTGGGCGCCACCGGGCCCTTCGCGGCCCGCGTCTATGCCGAGGATTGCGTCGTCTCGCCGGCGACCGTGCGGGCGCGCGATTTCTTCATGATCGGCGTCGAAGCCGAGTTCGCCTTTCGCCTGGCGCAAGATTTCGCGCCCCGGGGCGGGGGCATCGGCGCCAACCGCGAGGAAGCCGCGGCCGCGGTCGCGGAAATCGTGTGCGCGATCGAGATCTGCGACACGCGCCTCGCGGATTGGAAGGCGGCCGGCCTCCATTCGATGATCGCCGACAACGGCTTCCAGGGCGGGCTGGTGATGGGACCGGCGATCCCACGCGCGGCCGCGCCCGACCTTGGCCGGCACACGGTGACGCTCTCGATCGACGACATCGAGAGGGGGCGGGGCACCGGACAGCTCGTTCTCGGCCACCCGCTCGACAGCCTCGCCTGGATCGCCGGCGAACTGGCGCGGCGCCATCACCCGCTCAAGGCCGGCGACATCGTCGCCGCCGGCACCTGCACCGGCCTCCACTTCGTCACGCAGCCCGCGACCGTCGTCGCCGATTTCGGCGCTCTGGGCCGGGTCGAGGTGAAGGTCGTGGCCTAGCACCCGCGGGCGCCGCGCCGATGCGCGCCGCATCGGCGGCTGCTTCATTCAAGAGCCATTCGCGGAAGGCCACGATCTTGGGCAGCGCCGCGGTCGCGCGCGGACACACGATCCAATAAGCATAGGGCACCGCCAGCGCCGCCTTGAACGGACGCACGAGGCGGCCGGCGGCGATGTCCCAGGCCGCGAGGGCGCTCCGCGCCAGGGCCACGCCGTGCCCGTCCACGGCTGCGTCGATGGCCATGCTCGCCTGGTTGAACACCGGGCCGCGGCCGAGAGCGACCGGCGCGGCGCCGGCGGCTTCGAACCAGCGCTTCCAATCCTCGCCGCCCTCGACATGCAGCAGCATGTGGCGCGCGAGATCGGCGGGCCGCTTCAGGGCCCTAGGACCCCGGAGCAGCGCCGGGCTGCACACGGGGAAGACTTCTTCCGCGCAAAGCCGGGTCACGTCCAGGCCCGGCCAGTGGCCGTCGCCGTGGCGGATGGCGAGATCGATGTCTTCGCGCGCGAAATCGACGTGCTGCAACGAAGCGCTGACGCGGAGATCGATGCCGGGATGCGCCGCCGCGAAGCGCGCGAGCCGGTGCACGAGCCATTTGGCGGCGAAATTCGGCGAGGTGGTCACGGTCAGCGCGCCGACGCGCTGGCGCTGCAGCAGACGTTCGGTGCCGAGCGCCAGCCGGTCGAAGGCGTCGCGCACCACGTCGAGATAGGCGCGCCCCGCCTCGGACAGCTGGAGGCGCTGGTGCTCGCGGCCGAAGAGCTTCAAGCCCAGCGACATCTCGAGCGCCTTCACCTGGTGGCTGACGGCGCCTTGGGTGACGTTGAGTTCGGCGGCCGCGGCGGTGAAGCTTTCGTGCCGGGCCGCGGCCTCGAAGGCGCGGAGCGCGTTGAGCGCGGGCAGGCGGCGGGCCATGGCCTCTCATATCATGAGATAAACTAATGACGTGTCGAGAAACGATGCTTTGCGAAGAGGCAGGTTAGGGCTGAAATACAAAGAGTGCAATGGCACCCCTGCCAAGGCCTTCTCAAGAAGAATGAGGATTTTTCATGCCCTGCACCGCGACACAGCCCGTGCGCGCCGCGTGCCCGCTGCCAACCCGGGCGGCGTCTTCGCCGGCGCGGACCTGGGCGCCACGGCTGGCCGGCCTGATCCTTCTTTGGGTCCGGCGCCACGAAACCCGCCGCGCGCTGGCAAAGCTCGATGCCGAACGGCTCGCTGACATCGGCGTTGGCGAAGCCGCGGCGCGGCGCGAATGCCGCAAACCCTTCTGGCGCGCCTGACGGCGTGGAGGCGCCAGCGGCGGCGCGCTGACGAAATGCCCGGCCGCAGCGCGGCGGCCTTCGTCTAACCGAGCAGCTTGCGGAGGACGACGGCGATCGCCAGCAGCGCCACGAGGGCATACGCC